>Ga0256867_10000737_pt1 | contig 13210 bp, 14 predicted proteins | sample RVTome_15_FD_185939 | JGI IMG/M metagenome (GOLD analysis project Ga0256867, IMG submission 185939) | Soil microbial communities from uranium-contaminated site in the Upper Colorado River Basin, Wyoming, United States - RVT150D86 (HiSeq) ... | reverse complement strand
CTGCGGCTTAATTGAATTGGGTTTTCTCGGCGATCTCGGCGTCTCGGCGGTTCAATAGTTGCGCCTCTTGGCGGGCTTGGCGTCTTGGCGGTTCAAGCTTTGTCCTTTCGCTATCCGCCACGCCTGGTCTCGCCCTAGGGGGTACGATGCGGCAGTTGCGCGCGCAGGCTCCGCAGCTCCGCTTCGAGGTCTTGAATGCGGTCCAGAAGCGAAATCACTAAAGCAACTTCGTGCGGCTCGAGATCAAAGCTGACGCGAAGGCGGCATGCCGTGCGCACGGTGACCAGGCATCTGCCGTGAAATACCCACAGCGGTGAATCCGGATTGACCGGTGTGATGGCGCCGTAGTCAACGAGTTCGCGCAGCTCCGCTTCGGAAAGACCTGAATGTTCCGCAAGCTCTGCGAGCGAGAACTCAAGCTCCTCGGTAAGCCAGACGGCTTCGGCGGGTTTAGTTTCCACTTCTCACCTCCTGTTGAAAATGCCCGCGCGGATTGAACGTTGAAGCATCCGCGAGTTGCTTGAACAACGCGCGCTCCCGCTCGCTTGCCGCGGTGGGTACGACAATTTGCGCAATGGCGAAGAGATCGCCCTCCCGGTCGTGTGATTTCGGCAGGCCGCGCCTTGACAGCCGCAACCGCTGCCCGGCACGGGTATTCGGCGGCACTTTCAGATAGACCGGCCCGCCCAACGTCGGGACCTCCACGTTCGCGCCCAGCACCGCTTCCCAAGGGGCCAGGGGCAGGTCGAGATACAGGTCATGCCCGCTCACGCGAAATAGCGGATGTGGATGCAACGCGATATTGAGATACAGATCGCCATCCCGGCCGCCATTGATCCCTTTCCCGCCTCTTCCGGCCAGCCGCAATCGCTGTCCATCGGTCGCACCCTTTGGGATGCGCACCTTGAACGTGCGAGACACGCGACGGAAAAATCCTTTCTCGTCGTGCTCGGGCACGGTCAAATTCAGCTCGATTTCCGCGCCACGAAACGCGTCCTCCAACGAGATATGGGCGGTCACTTCGTAGTCCTCTCCGGGCATGCGTATTTGCCCGGTGCCGTGCCCTGCGCGATGCCGCCCCGCGGCCAGTCCCGCCAATAGAGATTCCAGATCGATCCCCTCGAACGATGACTCCGTATCGCTGAACTGCTTGCTCCAGTCCGGCGGTGGCTGGAAGTCCTGCCCCGGCTGGTAACTGCCAAGCTGGTCGTAGGCTGCGCGTTTTTCAGGATTCTTGAGCGTATCGTAGGCCTCGGCGATCTCCTTGAATTTCTCCTCGCCGGCGGGATCTTTTGAAACGTCCGGATGATATTTGTGTGCAAGCTTGCGATACGCCTTCTTGATTTGATCGGCGCTTGCGTCACGATCGACGCCGAGGATCTCGTAATAGTCTTTATATTTCATGAAACACGCCTTTAAGCAGGTTTTTTCCGCTGTTCCGGACACGCTGCAGACAAGTCGCGCGACACTCGGCTCCCGTCAGCATAGTAAAGGAATGAAGCACTGCTTGGGCTCCCGGAGCGCACATGTCAGGAAGAAGGGTAAAAGGCTCGGTTAGCGGGTCTACCAATGATGTCCCGGCCTGCTTCGCGAAATATTCCAGCCGCGACCTTGATTATCGCGGCGGCGCCCCCAACTAGAGCGCATAGATACATAGATAACGCATGCGCGGGCATGGACCGCTCAGCGGCTTGGCTTTTCACAGGAGACTCACATGGTAAATATCACACGCTTTACTCCGATCGACGAAGCATTCGAGAACTTGTTCCGTGGCGCCCCGGTCTGGCTGCCCAACCTTGAGGCACGCGCGCCCGCGCCGATGAAGTTCCGCATGGACGTAACCGAGAACGACAAGGAGTATCAGGTGCTGGCCGAATTGCCCGGCCTCAAGAAGGAAGATATCAGCGTCACAATCAACGGCAATGAAATTACGATATCCGCGGAAGTGAAGCAGGAAAAAGACGTCAAGGACGGCGAAACGGTGCTTCGCGCTGAACGCTATTACGGCAAGATCCAGCGTGCGTTCACGCTCGGCCAGGAGGTCGACGAGGCGACTGCCCAAGCGAAGTACAACGACGGCGTGCTGGAACTGAAGCTGCCGAAGAAAACGGTGGCGGCCGCGAGAAGGCTCGCGGTGCATTGAGCGGCGCCCCGGGCAGCGCGAATAGTATCGATCAAGAAATCAAGGTGCCCGTCTGAGATGGTGAGTATTCCGCCATCTGCAGTTGAGTCGTAAATAAACAGACCCCGCTTCGGCGGGGTTTCTTTTGATTGGCCATCCAGCGTCAAAGCGAGCCAGGCTCGATTTTCTCTAAGGCACGGCTCGAAAAGGCGGACCGAAAATTTTCCGTATTGAATGATCTGCGTTTGTCTGCGGTCAAACTAGCCTAGCCTCGGCCGAGCGACATCGCTCGCATCGCGCGCTCCACTTCGCGCGCGGGATCGCTGACGCCGGACCGCTCGCGCCACGCTACGTGGCCATCCGGCCGCACCAGCACCGCGCCGTCCTTCTCCACGCCATACGCCGCTGCCCATCGCCCCTCAGGGTCGCCAACGTCTCCTTCCGCTCCAACGGTATAAGCGCTCATCGGCACGCCGAGCGACGCTGACACCGCCCGCGCCGCATCGCGCCACGGCCCGCCCCGTTCGCCCGCGAAGAGCGCGAAGCCCATCCCGATGAGATCGTGCGTGGCGGTCCGGTGACCATTGGTCTGGAGCCACACGTGCGGGGCGCGGGCGCCCGGCCGCGCGGTCGGGATGTACTGCGCCACCGGATTCTCCAGTACCGGCCGCTCGGTACCATCCGCGATGATGGCGGGAGAGTCATAGCTCGCGCCGAAGATGACGCCGAGCTCGCTGTGGAATTCGGGCCGCGCGAGCGCCGGCGAGTCGCCGGATGCAGTGTCGTGTTGCGGGCCGCGTCCCATCGAATAGGCGTGGGCCAGTGCTTCATCGGTGACCCACTGTCCCCAGGGCCGGCGCTCGGTGTCGTAGGTGTCGAGCAGCTCCGGCCTGGCCCATCCCTTCAGCACGGCGGCGAGCTTCCAGGCCAGGTTGTGCGCGTCCTGCACGCCGGTATTGAGACCGAAACCGCCCGTGGGCGGCATCTCGTGGGCGGCGTCGCCGGCGATGAAGACCCGCCCCGCGCTGAAGCGCTCGGCCACGAGCGCCGCGGCGACCCACGGATCGATGCCGAGAATCTTGACCTCGAGTTCGGGCACCCCGGCGGCCGTGCGCACGACCTCGGCGCAGTGCTCCGGGGTGTAGGGCTCGAACGATGCATCGCTTGGCAGGTTGATGAGAAAGCCCCAGCGGTTGACGCCGTTGATCGTGAGGAACGTGCAGCGCAGGCCCGGCCGCTGGATGAGATAGATCGCGGCAGGACGATCCTTCACCCACCGCTCGAGGTCTGCGCTCATCAGCACGTTGATGCTCCGATAGACCTCGCGCATGCCGTGCAGCGGTATTCCGAGCGCCGGCCGCACGCGGCTCCGCGCGCCGTCGGCGGCGATCATGTACTGCGCCCGTATTTGCGGCTCGCCGTCCGCGTCGCGGACGGTCGCAGTGACGCCGCTCGCATCCTGCTCGAAGTTCGTGAGCTCGGTGCCGAAGGCGATCGTGCCGGGGGCGAGCGCCTCGGCGTACTTTCGCAGCGCGGGCTCGAGGTCGTCCTGCGCGCAGAGGCAGTGGCGCACGGCGCTCGGCGCATCTCCAAAGGTGTTCGATCGCCTCGGCACCCGCCGCTCGATTTCGCGGCCGGCGAGCGACTCCGCCCAGATGAGGTAAACGGTGCGCTCGATCGCAAGTCCGGCCGCGCGCACGGCATCTTCGACGCCGCACTGGCGGAAGACCTCCATGGTGCGCATGTTGATGTTGCGTGCCTTGGGATGAAAAGCGGTGCTCGGATGCCGCTCGACGACGCGCGAGGCGACGCCGTAGCGCGAGAGCAGAATGGAGGTGGTCAGCCCTACCGGACCACCACCGACGATCAATACCGGCACTTCAATCATCCCTCCCTCCCATTACTGCGGTGACCCGTGCCCCGGCTGGAGCAAGTTGAAATGCATTGCCGCCGAGACGCCAAGAAGAAACCTGGACAAGTCAAAGGCACAGATTGAACCGCCGAGACGCCGAGACCGCCGAGAGTCGAAAGCGATACATAACCGACGGTCCAGTCCACTCACCACGTCCTGGTCACGGGTTATTCGATTTATGATGAAAGGATACACCGATCTCTTTATCGCTGGTCTGCCGCTCGGAGGGCCTCGGATGAAGCCTCGAATTACGCTGATTACCCTGGGTGTCGACGATCTCGAGCGGGCGGTCGCGTTCTACCGCGACGGCCTGGGCCTGAACACCGACGGCATTGTCGGCGCCGAGTTCGAGTACGGCGCGGTAGCATTCTTCGATTTGCAGGCCGGCCTGAAGCTCGGCCTATGGCCCAGAAAAAGCATCGGTCACGATACAGGCCTTGCGCCCACGAGCCCGAGCCCGACTGAATTTACCGTCGCGCACAACGTTTCTTCGAAGGCTGAGGTGAACGCGGTGATGGACGAGGCCAGGAAGGCGGGCGCCGTGATCGTCAAGCCGCCGCATGACACTTTCTGGGGCGGCTATTCCGGCTATTTCCAGGACCCCGACGGACACCTGTGGGAAGTGGCGTGGAATCCGCACTGGACGCTGCCGGACTGAATTAGTTGGCCGTGTTAGCATGACCGCCCTTCGAAGAAAAACTGGAGTGAGGGGATGAAAGCTGCATTCTTCATGAAAAACGGCGGGCCGGAGGTGCTGCAGCACGGCGATGTTCCGGACCCGATCGCTAAACCCGGCGAGGTCCTGGTGGATGTCCATGCGGCGAGCGTCAACGGAGCCGACTGGAAGGTGCGCGCGGGCAGCTATGCGCCGATTACGACGTTCCCTTACGTTGCCGGGCGGGATTTCTCGGGCACCGTCGCCGTGCTCGGCGAGGGCGTCAAGGACTTCAAGGTCGGCGAGCCCGTATTCGGAGTGGTTGAGCAGGTCGCGGACGGCTGCTACGCCGAGAAAGTCGCGATCAAGGCGGCCATCATCGCGAAAAAGCCCGAAAGCCTTTCCCACGTCGAAGCGGCCGCGCTGGCGCTCATCGGCCTGACGGCGCTGGTGTCGATCGAGGACACGCTGCAATTGAAGTCCGGCGAAACGATCCTCATCCAGGGCGGTGCCGGGGGTGTCGCCAGCTTCGCGGTGCAGGTTGCCAAGCACATCGGGGCGCGCGTCATCACGACTGCGAGCGCTGCCAACCACGATTACGTGCGCAAGCTCGGCGCGGACCAGGTCATCGACTACACAAAAGAGGACTTCACGAAGGTTGTGGCAGGCGTGGACGCCGTGTTTGACACCGTGGGCGGCGACGTCGCCCAGCGCTCGTTCGCCGTGCTGCGGCCGGGCGGACGCGCTGCGTTTATCGGATCGGGCGCCAATGCGCCTGCCTCACCGCGTCCCGATGTCGCTTCGCTGCGTCCCAGGGTCGGGCGCGACCGCGCGCATCTGGAGCGCATCGTCGACCTCGTGGGGAAGGGTGCGGTGCGAGTGCCGGAGATCAAGGTCTACCCCTTGTCGGAAGCCGCCGCGGCCCACCGCGTGAGCGAAGGGCGCCACCTGCGCGGGAAGCTCGTCTTCAAGGTGCGGTAACGAGCAAAAAATGGCTATAGATATAGAGAGACGCGCGCACGTACGGATTGCCATCGCGCAGCCGGTGTACCTGGAGAATGCTACCGGCTACACGCACAACTTGAGCGCCTCGGGGGTGTTCTTCTGGATAAGCGGCGGCTCGTATGAAGTGGGGGATCCAATCAGCTTTTCGCTTGAGATGAGCAGACCTGAAGGCAAGGTGATGGTGAAGTGCCGAGGAGTGATTGTCCGCATCGAACAATACGAAACCAGGCTCGGTGTGGCGGTGAAATTCACGGAAACGGACACGAAGCTTCCGTAGATGCGATGGATCTCCGTTTCAATTGAACGTGCCAGCCACCCGGAGGGGAGACGCTGGTTAATAAAACCCTCCTTCAGCTGTAACTCCACACCCCCGCTTCGGCGGGGTTTTTGTTTGGTCCTGCGGATTGTCTGCGCCGCTTTCACCGACGGCATGGAGTTTTGCTTGCGTTGTGACAAAGTTCACGCAAGAGGAGGATTGCTCTACAACGAAAGGGATGCTTTTCCGTTCCCAAAAATAAAGATGTGACGGATAGTGAGCAATGTAAGGCGATAGCCTTTCGCGGCTACCCATGGCCGGTCGTTGGCGACATCGAGGGCAATTGATCATGCGTTGTCTATTCAAACATAAGTGGGGTAGCCCAAAGGCAGTTTCGGTGACCGCTTCCGTCCGTTACGTCAGGACCGTTCACTATTACAGAACCTGTAAGCGCTGCGGAACGATGCAGCGCGGTATTTACGATCGTTTCTGGAACTACTCGGTGTGGGAAACGATGAGAGAGCGGAGCTACATAAAGTCGCAGCAACTCAATATCGTCCGGCAACCCTCGTCTCGGCTCGACCAATTGGCTCATACATTGGGACTGCGTCGAAGCAGAATGAGCGATCGCACATCAGCCGGGAAACGCACCGTGCAGATCGGCAATTAACCGACTCAAACCTTTCCGCGAACCACGGCCCCGCTTCGGCGGGGTTCTTGTCTGGGACGTCGCAGCGCCCGCTTTACGGCCGGGACGGCCGCCCGCCCTGACGTTCACTCTGGACGTCGCGTCATCGACGAAATGACGACGAACCGTCGATGTGGCAACAGGTTGAAGCGGTCTTCAAAACGAGCAATGTGACATTGCTCACACGAGCTTTTGGAAGAAGACAAGGCAATTCATTGGATTGATCATTTCTCTGGCCAGCGGACTTTTTTGGCATAAAACTTGCAGATACTCCGGTGGGACATTTACCGGGGACTGTCCATGGCCACCGAAAACTTGGTTTCAATCCGTGTATTTCTCATTAACGGTCAGGGTTGCGTTCTGTGGGGCCTCGAACGGCTGATCGAGACCCAACAGCCGGCAATGCAGGTCGCCGGTACTGCGCAAAGCTGCGCCGAAGCGCTTGAACAAATCGACAACGCAGCGCCGCCGGATCTAATCCTGCTCGATGTCGATTCCGGCCACGAGGATGGCCTTGTGGCGATCGCCGAGCTCAAGGCCAGATCGCGCGCCAGGATCCTGGTATGGACCGGCTCGCGCGACGAATCGCTGCACGACGATGCCGTGCTGGCCGGTGCCAACGGTGTGGTGAGGAAAGAGTCGCCCGCCGAGACGATACTTTCTGCGATCAACAAGGTGCATGCCGGTGAGCTCTGGCTCGATCGCGCCGCAACGGGCCGGATCTTCGGTGAGCTTTCCAAGCTGCGTTTGTCCCAGGAAGCGGATCCCGACCAGGCGAGGATCGCAAGCCTGACGGCCAGGGAGCGGCAGATTGTCGCGCTTGCGGCCGATCACCCCGGCAGGAACGGCAAGGCGCTCGCGCAAGTGCTGGGCGTCAGCGAGCACACCTTCCGCAATCATCTTACGTCGATTTACGTGAAGCTCGGTGTGCCCGGCCGTATCGCTATGTACGCGTTTGCGCATAGCCACGGTTTGACTTCAGATTCTCGAGCGGCCCAACGGCCAGCGCGTTACTCGGTCACCGCGAAGAACGGCGCTCATAGCGCCGGACCCTTCGGGATCAGCGTTGATGCCGGAACAGGCCAGGATATAAGTGTGACGACGCTGCGACGTGCAAACGGATAGGGCGCGCGAAGTGCGTGCCGTCCCGTGAACAATGCGACGGCGAAGTGCAAGTATCGGGAGGGAGCGCGGATATGACGGCAAAACTGGCAGCAAAGGGGATAGCCGTTCGAGCGGCTGCGGGACTGCCAAGATCCCTGGAGAAGGCCACGGGCATCACGCGGGATATGAGCGCGGCAGGCGCATTCTTCTGGATAAGTGGCGATCATCCCATCGGCGAGACCATCAGCTTTTCGATAGGAGTCAAAACCGACTGGGGCACGATGGCGTGGGTATGCCAGGGAGACGTCGTGCGCAAGGAGCGGCGTGGTGCCGAAACCGGCGTGGCAGTGAAGATCACCCGAACCGCGGTCGAACCCGATTCGCGATGGTGAAATAGAGAGGAGCGGTGCGAGCAAATCTCGCAGACCTTCTGCGTTGCACGGCTCAGTGAGCGCGATTATCAGAGAACGCACATGAGCCCTGGCGCTTGCCAGGTTCGACGTGCGCAGTGCCTCCCGCGCGAAGGACATCGCAGTCACCGCGGAGACGGCGCAGGAAGACGTGATCTCGGCGCTGGTCTACGGCGCGAATGGCTATATGACCAAGCCGGTCAAGCCGGAGGCGCTGCTCGAGGCCGTGAAAACGACCCTCGGGGCGACTGATCCCGTCGCCGCGGTTGCCTAGATCTGGACTGCCGTCTCAACGTCCGCATCACTCATCACCTATCACTCCCCCAAGGGAGTAGAGAAGTACACCTTTGTGGATCTGCGGTTAATTCGGAGCAGCTCCTCTCGTTGTCGCTTGCCGGCGACGAGATTGCGGAGATGAGGACGTTGGCTGCAAAATACTCCGTAGCCGCCGCGGCACCCGCGGCGTTCAATACGGTGACAACCGCGTCACCAGCCTGCGGAGATCGGAAATGAGGCGTCCTCTCGGTATGCTGTTTGCATTCGTCCTTGGCCTTTCCGCACTTGCCATATTCGGCGGGAGGGAGCCCGAGTCGGCACCGAAACCGATCGCCGCACAGTCCCAGGCCACCCTCATCGACATCAATCGCGCCAGTGCCATGGAACTGCTGGCCCTGAAGGGGATCGGCAAGACGCGGACCGAAGCCATCATCAAGGGCCGGCCCTACACGAGGAAGGACGAGCTGGTCCAGAAGAAAATCATTCCGGCGTCGGTCTACGACGAGATCAAGGATCAGATCATCGCCCGGCAGAGATAGCCGGCCCCCGGGCGAAGGCCGGCCCCGTCACTCGTCCCCGGCGTTCAGCGCGTCGTGATCACGACCTCCAGGTACTCGCTCGGCGCGGCGAGAGTGCCGTCGGTCGCGGAGTTGAAGCGCTGCGCGAGGCCAATCAGATCGCGCGCCAGCGCTTCCTGCCTGCCGGCGTCCAGCGCGCCGAAGGTCTTGTGCACCGGCCCGTAGTAGGTGCGAAAGACGTCGAGCCAGTGCTGCGGCGTGCGGTAACGAAACACGAAGTGCTTCCGCGCAGCGACGAGCGAGGCAATCCGGTTCCCGAAGATCTCGTCCAGGCGCTGCTCGGTGCCCCAGAGGGCCGGGGACTTCACGCCCGCGGGCGGCGCCACGTACCGGCCGATGACCTTGAACATCTCACCGACCAGGCTGCCCGGCGTCCAGTTGGCAAGGCCGATCTTGCCGCCGCGCTTGCATACGCGCGCGAGCTCGCTCGCCGCCTCCTCCTGGTCCGGGGTGAACATCACGCCGAAGGTCGACAGCACAGCGTCGAACGAGCCGTCCGGGTAGCCGAGGTTCTCGGCATCGGCTTCCTCGAACCGCACGTCGAGGTCCTCGGCGCTCGCCCGCACGCGGCCGAGATCGAGCAGCGCGCGCACGTAGTCGGTCGAGACGACGTCGCACCCGCGCCGCGCGGCAGCGAGCGTTGCGTTGCCGTTTCCGGCGGCGACGTCGAGCACGCGCTGGCCGGCGCGCAGATCGAGCGCTTCGCATAGCGACTCGCCGACGATTTGCAGGGTCGTGCCCACGACGGCGTAGTTGCCCGCTGACCAGGCCGCCTGCTGCCGGCTTTTGATGGCTGCGAAATCGACAACGGGCGGGGAATCAATTGCAACGGCTTGCATAGGTAATCTCCTGATTTCAATGATTGCCGCATCTGCGGCGGAATCTGCGTTTTCCGAAGGCAGCGCTTGGGCAGCCGGCCGGTGAGCGGCAGTATCGCGGCATGGCTTCTTCCGGTGTTGATCAAACGTCCCGTGTTTTTGCGCAAGACGCCGGACTTGCCGATAATCGCCGCCGTGGATGCCCTCTCCGACGCGCTTCGCGTGCTGCGCCTGACTGGCGCCGTCTTCATCGACTCCGAGTTCACCGCGCCGTGGTGCGTTCAGTCCCAGTCGCATGACCCGGGCTCGCCGGTATCTGGACCGAATGTCGTGTTCTTTCACGTCCTCACCGAGGGACATTGCAAGGCGCGGCTTGCGAGCGGGGGAGAGACGCTGGATTTCGCGGCGGGCGACCTCGTCATGCTGCCGCGCGACGACCCGCATCTGCTCGGAAGCGATCTTCGCCTGACGCCGACTCCGGCCGATAGCCTGTTGCAACCCGCCGCGAGCGGCGAGCTGATGCGCATCGAGCACGGCGGAGGGGGCGAGAAAACCCGCCTGATCTGCGGCTTTCTGCGCTGCGACCAGCGGCTCTGCGGGCCGATGCTCGAGTCGTTGCCGCGCCTCCTGCGCGTGCCCTTGGGCGAGGAGGCCGGAGCCGCCTGGCTGACGAGCCTGCTTCACGCGGGGACGCGTGAATCCTCCGCGCCGCGTCCCGGAGGGGAGACGGTGCTCGCGAAGCTCTCGGAGCTGCTCTTCGTCGAGGCGTTGCGCCGCTACATCGAGCTGCTGCCGGACGAGCAGAAAGGATGGCTTGCGGGGTTGCGCGACCGCTTTGTCGGCCGCGCCCTCGCGCTGATGCACGAGGATCCCGCCCACGACTGGACAGTGGAGGAGCTCGCTGGGCGCGTGGGAGCCTCACGCTCGTCGCTCGCGCAGCGCTTCAGCGACCTGCTCGGCCAGGCGCCGATGCAATACCTGACGCGCTGGCGGCTCACGATTGCCGCGCAGCGCCTGCGCGACGAGCGCGTGAGCCTCGCTCGCCTCGCGGCGGACAGCGGCTACGAATCGGAGGCGGCCTTCAATCGCGCGTTCAAGCGCGCGCTCGGCGCGACACCGGGCGCGTGGCGCAAGGCGAAAGCAGAGAGGCGAAAGGGAAGGCTATACCGCCAAGACGCCAAGACCGCCAAGGATTCTTAACAAGAACCAAGAGCCGCCATAGCTCTGGTCACGGGTCTCTTGTTGCCGGGGGAGGTCCCTTCGCCATGCGCCATTCGCCATTCGCCATTTCCAATGCTGGCGGCATAATCCGCCCATCGCCCGCCTGACCGAGGGAGGACGCCGTGACGCCTGAGGAACTCCAGCAACGCTTTGCCGGCATCGAAGAGCGCCTCTCGCGCGTGGAGGGGCGGATCGCGCGGAGCACCGGTGCGCCGCCGCCCAGACCGGGGCCCGCACCGCGCGCCCCGTCGCAGCAACCAGGTGCTGCCCCGTCGCAGCCGCCGGAGCCGGGCGCGCGCCCGGCCCTCGCCACGAGCGTCCTCGGCTGGGGCGGCGCGGTCGCGCTGGTGCTCGCAGCCGCCTATCTCATACGCCTTGCCGTCGAGAGCGGGTGGTTGACGCCCGCGCGCCAGGTGGGGCTCGCGGCGATCTCGGGGATCGTGCTGATCGCGGCAGGCTTCGCCCTGCGCAGCGCCGATCGCCGGTATGCGGGGCTTCTCCCTGCCGGAGGCGTCGCCATTCTCTTTCTCTCGATCTACGGCGCGCATCTCTTCTACGGCTTCCTCGCCCCGATGCCGGCGGCCGCAGCGGTGGTGCTGGTGTGCGTGCTCTCGCTATGGCTCTGCCGCGCCTTCGACAGCGACCTCTATGCGCTCTTCGCGGTCGCGGGCTCCTATTCGGCGCCGGTGCTGATCGCCGGCGCGCCGGCCATGACGGACCTCGTTATCTACTTCTCGGCGTGGAGCGTTGTCTTCAGCGTGTTCTCGATCTGGCACGGCCGGCGCCTGATCTACCTGCTCGCGCTCTACCTCGCCCTGATCGTATTCGACGTCATATGGCACCTTCGGGCGCCCGAGGCGTGGGCCGCCGCGCTGGTGTTCCAGATGGTGCAGTTCGCCATCTTCGGTGTCGCGACGATCGCTTTCTCGATCCGCAATCAGTCGCCGCTCGACATGGCGGGTGCCTGGGCGCATCTGCCGCCGCTCCTTCTTTTCTATTTCCTCGAGTACGCGCTGCTGAAGCAGCACCTTCCCGGGATGGCGCCGTGGATCGCGGTCGCGAGCGGCTTCGCGGTGGCGGGCCTCTACGGCATCGCGCGCTACGCGATGAAGCGCCCGCTCCCCGGAGGCGAGTTCCTCCTCTGGGCGTACGTGGCGCTCGTGCTTTTCCACGCGGGCTACCTCGAGGTCGTGCCCGATCGCTGGACGCCGTGGGTTGCGTTCGTCGCGGCACCGATCGCCGCCCTGGCGACGCTGCGGGGAGGCGCCGGCATCGGCGCGAAATGGCCGATCTGGCTGGGAATCGCGCTCATCTTCCTGGTGAACTACCTGCGCATCGTTTTCGATGCCGACCTGCGAAAGGTCCCCGGCCGTGAGCTTCTCGCCTTCGCCTATGCGCTGCAGCTCTACGCGGGCTACTACCTGGTGCAGTCCCGCGAGGCGCTGCAGAAGTGGGGCGGGCTCATGCTCTACGGCGGCCACATCTGCATCATGTCCGCTGCGCTGCATCTCTTCTCCGAGCGCATCGTGGAGTCGGCCGCGTGGGGCGTGATCGCGCTCGCGTGCCTCATCCTCTCGCTCTGGCGGCACGACCGGCTGCTGGGACAGTCCTCGCTCTTCGTCTTCGGCGCCGCGGCGGTCAAGGTCATGCTCTACGATCTCGGCGGCGCCTCTCCCATGGCGCGCATCGTGAGCCTGGTGGTGCTCGGCGTCACGTTCTACGCCGGCGGCCTTCTCTACCAACGGCTGCTCGCCAAGGGGGAAGCAGCGTGATGTGTGATGGGCGACGAGTGATGGGTGTTCCGCCTCACGCGCTTTATGAGACTTCACCGCTGAGGAAGATTAGAACGCCAAAGCGCAGACACAGAGGACACCAACAGCACCTGGCAACATGAATCCCCTCCTCCGGCAGGAGGGGATGTCCGCAGCGCGCGCCTGAACGGGAGCAACGCAGGGGACATTCTGTCAGGCACTTTTAGCGTCATTGAGGTTGGTTTTCGAGTAAATAACGTTGCCGTTCTTGGTGTCTTGGCGGTGAAGCACTAGTGTCCTGATTCGTTAAATTGTACAACTAATATGCACGCCATCTGTCTCATAGTAGGGTCAACTCTGGGAGACAGATATGCGAGGACGGCCACTGCCGCAGCTGACGCTGACGCTCGAAGA
>Ga0256867_10000736_pt1 | contig 13218 bp, 5 predicted proteins | sample RVTome_15_FD_185939 | JGI IMG/M metagenome (GOLD analysis project Ga0256867, IMG submission 185939) | Soil microbial communities from uranium-contaminated site in the Upper Colorado River Basin, Wyoming, United States - RVT150D86 (HiSeq) ... | reverse complement strand
GCCGATGATATGATCATGGTATGGAATTTGCCCGCTCTGCACCACGAGTTGAGGCAATATCTGCCCACTTGCCTGAAACGAACGGGCATGCTCTTGAGCGGTCTTTTTTTCATCGTGGCCTTAGGATGGTCGCCAACCCTAGCTCAGTCCCCCTCCGGTCCCGCTCTGCCCTCTGCAGCGAGTGAAGCTGAAAAACAAGAAGACACGCCGCAAGCGCCGAAAGCAGTCGATGTCCAACCCGTGGCGCGAGACGAGCAAATTCGCGACCGCTTGCTGAGCATTTTACAAGCGACCACATGGTTTGAAGAGCCGCAAGTGGACGGGCGAAAAAATGTGTTTTAGAATGTCTATCCGCCGCTGCGCCGCTGCGGTGTGCTTGGATAGTTGAGCTCCAAGCACGGCAGAGCTCAGACTTCGCTCTGTACGCGAGTCGTCGATTGGATCCGTGTCTCGTTCTTGAGCCGCAAATGGTGGTGTCCTTCACCGTGCGGACTGCCCCACATGAGATCAGCACTGGATGCACTGCTATGACCTTCTACGCTTCAAAATACGCCAATTTTGTTTCGACCTCCTCCCCAGCACAGGAACGGCTGTTTCTCCAATACATCGGAGCGCGGAACGACTTTGATATCATCATCGTCGGTTCGGGCATTGGCGGCGGTGTCCTGGCGGACAATCTCGGAGAGCGCTTCAGGACGCAAAAGCGCATCCTCGTCCTGGAAGCCGGTTCATTCATTTATCCGACGCACGTTTACAACATCTGTCGCTTCTCGAATGCCAGCGTGGCCAAACATTTCGGATGCGATACGTTTTGGCAGCCGAGTAACTCAAATTCTCAGAATTTCATCGGCGAGAAGCCGCAACTGAACTTCGGGGGTCGATCGGTTTTCTGGTCGGGCCTGATTCCGTCGATCCAGGGTTGGGAACTCGACTTCTTTCCGCCGCGCGTGAAGCAGGATCTGGAGAGCGGCCTGCTCAACTCCGCGGGCGAGATGATGAACGAGTCGCGCTCCCTGGGGGCGACCGCTCAGGCGATCGTCGCGAAGCTACGGCAGAGCCCGCTCGCGCAGGATTTCTCCATTCAGGAAACGCCACGTGCGCTGCACCAGCCATACCTAGAGGCCAATGGCACGCCCAAAGATCAGTATTTCACGGAGCCGACGGGCGTCTTCAACACGGCCGAATTGCTCATCAACCAGGCCGGTCTCACACCTGGGATGAGCCACGGAGATGGTCCGGGTCTGCAGCTTCTGCTAAATCATTTTGTAGAAGACGTGCAGGATCACGGCACTCATTTCGAACTGGTGACGCGCAATACGCTAACGAACCAGATTCGGACCTTCAGGGCGGTCACGGCCGTTCTGGCCGGCGGTTCGATCGAAAGCCCCAAGCTCCTGCGCCGCTCTAGCCTGTTCCCATGGCTTCCAGACCACGTGAAGCATTTCATCGGCCGCGGCCTCACGGATCATCCGACGTCGAACGAGGTGACCACGTTTGTGACCCATATCGACAACGTCGCCATCCCGCAGGATTCGCACGCCAAGATCGTTTTCTACTCGCGTGGCCGGCGCGATGGGAACCAGATTCGTTATCCTTTCAATGTGGAGATGAACATCAACCATGAGTACTGGCATTTGCGGGAAAATGACCCCACCGAAAGCGCTCAATCCACGCCGCCTGTTGGCGGTGCGCACGGCCCGTCCAGAATTGATATCAAGTTCAGCTTCGGCAATTGCCTGGATGACGTGAATGAAGTCAAGCCGGCCCCGCCCTTCGAGTACGTGCCGGAGATCGCGTTTCGAAACCTGAGTTGGATGGATCATCTGGCCGGCTCACGCTTTCCCGCCCTCGCTGGCTGGCAGAAGAACTACGCGGAGATTTTCGCGGTCATGAATCACGTCACCCACCAAATTTTCTCCCAGTTCCAGATCAACGGAACCTCAGCGCGTCCTGCCAACGAAGCATGGTATGGACAGGCCGGCAAAGGCTTCGGCTGGGGAACCGTGCACCATGCCGCAGGCAGCCTCCGCATGCCCTACCGGCCCAGCCACAATGCGGCTTTCAATTTCCAATCGGTTGTGGATGAAGATCTGCGCGTCATCGGCACCCAGCACCTCTACGTCTGCGACATGTCGGTGATGCCATTCAGTTCCGCCGCAAATCCTGTCCGCACCCTGGTTGCCCTCGCCCTTCGCTTATCGAGGCACTTCGGCTGATGCTGGCGGGGACAGATCGGTCTTGGCGAGTCGTGGCGGTGCCCGCGTTACGAATGGGTGCGCTCCATGATGACTTGCCGCAATACTTTTGCCGTCACCGGTTTGACCAGATGGATATCGAACCCGGCTGCTTGACTTCTGCCGCGATCTTGCGCCGAGCCGTACCCCGTCAGGGCGACCAGGAGCGTGTTGGCAAACGCCGGTTGCCGGCGCAGTTCCTGGGCGACTTCATAGCCGTTTTTGCCGGGTAGGCCGATATCCAAGAAGATGATGTCCGGCTGAAACGCCTGGGCAACCTCATTTACCGCGTTGCCGTCGTAAGCCAGTTCCACATCGTGATGCCAACGCGCGCTAAGTATGCGGCGCATGACCTTAGCCGAGCTAACATTGTCGTCGACAACGAGAATGCGGCAGCGCGGTTGCGCATCCTCTGCAACGGGAGTGGGCTCCTCTGCACCAGGTGCAGCCGGCGCGGGTGCCTCGATGAGAGGTAAACGCACCACAAATTCACTGCCGTGTCCGATCCCACCGCTATAGGCCGAGATGCTGCCACCGTGCTGCTCCACCAACCGCCGCACTAGGGTAAGGCCGATGCCTAGGCCGCCACTAGAGCGATCCAGCGAACGATCCGCTTGGGTAAACAATTCGAAAAGCTCGGGCAAAAAACTAGGATTGATGCCAATGCCATTGTCTTTAATGTGCACAGCCACCTGATCGCCTTGCGGCCGAGCCTCAAATTCGATCCGGCCGCCAGAGGGCGTGTACTTAATCGCATTGTGCAAGAGATTCGACAGCACCTGCGATAAACGGGCCAAATCAGCGTCCAACCACACCGGCGTCTGAGGTTGTGAGACCACTAATTCATGTTGGTGCTGCGCCATGAGAGGCTGCACAATGGACAGCGCATGAGACACAACGCTAGACAGTTGCACAGGCTGTTTTTGCAGGTCGATTCTGCCACTAAGGATGCGCGATACGTCGAGCAGGTCGTCAACCAACCGGACCATGTAGTCCACTTGCTGCTGCATGAGAGCCACGGTTTCGTTGTCATGGTCCTCGAATTGGAGCACCTCTAGCCCCGTGCGTATCGGAGCAAGCGGGTTGCGCAATTCGTGAGCCAACATGGCCAGAAACTCGTCTTTGCGCTGATCCACGGTCTTGAGGATCTGGGTTTGCCGGTGCAGTTCCTCCTCGATGCGTTTGCGCTCCATCCCCAGAGCAATGCCATGGGCCACCGAGGCCATGGCGGACAGCGTCGTCTCGGACAGCGGGTGCTGGGCAAACATCGCCACGACGCCAATGGTGCGGCCGTCGACGACGAGCGGATACCCGGCAAACGATACCATGCCCTCCCGTTCAGCCCATACTTGGTCGTGCACTAAGGGATCCCCGAGGACCGCATTGGTGAGATGCGGTTGTTGGGTTTGGGCAATCTGGCCGATTTTAAACTGGCCGATGGGCACGCGGCTATAATCCCCATCGATGTGGGTATAGAGTCCTGCGCTAGCCTGCAGCTCCAGTTCCCCTTCCCTTTCGTTGACGGACCATATGCGGGCAAACGCGCCGCCCAGGTGTTGCACGATGAGCCAGGCGCATTGTTGCACCATCTCCCGCAGGCTTTTGGCCTGCGATAGCGCCAGCCCAACATCGCGGCCAAATGCCGCTAAGCGGAGCTGGTCGTGCAGGGCGGATAGATTGGCCTTGTGCTCGCTAATGTCGCGAATATAGGCGGTGAACATCGGGGAGGGATCCTCGGCAATCGGAGCGACCGCCAACTCGACGGGAAAATCCGATCCATCTGCCCGCCGCGCCATCAGTTCAATGCGCTTCCCCAATATGGTGTGATCGCCGGAGTCCAGATAACGACGAAAGGCCTGCTGATGCGGCCATCGCAGCGCGGGGGGAATCACGAGTTCTGCCATCGCTTGGCCGACGACCTCCTGACTACGATAGCCAAACATCGCTTCCGCAGCCGGGTTGAACTCGATGATCCGTCCTTCATGGTCGACCGTCACGATAGCATCGAGCGCGGTTTTGAGCATCGCCGATTTACGTGCCTCACTGTTACGTAAGCTTTGCTCGACCTGGATACGACGCGAGACCTCCCGATTCAGCGCTGCGATTTTTTCGCTCAGGGCGCTGAAGTGCTCCACCGCGGGTTCGATAGGCCGTAGCCGCAGCATGACGAGCGGCAGGGCGTCATCCGTGCGGGGATGAAGTAAACCACCCTCACACCGATAGCGGCGCTTTTCACCGGCAACCGATTGCAAGTCAAGAGCGCCCAACGCGATATCCGGACTGCGTAGGCACGATCGCAGGTATTGGCGAAATTCTGCTTCAGGCGTTTCTACAAAAGCCGTCAAAGATTGTCCGAGAAGGTCAGGTGAGGATAGGCCCAGAATCGTTGCAAATGGTTGATTGGCTGCCTGCACGATCGCCTCGGCTGACAACACAACCAGAGGATCGGAAATAAGGTTAGCGATGCGAAACAGTAGATTTGGGTCCATAGCCTAGATGTCGCTCTGGAAGTACTCACGGCCCGTGGCAGCTCTGGCCTGCGGCGTTGGCTTAAAGTATACCAAGACGCGGCAGCCCTTATCCCCACGGGCGATTGCTTGCTCGATCGATACTTTGGCATAGCCTAAATTTTCGGACACAATCACACCGAACACGTTGGACGTCATCATGCACAGCGCCGGGCGGTCGTGGACCTTGTCGGCAAAGGGACAGGCTCGGTTGCCCAGCACGGCTTTTTCATCGTCCTGCTCCATAACGTAAAAGTCCCCTTGAACGGTCTCCGAGCCACTCCAAGCTATTGATCAGAGTCCACCGGCATCGCGCCGTTTCGCTCCATTAGCGTTCTAGTATAGTAGATTGAAGTGGCGCCCCATAGGGCTCAAAACTTGCTTAATTCTTCACTCAATGATGGCGTCTCCCTATTGTCCCTTTAGTCTCTCGATTTCACCCTCGCAAAATCTCATTATCAGGCCTTGCCGTTACTTAACTTAATAGTTGTGTTCCCAGAGAAATTGAAACGCGGCCTCGCCTTGATCGCTGCTTTCCCCTTTTAATTTTAAGCGCCGGTTGAGATTGTACTCCACCCCAGCAGTATTGCTGTCTTCGTCCCCAAATTCGCGCGTATACGAGAGAAACAGATCCTGCGTAACGTAACGCCCAACGCTGACGCTGCCAGTACCCAGGGTGTCGCCTGCCTCAATTTCAATGGTATCCAATCCGAGGGGTTCCCCGAGCGTTTTTTCAAGCTGGCTGGCCAACAATCCCCCGGCGATCTGCCCGGTGTAATCGGAAAACGATTTTTGTTCGGAGTTGGTGAGCCGGTCGGTGGTTTTGCCAATGAGCAACAGGGAAACGATATCGGCTTGGGGCAACTCGGGCTCGCTACTCAGTGTCAGTCTCGGCTCCCGCGCGCGTTCATCGACCTGAATGGTAATGAGGTAATCTGAAATTTCGTAGGTCGCGGCAACATTGAGAAAGGGATTGATATCCGGCGAACCCGTAAACGTGATCTCGCCGGTCTCGAGGTCAAATTTTTTGCCGTAAAAACTCGCAAATCCCCGCTCGGTTTCAATCGTGCCATTCAGAAGCACGGGCTCGTTCAAGTCTTTTTTGACGTTGAGCTGGCCATTGACTTCAATCGCTGTGCCCGGGCCTTGAACCCAGGCATTGCGGGGAATGTCCACCGCGACATCCGCGCGCCAGAACGGCAGCGGAGCCGGGTTGGCAGACGCACTTGAAATGGTGCCCTCGGGCGTCTGCACCGTGTCACCTCCAGAACCGTAAACCCCCGCTACCGTGAGGTCCCTCTGCTGCACCGCTTTGGGGCCGCTGCCGGGCAGGCTATCGAAGCGATACCGGGCGCGGTGGACAGTTACCGTACCGGTCGCGAGCATGTCTTGTAACGTCCCTTGGACTTGTAAAGCGGAAGAGAGCTGCGTCTCGATGGTCGGCGTGTGCACGGCGGTAAATTCGTCAGCTTTGAGAGTCACATCAACGTGCCGCAGGTTGGTTCCTTCCCGGTCGATATCACCTGCGAGCCGTATCGATCCGCTGCGAGAGCCAACCTGTATCTGTTCAATGGTAACCCGGTCGCCGGCAAAGGCGAGATGGGCTTGAATATCGCGGTAGCGTTCACCGGTTGCCCGCAGCCGGAGGATGCCGTCGTTGAGATCGAGGTTGCCATTGATCTGCGGGCGTTGCAGGGCGCCATCAAGTTTCAAGTCAAATCCCAGTGTGCCGGCGCTTTCGACGACCTCAGGATGTAAAGGCGCGAGCATATCCAAGTCGACACGCTTGGCTTGCAAGCGTAAATCGAGAGGGCTTTTGGGCGTTACGCCGAGGGTCCCCTGGGCCTGAAGCAACTCGCGGCCGCGATGCTCCCAGCTTAGGTGGGTGCGCACGATTTCGTCTTTTACCCCGATCTCGGCCCGCAGTTCTCCGAGGTTTTCGGTGCCCCATTGTAGCCCGGCGACCCGCAACTGGCTCTCGGCTTGCGGATTTGACAGGGAGCCACGCACCGTAAGATCGAGTCCCAATTGACCGTTCAGGGCAACGTGATCCAATGCGGCGGCCTTGAGGATCGGGCCGATCTGGACCTGCTGTGCGTGCACCTCGGCCTGTACCGGGCCAGATGGCGTCAGGGTCCCCTGAACGCGAAGTTCCTGAGAGCCGTCGTAAAGCTGCAACGGCTGGATGTCGATTTTCCCTTGCGGACTGCGCACCACCCGGATGGGCTCTGCGTTCGTCCAGTCCAGTTCCTGATGGTGCAGCCGCAGGGTGTCGATCGTGATCTGCTGGCCTTGATCCAGATGCACTTGCCCGGCTATCCGGGTTTGTGCATAAGGACCTTCGGCAACGGCAACCTGAAATGTCCCCTGCTCGCCCGTGTAATGGCCCGTCAAGTCAAGCGTACTGAGCGGCAGCGACGGCCCCTGCACATCCACCATCTGGCCAGTCAACGTCGCCTTTACGGACGTCGGGGTTTGGGCAGCCGTAAAGTGGCTTTGCAGACTTTTGCCCTCTATCGAGGCATAACGCCAGTCTTGAATGTTCAAAGAGCCTTCGGTGCGCAGGTCATCGAGCGTGCCGCGCACGGTCCCTGTCAGACTGCCAGTCGCCTGTAGATGTGATCCCACATAGGGATGCAGCGTACTCAGATCACCCAGGGTCAGAGTATAGTCTAGGGTTGCCTCTCGGCTGCCTGAGAGGGCGCCGTTGGCGCGAACCTCGACAGGTGTACTGGTCAGGCGAAATTGGTCGACTCGTACCGTGTCTCCCGCGATTAACGCTTGCAACCGCGCGCTCAAGCCGGGCGCCAGAGACAAGCCCATGGAATCCACTTCGAGGGCGATCGTCGCACGGCGTTTGACGTCGTCAAATCCGCTGCCTTTGAGCATGGCCTTGGCTTGCACCCGTCCACTGGCGTCCGGTAGAACCTGGGCGACGTCGAGTTTGTCGATGTCGAGCGTCGCTTCATAGCGCGGTTCGGGATCTTGCAAGTGTGCCGTCAGATCCGCTTGAATGGTCCCGCCGGCATATTGTAGGTCGGCCTGAATCTGCGGAGCCTGTAGGCTGCCACGGGCGGTCACATCTCCCTGCACCACCGGCGGCAGATTAGGCGGCAGGCCAAACGGTAAGGTGTCGAGACGCAAGTTCGGGATATTAAGACGGAACTGAATTTGCTGATCCGAAAACGTCATATAGCCTTCGCCCTGCACTGCCGAAGGTGGCAGTTTGACGTGCAAGCGGGTGAGGTCAAACCGTTGTGGCGTCAGGGCCGCTGCCATCGTGAGATCGGTCGGCGGCATGCCCAGGCCACTGGTCTGCAGGTGAAGTTGCTTGAGAGTGGCCTGTGGACCTTCTGGCGTCCACTTGCCGGACGCCTGTACCACGACGTCTCGCACGTTAAACGATGTCGACGACTTGTCCTGTCTGACGAGATTGCCCTGTACAGCCGGCACGCGGAATTCCACATCGCGTATTTCGGGCGCGACACGCCCTTGCCGGACATCGCGCGCCAGTGCCGCAACAGAATCCGCCGTCACGATTGCGGCCGTTAGGTGCATCGGGGCTTGCAGTTGCTGCACGGTGTCCACGACGTCAATCTGCTGCAAGTCGACATCCGCCGTCAAATCGAGCTTGGCGTAATCCCCCTGGAGTCGTACCACACCTTGCAGCGCGCCACTGAGCGGCGGGCTCGATGGCAACCAGCGCGAGATCGGCTTTAATTGAGGTTGGTCGAGCGCTAATTGCACCTCCACCGGGGCGTTGATGAGCCGCTGTTCAACCGGCAATCCCGTCAAGGCTAAATCGATGGGTAGACGCAAGTCGAGTGTCATGACCTCGCGGTCTGACTGACGCACGATTGTGGTGCTTTGCCATCGCGTTTCATGGTACGCAAGGGTGGTGTGCACCTGCTCAAACGGCAGTTGTTGAGGGGACTCACGGCGCAGATCAAGCTCCCCCTGTACGCGAGGCTGCGCCAACACACCAGCGACCTGCAGGTCGAGACCGGCGCGCCCAGCCAGCAGCTCTGCGGTTGGGAAAACATGCTGTAAATAGGATAATTCGATGTGCTCGGCTTGCAGACGTACATCCTGTAAAACGTCACCCTCAATGGCCCCGGAGAGTCTGATTGATTCATCGGCATGCGTTAAATAAACCTGCTGGAACCGGATGCGTTGGGGCTGCTGCGCGAGGTCTATCTGAAGCGGTTCAGGCGCCTGCCACGTGCGCCCCGGTAAGCGGAGTTGCAGCGTGTCGATGACAATCTGTTGAACCGCATCTTGAAAGGCGATAGAGCCGCTTAGGGTGCCGCCGTGCTCGGATGCTTGCACGGCCTCCGCCGTAAACTGAGCTCGCTGCGTGCTGCCGTCGTAGGCGGCGTCGATCTGCACGTGCTGCACGGGCGTGGCCGCGACGTCGGCTCGTTTGGCCAGGAGCCGGACCGAGCCGTGCGGCTGGCTGCCGAGTTGGCCGCCCTCGTAAGTGACGTTCAGAGTGCGGAGGCGGTTGTCCTGATATTGCAAGTCGCGGCCTTGCAGAGTGCCGCTTACACCGAGGGCTGGCCACTCGCCACGCGCCTCGCCCTGAAGCTCAAGCGTCCCGCTTAAGGCTGTCGTGTCGGCTACTCCCTGTAAACCGGCCAGGTCGGCGTGCAAGGCATAGGTGAGATCGGACTGGCCCGCCAGATCGAGTGTACCGGATGCCGTCATGCGGGCAACCGTCGTCTCGACGTCGAACCGCTGTACCTTGACCCGTTGCTCCGAGACGTCGAGATGGATCTGAGATGGGCGCAATTTGATATCGCCCAGGTGAGACGACTGCAGATCGAGCTGTAAGCGGCTGTTTAACTCGCGTGGCGAGACGCCCTGCCCCTCCAGATGCAACGTGAGATTGAGATCACTCGCCAAGGCGGTTCGTTGCACCACATGGGCGAGATTGACATGTGCGATGTCCAGGGTGCCGCTATAGCGCAGCGGTGTGGCGGCTACATTGAGTTGACTTTGCAGATCAACCCGCCCCTCCGCGGCGAGCACCTGGCCGTTGATTTGCAGCGCCTCAGGCGGCCCCGAGGCCTGGAGATCGAGTTTCACCTGTCCAGTTAGCGTCTCATCTTGTAGGAGTCGGCCGATTTCATCCACATCCAGGGGTTGCAGTTGAACCGTTAAGTCGGCGGCCCGCGTTTTCCCCGGAAGCACGCCATGGGCCGTGATTGTGGTCTGACCAGTCTGCATGCGAAAATCGCGGATCTGGGCACCGTCAGCGAGCGACTCAAATGCTCCCTGAACGGTTTGCAGCGTCACGTCAGCGGGTTGTGCATGTGCAGTGAAGGCCATCACTTGAGCGCGAACCCCCGCTTCATCCAACTGCGCACTGAGACGGGCCTGGATGTCGGTCACCTCCCGCACGCCAGCCATGGCGGGAAGGTTGATTTGGAGGCCGCCGTTTTGGATCACGATTTGGTCGATGATCAGAGCAAACGGCAGGCCAGAGCCCGGGTCGCTGGGTGCGGCCGGTTGCGTGGACGCAATCGCATCGCTCAGATTGAGCTGACCATCGGCATCTTGCACCAGGGTGAGCTGCGGTTGGAGCACCACGACCTCACTAACTTTCAATTTTTTTTGGATCAGAGTCTTGAGGTCGTACGCAAGGCGCACCTCGGCAATTTGCACCACCGGGTGACCTTGGGCATCAAGCAGTTTAACGTCTTTTAGGACAGGAGAGCCCAATAGCGAACCCTGTATCTTGCCGATCTCGACGGAACCGTTCAGTCCTTTTGAGACCCATGTTGTCGCGGTATTAACGAGTAGATCCCGCAGGGGATCCAGAAGGATGTCGGCGGAGCTGGAGAGCGTGGGCCAGGTCACCAGCAGCAAAGCCAAGCCGATCATGGCAATGTGGTTGCGAGGCTTAGGGAGTAAAGCGACATGGCGATGAGTCAACATGATAACTCGCTATGATCAATTAAAACGGCTGACCAATACTCAGTTCGACCCGAAACAGGTCTTCGCCACTGCGGCGATCCATAATAAACCCAACATCGAGGCGGATCGGTCCAATCGGCGTGTTGTAGCGCATCCCTGGCCCAACGGCATAGCGCAGATCATCCAGCCGATAAGTAAACGAGTCGCGAAATACGTTGCCAAAATCGACAAAGGCCGCGCCACCGAGCGCGCCAACAATCGGAAAGCGAACTTCGACACTGCCTTCAATGAGGCTGTTGCCGCCGATGGGTCCTCCTTCGGCATCCAGGGGTCCGAGTCTATCCAACGCAAAGCCGCGCACGCTGCCGGGTCCGCCAGCAAAAAAGCGCACGTTGAACGGAATTTCCGCATCGTCGCCATAGGGCTCGATCCCGCCGAGTTCCAGACGGGTGGCGAGAATGATATTGTCCCACAAAGGCTGATAATGCCGCCCCTCAACGGTTAATTTGACGAACGTCGCATCCGAGAGCAGGGCGCGATTGGCGTTATCCAACCGCCCGCGCAACAGCCAACCGCGAGTGGGATTGAGAAGATCGTTGCTGGTGATCCAAATCAGTTCGACGAACTGAATCAACAACAAATTGTCCTCGGGCGGCTCCTCTCCGACCGCAGCGAGTGCTTCTTCATTAATATTGCGAAAGTCGTTATAACTCAGTTCTAATCCGCCGAAGCCCCCTAACCTGCGGCTAAATTGATAGCCCAGCCGGGATTCGCCGCCAACGCTGAATTGATCGTAGTCAGGGCGGGGGTCTTCAATGCTGAAAATCGCATCGGATATGCCGGTGGGATCGGTGTTCAATTCTTGCTCATTGCGAACGAAAATCGTTTGGGTAAATGTCGTGCGCGGCATGAGAAAATAGGGCAAATGCAAGCTGGCTTCAATGCTTTGTTCAAACGAGCCTAGGTGAGCCGAGAGGCGCAGCCGCTGCGCGCCCTCGAACAGATTGCGATGCAGCCAGGAGGCATCGAAAAAGAAGCGCTCCACCGTGCTGAAGCCAACGCCGATTTGGACCGTCCGGGGGCGGCGCTCTTGTACCTCAAACGAGAGGTTTAACGGCGCGCCGTGTTCCGCCAAATTTTCCGCGCGCGGGGTCACGGCTAAAAACATGCCGAGGTTGTAGATGTCATCGGTGCTATCGGTGATGTCGTCGACGCGGTAGCGCTCGCCTTGCCGAATTTTAAGAGCCCGTCGAATGGTGGACTCCTGGACTTGGTTAGCCCCTTGAATGGTCACGCTGCCAAATTCAGTTAGCTCGCTAGGTACGAGTTCAAACGTCACTGAAGCCGTGTGGTTTTGGGTATCGACTTCAGTTTGAGGGCGCACCTCCGCGCGCGCATAACCGGCATTTTGCATGTGCCTAAGCAACTGGGTTTTACTCCGGTCAAAATCAGCTTTGTTAATGGGATCACCGGCCTGCAAGGGCAGCGCATCGCGCAGCTCTGAGGCCGATGGCAGCGCGGGCGGAATCTCGCCTGTTAGGCGCACCTCCGACACGGTCGTCAGAGGACCTTCTTCAATCGCAATGTCGATATAAGCTTCGCGCTCGTTGGGCTCCTCCGGCTCCAGACGCACGTCGTGCAAGCGGACGATGGTATTTAAATACCCCCGGTCAAAGTAGTATTTCTGCAGCCGTTTGAGATCCGCTTCCACCGTAGGGCGGTTGTAAGGATCCCCCTCTTTCCATGGCAAATAAAAGGGTGCTGTTTGCGTGGCCATCTCTCGACGTAACGTCCGGCTGCTAAAGTGAGTATTGCCCATGATGCGAATCTCTTTGACTTCAGGTAAAGGCAAATCGACTTCAGGTTCGGGCGGCTGCGCTGTTTTGCTGCATCCGATGCAGGCAAATACGAAAAGACCAATGATGATCGCTCGTCGGTTGCCCGCAGCGGTCATGTGGCCCGTTTGGTTCGGCTTAAAATAACGAATCATGCTCAGCAAAGTCTCCAACCGATAGGGGGTCGCGATAAGATTGTGCAAGTCACATGCCACGTGTAGCAATTGACGGGGTGCATTGGAAAAAGTTCCGCATAGCAGCCGTGAAGGCCCATTGACCTGGTACGCGTGAACTTGAGTGCGTGGCTCGTCTCTTTCATTTTGAGAGAGGTGGTTGATCAATTTGAGTGGCAGGACACAGCGTTGTGAGGCATGCACCGCGGCCAACATTTTTTCTGAGGTGGTCAAGCAGACCGCCGGTCGCATTTCAATGAAATCGGATTGCCTACAATCCGAGATCCGCATCGGTGTAATAAAGTGAGATCTATAACTCAAGCTGTGAGTTATTTGATCCAATGCTTGTGCACTGGTACGGAACTTGCCTATACTCTGGACGTCAAATGCCAGGTCAGAGGAGGTGACGGGCCTCGCACAACGCTCAGGCCTGACGATACACCCAACGGAAAACGGCTTGCCATGATCGACAAACTCCGCAACCTTTGGTTTACCCTTCGTTCGAGTTTATGGTTTGTGCCGACTCTTATGGTCAGCAGCGCGATCGCCT
>Ga0256867_10000735_pt1 | contig 13223 bp, 18 predicted proteins | sample RVTome_15_FD_185939 | JGI IMG/M metagenome (GOLD analysis project Ga0256867, IMG submission 185939) | Soil microbial communities from uranium-contaminated site in the Upper Colorado River Basin, Wyoming, United States - RVT150D86 (HiSeq) ... | reverse complement strand
ACACTGGGAGAGCGATGCCGGCGAGCCCCTCCCCGCGTACCCGGGCACCCGCTACGTGATCGTCTCGCTGATGGACGCGGAGCCGGTGGCCCGGGCCTTCACGTTCGAGGACGGGACCCCGGTCGAGGAAGAGGTGAGCGTCGTATGACCGAGGCCCGCTTCACCGAGGACCAGGTGCTCCGGTACGCGCGCCACATCTTCCTGCCGCACATCGGCGCCGAGGGCCAGGGGAAGCTGACCGACGCCTCGGTGCTCGTGATCGGGGCCGGAGGCCTGGGCTCCCCGGTCGCCATGTACCTCGCGGCGGCGGGGGTGGGCCGCATCGGCCTCCTCGACTTCGATCGGGTCGACCTCACCAACCTCCAGCGCCAGCTCCTCCACGACACCGACGATGTGGGCCGCCCCAAGGTCGACTCGGGGAGGGACCGCCTCTTGGACCTGAACCCCACGATCGAGGTGACCGCGCACGACACCAGCCTGACCTCCGAGAACGCCTTCGAGATCCTCGAGCCCTACGACGTGGTCGTGGACGGCACCGACAACTTCCCCGTCCGCTACCTCGTGAACGACGCGACCCAGATGCTGGGGAAGCCCCTCGTCTACGGGTCGATCTACCAGTTCGAGGGGCAGGCGAGCGTGTTCCTTCCCGGTCGCGATCGCCCGTGCTACCGGTGCCTGTTCCCCGAGCCCCCGCCGCCGGGGTCGGTGCCGTCGTGCGCCGAGGCCGGCGTGCTCGGCGTGCTCCCGGGGATCGTGGGGTCGATCCAGGCGACCGAGGCGATCAAGCTGATCACCGGCATCGGCGAGCCGCTCGTCGGCAGGCTCCTGCTCCTCGACGCGCTGACGATGGAGTTCCGGACGATGAGCCTGCGCTGGGACCCGGCGTGTCCTGTCTGCGGCGAGAACCCGTCGGTCACCGAGCTGATCGACTACGACGCCTTCTGCGGGCTCGCGCCGGGACAGGCCCCGCCCGAGGCCGAGCGCGCCCCCGAGGTGGCCTCGTGATCGACGTGAAGCTTCCGACGCTGCTGCGCGGGCACGCGGGCGACAGTCCCGAGGTCCAGGGCGAGGGCGGAAGCCTCGGCGAGCTGCTCGACGACCTGGAGCGGCGCTACCCCGGGTTGACGCGAGGCCTCCGCGACGATCGCGGCCTCCAGCGACATGTCAACGTCTACGTCAACGGCGAGGACGTCCGGTACACGGGGGGCCTCGACACGGCCCTGGGAGAGGGCGACACCGTCTCGATCCTCCCCGCGGTGGCCGGCGGCTCCCGGTAGCGGTCGGGGATGCGGGCCGGCGACATCCTCGACGCGATCGGGAACACCCCGCTCGTGGGGATCCAGCGCCTCTCCCCGAAGCCCGAGGTGCGGCTCTGGGCTAAGCTCGAGGGCCAGAACCCCACGGGCTCCCTGAAGGACCGCATCGCCAGGTCCATGCTCGAGGCGGCCGAGGCGAGCGGCGAGCTGACGCCCGAGCGGGTGATCCTCGAGCCCACCTCCGGGAACACCGGGATCGCGCTAGCCATGGTGGCCCGCCGGAAGGGCCACCGGCTCATGGTCGTGATGCCCGAGAACGCCAGCCCCGAGCGGGTCCAGCTCCTCGAGCTCTACGGGGCGGAGATCGTCTTCTCGCCCGCCGACGCCGGGACGAACGGCTCGATCGAGGTGGCCCGGCGGATGGCCGAGGACCCCCGCTACTTCATGCCCTTCCAGTACGGGAACCCGGCGAACCCGCGCGCCCACTACGAGGGGACGGGGGCCGAGATCGTCCGGGACCTCCCCGAGGTGACGCACTTCGTGGCCGGGCTCGGGACCGGGGGGACCCTGATGGGCGTGGGCCGCCGCCTCAAGGAGCACGACCCGAAGGTGCAGGTGATCGCTGCGGAGCCCGAGCTCGGCGACTCCGTCTACGGCCTGCGGTCGCTCGAGGAGGGGTTCGTGCCGCCGATCCTCGACGAGACGCTGCTCGACGGGAAGCACCTGGTCGCCGCGGGGGACGCGCTGCGCGCGACCCGCCTGCTCGCGGAGCGCGAGGGCATCTTCGCGGGGATCTCCTCGGGGGCCGTCCTCCACGTCGCGCGGAAGGTTGGGGAACGCGTCCCGGAAGGCGATATCGTATGCCTCTTGCCCGACGGAGGATGGAAGTACCTGTCGACCGGCGCCTGGTCGGGCGCCGTGTCCGAAGCGGAGAAGCGGGTCGAGGAGACGGTGTGGTGGTAAGCGACGCGCGCGCGATCGGGATGTTCGATTCGGGCGTGGGCGGCCTGACGGTGGCCCGCTCGGCGCTCGACCTCCTCCCGCGCGAGCCCCTCCTCTACTACGGTGACACGGCACGCGCCCCCTACGGCCCCCGCTCCCTGGAGGAGATCCGGACCTTCTCCCGGGAGATCGCCTCGTACCTGCTGGACCGGGACGTCAAGGCCCTCGTGGTGGCGTGCAACTCCGTCGAGGTGGCGGCGATCGAAGACGTGACGGCCGGGGCGGGCGTCCCGGTCGTCGGCGTGATCGACCCGGGCGTTCGCGCGGCGGCCAGGGCGTCCCGCGGGGGCCGGATAGGGGTCATCGGGACCGAGGCCACGATCGCCAGCGGCGCCTACCAGCGCGCGGCCGCTCGCCACGGTGTCGGGGAGGAGCTCGTCGCCCGGGCCTGCCCCGCGTTCGTGCCCTTCGTGGAGCGGGGCGACACCACGAGCGAGGAGCTGCTCGCGGCCGCGCGCTCCTATCTCGAGCCGATCCGCGAGGCCGAGGTCGACACGCTGATCCTCGGGTGCACCCACTACCCGCTCCTGGCCGGCCTGATCCAGATGGTGATGGGCCCGGGCGTGGTGCTCATCTCCTCGGCCGAGGAGACCGCCCGCGACGTGTACGCCACCCTGGTCCGTGAGGGGCTGCTCTGCGAGGAGGGACCCCCGCGCCACGAGTTCCTGTGCTCGGGGGACCCGGAGCGGTTCCGGGAGCTCGGTCGGACGTTCCTCGGGCCCGAGGTCGACGACGTCGGCCTGGCCAGCGTCCAGCGGGAGCCCCTCGGCTGATGGAGGTCACCGTCCTCGGCTCCGACGGCACCTGGCCGCGCGCCGACGGCGCGGCGAGCGGCTACCTGATCCGCCACGACGGTTTCGCCTTGTGGCAGGACCTGGGCACCGGCACGATGGCGAACCTCCAGCGGCACGTGGACCTCCGCGAGGTGGACGCCGTGGCCGTCTCGCACGTGCACGCCGATCACTTCGTGGACCTCTTCCCCTTCTTCTACGCGCGTCGCTACGGCGGGCCGACGCCCGCGCCGCGCATCCCGCTCATCACGCCCTCGGGCACCGAGTCGCGGATCCGCGCGATGCTCTCCGAGGCGGGGTGGGAGGAGTTCCCGGTCTGCTTCGAGCTCCTCGAGGTCGAGCCGGGGACGGGCCTGGACCTCGGGCCGTTGCGCGTCGCCACGGCGCGGATGGCCCACCCGGTCCCCACCTTGGGGATGCGCTACGAGGCCGACGGCGTCGCGGTGGCGTACTCGGCCGACACCGGGCCGACCGAAGAGCTCGTGGAGCTCGCGCGCGGCGCCGACCTGCTGATCGCGGAGGCGACGTGGCTAGCGGACGGGAAGGACTACCCTCCCGACCTCCACATGACCGCCAAGGAGGCGGGGGAGCATGCCGCGTCGGCCGAGGCCACGAGCCTGATGCTCGCGCACATCCAGCCGATCTACGACACGGACCACTCCCGCGAGGAAGCCTCGGCCGCCTTCGACGGCCCTGTAGAGGTCGCCCGCCCGGACGCTCGATGGGGGCCGGGCGCGTGAGCCGCTCCGACGGCCGGGCGCCGCGGGAGCTGCGGCCGATCCGTTACGAGACCGGATACCTGGAGTTCGCCGAGGGCTCCGTCCTCTTCGAGATGGGCGGGACCCGCGTCCTGTGCGCCGCGACGTGGGAGTCCCGCGTGCCACGCTGGCTCGAGGGGACCGGGAAAGGATGGGTGACGGCCGAGTACTCGATGCTCCCGCGCTCCACGAAGGAGCGGACCCCCCGGGAGGTGAACCGAGGACGGCTCTCGGGGCGCACCCAGGAGATCCAGCGGCTGATCGGTCGAAGCCTCCGCGCGGTGACGAACCTCGAGCGGATGGGCGAGGGCTCGATCACCGTGGACTGCGACGTGCTCCAGGCCGACGCGGGAACCCGGACGGCCTCGATCACCGGGGGGTACATCGCCCTGGCCCTGGCCCTGCGGTCGCTCGAGGAGCAGGGGGTGGCCCCCTCGGGGGCGCTGATCGACTCGGTGGCCGCCGTGAGCACCGGCATCGTGGGGGACGTCTCCCTGCTCGACCTCTGCTACGAGGAGGACGCTGACGCCGAGGTCGACTTCAACGTCGTGATGACCGGCTCGGGGAAGCTCGTGGAGGTCCAGGGCACCGCGGAGGGAGACCCGTTCTCGCGGGAGCAGCTCGACGAGATGCTCTCGCTCGCCGAGGAGGGGATCGCCCGGCTCATCGAGGTCCAGGGGGAGGCCCTCGGGTCGTGAGCCCGGGGCTCCCCGAGCGCATCGTCATCGCCTCTCGCAACCCGGGCAAGGTCCGCGAGATCAGCGCGATCGCCCGGGACTGGCCGGTCGAGTGGGTCACCGAGGCGGCGTGGCCCGACGTGGAGGAGAGCGGCCGCACGTACCTCGAGAACGCGCGGCACAAGGCAAGGTCGGTGGCCGAGGCCACGGGACTCCCGGCCCTCGCCGACGACTCCGGGATCGAGGTGGACGCCCTGGGCGGCGCGCCCGGACCCCGGTCGGCTCGCTTCGCCGGCGAGGGCGCCGACGACGAGCGCAACCTGCGCGAGCTCCTCCGCGCGATCGCGGGGGTGCCCGGCCCGGGTCGCACCGCCCGCTACCGGGCGGTGGCGGTGATCGCGTGGCCGAACGGGGAAGAGGCGTGGGCTGAGGGCGTGTGCGAGGGGCTCCTGCGCGACGCCCCCGCCGGGGAGGGGGGGTTCGGGTACGACCCCATCTTCGAGCCCGCGGGATGGGACAGGACGATGGCCGAGCTGTCCCCGGAGGAGAAGGATCGCATCAGCCACCGGGGGAGAGCGCTAACCTCGCTCCGGGAGGAGCTGGCCTGAAGGGGCTTGCGATTTCTAACACAAGGCGATATTAGTTTTAGGGAACGGGAGCGCCGGCCACGACCGGCGACGCGAGCGGAAGGAGGGACCGCCCATGTGCCTGACGTGCGGATGCGGCGAGCCGAACGCCGACCACGGTGACGGCCGACACATCACCCTGAACGACCTCCAGGCGGCGGCCGAGGCGGCCGAGATCTCGGCCGACGAGGCCGCGAACAACCTGCAGGAGACCTACAAGACGGCCTAGACTCCGGGGGCGGGTTGCGGGCGAGGGGCTGCGGCCTCTCCGGCGAGAGGGAGGCGATATGGGCTGGCTGCAGACGCGGGCGCCCGACGGACGCCGCTGGAAGCTGAAGGAGTGGATCCAGGGCAAGCCCTTGGGGGTGCCGACCCATTCGATGGTCGTGCACTTCCCCGTCGCGTTCTACCTCGGGGCCATCGCGTTCGACGTGATGAGTCGCATCACCCCCAACGAGGGGCTGGTGCTGGCCGCGACGTACCTGCTGATCGGCGGGGTCCTGGGCACGCTGCTGGCGGCGCCGCTGGGGCTGATCGACTGGGCGGGGATGGTCCGCGGATCGTCGAAGAAGCGGCTCGCCACCCGTCACATGCTGGTGCAGCTGACGGCGGCGGCGTTCTTCATCGTGGCGCTGGTGCTGCGCTGGCCCGATCGGGGCGCCTCGCAGGCCGAGATCTCCTGGATCGTGATCCAGGCGGCCGGCTACCTGGTCCTGATCGTGGGCCAGCACCTCGGCGGACTCCTCGTCTACCAGAAGGCGATGCGCGTCAGCACGGGCGGCGGCGACCGAGACTGAGACCTGCGGCCTCGGGCGGCGCTAGGATTGGCCTGAGAGCCGCATGGCGAAGCAGGAGCTCCATTCGGGTGACGTCGACGACCTCCGCCTCTACCTCGAGGCGGCGGCCCGCGAGCCGCTCCTCACGAAGGAGGAGGAGGTCGAGCTCGCCATGTCCCTCGAGCGCGGCAACGAGGCCGAGCAACGGCTGGCCGCCGGCCGGATCCGCTCCGAGAAGACCAAGGGGAAGCTGGCGTCCGACATCCGGCAGGCCGAGCGGTCCAGGAAGCGCTTCATCCTGGCCAACCTGCGACTGGTCGTCTCGATCGCCAAGAAGTACCAGGGTCAGGGGCTCCCCCTCCTCGACCTGATCCAGGATGGCAACATCGGCCTGATGCGCGCGATCGAGCTCTTCGACTGGCGTCGTGGGTTCAAGTTCTCCACCTACGCGACCTGGTGGATCCGCCAGGCGATCACCCGCGCGATCGCCGATCGCGGGCGCCAGATCCGCATCCCGGTCCACGTCCACGAGCGGATCCGGAAGATCCGGAAGACGCGCGAGCGCCTCATGCAGCAGACCGGGAGGGACCCCACGCCCGAGGAGCTCTCGCGGGCCGCGGGCGTGCCCGTCGAGATGCTCGACGACCTGGAGGCGGCGGTGCGGAAGGAGCCGCGCTCGCTCCAGGAGCCGGTGGGGGAGGACGCGGAGCTCGGCGACCTCGTGGCGCAGGTCGAGCTGGAGAGCCCTCTCGACGCGGTCGAGGACACCCTCCTGCGCGAGGAGATCGGGCAGGCGGTGGACACCGCGCTCGAGCCCATGGAGCAGGAGGTCGTCTCGCTCCGGTACGGGCTCGGGAACGGGCGCTCGATGAGCCTCCGGGAGGTGGCCGAGCTGGTCGGCGTCTCGGCCGAGACCGTGCGGAAGGTCGAGCGTCAGGCGCTGGGCAAGCTGCGGGAATCCGACCTCCTGGAAGAGATCTGGTAGCGCGGTGCCCGTCGTCGTGGTGGGCGCCTCGAGCTCGGTGGGACGCGCTCTCGTCCCCCTGCTCGTCGACCGGGGCCCCGAGGTCCGGGCCGTGGTCCGGCGGCGGGCATCGGCGGACGGCCTACGGGCGCTCGGCGCGAAGGTCGCCGTGGACCGGTCGCCCGATGCAGACTCCCTCGCGATGCTCCTGCACGACGCGCACACGGTCTGCCACCTCGCCGGGGGGATCCGCATGCCCACCGCCGCAGCCTACGAGGAGGCCAACCTCCGAACCGTGGAGCGCACGGTCGAGGGCGCCAGGCGGGCGGGCGTGGCGCGGGTCCTGCTGCTGTCGACGACCGGTGCGGATCCGGGCGAGGAGAACGCCTACCTGCGTGCCAAGGGCGAGGCGGAGGACCTCGTGCACGACTCGGGCCTCGAGCACGCGATCGTCCGCGTCACGCGGCTCGTCGCCCCGGCCAGCCCCTGGTTCCGGGACGTCGCGGCGCTTGCATCGCGCCGTCCGCCCGTCGTCGTCGGACCGGGGCCTCGCTCCCTGGCGCCGGTGGCCTCGGCCGACGTCGCCTGGGCGCTCGCGGCCGCCGACGACCGCGCCGGCGCCGTCTCGGGCACGTTCGCCCTGGAGGGGCCGGACGTGGTGACGGCCGACGAGCTCGTCGCGCTCGTGGCCGGAGCGGGGCGCCGTCCGCGCCACCTGGCTCCCGGGTGGCGTGCGTCCCGCGCCCTCGGGGACGACATCTCAGCGGACTACCTCGACCTCTTGGCGCGGGACGCGCGCGCCGACGCCCCCGACGCCGCGGCCGAGTTCGGGGTTTCTTCCACACCTTTGCGCGAGACGATAGGATGGGCCATCCGCGGATGACGCGCCGCCTCGGCGGCTCCGAGCGTTTGAGGGGAGCGCGAGCCGTGCCGATATCGCCGGGGTGGGCTCAGGGAGGCGTTCCGCGTGAGTGACGAATCTTTCGGGCTCGAAGAGGGCGTCGCGCTCGCCCTCCGAGGAGTCCGCCAGCCGCGCACGGGGGTCGCGGCCGTCCTGTCGGTGACGGCGCGCGCCATGGGCGCCGAGCTCGTGGCGGCGTATGTGCTTGGGGGCTCGGCCGACCGCCTCGCCGAGATGATCGCCTCGGCCGGAGCCCTCACGCCCGAGCTCGGACCTCCCGGGCCCGCCGACGAGCAGACCTCCGCGGTCCTGCAGGGCTGTCTGCAGGACGCGGTCTCCGAGGACAGCTTCTTCCCCGAGCCCTGGAGCCGCCTGCCTCGCCGCGTGCACGTGGTGGACCGGCTCCCGCTGGGCGGCGCGCTCGTCGTGCTGGCGGCCGGAGGCCGGGGTCTCGACCGCGAGGTGCTCCGGCGCGTGATCGGGCCCCTCGACCTCCTCGTGGCCACCATGACCGTCATGGAGCGACAGGAGAGCCTCGAGCAGGAGCTCCTGCGGCTGAGGCAGGACCAGGCTCTTCTCTCGGCCGGGCTCCAGCACGACCTCCGGACGCCGCTGACGTCGATCCTGGGCGCCGCCCAGACGCTTCGCGATCGACCGGCCGGGCTCACCCCGGAGCAGCGGGCCGAGCTGCTCGAGGTCATCGCCGCACAGGCCCATCGGCTGAACGACATGATCGGCGAGACCCTCGCGCGGCACGCGGCCGGGCCCGACGTGCCGGTGAGGGCGGCCCATGTCGACCCTCTGCTGGTCGCCCGACGCGTGTGCCGGGCGGCGCGCTCGGCTCGGGGCGGCGAGGTCGCGATCGACGTCGAGCCCGCGCCGTTCCTCTGCGACGAGTCGAGGCTCGAGCGAGCTCTGCTCAACCTGGTCGACAACGCGCTGAAGTACGCGCCCGACGGGACCGAGGTGCAGGTGGTCGGCGCCAGGACGGGCGACACCTACACCTTCACCGTCGCCGACGCGGGTCCCGGTGTCGCGCCCGAGGTCGCCGCCGCGATGTTCTCGCCCTACGTGACCGATCCCACGCGCGACGACGGGACCGGCCTCGGCCTGCACTCCGTCGCCCACGTGACGGAGGAGCTCGGCGGGAAGGTCTCCTACGCCCGAGCGAGCGGCTGGACCCGATTCTCCCTGGCCCTTCCGTGGCGTGAGGCTGACGGACCTTGACCCGGATGCAGGACATCGCGGCGGAGGTCGGCGCCACCGACCTGTTCGTTCTCTACCGCGTGGCCGTTCGGCGCCTGGTGAACGTGGACGGCCACGGCCGGGGGGCCGGGTGGGCCGGCAACATCGACCTCGATCCCGCGGCCGAGGGCTGGCTCGAGGAGATCGAGGAGCACGGCATATCGCGTGTCTCGCACGGGATGCCGCGGCGCGTCTTCGGCCCCTACTGGGCCACCGAGGCGGTGGGTGTCGCGACCGGCGACTACCTGGTCGTCTTCGGCGGGCCCGGGACCGCCGAGGCCTCCGAGGATCTCGTTCGCGAGGCGGCCACGCTCGCCGCCTCGTCGGTGGACGAGATCCCCGTGGCGAAGCGGCTCGCCGACGACCTCGAGGTCACCCAGGCGGCGCTGGCGATCGCGCGGATGCGCCCCGGGTCGGTGGACGAGGCGGCCCGCGCGATCGCCAGCGCCGCGGCGCGCGCCACCTCGTGCGAGTTCGGCGCCGTGCTCCTGTTCGGCCCCCCCATGACCCTCCATCTCGCCGACGAGGGGTGGCGGCCCTCCGCCAGCGAGGAGGAGATCGCCGCGGCGCTCCTCCCGCTCGCCCAGGCCCTCTCCGACGGTCTCTACGTCGAGCAGGACACCTCCGAGAGCGCCTTCCCCTACCGCCCGCTCACGTTCGAGGACGGCCTCGTGGCTCGCTGCGCCGTTCGCCTCGGGGAGGACGGGGGCATGGGGGTGCTCGTGGTGGCCCACTCCTTCGAGTCGCCGCGCGGGTTCACCATGCTCTGCCAGCGCGTGATGCGAACGATCGGGGACACCGCTCAGGCGACGCTCGCGGCGCTCCTCGAGGGTGGCGCGGTGCGAGAGGGGGGAGTCGAACCCCCACGGGCGTGAGCCCACCGGCTCCTAAAGCCGGCGCGTCTGCCGTTCCGCCACTCTCGCGCACCCGAAGTATAGGTCTCGCCGCCCGCTCCGTTTCCGGGCCGGGGGGCGAGGGTATCCGAGGGGGGTGGCCGAGCAGACCTCCCTCTCCGAGCGCATCGACCGCCTGCAGGAGCGCCTGCCCAAGCCCGTGGAGACCTTCATCGGCCGCCTGCGCGAGGAGGACGTGCTCCTGCCGGCCTCGGGGCTGGCCTTCTACGCGCTCGTCTCGTTCGCGCCCCTCCTGATCGTCTCGGTGTGGGTCGTCGGGCTGCTGGCGGGAGAATCGCGGGTGCAGCAGCTCTCCCAGCAGGTCCGGGAGGCAGCCCCGTCGGGGATGGGGCTCGGATCCCTCGTCCGACAGGTGGCGCAGGAGGGGACCAGCCTCGGGGTGGGGGCGGTGGCGGCGGCCCTGTGGCCGGCTACCGCGTACGGCTCAGCCCTGGCCCGCGGCTTCGAGCGCCTGGACGGAGGAAGCCGCGATGAGCTGCGCGGCCTCCGCGGCCGCGGCCTGGCGATCCTGGTGATCCTGCCGATGTTCGTGCTCGGCATCCTGGGCGCGGCGTTCTTCGGCACCACGCTCCTCAAGGACGGCATCACCGCATCGATCCTCGGCCCCGTGCTCGCCCTCGTGTTCGGGTTCGCGGCGGCCTTCGTGGGCAGCGCGGTGATCTACTGGATCTTCCCCCTCCATCGGCTCCCTTGGGGCCGGCTCGCGCGCGCGGCCGTACTGGCCGCCACGCTGATCGCGGTGCTGTCCGTGCTGTTCGTCCTGTACCTGAACCTCGGCGCCGACTTCGAGGATAGCTACGCGAGCAGTACGATCGCAGGGATGGTGCTACTGGGGGTCTGGCTCTTCCTGTCGAACGCGGTGCTGCTCGCCGTCCACGCGGGCGCGACCGAGCGCTGAATGGTCGCCCTCCTCCAGGAGATCGTCGAGTTCATCGGCCCGGCCTTCAACGGGTTCACGGGCTACGCGATCGTGACGGCCGCCGTCCTCCTCGAGAGGTCGATCCTGGTCGGCGTCGTCGTGCCCGGAGAGATGACGATGGCCGCCGGCGCGCTGTTCGCGGCCCGCGGACAGCTCAGCCTGACCTTGGTCATCGTGCTCGGCGCCCTTGCGGCGATCGTGGGTGAGTCGATCGGGTTCTGGCTCGGGCGCCGGTACGGACGCTCGCTCCTCCGACGCCTGCCCCTCCTCAATCGCGTCGAGCGTCGCCTCGAGGGCGTGGAGGAGCTGTTCGATCGGCACGGGGGCAAGGCGGTGGCGATCGGCCGGTTCGCCGCGGGGATCGGGGTCTTCATCCCCTTCGTGGCGGGCATGGGCAGGATGAGGTTCACGCGCTTCCTGCTCTTCGACGTGCCGGCGGTCGTGGTCTGGGCCGTTGGGATCGGGGTTCTCGGCTACGTCGTCGGCCGCAACATCGAGCTGCTCGACCGCATCCTGTCGAACTTCGGCTGGGCCATGCTGGCGCTGGCCGTGATCGGCGTGGTCGCCTACGTGATCTGGAAGCGCCGCCGCGACTCGACAGGGGACTGACGGAGTCGGTACTGTCACTCGTCTCGAAGGAGGAGGAACGATGCGACGGATCACGATGACCCTGGTGGTGGCGCTCGGCCTGACCGCGTGCGGCGGGGGGACGACGCTCGACACGACCGAGCTCGAGGAGCAGATCGCGCAGGAGCTGCAGGCGCAGGGAGGGGTCACGGCCGAGTCGGTCGAGTGCCCGCCCGAGGTGGAGATCGAGGGCACGACCACCTTCGAGTGCCTGGCGACCGCCGAGGACGGCTCGACCGCCACTATCACGGCCACGGCCGACGAGGAGGGCTCGGTCGAGTGGGAGGTGACCTCCACCGGATGAGCGGGAAGGCGGGCGCCCTCCTCCTCGGGATGCTCGTGGTCCTCGTGGCCGGGTGCGGCGGCGAGCCGGTCGAGACGGTGGGGGACGAGTGCATCCAGAAGGTATCGATCGAGATCGACTTGGAGTTCCTGGAGGAGCGCCAGGCGACCCTCATCGAGATCGGGGCGGGCCGCCGGGACCTCGTCGCCGCGATCGCCCAGGCGTGCAGGGAGGCCTCCCCCGACGACACCGTGGAGGAGGTCGCGGAGCGGGCGGTGAAGATTCTGCGTCCCGAGCCGCCTCCGGAGGAGATGTAGCGTCCCGGCCGCTATGCTCGGGGCGTGAGCGGTCTCTCGGTCGACGACGCGCGTGAGATCCTCGCTCGCACGCCCCAGGTCCTGGAGCGGCTCCTCGGCGGGGTCTCGGCCGGATGGACCCACGCGGCGCCGCCCCGGGCCTGGACTCCGGCCAAGATCCTCACCCACCTGATCCACGGCGAGCGGACCGACTGGGTGCCCCGCGCCCGGATCATCCTCGAGGAGGGGGAGTCGCGGCCCTTCGACCCGTTCGATCGGGAGGGCGGCGCCGACGAGGCGGAGCGGCCGGTCGAGGAGCTCCTGGCCGAGCTCGCCGGGCTGCGGAGCGAGAACCTCAGGTACCTCGACGGGCTCGACCTCGACGACGAGGCCCTGGCCAGGCGCGGCACCCATCCGGAGCTGGGCTCGGTCACGCTCGAGCAGCTGATCGCCACCTGGGCCGCGCACGACCTGGGCCACGTGGGCCACGTCGTCGAGGTGATGTCAAAGCGCTACCGAGAGACGGTCGGCCCCTGGCGCGCGTTCCTGCCCTTCCTCGACCGCCCCGACTGAGAGCGTGGGCCTTAAGCCACCCCAAACGCGCCACGGTACGCTAGGCCATCTGACGATGACTCATCGCCGAAGGGAGGGATGGTCGTGGTTCGCGCTAGAAGGTCCCGAATCTCTTGGATGGCGCTCCCGTTGGCGGCGTCGCTCGTGGTGGGGGCGCTCGTCGGACCAAGGTTGCTGGAGACGGCCGAGGCCCACGTCACGTCTAACGTGGCTCACCTGTGGAAGAAGCACATCATGCAGAGGGCGGACCGGCGATACGTGAATCAGCGGACGTCCACGGTGACGATCCCCTTCGCCGCTTTCTCGCCGCTCAGCTCATCGGACCCCTACTCGATGACCTCTCAGGCCGTCGGTGGCCAGACCGGCACGCACGCGCTCTTCGCGCCCGTCACGCTCCCGGACCGGGCCCGGATCATTCGCGTGGCGTGCGACTTCTACGACGTCTCGACGGCGTCCGATGTGGGGTGCATCGTCCGGTGGACGCCCACTGACGCTGGGCTCGTGAGCTCGGTGGCCGGGAACATGGTCTCCTCGGGCAGCGGCGGCTATCAGAGGCTCACCACGACGTCGATCAGCCACCCCAGCGTGAACAATGACGGACGCGTCTACTACGCT
>Ga0256867_10000733_pt1 | contig 13241 bp, 10 predicted proteins | sample RVTome_15_FD_185939 | JGI IMG/M metagenome (GOLD analysis project Ga0256867, IMG submission 185939) | Soil microbial communities from uranium-contaminated site in the Upper Colorado River Basin, Wyoming, United States - RVT150D86 (HiSeq) ... | reverse complement strand
GTTGTCCGCAGGTGGACCGTAGGGTCGAACGTATGTTCCGGGTGTTGGGGTTGACAAGCGAACTCGCTGCGCAGGTACGCGGCGGAGCTGGACGCCGACCCGCCGCCAGCGGAGATCCCACAGCTGAGGCCGAGCTGTTGGACCTGGCGGTGACAGGCTCGATGGCCGAGCTGACCCGGGAGGCCGATCGCCGTGAGGCAGCGGCCCGCAGCGACGGCGAGGAGCATCATGAGGCGGTGCGGCGGGGTCGTTTCTTGCGGCATTTCCGTGATCACCTGGGCGGCTTCGGGGCCGAGTTGCGTACCACGCATCACCGCTGGGTGGTCGACACGGACGATCACCTTGCAACCCCGGTACCGGCCACCCCCCACCGACACGGCGGCCATCATCGCGGGCGGCTCGGGAACAGCGGTCTCGGACACTGGCGCGGCCGGCGCCTCGGACACGTCCGGCTCGGCAGGCGGCTCGGGAGCCGCGGTCACACCCACCCAGGAGAAACCTGTGAGGTCACAGGCACAGGACCCCTACCGGTGTCGCTGGTACGAGACATGATCACCGGCGGCGCCTTCGTAGCCGCCGTGATCACCCGCGCCACCAACGTGGTAGGCGTAGCCGACCTGGGACGACGCCCCACCGGTGTCCAGGCCACCGCCCTGCATGGCGCGACCCCCAGTGCTGCGTAGCCGGCTGCCCAGCAGACGGCTACCTGGAGACCGACCACCGCGCCGGCTGGGCCCTCACCGGCCAGACCAGCATCGATGACCTGGACCGCCTGTGCAGCCACCACCACTCCCTCAAGACCAACCACGGCTACCGGCTGGCACCGGGCACAGGCAAACGACCCATGCGACCACCCTCCCCGGCGGTCCGCCGTGACTGAATCCGCGCGTCACTCCACGTAGACGCGTGGCACTCGCGCGGAGATGTTGGTCAGGATCTCGTAGGGGATCGTCCCCATCCACTCGGCCAGGTCGTCGGCCCCGATGACCTCGTCGCCGTCACGACCGATCAGCGTGACGCGATCACCGTTGTACGCGGTGTCCCACTCGATGTTCACCATCGACTGGTCCATGCAGATCCGGCCCACGACGGGGTATCGCCGGCCCCTGATGAGCACCTGGGCGCGGTCGCTCATCAGCCGGCTGTAGCCGTCGCCGTACCCGACGGGGACGGTGACCAGGCGCACCGGATGGTCGCTTCGCCATGTTGAGCCATAGCTCACCGGGCTGTCGGCCTCGACCACCTTGAAGTAGACGACCTGCGTGGTCCACGACAGCACCGGCTCGACCTCGATCGAGCGCCGGACCTCGGCCGACGGGTAGATGCCGTAGGAGAGGATCCCCGGCCGCACCACGTCGAGGTGGGCCTCGGGGAGCTGGAGGATCGCACCGGAGTTGGCGACATGTCGCAGTGGTGCCTCGATCGAACGGCGCTCGTACCAGGACAGCACCTCGCCGAAGCGGTCAACCTGGCGGCGTGCGTCGGTCAGGTCGCCGGCATCGGCGTTGGCCAGGTGCGAGTAGATGCCCTCGACGTCGACGTGGCGGCAGGACAGCGTCTCGTCCAACAGGCGCTCGGCGTTGTACCAGTGCGTGCCGATGCGCTCCATGCCGGTGTCGATCTTCAGGTGCACCCGTCCCCGGCAGCGGGCCGCCTGCGCCGCCTCGTCCACGTGGTGGAGCTTCTCGATCGACGGCACCGTGACGGTCAGGTCGTGCTCGAAGAACAGCGGGACCTGCGTGCCCACGATGCCCCCCAGCACCAGGATGGGCGCCGTCACCCCTGCCCGCCGAAGCAGGATTCCCTCTTCGAGGTAGGCCACCCCGAGGTATCCGACTCCCAGACGGTCGTAGGCGCGGGCCACCTCCACCAGACCGTGGCCATAGGCGTTGGCCTTCAGGATCGGCATCACCAGTGCCGGTGCGACGTGCTCGGAGATGCGGCGGTGGTTGCGGACCAGGGCGCCGACGTCCACCTCCACGTGGGTGGGCCTCAGTACACCCTCGGTGGCGATGCTGGGATGATCGGCGACGTGCACGGCGATCAGCCGCCCGCGGCCAGGTCCGCGACCACGTCGCCGGCCAGTGCGGGCAGATCTCCGGCCACGAGTCCGGCGCTGGGGCCGCGGGCCCCGGCGCTGCCGTGGACCCAGGCGGCGGCGCCCACCGAGCCGACACGGTCGCCTTCGTCCAGCATGGCGGCGATGATCCCGGTGAGAACGTCCCCGCTGCCAGCCGTGGCCAGCCGCTGGTCCCCGCTGGTCACGGCCACCAGCTCCCCGTGGTGATCGGCCACGAGCGTCGTCGGGCCCTTCAGCAGCACCGTGGACCGGAAGTGGCGGGCCGCCTGCCGCACGGCATCGAAGCGATCGGCGGCCGGGCTGGCGCCGGTCAGCACGGCGAACTCGCCGTCGTGGGGCGTGAGCACGGTCACCGACCGACGCCAGCGGGTCACCTCCGGGTGGTCGGCCAGCGCGGCCAGACCGTCGGCGTCGACCACCACCGGCAGCTCGGCGGACACCAGCAGCTCCCGTACCGCCGCCAGCATGCTGTCGTCGCGGCCCAGGCCGGGCCCGATTGCCAGCACTCCGAACCGATCGATATCGGACAGCACCTCCTTCACCCAGCCCGCCCCCGGCAGGTCCCGGCCCACGGCCTCGACGGGGAGATCGAGCTGGTCGGACGGGACACCTGGCGAGGAGCACACCACCATGCCGGCACCCGCTCGAAGGGCGGCGCTGGCGCACAGGCGGCCGGCACCCCGCATGCCCGGCGACCCGGCCACCAGCCGGACGGCCCGCTGCCACTTGTGGGACGAATAGCTCCGTCGGGGGACGAGGGCAGCCGCCGCCGCGGCGGTCATCAGGTGGGCGGTGGCTGAGGACACGTCCAGCCCGATATCTGCCACCTCCACCTCGCCAGCCAGCTCGGCGCCTTCGGCCAACAGCAGACCGGGCTTCAGGGCGGCGAAGGTCACGGTGGCATCGGCGGGGCGTGCGCCGTGGGCTTCACCGGTCAACCCGTCCACACCCGAGGGGATGTCGCAGGCCAGCACGGCGGCTGGACCCGGATCGGGGGCGGCCCACTCGCCTCGGAAGCCGGTGCCGAAGGCGGCGTCGATGACGAGGTCGGCGGTGGGGAGCACGGCGGGTGCCGATGCCGCGTCCAACACCGTCACACCGACGCCGCGGGCTCGAAGGCGGCCCGCTGCGGCCATACCGTCGGCCCCGTTGTTGCCCTTGCCGGCCACGACGACGACCCGGCGCCCGTAGGTCCCCCCGAGCATCGCCACCGCGGTGCGGGCCAAGGCGGCGCCGGCCCGCCCGATCAGCACCTCGACCGGTTCGGGGGCGGCGTCGTCGATGGCACCCATCTCGGCTGGGCTGACGATTGGGAGCATCGGCGCCAGTGTGCACCTTGATGACAGGCAGCGGCGACGCGGCCCGATCGGCGTCAGCGCTACAGGTCGGCGACGGCTACGGCGATGGCGACCAGAGCGGAGTGCGACAGGGTGATGTGCCACATCCCCACCCCCTTGCCCTCGGCCAACGCTGCGGCCCCGCCGGTGAGGCGCAGGCCCGGCGTGCCTGAGGGCTCGCGCGTCACCTCGACCTCGTGCCAGCCGAACGCCCCCAGGCCGACGCCGAGGGCCTTCATCACCGCCTCCTTGGCTGCGAAGCGCGAGGCCAGGCGGGGGACGGGGTCGCGGGCCGAACGTGAGTAGGCCAGCTCAGCGTCCGTGAAGAGGCGTTCGGCCATGGACGGCCTTCGATCGAGCACCGCCCGGAAGCGCTCGATGTCGACGACGTCGACTCCCACACCGATCACCGCGGGGCCCGCCCGCCGGTCACTGGCGAGGGCCGGTCCAGTGCTCGGCCAGGACGTAGACCGGATCGGTGAGCAGGTCGATCACCGGCACCTCCCCCAGCAGGTCGTCGCGGAAGGCCGGGTCGATCTCGGTGACGGCGTCCACCAGGGCCTCGTAGCGGTCCCGGTACCCCTCGAGCACCGTGCGCATCGCCGGGGCGGCCAGGCGGTCGGCGAACCGCACGTGCAGCAGCGTGATGCCGGTGCACTCGCCGTCCTTCAGCTCGGGGACGATCACCGTTGTGCGTCCGTCGCCACGACCCTGGCTGACCGTGACCACCTGCTCGGAGGCGGCCCGGTGCTTGGTTCCACGCAGGGTTGGGTCCTGCTCGGTGCGGGACGGGATGTCGCGGGCGATCCCGGCCCTGTCGATGACACGCACCGTGGCGTCGGAAGCGACGTCGCCCTCCACCCGGTAGCGGGTCGAGCCGGTGACGGCCTCCACTGCCGGCTCCAGCGCGGCCAGCAGCCGCAGATTGCCGTAGGTGAGGCGGTCCCGTCCGACTCCGGCCTCGATCGTCGAACGCACCAGCGGGACCTGCAGCAGGGCTTCGTCGGCGCGCGAGATCCCGACCGTGACCGTCTTGGCCTGGTGCTTGATGGCGTCGACGGGCCGGGTCAGCTCGTCGATGGCCGTAGCCAGCGCCAGGGTCAGGTCAGCGACCACGACCGAAGGTGTGCCGACCTTGCCCATCTCGACCTGGTACTGGTCCAGGGGCCGCGAGCCGGTGGCGAAGCGGAAGAGATCGCTGAGCTGGACGGCGGTGGCCGTCTCGAGGTGGCCGTCGTAGCGACCGGTGCGGATGTCGTCGACGAAGCGCGACGCCGGCCCCCGCAGCTCCTCGCCCAGCCGCTCGATCTCCTCGTCACCCAACTCGCCGTCGGCCAACGCCGCCTCGATGGCCACGCGGGCCTCCCGCAGCGGGCGGGCCTGGCCGTCGATGGCCAGTGCGGCCTCGTAGCCGAACAGGTGGCCCACGACCGTGGAGAGCACGAAGTCGAGCTCCGGATGCACGGCCGGGACGGTCAGCACGTCGTAGGCGCCGCCGAAGCGCGACTCGCCGGCGCTGGCCACCACGATGGGAGTGGCTTTGTGGGCGCGGTAGATGGCCACCTCCTTGGCCACGTCGTCCGCCGTGGATCCGGTGAGACCTGCCGCGCAGACCAGGATGAGAGGCTCGGAGGACAGGTCGATGTGCTTCTTGTCCTCGGTGGCGTCCTCGGCGATCGCCTTGTAGCAGAGCTCAGAGAGCTTGATCCGGATCTCGCTGGCCGCGATGCGGTTGGCGCCGTTGCCGACGATGGCCCAGTAGCGCTTCGGCGGCGAATGGCGGGCAGCCACCTCCCCGATGCGGCCCCGGTCGGCGATCACCGTGGCCATGGCGTCCGGCAGGCGACGCAAGGCCTGCAGCAGGGCGGTCCGCTCGCCGGGGTCGACCAGCTCGGGGGCGGCCAGGTCGGCGATGGCGTGGGCCAGGAGCACCCCGGCAGCCACCTGGGCGTAGAAGGCCTTGGTCGAGGCCACGGCCATCTCCACGTCACGCCCGTCGGAGGTGTAGAGGACGCCGTCCGCTTTGTCGGTCAGGTCGCTGCCCCGGCGGTTCACGATGCCGACCACCACGCCGCCCCTGGCCCTGACCAGGTCGACCGTCCGGTTGGTGTCGGTGGTCGTGCCCGACTGGCTGATGGCGACCACCAGCGTGTCGGACATGTCACCTCGCAGCTGGAAGCCCGACAGCTCCGTCGCCGGCAGGGCCTCCACGGAGATGGCCGTGGCGGCCAGCAGACGGTCGAGCAGGCGGGCGAAGGCGCGACCGGCCACGGCCGCGGTGCCCTGCCCCGTGGCCACCACCCGGCGGATGCGGCCGTCGCGCAGCCGGTCGCCGAGGTCGTTCGGGATGGTCTCTGGCCCCAGGTGGACGCGCAGCCCGTCGCTGCCCTCGGCGATGCGGCCGCGCAGCGTCGCCCGCAGCGACCGGGGCGCCTCGCCGATCTCCTTGAGGAGGAAGTGGGGATGGTCACCGCGATCGATGTCGCGGGTCGTGATCTCGGGGACGACGAGCTCGCCGGGACCGACAGGCAGCTCGCGGCCGTCGTAGCTGCGACGCCTGATGCCCTCGAGGCTCCCGGCCCTGGCGCCGTCGAGCTCGATGATCTGGCCGCGGGTGGCCACCGGATTGGTCGGGTCGGCCGGGCTGTCGCCGTCCATGCGGAGGTAGTGATCGGTCTCCTCGACCACGCCGTAGGGCTCGCTGGCCACCACGTAGCACCCGTCCACGAGGCCCACGTACAGGGCCTGCCCGCTGCCCCGTAGGGCCAGCATGAGCTGCTCTGGCTGGGCCGCGCTGAGCGAACCTATGGCGACGGAGCCCTCGAGGGTGGCGACGGTGGTTCGGAACGCCTCGCTCGGCTCCACACCGGCAGCGAGTCGGCGCGAGATCAACGTGGGGATGACCTTGGCGTCGGTCGTGATCTCAGGTGCGATGTCGAGATCGTGCGCCACCTTGAGGTCGGCGAAGTTGTCGACGTCGCCGTTGAGGACGGCGCTCACGAACGGACGACGAGCCGACGTCAACTCCAGCTCGTCCAAGGGATGGGCGTTCGCCTCCGAGATGATGCCCACGCTGGCCCAGCGTGTGTGTCCCAGCACGGTCACCTGCGCTCCGGGTACCCGCAAGGCGGCCCGCAACAGCCCGTCGTCCTGGATCTGACGGCGGATGGCGGTGGTGTTGTCGCCCAGCTCGCCGATCTCGGCCGCGGCCTTGTAGACGAACACGAGGTGCGGACCGGCCCTGCGGACGGCGCCCGAGCGGAAGACAGGGTCGTCACGGCGCGCTCCCAGGCCGTCGAGGGCGTCCAGGTCGTGGCCGCGCACGACGATCTGCAGGCCAGCCGAGTCACGGCCTCGTACCTCGAGCCGGTCGATGGCCGACAGCGCCACCTGCACCGACCACATCGCCTCCACCGCGTCGGGCCCGCACTCCGGTCCGGCCAGGGCGGCGATGCCGGCGGCGCTGCGCACGCGATCGCGCCCGACGGCCCAGGCCGCATCCTTGGTGGCGACCACGGCGCGGTTGACCGTCTCGAGCACTACGCCGTCGCCAGCGGTCTCGTCGAGCGTCCGCTCGATCGCTCCCACCGCGTCGAGCACGGCCATGGCCCGCGACTCCACGAGATCACGCAGCGTGGGCTCGGCCACGAGCGCCCGCATCCCGGGCAGCTCGCGCAGCTCGTGGTTCAGCGCCTGAAGGTTCTTGGCCACTCGGCCCAGCACATCGGCCAGGTCCGGTCGCCCGGCGTCGACACCGGCCAGTTCCTCGGCGGCGGCCTCGAGCTCAGACCCTATGGCGGCCGGGTCGAGGGCCGGCCTCGAGTCCGGCCGGCGGACGACGGCGATGATCCCACACACGTAAGGAAACGTTAGGCCCGGCCGCAGGATTGCTCGACTCGCGCTCCCTGCCCTTGGCCGCGCCCGTGGCCACCCTCAGCGGCTCGGATGGCGGCCGTGTTGGCGGGCCACCTCGCTGGCCAGGTTCTCCGCCACCGCCTGGGCCAGCTCGAGATCCTCGGCCTCGACCATCACCCTCACCACCGGCTCCGTCCCCGACGGTCGAAGGAGGACACGGCCGGTGGTGCCGAGGTTGCGCTCCGCGGCGGCCAGCTCGCGCCGCATGCGCTCGGCCACGTCCGGTACCCGCTCGGCCACGGGGACGTTGAGCAGCACCTGGGGGTAGCGGACCATGGCCGCGGCGGCCAGCTCGCTCAGGGGGCACCCGGCCCGCCGGACCAGGTCGACCAGCATGAGGCCTGACAGCAGGCCGTCGCCGGTCGTGGCCAGCTCGGTGAACACGATGTGGCCGGACTGCTCGCCACCGAGCCCGAACCCGCCCCGCTCGAGCTCGTCGAGGACATAGCGGTCGCCCACGGGCGTGGTGACGAGGCGCACCCCGGCTTCGCCCATGGCCAGGCGAAGGCCGACGTTGGACATCACGGTGACGACGAGGGTGTCACGGGGGAGGCGACCGCGGGCGCGCAGGTCCACCGCGAACAGGCACAGCAGCCGGTCTCCGTCGACCACGCTGCCATCGTCAGCCACCGCCACCAACCGGTCGGCGTCACCGTCGAAGGCCAGGCCGAGGTCGGCCCGGTGACGGATCACCTCCGCCGCGAGCACCTCTGGTGCGGTGGACCCCACGCCGTCGTTGATGTTGGTCCCGTCGGGGCCAGCGCCGATCGTGACCACCTCGGCCCCGGCCCGGGCGAACAGCGCTGGGGCCACCTCGGTAGCCGAGCCGTGCGCGCAGTCGAGCACCACCGACATGCCGTCGAGGCGACGACCCTCCAGGGCATCCAGGAGCGCCGCCTGGTACTCCGCCACGAAGTCGCCCCGCATCTCGACTCCGCCCACGCCGGCGCCCAGAGGCACCTCGCCTGCGGGGTCGGGGCTCAGGATGATCCTCTCGAGCTCGGCCTCGAGGAGCTCCTCGGCCTCGTCGGTCAGCTTCCTGCCACCCCTGGCGAAGAGCTTGACCCCGTTGTCACCGAAGGGATTGTGGGAGGCGGAGATCATGGCTCCGGCCGCACCGGTTGACTGCGCGTAGCGAGCCACCACGGGCGTGGGAACAACGCCGAGCAGCACCGCCGACGCTCCCTCCGAACACAGCCCGGCCACCAGGGCCGCCTCCAGCATCGGCCCGGACCGCCGCGTGTCCCGGCCGATGGCATACGAGCCCGTGCCCAGGACACGCGCCGCAGCGCGGCCCAGAGCCATGGTGAGCTCGGGGGTGAGCTCGGAGTTCGCGACACCGCGCACCCCGTCGGTACCGAACTTCAGCGTCATGGCCCGCCCCGGCTCCGCTCAACGCCCGTGGATGGCTCCGGCGTCGGCCGGGCGACGCCGACCCGGGTCGAGGACGGCCCTCACCGCTTGGAGTACTGCGGCGCCTTGCGGGCCTTCTTGAGCCCGTACTTCTTGGACTCCTTCTCGCGGGCGTCGCGGGTGAGCATGCCGGCATGCTTCAGGCTCGGGCGCAGCTCGGGGTCCACGAGGAGCAAGGCCCTGGCGATGCCGTGACGGACGGCGCCGGCCTGGCCGCTGGAGCCGCCACCGCCCACGGTGACGTCAACGTCGAAGGCCTGGTCGGTGTTGGTGACCGAGAGCGGTTCCAGCAGCAACGTCCGCTGGGTGGCAGAGGGGAAGTAGTCCTCCAGGGGTCGCTTGTTCACCGTGACCGTGCCGTCCCCGGCACGGAGGCGGACCCGGGCGACGGCCCGCTTGCGGCGTCCGGTGGCGTGGGCGAGAGGAGCGGTCACGTGTCTCCCTAACGGGGCTGGTAACGGGTATGGGGGAGGTCCAGAGGCTGGGGCTGCTGGGCCTCGTGGCGGTGGGTGGGCCCGGCGTACACCTTGAGCTTGCGCAGCATCTGGCGACCGAGCCGGCCCTTGGGCAGCATCCCCCGCACGGAGCGCCTGACGGCCTCGGCGGGCTTGCGGTCGAGCAGCTCGGCGTAGGTGGTGGTGTGCAGGCCGCCTGGGTAGCCCGAGTGGCGGTGGACGAGCTTGTCACCGGCCTTGTCCGCGGTCAGGACGACCTTGGCTGCGTTGACGATGATCACGTGGTCACCCGTGTCGAGGTGGGGGGCGTAGGTGGGCTTGTGCTTGCCCCGCAGGCGAGCGGCGACCTCGCTGGCCATCCGCCCCAGGACCAGCCCCTCGGCGTCCACGAGGAGCCACGACCGCTCGACTGCGCTGGCACTGGGTGAGTAGGTACGCATGGTCTTCGGGCGCATGGGAACCTTCGGGACTCGATCGTCGTCGGTCGGGGTCACCGACCTCGCTGCGGGAGGGTCGCCCTCCGGACTCGTGGCTCGGCGAACCAACGTGGCGGCGGGCACGGGATGACCCTGGGCAACCCGGCCGTGTTCGCAGATGCGAGCGCGCCCGGTTCCAGGGCCAGCGGGACAGCATACGGCCCGCAGAGGGCTCCTTCAAACCGCGGCCGGCGGCGCGTGGGAGACTCCGGCCCATGGCCGACACCCCGCTGGAACACGCCGGACGCTACGCCTTCGTGCCCGGGACCAGTCCGGACATCGTCGTCGTGGGCGGCGAGGGTTCGTACCTGCATCTCGCCGACGGCCGGCGGATCCTGGACGCGGCCGGTGGCGCCATCGTGACCAATGTGGGCCACGGCCGCCAGGAGGTGGCGGCCGCCATGGCCAAGGCTGTAGAGCAGGTGGACTACGTCATCCCGCCATGGGCGACGGAGACCCGCCTGCGGGTGCACGACCGGATCGTCGGGGAGTGGCTGCCGGAGGGGGTCACCCAGGCCATGTTCGTGTCCGGCGGATCGGAGTCGACGGATTCGGCGTTGCGGCTGGCTCGCCTGCACCACTGGTCGGCAGGCCGGACCGACCGCTGGAAGATCATCGGGCGCAGCCCCAGCTACCACGGGGCGTCGCTGGCCACGCTGGCCGTGGCCGATCACGCATTGCGCCGCGACGGGTTCGACAACCTGCTCCTCGACCTGCCCAAGGTGCCATGGGACGACGCCGAGGCACTGGAGAAGTGCGTCGCCGAGGAGGGCCCAGACACCGTGGCGGCCGTTATCGCAGAACCGGTCATCGGTGCCGCCGGTGGCTGCCTGGAGTCGCCTGAGGGCTGGTGGAGCGCGGCCAGGGAGATCTGCGATCGGCACGGCATCCTGCTGATCGCGGACGAGGTCATGACCGGCTTCGGCCGGCTGGGCACCAAGTTCGGGGTGGAGCAGTGGGGGGTGACGCCCGACATCATCACCGCCGGCAAGGGTCTGGCCGGGGGGTACGCCCCTCTCGGAGGCCTGTTCGCCACCGAAGCGGTGGTGGCTCCCCTGGCCCGCATCGGTCAACCGCTGATGTTCTTCACCTTCTCCGCGCACGACTCGGCGCTGGCCGCGGCCGAGGTCGTCCTGGACATCCTCCAACGTGAGGAGCTGGTGGCCAGGGCCGCCTCGATGGGCGCGATCCTCAAGCAGCAGCTCGTCGAAGCCCTTCGTCAGCACCCCAACGTGAGCGACGTGCGAGGTCGAGGCCTCATGCTGGGAGTCGAGCTCGTGGCCGACCGCCACTCGGGGGACCCCTTCCCGGCCGGCGCCGGCTTCGCCAGGGCCGTCACGGCAGCGGGGCTCGAGCGCGGCGTGTGGTACTACCCGGCCGGCACAGGGGCACCCGTTCAGGACGCGGTGATGTTCGGGCCGCCGTTCACTGTGACCCTGGACGAGGTCGAGACCATGGTGGCGACCCTGGTCGAAGCCATCGACGCCGCCGCGCTGGCGGTAGCCGGACAGGCCGTCTGAGAGCCCGGCACCTGATCAGTGACCGCTCACAGCAACGCCGATCCTGCTCATACCGACCTGCTGACCACCCCTGCGCTGGTGGTCGAGCGGACCGCTCTCGAACACAACGTGGCCACCATGTCGGCCGCCCTGCCCGGCCCGCGGCTTCGACCGCACGTGAAGGCGTTCAAGTCCACCGCCCTGGCGTGGCGACTGGCGGGGGCCGGCCATCGCGCTTTCACCTGCGCCACCCCTCGGGAGGTTCTGGGCATGGCCGAGGCCGGTCTCGGAGACGACCTGCTGCTGGCCAACGAGGTGGTCGACGGGGGCCTGCTGGCGGCACTGGCCGGGGCCCAGGCTCGCGTCACGGTCGCCGTCGACTCCGACGAGACGGTGGCGGCCGCGGCCGCAGCGGGGATCACCGAGGTCCTCGTCGACGTGTGCGTCGGCCTCCCCCGTTGCGGTTGTAACACCGCCGAGGCCGGCGGCCTGGCCGAGCGGGCCAGGGCCGCGGGCATGGCCGTCCGCGGTGTCATGGGTTACGAGGGCCACCTCATGATGGTGACGGACCGCGCCAGGCAGGCCAGCAAGGTGGAGGAGGCGATGGCCCTGCTGTTGGCCGCGCACCGCGACGTCGGCGGCGAGGTCGTGTCGGCCGGTGGGACCGGTACCTACGATCTCAACGTGTGGGCCACGGAGGTCCAGGCGGGCTCGTTCACCCTCATGGACAGGGACTACGCCCGGCTCGGTCTGCCCTTCCGTCCCGCCCTGTTCGTCGAGGCGACCGTCATCTCCGTCAACCGCCCGGGCGGCTGGGTCGTGGCCGACGCCGGCCTCAAGGCCCTCGGCATGGACCACGGAGACCCGACCTGGGACGGCGGCGAGGTGTGGTTCTGCTCCGACGAGCACACCACGCTGCGCCCGGCTGAGGGGACGGTGCTGCAGGTGGGCGACAGGGTCCGCCTGCTGCCGGGCCACGTCGATCCCACCGTGGCCCGCCACGAGCGGATGTGGCTGGTCGACGGTACCGAGATCTGCGACGTGTGGCCGGTGGACCTGCGCCACTGGTAGGAGCTCGGGCCCATCAGTAGCGGACCGCCACCAGGGTCAACCCGCACGGCGGGGCGATGTCGGCCCGCACTGCACCCCGGTCACGGGCGGCCAACACCTCGACCACCTCCGACGGTCGGCGCCGACCCACCCCGATCGCGACCAGGAGCCCGACCAGCGAGCGGACCATCTGGTGGCAGAAGGCGTTGGCCTCTATCTCGAAGTGCAGCTCGTCGGCCGCCGCGCCCCAGGTGGCCTCCGTGACGCGGCGCACGGTGGAGGCGCCGTGAGGCAGCTTCGGTCGCCGGCAGAACGACGCGAAGTCGTGCTCGCCCACCAGTGGGGCCGTGGCCGCGGCCACGGCATCGAGGTCGAGGGGATGGCGCACGTGCCAGGTCACCTCGCAGCGCAGCGGGTCGCGCACGGCGCGGTTGAGGATGCGGTAGCGGTAGCGGCGGGCCACGGCCGAGAACCGGGCGTGGAAGTCGTGGTCGACCTCGACGGCGTCCTGCACGGCCACGTCAGGCCCGCAGCGTGCGTTGACGGCGGGGACGATGCTGGCCGCGGCCAGCGTGGCCGTGGTGGTGAGGGAGACGACCTGGCCGACGGCGTGGACCCCTGCGTCGGTGCGACCGGCCACGTCGAGCGCGACCTCGTGGCCGAGCACCTGCTCGATGGCGCGGCGCAGTGTGGCCTCGACCGACCGGACGCCCTCGTTGTCGGCCCAGCCCCTGAACGGGGTGCCGCGGTACGCCACGACGAGGCGCAGGCGCCGTTCGGCCACCTCGTGAGGCTAGATGGGTCACAGGCGATGGGGCTGGGGCCCCAGCGCCGGGAGACACGCCGCCGGCGCACACCACGACGGCACGGCTGTACTGCCGAGCAGGGCCCGAAGGGCGCAGCGCAGGCAGATCCAACAGGCGATGGGGCTGGGACCCCAGCGCCGGGAGACACGCCGCCGGCGCACACCACGACGGCTGTACTGCCGAGCAGGGCCCGATGTGCGCGAGGCTTGC
>Ga0256867_10000732_pt1 | contig 13242 bp, 10 predicted proteins | sample RVTome_15_FD_185939 | JGI IMG/M metagenome (GOLD analysis project Ga0256867, IMG submission 185939) | Soil microbial communities from uranium-contaminated site in the Upper Colorado River Basin, Wyoming, United States - RVT150D86 (HiSeq) ... | reverse complement strand
ATGACTCCGAGCGCCGCGCGGCGAAGCGCGAACGGATCCCGATCTCCGGTCGGCTGCTCCCCTGTGCTGAAGAGCCCGGCAAGCGCATCGAGCTTGTCGGCCAGTGCGACCGCCATGCTGACTGCGTCTTCCGGCAGGCCGTCGCCCGCAAATCGCGGCCGGTAATGCGCGCTGATCGCATCTGCGACTTCGGGAGGCTCGCCGTCGTGGCGCGCGTAATATCCGCCCATGATTCCCTGTAGCTCTGGAAATTCGCCGACCATTTCGGTCAGGAGGTCGGCCTTCGCGAGCCACGCGGCGCGCCCGGCAAGGAGCGGGTCGGCACCGATTTCCCCGGCCACGTGGCGCGCCAGCAACTGGATGCGCTCGACTCGTTCGAGCTGCGTGCCGAGCTTGTTGTGATAGACGACGCTGCCGAGTCGCGGCACGCGTGTTTCGAGCCGCACCTTGCGGTCCTGCTCAAAGAAGAACCTGGCGTCGGCGAGCCGTGCGCGCAGGACGCGCTCGTTGCCGTGCACGATCTCTCTCGCGTCCTTTGTCGCAATGTTTGATACGAACAGAAAGCGCGGCAAGAGCCTTCCGGTTGCCCCGTCGGCCAGAGGAACATATTTCTGGTGCTGCTGCATCGACAGGACCAGGCATTCGCGCGGCAAATCCAGGTACCGCGGGTCGAATTCGCCGGCCAGGACCACGGGGGACTCCACGAGCGAGGTCACCTCGTCGAGAAGCTCGTCTCCGGCAATCACCGCGGCGCCCTTGCCGGCGGCCTTGGTGAGCCCCGCAACGATGTCCGCGCGGCGCGCAGCGAATCGCGTCGTAACCCGGCCCTTATCGCGCAGGAGCGCCTCGTAATCGTCGGCGCGCCGGATGATGATCTCCCCCGGCGCGAGGAAGCGGTGGCCGAAGGTGCAGTTCGAGCTGGCGGCGCCGAGGACATGGCCTTCGACCACGCGGGAGCCGTGCAGCATGACCAACCCGTGCACCGGCCGCACGAAGGCGGTCTCTCCCGAGCCCCAGCGCATCATCCTGGGCACCGGAAGCTTCCCGAGCGCGGCTTCGACCTTGCTTCCCAGGGTGGCATCGAGATGCCCGCCGCTTGCAGTGCCCTCGTAGAAGAAGAATTCTCCCTTGGGCGTCTCGCGCCGCTTGAGCGTCGCCACGTCAACGCCATGCTTGCGGGCAAATCCCAGGAGCGCCTGCGTGGGATTTCCGGCCGCATCCAGGCCGACCCTCACGCTCGGTCCGGACGCCTCGACAGGCTTTTCCGGCGCGCGCTCGCGAACGTGCGTGATCAGTACGGCGAGACGGCGCGGCGTCGCGAACGCATGCGCGGCACTGCCGGCACCCAGGAAATCGTCCTTTCCGAGGTTCTCCGCAAGCGCGGTGGCGAAGGTTTCGCTTAAACGCCTTAGCGCCTTCGGCGGAAGCTCCTCGGTGAGGAGTTCCACGAGCAGGCTTGCGGAGGCAGGCTTCGCGCTTTTTCCCTGGGCCACGTTCAGCTCCGCGACCGTTTCTTTGTGGAAGAGGGCTTGAGCAGCGGAAAGCCGAGCCGCTCGCGGGATTCGAAGTAGGCCTGGGCCACCTGTCTCGCGAGATTGCGCACGCGCGCGATATAGGCGGCGCGCTCCGTCACCGAGATCGCGCCGCGCGCATCGAGGAGATTGAACGCGTGCGAGCAGCGCAGCACCATCTCGTAGGCGGGCAGCGCGCACTGCGCTTCCATCAGCCGCTTCGCCTCGGATTCGAACTGCGCGAAGTGCTGGAACAGCATCTCGGTGTTGGCAAGCTCGAAGTTGTAGCGCGACTGCTCGACCTCGTTCTGGTGGTAGACGTTGCCGTAGGTGACGCCGTCGACCCAGACGAGGTCGAAGACGCTCTCCTTGCCCTGGAGGTACATGGCGAGGCGCTCGAGCCCGTAGGTGAGCTCGCCCAGGACCGGCTTGCAGTCGAGCCCCCCGACCTGCTGGAAGTAGGTGAACTGCGTGACCTCCATGCCGTTCAGCCACACCTCCCATCCGAGGCCCCACGCGCCGAGCGTGGGCGACTCCCAGTCATCCTCTACAAAGCGGATGTCGTTCTTGCGCGGGTCGATGCCGAGCGAGCGCAGCGATCCAAGATAGAGCTCCTGGAGCTCGTCCGGCGAAGGCTTCAACACGACCTGGTACTGGTAGTAGTGCTGCAGCCGGTTCGGATTGTCCCCGTAGCGTCCGTCCTTGGGGCGGCGCGAAGGCTGCACGTAAGCCGCATTCCATGGCTCCGGACCGATTGCGCGCAGGAACGTCGCGGTGTGGAAGGTCCCGGCCCCCATTTCCATGTCATAGGGCTGCAGCAGCACGCAACCGTGCTGGTCCCAGTACTGATTGAGCTTGAGGATGATTTGCTGAAACGTGAGCATCGCGCGCCGTGGGAGCGTTTAAGCCCCGAATCTTACAGCCTTCCGTTCCCTTCAGAAACGCCGGGCGCTGGGCTCCGGCGGATCGGCTCAAGGCTGCGGCATCAGCTGCCGCCGGCGTTTTTTCTGCCAAGCATTGCGGCCACTGACGCCATGACGACGCAAAGGATCAGCACCGGATAATTGCCCCACCGCACGTACGGCGTCGACCCCGTGTAGCCTTGCACGGCGCGGCTGACGGTAGCGGTGGTGAATTCGGGCGCGCTTGCCACGACCTCGCCGCGCGGATCGATGATCGCCGTGACGCCGGTGTTGGTGGCCCGCAGCATCGGCCGTCCGGCCTCCAGCGCGCGCGCCTGAGATATCTGCAGATGCTGCTGTGGCGCGATCGAGCGCCCGAACCACGCGACGTTGCTGACGTTCGCGAGCAACGTTGCCTCGGGAAGCTGCCGGATGATCTCCTCGCCGAAGACGTCCTCATAGCAGATGTTGACCGCGACGCGCTGGCCGGCGACTTCGAGAGGGCGCTGATCCGGGCTGCCCCGGCCGAAATCCTGCAGCGGGATGGCGAGCACGTTCACGATCCAGGCGAGCACCGGCCGCAACGGCATGAACTCTCCGAACGGCACCAGGTGGGATTTGCGGTAACGCTGTGTCGCGGCAGTGCCCAGGGAGACGACGCTGTTGTAATAGCTGCCGGTGCGCGGGCCTTCGACGATACCGACGAGAACGTCGCCGCCATTGCGGCGTGCGTGCGCGGCGAGCTCCTCGAGGTACTGCGGCGGCACCTGGTCCAGGAAGAGCGGCAGCGCGGTCTCCGGAAGAACGATGAGCCGGCTCTCGGAGCGGAAGACCATGCTGCGGTAGCGCTCCAGCGTGGGCGCGACGCGGTCGGCCCGCCACTTGAGGTCCTGGGCGACATTGCCCTGGATCAGGCTGACCGAGACGGGCTCCCCGATCGCCTCGGTCCAGCTCACCTGCTTCAACGCCCATCCGCTCGCCCATAGCGCGAGAAGGATGAAGGATGAAGGATGAAGGATGAAGGATGAAGGATGAAGGATGAAACGAAACGCCCTCCGCACAGGGCCTTTTTCATTCGCCATTTGCCATTTGCCATCCGTCATCCGGATCTGCTCCCAGAGCACGGCGAGGAGTCCCGCGCTGGCGGCCGTCGCGAGGGTGACGCCGTAGATGCCGAGAACGGGTGCGAAGCCGGCGATAGGGCTCGAGGGAATCTGCGAGTATCCCGTCGCAAGCCATGGAAAGCCCGTGAAGATCCAGCTGCGGACCCACTCCGCGAGCGTCCAGAGCGCCGGCGAAAGAATGCCGAGCGAGATCACCGGGCGCGCCTTAAGGCGGGCGCTGGCGTAGCCCGCCGCGGCGGGAAGCAAGGCCAGGATCGCGCAAAAGATGAGCGTTGCCAGCGCGGCGAGTGGCGCAGGCATGGCGCCGAAGTCGTGCAGGCTGACGTAGACCCACGAGGTGCCGAAGAGGAAGAGCCCCAGTCCGAAGGAAAACCCAAGCATCGCGGCACCGATGGCCGATCGCGCGCGCAGCCACAGGCTGAACAGCACGGCGAGGGTCAGAACCGGGAGCAGGAAAAGGCGCAGCGGCGCGAAGCCGGCGACGGTAACGGCGCCGAGGGCGAATGCAACGATGAGCGATGAGCGATGGGCGATGAGCGAAGGACGGCTCAACCGCCGCGAGCCCGCTTCTGCTGCGTCACTCATGGCTACGGGTTTGCCGGCTACGATTTTTCGGCTTTGGCGACCTGAAGCAGATGGACCCGTCGGCTGTCCGCGCGCAGGATCTTGAACACGAGGTCGTCGACGCGGACCTGCTCTCCGCGCTTGGGCACGCGCCCGAAGCGCGAGAGCACCAGCCCGCCGATGGTGTCGAATTCCTGGTCGCTGTAGCTCGTTCCGAAGGCGGCGTTGAAATCCGCGATCTCGGTGAGGGCCTTCACGCGGTACTGACCGCCCCTGTCCTGGACGATGTTGTCCTCGACGTCGTCGAAGTCATACTCGTCCTCGATATCGCCCACGATCTGCTCGATCACGTCCTCGATCGTGATGAGCCCGGCGACGCCGCCGTACTCGTCGACGACGATCGCCATGTGATTGCGATTCCTGCGAAAGTCCTTGAGCAGCACGTTGAGCGGCTTTGCTTCAGGGATGAACACGGCGGGCCGCAGCATCTCGCGCACGTCGAACTCCTCCTCCCCCGCGTAGTAGCGAAGCAGGTCCTTGGCGAGCAGGATCCCGATCACGTTGTCCTTGCTCTCCCCGATGACCGGGAAGCGCGAGTGGCCCGTCTGGATCACCGTTGGAATGAACTGGTCCGGCGACTCCTTGATGTCTATGACGTCCATCTGGGAGCGCGGCACCATGATGTCGCGCGCCTGCATCTCCGAGACCTGCAGCACGCCCTCGATCATGGAGAGCGCATCCGCATCGACCAGATTGCGCTCGTAGCAGGAGCGCAGCACCGAGACGAGCTCGTCGCGGTCCTCGGGTTGCCGCGCGAGCCAGGTGCCGAGGCGATCGAGGAGAGAAGGTTTAGGTCGGTCGTCCGCCATTGTGCCCCAAGGGTGAAGGATGAAGGATGAAGGATGAAGGAACACCCCGCAATGCCGCGGCGTCGCGCGCCTCCTTCCGCTTTCCGCCTTCCGCCTTCATCCTTGCTCTTTGTAAGGATCCGGGTAGCCCAGGGCGGTGACGATGCGCGCTTCCCGGCGCTCCATGCGGCGCGCCTGCTGTTCGGTCGCGTGATCGTAGCCCTGAAGATGGAGAACCCCGTGCACCACGAGGTGCGCGTAATGCGCGGCGCGCTCCTTGCCCTGCGCCCGCGCCTCGTGGGCGATGACGGGCGCGCACAGGGCGATGTCGCCCTCGAGCCGGGGTGCGCGGGCGAGCGTGAAGCTCAGCACGTTGGTGGGGCCGTCTCCGCCGCGAAAGCGGCGGTTGAGCGCGCGGCCCTCGCGGGTGCCGACGATGCGCAGCGTGATGCGCGCGTCGCGTTCGAGCGCCGCGCGCGCCCAGCGCCGGAACTGCGCCCGGGTCGGCAAACGGGCTGTCTTGACCGCGTATTGCACGGTAAGCCCGAGTCTAGGTCCCTTGCTTGCGCCGTTTCGGCGAGTGCTGCTCGTAGGCATTGACGATACGCTGCACCAGCGGGTGACGCACGACATCCTCGGAATTGAAATGGCTGAAGGCGATCCCGCGCACGTCCTTCAGCACCGCCTGCGCCTCGATCAACCCGCTTTTCTGCCCGCGCGCGAGGTCGATCTGCGTGACATCTCCGTTGACCACCGCCTTGCTGCCGAAGCCGATCCGGGTGAGGAACATCTTCATCTGCTCGGGCGTCGTGTTCTGCGCCTCGTCGAGTATCACGAAGGCGTGGTTGAGCGTGCGCCCGCGCATGAACGCGAGGGGCGCGATCTCGATCGCCCCGCGGTCGAACATTTTCGAGACCTTGTCGAAACCCATCAGATCGTAGAGCGAATCATAGAGCGGCCGCAGGTAGGGATCGACCTTGGCCGCCATGTCGCCGGGGAGGAAGCCCAGTCGCTCGCCGGCTTCCACGGCGGGCCGCACGAGGATGATGCGCTTGACCGCATCGCGCTCCAGCGCATCGACCGCGCAGGCCACGGCCAGATAGGTCTTGCCGGTGCCGGCCGGCCCGATGCTGAAGGTGAGATCGTGAGTCAGGATGTTCTTCAGGTATTGCACCTGGCGCGGCGTGCGCCCGTGGAGATCGTGACGCCGCGTAATGAGCGCGGGGCTCTCTTCGAGCGCCTTCGTCTCGCGCGGGCTGGCGGCCTCGATAAGACCGAGCTGCACGTCCTCGAGCGTCAGGCTCGCCTTGGCGCGGGAATAGAAGTTCTGCAGCACCTGCGCTGCAATCCTCGTCTGGTCGGGAGTTCCGCTCAACGCGAAGCGCTCGCCGCGCCGGGCAATGCTGACGTCGAGCGCCGTTTCGATCTGACGCAGGTTTTCGTCGAGCGCCCCGCAGAGGTTCGCAAGGCGCTGATTGTCAACCGGTGCGAATACGATCTCGACGGGCTTCAATGGGGTGCGGGCTCGAGCGCGCCGCGAAGAGAGTGGGGCAATGCGCCGGTGATGACGACGTCCGCGAACCGTCCCTTGAGCGCGCGCGGCCCCGGGAAATTGACGACGCGGTTGTTGGACGTGCGTCCCGAGAGCTCGGTCGCGTCCTTCCTCGCGTGGCCCTCGACGAGCACGCGCTGGCGCGTGCCGACCATGCGCTCGCTGATCGCCCGTGCTTGGGCATCGACTCTCGCCTGCAGCAATTGCAGGCGCTCGAGCTTCACCTCGTGCGGCGTGTCATCGGGCAGCGCGGCCGCGGGCGTCCCCGGGCGGCGGCTGTAGACGAAGCTGAAGCTGGCATCGAAGCCGACCTCGTCGATCAAGCGCAGGGTCGCGTCGAAGTCGGCCGCCGTCTCGCCGGGAAAGCCGACGATGAAATCCGAGGAAATCGAGATGTCGGGGCACGCGGTGCACAGCCGGCGCACGAGCGACTTGTACTCGAGCACCGTGTAGCCGCGCTTCATGGCCGCCAGCACGCGATCGGAGCCGGACTGCACCGGCAAATGAACGTGCCGGGCGAGCTGCGCGATGCGCGCGTGCGCGTCCGCGAGGCGCTGCGTGAACTCCCTCGGGTGGGATGTCGTGTAGCGGATTCTCTCGATGCCGGGGATTTCCGCGATGTACTCGAGCAGCGCTGCAAGATCGGCCTCGTCGCCTTCGGGCATCCGGCCGCGGTAAGCGTTGACGTTCTGCCCCAGCAGCGTTACTTCCTTCACGCCCTGGAATGCGAGCTCCGCAATCTCGGTCAGCACGTCCTCGAACGGGCGGGAGACCTCTTCGCCGCGCGTGTAGGGCACGACGCAGAAGGTGCAGTACTTGCTGCACCCTTCCATCACCGACACGAACGCGCTCGCACCTTCCGTGCGGGCCGGCGGCAGGTGGTCGAACTTCTCGATCTCCGGGAAAGACACGTCGACCTGCGGCGCGCCGGTCGCGCGCCGCGCGTCGATCATGTCGGGCAGGCGGTGAAGCGTCTGCGGGCCGAAGACGAGATCGACGTAGGGGGCGCGCTCGACGATGGCCGCGCCCTCCTGGCTCGCGACGCACCCGCCGACGCCGATCAGCACGGCGGGATTCGCGCGCTTGTAGTGCTTGACGCGACCGAGATCGGTGAACACCTTTTCCTGCGCCTTCTCGCGCACGGAGCAGGTGTTGAAGAGAATCACGTCCGCTGCGGCAGGGTCGTCGGTCTGCTCGAGGCCTCTTGCGGCGCGCAGCACGTCGGCCATCTTGCCCGAGTCGTACTCGTTCATCTGGCAGCCGAACGTCCTGATGTAGACCTTCTGGGACACCGCTCTGGCAATAGAGGTCAGCGCTTGGTAGTGCTCTGGAGCCGGGCGAGCTCGTCGGGGCGAAGCAGGTAGATGCGAACGATCTGCCCGCCGCGATCCTCGACGAACAACACCGGGGCGGAAGGCGGGACCTGGTTATGAAGAATCGTGCGGTTCTCGCGATCGAAAATCAGCGCGCCTGGCGCAAGCCGCACGACCTTCTTGTTGATCTCGAGCAACGGGAACGGATGCTGCTGGCCCACAAGCTCGCCCAGCTTGCCGTTCGCAGGAAGGAGCCGCCCAACCTGCGCATGACTTGCCGCGGCGATCATAAAGACCGCAAGGGCGGCCCATAAAGCGGTTCTCATCGCTTTCACGTTAACACAATATAATCAAATACTTCAACCAAAATAGTCCGCACCCTGCAACGCGGTCGAACGGAGGACGCGCCGCACAAAAAGCAGTAACGAGGACTCCAACAACGGGCGAGCTTTTCGCACCAATGGACTGTTTTGGCACGCGTTTAACGAGCTCACGGGGGCGCGAGCTCGATCCAGGGACCCGCTGAACTAGTGCCGTTCCAACTTGTTGTCCCGAATCCACGATAGCCATCCATCGATAACTCTCTCTTTGTCTGAACAAGTTGGAACGGCACTAGCGCACCATCAGCTCGAGCTCTCCCGCGACGCGCTCAATCGTTCCAGGCCAGTCGCCGACCGTGGTCTGCCTGAACAGCCTGGCTGTCGAATACCACGGGCTGTCATCCCGATCTGCATGCCAGTACCACAGCGATCCCTGTGAGTATGGCAACAGCAGGAGCACCTTCTTGCCCAGGGCTCCGGCAAGGTGCGCCGTCGTGTTGCTGACCGTCACCACGGCGTCGCAGGCGGTGATGAGCGCCGCCAGCCCGTCGATGTCGTGGAAATTGTCGACGTCTTCAAGGCGCCGAACTTCCACTCCCATCGATTCCCTGACCGCCGCTCGTTCCTCAAGCGTGTCTCCGTACTGGAGGTCAACGAACTGAACGTCCGGCAGGCTTAAAATCCGCTCGAAATCACGCAGCCGGGCACTCTTCTGCTCGCCGTATCTCCGGGCCTTGCTCGCCCAGGACAGTCCCACCACGAATCGCCCGCCCACCGTCAATCGTTCGCGCAAAGTCCTCGCGCGCGCGGCGTCCGGAATCAGGTAGCCCGTTTCCCGCAGCGGAAAATCGTTCCAGCTCCGTCTGAGGTACTGCCCGATGCTGCCCATCAGAACCTGTGCATCGAAAGGAATTTCGGGCAGCTCACTATCGCGCGCTACGATTTCGATAGCGGGAAAAGAACGCTGGAACAGCGCCACCAGCCTGCGATCGACCTCGACTGCAAGCCGCTTTGCGCGCTGGGGCAGCGCCTCGAGCATACCGGCATACAGAATCTGGTCTCCCAGACCCTGTTCAGCCCGTGTGAACAGTACGCCGTTTACAAACTCCCCATCCCACTGCAAGTGAGAAAACGGCCCCGTTTTCGATGTTGCGAACCTGGTTTTCCATCGCCACTCGTAGTGCTCCCATCCTTTTACGAAGTCGCCGAGCGTCAGTCGGCCGAGGCCATTGCCGACATGTGCTCCGGCGTACTCCGGATTTATGGCGAGCGCACGCTCGTAACTCGACAGGGCTTCCTGATACCGCTTTGCCGCAAACAACGCATAGCCGCGGTTGCTAAGCGCTTCCGCATAGTCGAGCTTGACGCTCAAAGCTTTATCGTAGCTTTCGAGCGCTTCGTCGTAGCGGTCAAGCCCCAGCAGGGCGTTGCCGCGGCTGTTGAGCGCTTCGGCATAATCCGGATTGAGAGCAAGCGCCCGGTCGCAGCTCGCGAGTGCCTCGCCGTACTGGCGAAGGTCCAACAGCACGTTGGCGCGGTTAAGGAAACCGGCGGCATAACCGGGATCGAGGGCGAGGGCCTGCTCATAGTAGGCGAGCGCCGAGTCATAGTGCTTGTGCTTGCGCTGAATGAGACCGAGATTAAGGTATATGCCAGGTTGATCGGGCTTGATCGCGACCGCCCGCTCGAGGCTCGCTATCGCTTCCTCGTCGCGCCCCAGCTCTTCCAGGAGCGTGCCCCTGTTGACCAACGCCGGGAGATATCGCGGCTGGAGCCGAAGCGCCGCATCGTAGCTATCCAGCGCGGCATCGTGGCGTCGAAGGCCGCGCAAGGCGTTGCCGCGGTTAAAAAGCGCTTCGACGTATCCGCCGGCGAGCGACAGCGCCTGCTCGAAGCACGCCAGGGCTTCTTCGTGCCGGCCGGTCTCCAGGAACACGCAACCGAGGTTGGAATTCGCTTCCGCCGAGCGCGGATTGACGCCCAGGGCCTGCTTGATGCGGCTGATCGCCTCGGAGTAGCCCCCGCTCTGCGCTTCTACAAGCCCCAGGTTATGCAGTGCGTCGAACTGATCCGGAGCTGCCTTGAGCACATCCAGGTAACCGCGCCGCGCGCCCGGCAGATCGCCCGCCTGATGGCGCTGGAGCGCGTGTTGGAAGAGCCGGTTTAGCGTCTTTGCGTTGGCTTGCACAAGGAGGTGGTGGCGAGTCAGGGATTTGAACCCCGGACCAACGGATTATGATTCCGCTGCTCTAACCGCTGAGCTAACTCGCCATGGGAAGAAGCCGGCGAGTGTAAGGAAGCAGCGACCCATTTGTCAAGTTAACCCACTGAATCTCCTTCAGAATCAGGCTGGAGATCGCCTTGCTATCGGGTTGCGCGGCGCCGAGGAAGCCGGCTGTCACGCTACACTGGCCAGATGACACGACGCCCACCTACGTATGCAGGACGATTTTGACGTCGTGATCGTCGGCGGCGGTCTCGTCGGCCTCGCCCTGGCCGCGGCGTTGCGCGATTCGGCGCTGCAGCTCGCGCTGGTCGAGCCGCAGGCGCCGCGCGACGCGCCCGCTCGGGGCGCCTGGGACAGCCGCCTTTACGCGATCAGCCCCGGATCTGCAGCATTCCTGGAGCGGTGCGGCGTGTGGCAAAGCCTGCCGGGCGACAGGATTGCCCGGGTCGAGCGCATGCGCATCTTCGGTGACGACGGGCGCGCCGAGCTTCAGTTCAGCGCTTACGATGCGGGGCTGCGCGAGCTCGCGTTCATCGCAGAGAATGACCGCCTGCAAGAGTCGCTTTGGCGGGTCGCGCGCGGCAGCGCGCGCATTTTCTGCCCGGCCGGCTGGAGCGCGCTCGAGATCGGCGAGCGCCGCGCGAGCCTGCATCTCGACGGCGGCACCGAGCTCACCGCGCGTCTCATCGTCGGCGCAGATGGCGCGGAATCGGGCGTGCGGGCGGCAGCGGGAATCGCCGCCGCTCCCAGCGCGTACGGTCAACTCGGCGTCGTCGCCAATTTTTCCTGCGAGAAGGCGCATGGCAGCGTGGCATTCCAATGGTTCCGCCGCGACGGTGTGCTGGCACTCTTGCCGATGCCGGGAAATCACGTTTCCATGGTGTGGTCGATCGGGGAGGAGCGCGGCCGCGAGTTGCTCGGAAAGTCAGGCGGCGAGCTCGCCGCGGAGGTCGAAGCGGCGAGTCAGGGCGTCGTCGGCGCGCTCGAGGTCGTCACACCTGCCGCAGCGTTTCCCCTGAGGCTGCTGCGCGTGACGGAATTCACGCGCGCGCGCGTTGCCCTCATCGGTGACGCCGCGCATAATGTGCACCCCCTTGCGGGGCAGGGCGTCAATCTCGGCTTCCGCGATGCGCGCGAACTCGCCGCGGTGCTTGCGAACCGGGGGCCGCAGCGGGACTGCGGTGACCGGCAGCTGCTGCGCCGATACGCACGGGCGCGGCGGGAAGATGTGCTCAGCATGCAACTTATGACACACGGGCTCCAGAAACTTTTCAGTCATGATGCTGTCTTGGCTGGGAGGGTACGCAACCTGGGTCTGAGGCTCGTGAACTGGCAACCGCAGCTCAAGAGCTTTCTGGTCCACCATGCGGTGGCCTGACCCGAACACCCAACCTTGAACACTGAACAAAGGACCGTGATGGCGCGCTGGATGATCGTTGTTATCGGGATGCTGCTGACTTTGGCAGCCGCGCCTTCTCGGGCGGACGAAGCGGGTGTCAAGGAGGCGTTCCAGAAGAAGTTTCCGCAAGCGACCGTGGAGAGCGTGAGGCGCACTCCGTTTGCGGGAATCTACGAGATCGTATTCATGTTCACCGATCAGAAAATCGCCTACACGGACGAGAAGCTGAGCTTCATACTCATCGGCGATCTCATTGACGTGCGGGGCAAAGACCGGAGCAACCTGACGCAAGGGCGTCGAGGGGAGCTGGCGGCGAAGGCTTTGCAGCAATCCACGCCGCTTGCGGTCAAGCGCGTGCGCGGCAACGGAAAGCGGGTGCTCTACACCTTCGAGGACCCCAATTGCGGCTACTGCCGGAAGCTGCAGCAGGAACTTGGCAAGATCACCGATGTAACGATCTACACCTTTCTCTGGCCGATCCTTTCGCCGGACTCCGTCGACAAGTCGAAAGCGGTCTGGTGCGCGAAGGACCGCGGCAAGGCGTGGGACGACCTGATGACGAGCGGGACCGTGCCGCAGAACGATCGCAAATGCGACAACCCGCTCGCAAAGAATAATGAGCTCGCGCAGCGCTTCGGGGTGCGTGGAACACCCGCGATCTACCTGAGCGACGGCCGTCAGATCGGCGGCTACGTGGCGGCGGAAAAGCTGGAAGAAGCGCTCCTCTCGGCTTCCTCGAAATAGCGCAAGGATCCCGTCGTATAGCGGCCTGGCGTTCTGAGCCGCATCGGCGTACATCGGCGGCTAAGAGCGAGTATCAAAATGACTTTGCTCCTGCTCAAGCGATCTCCAAAGCGCAGACACAGAGGACACTAAGGACACAGAGGAGGGACGAAATCGAATTTCCTTCGTGTCTACGCTTTTCATTCTGTTACCGGTTCTAAGTAGTTCCTAGCGGCCGCTCGCAGGCAGGGCGTAATCGTGCGGCAGCAGCACCCACATCCGAAGCGGCTGCTTCATGCGTCCCGCCTCGCGCGCCGCATCTTCACCGAAGCCCCAGAAGAAGTCGGCGCGCACGGCGCCGCGGATCGCACCACCCGTGTCCTGCGCGAGCATCAGGCGGTTGAGCGGCTGGTCGGTCAGCGGGAACGTCGTCGCAATGAAGACCGGCGCGCCAAGCGGCACGACGCTTCTATCGACCGCCAGGCTGCGGCGCGGCGTGAGGGGCACGCCCAGCGCGCCGATCGGTCCCGGAGAATCGGCCGGCAGCTCGCGAAAGAACACGTAGCTCGCATTGTGGTCGAGGAGCTCGCGCAGCTTCCCCAGATTCTTGCGTGCCCAGGCCTTGATTCCTTCCATCGATGCGCGTTCGAGCGGCAGGTCTCCCTGGTCGACGAGTCGCCTCCCGATGGAGCGATAGGGATGGCCATTCTGATCGGCGTAGCCCAGCCGCAGCACACCGCCGCCCTCGAGGACGACGCG
>Ga0256867_10000730_pt1 | contig 13247 bp, 10 predicted proteins | sample RVTome_15_FD_185939 | JGI IMG/M metagenome (GOLD analysis project Ga0256867, IMG submission 185939) | Soil microbial communities from uranium-contaminated site in the Upper Colorado River Basin, Wyoming, United States - RVT150D86 (HiSeq) ... | reverse complement strand
GTAGAGGCGCGCGCGGGTCGCGGCGTCGTCCATGTTCCAGCCCCGGGACAGGTCCTTGACCGTCTCCCGCAGGGCCGCCTGCTGCCGGGCATAACCCGCGACCAGTCCCGGACAGGCCGCGGCGGCCGGAGCGAGGTCGAAGAATCGCCGCTCAAGCGAGTCCAGCAGCACGGATTCGGGAGGAACGCTCCCCCGACGCAGCCGTTCGACGAGGGAGTCGAGGCCGGCGTGCTCGCGACGGGCGGCGGGCTCGATGGTGGCGCAGTCGCCGGTCCGGAGCACGGCGAACCGTTCCTCGAGCGAGGCCCAGTAGGCATCGCGGCTCCACTTGAACGCCGCGGCGCCCGCCGGGGCGGCTTCCGGCTCGGGGACCCTGGACGGCAGGATGAGCGCAACCAGCAGCGCCCCCAGCCCGAGGGCGGCGACCTTCGACCGCTTCACCGCCCCTCCGGCCGCCGGCCGACGATCCGCGCGTAGTTGTCGGGGTCGGTCGCCCCTTCGGTCACGATGACCATCACGCGACGCCGGCGGTTCAGCCGGAGAAAATCCCGGGCCAGTCCCAGCTCAGGCGTTTGGGAGAGCGCCAGCAGCGCGGCGACGCCGGCCGCGCCCGACTCACCCGCCACGATGGCGGGATCTCCCTTCGCGGGCGACGCGAGGCGGCGCATGGCCTCTTCGGCCCAGGAATCCTCGATCGTCAGGAACAGCTCCACCCCGCGCCGGATCGCCGGCCAGGCCGACAGCGAGGGGCGACCCGTGTTGAGGCCCGCCATGATGGAGTTCTGCTTTCCCCGCGACAACGCCGGATCGCCATCCGGGGTGTTGATCGATTCGAACAACGGGTCGGCTTCGGCCGGCTCCACGCTCACCACTACCGGCGGGTTCGGCCATGCGCGGCACTGCTCGATGGCGGCGTGCAGCAGCCCGCCCACACCGGCCTGCACGATCACCACATCCGGAGCCGGCAGGCCGGCGGCCGCCCGCTGCTCGTCCGCTTCCTCGAAGAGTGTGGTGTAGCCTTCGGCGACCCAGTGCGGGATCTCGAGATATCCCTCGTACCCGGTGTCCGAGACGACCTGCCAGCCGTTGGCGGCGCTCTCCCTGGCACACCGCGCCACGGCGTCGTCGTAGCTCCCCTCGACCAGGACCACCCGGGCGCCCTCACTTTCCAGACGGTCCACGCGCAGCGGCGCAGCGGATGCCCGGATGTAGATCACGGCCTCGAGCCCGAGGCGACGAGCCGACCAGGCGACCGCCCGGCCGTGGTTTCCCTCGGTGGCCGCACTGACGGTGGTGAACCTTGGATCGCGCTCCCGCAGCCGGTGCAGCGCCCACGCGGCCCCGAGTGCCTTGAAGGCGAGCAGGCCGAACCGCTGTCCTTCATCCTTGAGGTACAGGTCGGCGAGACCGAGCGATTCGGCCAGCCCGGGCATCCGGTGCAGCGGCGTCGGCGCGTAGCCCGGCAGCGTCCGATGAAAGGCGCGCACGGCCTCGCGATCGCCGTGCGGCACCTGCTCCGGCACCAGGAAGGGATTGACCCGTGCCCGCACCTAGGTGGCTCCATCGGCGAAGTCGACGACCTCGCCGATGCCGGCCGCTTCTGCCGCACGCAGGACGTGCGACGCGGCGGCGAGATCTTCCACCGCGAGTCCCAGCGACTTGAACAGGGTGATCTGGAGGGGACCCTCCCGCCCCACGACCTGCCCCGCGAAGACCTCGCCGAGCTCGCCCGCGAGGTGGTCGTCTCCGACGGCGCCTTCGTCCCGCGCAAGGAGAAAGTCGCCGGCCTCGCTGAGCGCCGACTCGCGGCGGTCCACGAACAGCCTCGACCGCGCGACGGCCCCGGTGTCCAGCTCACGCGCGCCCGGCAGGGAGGCGCCGACGGCGTTGACGTGGGCGCCCGGGGAAAGCCAGGCGCCTTCGAGAATCGGTGTCGGCGAGGCGGAGACCGTACATACGATGCCGGCCCCCAGCACGGCAGTCCGGGCGTCCGGTGCCACCTCCACCTCGACACCGCGTGCCGTCCGGGCCCAGTCCGCGAATCGCCCCAGCCGCTCCCGGCTCGGACTCCACGCCCGGATCCGGCCGAGCGGACGCACGGATCGCATGGCGTCCAGGTGCGTCCTCGCCTGAACACCGCTGCCGAGGATCGCGAGATCGGAGGCATCCTCCCGGGCGAGCGCCCGGGTCGCGGCGCCGGAGACCGCCGCGGTGCGGATGCCGGTGATGCTGCTCGCGTCCAGAATGGCCAGCGGAGTTCCGCGCTCGGGATCGAACAGCAGCACGAGGCCCTGATGGGAATCGAGGCCGGTGCCGTGGTTGCCGGGAAAGACCGCGATGGCCTTGAGCCCAAGGGCCGCGGGCTCGCTCAGCCAGGCCGGCATCGTGCCGAAGACCCCGCGCCCGCCGGGCAGCCGCATGACCGTCCGGAGCGGGAGCACGGCCCCGCCGCGGGCCAGGGTGCGCAGCGTGCGCTCCATCAGGTCGATGCACTCCGGCATCGGGAGGAGCGCACGGACGTTTCCCGCGTTCAGGATCCTGGTGGGCATCTCGGGATAATAACCGCCGGCGACAGGGGACCCGCGAGGAGCGCACGGGACGGCGCTTGACGGCCACCGAAACCGGAGGATCTTAGTCCCGAGTCCCTACTCACACCGGGAGGACAACATGGTCTCGACGTTCGCGCGGGTGTTCGGGGTGATCTTCGTGCTGGTGGGCGTGCTGGGCTTCGTGCCGGCGGCGACGTCCGACGGAATGCTGCTCGGGCTCTTTCCGGTGAACGCGGTACACAACATCGTGCACATCCTGCTCGGCCTGTGGGGGTTGCTGGCGGCGGGCACCTTGACCGGCGCCGTGGGGTACTTCAAGGCCGTCACCGTGATCTACGCGCTGCTCGCCGTGCTCGGACTCATCCCCGCCACCCAGAACCTCTTCGGTCTGGCGCCGATTCATGGCAACAACGTGTGGCTGCACGGCGTCCTGGCGCTCGCGGCGGCCTATTTCGGGTTCGGGCCCCCTGCGAGGGCGCCGGCGCAAATGGCGTGAGGCGGTTCAGGCCACTACGATGTCCGAGCCTCGTCTCTGGTCGCTGACGGGAGGACGGCTATTTTCGGGGTGGGGGCGGTAGCTCAGTTGGGAGAGCACCTGGTTTGCAACCAGGGGGTCGTGGGTTCGAATCCCATCCGCTCCATGTGGTGTTGCGCGGTCCCGGCCCTCCCTGAACCGCGCTTCATCCACTCTTCAGCCGCGGCTCAGCTCCACTGCCCGATCTTCCCGCTAGGCTGTGGAGCGGGGATGACGGCTCCTTGAGGTCGGGCACTCTCACGATATAGTGGAGAAGATGAAGGCACTCGTCGTGGTGCTGGTCCTGGTGCTCCAGACGCAGCCGCTGCTCGGCGCGGCGCTGTGCGCCTGGTCCGACCGTGCCACCCAGCACGAGTGCGATGAGCCGATCCCTGCCGCCGAGTTCCTCGGTGCGGCTGAAGCGGTCGGAGAAGGATGTTACGGTGCCATCCCCTGCGCGCCGACGACGCCCGCCGTTCCGGCCGCCGCATCCCTCACGCCTGCAGACGATCCGGTAGATGGCAGTGCGGCCTCGAACACCCTCGCCCTGGTAACCGAAACCTCGAGCCCCCCCGCACCGCCCCCTCGACACTAGCCCGCATTCCTCACATCGGCACGTACTAGCAGGCCCGGAACAACCCGGGCGCTGCGGGAGCACCAGCTCCGACCCCATTCCAGGGCTCGGGCCTGGTCCATGCCCAGGGCATCGAGGCTTTCGAAATGCGGGTTAAAGACGTGACAGATTATTTGCGCGCGGTACCCGCGCCATGCCGGCGTGCCCGGCTCGCGGCCTGTAGGGCGATCGTCCTGCTGGCACTCCTTCCGGGCGTCGCGCCGGCGCAGGACGTGCCCGGGTCGCGCGATACGCTGCTCGCCCGGCTCACCGGCGAGGCGCTCATGGCGAACCCCGGAGCGCGGCGCGCGGACGCACTGGCGCGGTCGGCCGAAGCGCGAATCCGGCCCGCCGGTGCACTCCCTGACCCGATGGCGAGTGCCGGAGTCATGGACTTCGTGCTGCCGTCCTTTGCCTTCCGGGAGAGCGATTTCACCGAGGTCGATCTGGAAGCCCGCCAGGAGCTGCCGTGGCCCGGGACCCTGCGGGCGCGCACCGACGCGGCACGCGCGACCGCGGTGTCGAAGCGTTCCGAAGCGGCCGCAACCCGGCGAGAAGTCGTGGTGGCTGTTGCGCGGACCTATTTCCGGCTTCGCTACGTCGTATCGGCGCGCGCGACGCTGGCGCGCCAGCGCGCCCTGTTCGGGTCTGCCGTGGAAATCGCCACGGCTCGCTACGCCTCGGGAAGCGCTCCCCAAGCCGACCCGCTGCAGGCTCGGCTGGCCCGGGCGCGGCTCGATGTCGATGAGACCTGGCTCGTAGCGGAGGAGGCGTCCCTCCGGGCGGAGCTCGGGGCGCTTCGGGACAGGAGCGGCCGCGATTCGCTGACCGTGACTCCGATCGAGCCGATGCTCGATCATCTGACGTCGCTCCACGAGAGGGTGGCCACCCTCGAGACCTCGACCACGGCGGATCACCCGAGCCTCTCGGCGCGCCGCCAGGGGATCGAGGCCGCCCGCGCGGCGGCACGAGTGGAATCCTTCGGAGTCAAGCCCGATTTCACTCTCACGCTGCGATACGGCGCTCGTCCCATCGCGTCGGACTTCTTCTCCGCATTCGTGGGGCTTCGGGTCCCGATCTGGGCCGGGCGGAAGCAGCATCGCCTGGCGGATGCGGCACGGGAAGAAACCCGCGCCGCGGAAGCCGAGCTGGCGACGGCGGAGCGAGCCCTCGAAGCGGAGCGCAGCACCCTCCAAGCCGGCATCGCCGCGGCGTGGAGACGTATCGAGATCCTCGCGAGCCAGGTCATCCCGGCGGCACGGGAGACGACGGAGGCGGCACTGCGCAGCTACCGGGTCGGCCAGGTCGACTTTCTCAATCTGCTCGCCACGCAGGACAGCCAGTACCGCACGGAGGTCGAGCTTGCGATGGCGATCGCCGATCACCTCACCCACCTGGTCATGCTCGAAGAGCTGGTGCGACCGGGGGAGGAACAATGAGATACCACGCGTGGACATTACTCGCGCTCGGGCTCGCGGTTGCGAGCTCCTGTGGGCGGGCGGACGAAACGCCGATCGCAGATCCGCATGCCGGCATGCCGGGCATGGAGATGCGCGCCGACACGGGCGCAATCGCGCTGCAACGCGCCGAAGCCGCGCGCTTGGGCGTCCGGTTCGCCCGCGCATCCGTGCGGCCGGTGCGGGGGTCGATCCGCCTGGCGGGCGCACTCACCTATGCCGAGCCTCGGCGCATCTACGTCAGTGCCAGGGTCGGCGGCTGGGTCGAGGAGCTGCATGCCGATTATGAAGGAATGCCGGTGCGCGCTGGTGATCCCTTGCTGTCGCTCTATGCGCCCGAGCTGGTGAGCGCCCAGGAGGAATACCTCGCGGCGCGGCGGCTCGGCGACTCCGCGCTGGTGGCGGCCTCGCGGCGGCGGCTCGAGCTGTGGAACATCCCCGAAGACGAAATCGCCGCGCTGGAGGAGCGGGGCACGGCCGCGCGGCGGATCCTGCTTCGCGCGCCGGTGAGGGGAGAGATCGCCGAAAAGCTGGTGGTCAACGGGCAGTCGGTCCGCTCGGGCGACAACCTCTTCCTGATCGCCAACCGGGACGTGCTCTGGGTCGAGGTCGCCGTCTTCGAGATGGATGCGCGTGCCGTGAGGGTCGGCACGCCGGTTTCGGTGAAGGTCGACGCCCTGGGCGACCGAAGGTACCCCGGCCAGGTCACGTTCGTCTTTCCCTCCCTCGACGAGAAGACCCGCACCCTGACGGCGCGGGTGGAGGTATCGAACCGGGACGGGCAGCTGCGCCCGGGAATGTACGGGACCGTCGAAGTGGCGCCTTCCGCCACGACCGGGCTCAGCGTGCCCGTCGACGCCGTGCTCCCGACGGGCACCCGCATGCTCGTGTTCGTGAACCGTGGCGACGGCCTGTTCGAGCCCCGCGAAGTGATAACCGGCGCACGCGGCGACTCACTCGTTGAGATCGTGCGCGGGCTCAAGGCCGGGGATGAGGTCATCGCGGCGGCGACATACCTGCTCGATTCGGAGTCGAACCTCGCGGCGGCCATGCAGGGGCTGATGCTGCAAATGGGAATGGGGCTCGACATGGGAGGCATGCCCGCCCCGCCGCCCCCACGTCCCGGAGATTCGGCGAGGCGGCTCACGCCGGCGACACCGGATTCCGGAAGGAGAACTCCATGATCGCGCGGCTCATCGCGTGGTCGGTGCGCCGCCGGGGCCTGGTCCTCCTCACGGCCGCTGTGCTGTTCGTGGCCGGCGCCCTGCACCTGCGCACCATGCCGGTGGACGCGATTCCCGACCTGTCCGATGTCCAGGTGATCGTGTACACCGACTTCCCGGGCCAGGCTCCGCAGGTCGTGGAGGACCAGGTCACGTATCCGCTGGTAACGGCGCTTCTCGGCGTACCGCACGTCAAGGTGGTGCGCGGCCAGTCGATGTTCAGCACGTCGTTCGTCTACGTCATCTTCCAGGATGGGACCGACCTCTACTGGGCGCGGTCGCGCGTGCTCGAGTACCTGAACGCGGTCCAATCGCGGCTACCGCCCGGGGCGAAGACCGAGCTGGGACCGGACGCGACCGGTGTCGGGTGGGTATTTCAGTACGCGGTCGAGGGCACCGGTCGCTCGCCTGCCGAGCTGCGGTCGATCCAGGACTTCCAGATACGCTACGCGCTGCGGGGCATTCCGGGCGTCGCGGAAGTCGCGAGTATCGGCGGGTTCGTGAAGCAGTACCAGGTCCTCCTCGATCCGGTGCGCCTGCAGGCGTATGGCATCACCGCCCCGCGCGTGATCGAGGCGGTCCGCGGCGCAAACCAGGACGTGGGCGCGCGCACGGTCGAGGTGGCCGGCAGCGACTACGCGATCCGGGGGCTCGGCTACTTCCGCGGGGTGGGCGACATCGCGGACGTCGCGGTGGGCTCCGGCAGGGGCGGCCGGCCGGTGCGCGTCGGTGATGTGGCCGACGTGACGCTCGGGTCCGATCTCCGGGTCGGTATCGCCGAGCGGGACGGCCAGGGCGAGGCCGTCGGCGGCATCATCGTCATGCGCATCGGCGCGAACGCGCTGGACGTCGTGCGTCTCGTCAAGGCCAAGCTCGCCGAGCTCGCGCCGGGCCTGCCGTCCGGAGTCCGGACGGTCACCATGTACGACCGCACGAGCCTTATCCAGCGGTCGATCGCCACGCTCAAACGGACCCTGATCGAAGAGTCGATCATCGTGGCGCTGGTCTGCCTGGCGTTCCTGCTGCACGCCCGGAGCGCGTTCGTCGCGATCATGACGCTGCCGCTCGGGATCTTCGCCGCGCTGGCAGGGATTCGCTGGCTCGGCATCAACGCCAACATCATGTCGCTCGGCGGCATCGCCATCGCCATCGGCGCGATGATCGACGCCGCGATCGTGATGGTGGAGAACCTACACAAGCACATCGAGCGCGATCCCGCACGCGCGCACTGGGAGCGCGTTCTCGTGGCCGCCAGGGAGGTCGGCCCCGCGCTGTTCATGTCGCTCCTCATCATCACCGTCTCGTTCCTGCCGGTCTTCACCCTCGAAGATCAGGAGGGACGCCTGTTCCGGCCCCTCGCGCTCACGAAGACCTTCGCGATGGCTGCCGCGGCGCTCCTGTCGGTGACCCTGGTCCCCGTGCTGATGGGGTATCTCATTCGCGGGCGCATCCGCCACGAAGCCGCCAACCCGCTCAACCGCTGGACCGCGTCGCTGTACCGGCCCGTGCTCCGCGCCACGCTCCGCGCCCGGGGAGTGGTTATCGGCGGCGCAGCGCTGGCGCTCGGCATCACGGTCATCCCGCTGGCGGGGATCGGGAGCGAGTTCATGCCGCCCCTCTCCGAGGGCAGTCTCCTCTACATGCCCAATACGCTGCCCGGGATCTCGCTCACCCAGCAACGGCGGTTGCTCCGGCTTCAGGACAGCATCCTGATGAGCGTCCCCGAAGTGGCATCCGTGTGGGGGAAGGCCGGCCGCGCCAACACCGCGACAGATTGGGCTCCGATGTCCATGGTGGAGACGACGGTCAACCTCAGGCCCAAGGAAGAATGGCGGCCGGGCCTGACTGAGGACCGCCTCATCGCGGAGCTCGACCGGCGGCTCCGCATCCTGGGCGCGCTGAACAGCTGGACCATGCCTATCAAGAACCGCACCGACATGCTCTCGACGGGCATTCGCACCACGCTGGGGATACGGATCTACGGCGCCGACCTCGAGCGGATTCAGGAAATCGGTCAGGACGTGGAGCGGCTGCTGGCACCGGTCCCTGGCACGGCCAGCATTTACGCCGAACGCTCGTTCGGAGGCCGGTACCTCGACATCCGGCCGCGGGCCGAGGCGCTGGCGCGATACGGGCTGACGACGGGCGACGTCCTGCAGGTCATCGCCCTCGCGCTCGGCGGCGAGGAAATAACCCGCACGGTGGAAGGCCGTGAGCGCTATCCAGTCCAGGTGCGCTATGGTCGGGCCTTCAGGGAGAGCCCGGAAGCGATCGGCCGGCTGCTGGTGAGCGGCATGGAGGGTATTCAGGTGCCGCTGGCCCAGGTCGCCGACATCCGCTTTGCCGCCGGCGCGGCCATGATCCGAAGCCAGAACGGGGAGCTCAACGACCTCGTGTCGATCGAGGTGCGCGGCCGCGACGTGGGGAGCTATGTCGCCGAAGCACGGCGAATTCTCGCGCAGGCGGACGCGCTTCCGCCCGGCTATCGGCTGGAGTGGAGCGGCCAGTATGAGTCGCTGGAGCGGGTGAAGGCCCGGCTGCAGGTCGTGGTGCCGCTCACGATCGGAGTGATCGCGCTCCTGCTCTATCTGACGTTCGGCACGCTCGCCCAGACGGCTATGGTCATGCTCTCCTTGCCGTTCGCTCTGGTCGGCGGCGTCTGGGTGATGTGGGCCCTGCAGTTCAGCTTCTCGATCGCGGTGGCGGTCGGGTTCATCGCACTGGCCGGTGTGGCGGCGGAGACAGGCGTCGTCATGCTCCTTTACCTCGACCACGCCTGGGAGGATCTGATCCGGCGCACCCAGCATCCAACCCACGCGGAGCTGGTGGACGCGATCGAGCACGGTGCCGTGAACCGGCTCCGCCCGAAACTCATGACCGTGGCGGCCATCATGCTCGGCTTGCTGCCCGCGCTGTGGAGCCACGGCACCGGATCCGAAGTGATGCAGCGGATCGCGGCACCGATGGTGGGTGGCATGGTCACCTCCACGATTCTGACCCTCGTCGTGATTCCAGCCGTGTATTACCTCTGGCGGCGGCGCGGTCTCCAGGAAGAGCCCGGCGCGACCCCGCGCTGACCGTCTCGGCACCTTCACCAAGGGAGGGACGATGAAAGCGCGACGATGGCAGGCGATTCTCGGACTGGCGCTACTGGCCGCCGCGTGCGGAGGCGGCCAGAAAGCGGAGGATGCCGGCATGGGAGGGATGAAGGGCATGGACGGCGCCGGCGGAATGCAGGGAATGGCGATGCCTGGGATGCAGATGATGCCGATGATGCGCGCCCACATGGATTCGATGACGGGGCGCTCGCCGGCGGCGATGGGAAATACCCTGGCCCGACATCAGGAGATCATGTCGCGAATGCTCGACGGGATGGGGACCGACATGCGCCGCATGAACATGACCGGAGACGCTGCCTGGACCGCACTGACCGATTCGGTCAAGCGGGACCTGGCCGACCTGCCCGGGCTCGAAGGCGAGGCCCTGGCGACCCAAATGCGCGCCCACGGCGAGCGGGTGCAGCGTCTGCTCGCAATGCACGAGCGGATGATCGCCCCGGCTGGCCGATGAGCGTGCACAGTTGCCGCAGTGGGCGACGGCTACGCCCGGCGTTCCCAGCAGCCTCCCACCTGGTCGGTGCTGTCGGGGCCTGCGTCTCAATCGGCTTCGTGCCGGCTGACCCTAGTGGCCTTCTACGGATCGCGAACGCCCGCAGGGACTACGATCTTCGCCGACCTGCGACCCAGCCGGCCGATGATGCGCTATCGTCAGCGTCGTGCGCGCGACGACCAGTGGATGGCACGAATCAGCCAGGTCCTGCCCGTTCTGGTCAGGACCATCAGCTCGGCGCTGCTGGAGTTCACCGCCCTCCCGCGAAATTCACCCTGTGTCACACCCGTCGAGGTCGCCCACGCGACGTCGCCCGCGAGGGTGACCTTGATCGGCGCACGGCTCCGCGGCACCGCCCGCGCGAACTGGATATCGCCGGGCAGGTGATGGGACCGATACTCCTCGAGCGTCTCGAGGCCGCCGCTCTCGAGCACCGTCACATCCGGCGCGAGCAGGGCCAGGGTGGCCGCCGAATCGCCGGAGGCCAGTGCGGTGTGGAAGCGCTCGATGACCGACGCAACGGCGGCGGAGTCGCTCTGCTGCGCGCCGGCGGCCATGGGAAGAGCTGAATAGGCCAGTACGGCCAGTACGAGTCGGGGAACCATGCACGCCTCCGGAAAGGAATGGATCAAGGTGCCCGCGACGCGGCGTGGCGGCAAGCGTCAGAGCACCGCGCGGCGCAGCAGTTGCGCGTTAATGGCCACGATAACGGTGCTCAGCGACATGAGAACCGCGCCGGCCGCTGGTGACAAGAGCACGCCGACCGGCGCGAGCACACCGGCCGCGAGCGGAATGGCGATGATGTTGTAGCCCGCCGCCCACCAGAGGTTCTGGATCATCTTGCGGTACGTGGCCTTCGAGAGGGAGACGATGCGCGCCACATCGCGCGGGTCATTCCGCACCAGGACCACGTCACCCGCTTCGACCGCCACTTCCGTTCCCGCCCCGATGGCGATCCCGACGTCCGCGGTCGCCAGCGCGGGCGCGTCGTTGACGCCGTCGCCCACCATCGCGACGCGCTTTCCCTGCCGCTGCAGCTCCTCGATCTTCGCCGCCTTCGCATCCGGCAGCACCTGGGCAAGGACGCGATCGATGCCGAGCTCACGCGCCACGCCGTCCGCGACGGCCTGGGCATCTCCCGTGAGCATCACGACCTCGAGTCCCAGGAGGTGGAGCCGGTCCACCGCCTCCCGCGACTCCGGACGAATCGCATCGGCCACCGCGAATCCAGCGAGGATGCGACTCCCTTCGAGGAGAAAGACAGCGCTTCGGCCCGCGCGAGCCGACTCGTCCGCAAACCGGTCGAATGGGGCGCTCAGGACGATCCCTCGCTCGCCAAGCAGGTTCGGGCCGCCGACGGCCAGACGCCGGCCATCGACGGTCGCCTCCGCACCGACCCCCGCGCGGGCCACGAAGTCGTGAACCGCGGGAACCTCGACTGACCTTTCTTTGGCGCTCGCCATGATCGCACGCGCGACCGGATGCTCGGCGTCGCGCTCGACCGCGGCCGCAAGACGCAGGGCCTCGTCCGGCATCACGGCTGCTGCGGTTTCCTGGCCGACGACCCGATGTTCGCCGATCGTGAGGGTCCCGGTCTTGTCGAACACGACCGTCGTCAGCAGTCGCGCCTCTTCGAGCCCGCGCCGGTCACGCACCAGCAGCCCGCTTCCCGCGCCAAGTGAGGTCGAAATCGCGATCACCAGGGGAACCGCCAGGCCGAGCGCATGGGGACAGGCGATGACCAGCACAGTGACCGCGCGCTCGATCGCATACGATGTCTCGGTACCGACCGCGATCCAGACGATCAGCGTGATGGCGCCGGACGCCAGCGCGACCCGGGTGAGGAGCGCGGCGGCCCGGTCCGCGAGTGCCTGAGCCTTCGACTTGGACGACTGTGCCTGCTCCACCAGCCGCATGATGCTGGACAGTGTCGTCCGCTCCCCCGTGCTCGTGATGCGCGCCCGGAGCGCCCCTTCGCCGTTCACCGTTCCGGCGATGACCTTGTCGCCGGCGTGCTTGTCGACCGGGCGCGACTCGCCCGTGAGCATGGACTCATTGACGTTGCTGCGTCCCTGCACGACTTCTCCGTCGGCCGGCACGCTCGCGCCCGGCCGGACCAGCACGACGTCGCCCTCGCGCAGCTCTGCGAGCGGGATGTCCTCCGTAACCTCGGACCCCTCCTGCCCGGTCACGCGGGTCGCCGTATTCGGGAGCAGCTTGGCCAGCTCCGCCAGTGCGCCTTCCGCCCGGCGGATCGAGCGCATCTCGACCCAGTGACCGAGTAGCATGATGGCCACCAGTGTGGACAGCTCCTCCCACAGCGGCATGCCGGAAAATCCCAGCGCCACGGCGCCGCTGAAGACGAACGCGACCGTGATCGCGAGGGCGATCAGGGTCATCATGCCGGGCAGCCGGTCGCGCAGCTCCCGGATCGCTCCCTGCAGGAACGGCCAGCCGCCATAGAGGAAGACGCCCGTCCCGAAAATGGCGGGAATCAGGTGTGCACCTGGAACCGCCGGCGGCGTATAGGAGAAGAACCGCGGGAGCATGTGCCCCCAGACGAGCGTCGGGAGGGTCAGCAGCAGGGTCAGAAGAAACCGGCCGCGGAACATCGCGACGGTGTGCCCGGCGTGCTTGTCATGGCCTCGATGAGGTGCCCTGGACGCCTCCTGGGGCCGTCCGGGCGCGCTCGGGCCGGGCGACGGCGGTGGAGCGGCAGGATGCTCCCCATGCCCGCTATGGTGGTGATCGCCCATGTCGCTCTCCCTGAAACCGGCACGCCGCCGCTGCAGTATGGTATCTTCCGGCAGTCCGATACAACCCACGTCAACCCCACGAGCCCATGCGCCGTTGCGCCGTCCTTCCCCTGTTGCTCCTCGCCGCCCTTGTCCCGCCCCTCGCGGGACAGACACGGGACCGCGCCCGCATCGCCGCGGCCGTCGATTCCATCGTCGCGGATGCGCTCAAGGACGGTCGCGCCGCCGGCATGTCGGTGGCGCTGGTGCGCGGTCGAGACACCCTCGTCATGAAGGGCTACGGCTTCGCGGATCTCGAGTTCGCCGTCGCCACGCCCCCGGCCGCGATCTATGAGATCGGATCGGTCACCAAGCAGTTCACGGCCGCGGCGGTCCTCCTGCTCCAGGAGCAGGGAAAGCTGAGCCTCGAGCACGAGCTGACCAGGTACCTGCCCGACTATCCGACCCAGGGGCGACGGCTCACCATCCGGCGGCTTCTCGACCACACCTCGGGGATCAAGGGCTACACCGAGATGCCCGAGTTCGC
>Ga0256867_10000729_pt1 | contig 13257 bp, 15 predicted proteins | sample RVTome_15_FD_185939 | JGI IMG/M metagenome (GOLD analysis project Ga0256867, IMG submission 185939) | Soil microbial communities from uranium-contaminated site in the Upper Colorado River Basin, Wyoming, United States - RVT150D86 (HiSeq) ... | reverse complement strand
CTTCTCGTGCCGGCCCGGACGTCTCGCCCTCGGCTTGCGGTGGAAGTAGCGGATAATCTCACGACGGTAGTAGTAGAGCGGCAGGCAGGCGGCCGTCACCAGCGCGACGAAGATCGCCGCAGTGACGTACTGCTGCTCGGCCACGTGAGCGCCGAAGTACGAGCTGATCCAGGTCCCCGGGATTCGCCCGATGGTGGAGACCAGCGCGAAGAGCCAGAAGGGCATCGGACTGATCCCGAACAGGTACGAGGTGATGTCCTTCGGAAAGCCGGGCAGCAGATAGAGGATGAAGCAGAGGATCGCGCCCTCCGCCTCGACGATGAAGCTCATCCGGCTCCAGTTGTGCTCGCTGAGCCAGGGCCGGATGAGCGGCTCGCCCCAGAACCGGCCCAGCCCGAAGCAAGTCAGGGTGCCGATCGTCAGCCCCACCGTCGAGTAGACGAGCCCCCACATCGTGCCGAACAGCGCGCCGCCCACCGGGCCGGTGATCTCGCCGGGAATCGGCGAGACGATCACCTGCAACGCCTGCAGGCCGATGAAGACCAGCGGCGCCAGCCAGCCCCAGGCGGCGACGGAGTCGCGCATGAAGTGCTTGTCGCGGTAGAGCCGCACGAGGAAGCGCACCACGGGAGCGTCGGTGACGACGAGCCAGACCACCACGATCAGCGCGGCGCCGAGCAGCAAGGAGGCCAGCGCCCATCGGGTCGGCCCGCTCCAGGCGGCCGGGCCCCGCTTGAAGTGAGCGGTCACTGCGCCGGCCGGCGGTCCCGCCAGGGGCACGCCGCCTCGAACGCGGCGGCCGCGGCCAGCACCGTGCGGTCGGCGTGGCGCCGGCCCACGATCTGAAGGCCGACCGGGACGCCGTCTTCGGTCCAGCCCGCCGGCACGGACGCGGCGGGCTGCCCGGTCAGATTGAACGGATACGTGAACGGCATCCAGCCGAGACGCGAGACCTGCTGACCGGCGATCTCGCGTGGCACGCCGGCCCCCAGCGCGAACGGCGGCACCGCGGCCGTCGGCGTCAGCAGCAGGTCGAAGCGCGCCAGGAAGACGTGAACCTCGTGCCAGTACGCGCTGACCCGGGTCGTCGCCGTCAGGTAGTCGCGCGCGGTGACGGCGCCGCCGCGGCGGATGAAGCGCACGAGGGAGGCGTCCATGTCGGCCTCGCGCGCCGGCAGCTCGTCGCCCCACGCGGCGTAGAACTGCGCGGCCACGATCGTCGCGAACGCCTCCTCGGGATTCTCCCAGCCGGGATTCACGACCTCCACGTGGCAGCCGAGGTTCTCGAACTCGGCGGCGGCGTTGCCACAGATGTCCAGCACGCGGTCGTCGACGGCGGCGTAGCCGAGATCCGGCGTCCAGGCGACGTGAAGGCCCCGCACGTCGCTGTCGCACGCGTCCAGGTACGAGCCCGGCTCACGGGGCAGCGACGTGCGATCGCGGTCGTCGCCGCCGCTCATCACCTCGAGAACGGCGGCGGCGTCGCGCACCGTCCGCGCCAGCGGCCCCGTGGTGCCCACGTGGTCCCAGCCGGGAAACCCCGGGGTCTGGGGTACCCGGCCGAAGGACGGCTTCAGGCCGACCACGCCGCAGAAGCCAGCCGGGATCCGCACCGAGCCGCCGCCGTCGGTGCCGAGCGCGACGGGCCCCAGGCCGCTCGCCACCGCCGCAGCGGCACCGCCGCTGGAGCCGCCCGGCGTGCGCTCGAGGTCCCAGGGATTGCGAGTCACGCCGAAGAGCGGATTGTCGGTGAGCGCCTTGTGGCCGAGCTCCGAGGTGTTGGTCTTGCCGAGGATGATGGCGCCGGCCGCCTTCAGCCGTCCCACGGCGACGTTGTCCTCCTCGGGGACCAGGTCGGCGTAGAGGCGGGAACCGCCGGTCGTGCGCAGGCCGCGCGTGTACAGCACGTCCTTGAGCGACAGCGGCACGCCGTGCAGGGCGCCGATCGGCTCTCGCTTCATGACCGCGATCTCCGCCTCCTTGGCCGCCGCCCGCGCCGCGTCCGCGGTCACCAGGCAGAAGGCGTTGAGGCGAGGATTCAGCGCCTCGATCCGGGTCAGCAGCGCAGCGGTGAGCTCGACCGGAGAGAGCTGCTTGTCGCGGACGAGTGTGGCGATCTCGAGCGCGGACCGCCAGGCGAGATCCTCGTGGATCACGGCTTACCCCTTCGCACCGCTGAGATTGTATCATCCGGCGCGTGAGCGGCGGCGGCGCCGAGGTGCTCCGCGACGCTCGCGGCCGGCGGGTCGGCGAGCACGACTGCTACGGCGCGCCGGTCGCCAGCCTGGTCTGGGCCGACGACGGACGCCTGGCCGAGGCCGCCGTGCGGCTGCCGGACGGCTCGTGGCTCACCGTCCAACCCCGCGCGGCCCACGACCCGCGCTGGGGCGTCTCCGACCTGTTGCGCGGCGGCGACACACCACTCACCCACTGCGCGGCGATCGCGTGGGACCGAGTAGACGCCATCCCCCCGCTGGCCGAGCCCGCCAGGCTGCCGCCCGGCGGCGGCACCGCCGTCCTCAATCTCGTTGCCGCGCTGGCCGCGGACCAGCGGCGTGCCGCCCTCTCCTATCGCGGCCCGTACCCGACCGAGCAGCTGTTCCTGGCTCTGCTGGAATCGTTCCGGTGGATCGCTGGCGACGAGCCGCCGGCCCTGGGCCAGGGGGCGGAGGCGCGGGTCCCTTCCCTGGGCCCCGCGGCTCGCGAGGCGCCCGACGACCCCGGCAGTGGTCCCGACCTGCTGGCGACCTTCAGGTCCGGCGCCCTGCGCTGGTCGCCCGCGCCGCATACCAGGGCGTTCCCACCCGGCGGGGTGTACGTGCAGGCGCGCGAGCGCATCGAGAAGCTCGCGTGGCGCGGCCACGCCTACTACCGCGCCGACTGGCAGGGCGTGCGGCGCCGCACGACGCATCGCGTCCACGAGGCGAGGGGCCGCGTGTACGGCTCGCTGTGGGCGCTCGACGCCGCGCTGGAGGATCATCTCGTGCTGGCCCCCGACGGCCGCGTCCTCGCGGCCGCGCTGCCGCCGCCCGACGCCGCGCCGCGCCGCGCGCTCGCCCCGGCGGTGACGGAAGGCGTCATCGCCGTCGTCGTCGCCGCCAGCGCGCCCCCGCTGGGGGAGTCGATCCGGGCGGTCGCCGCCGGGCTCAGCCTGGAGTGGGCACCGTTGACCGGCGAGATCGCCGTCCTGACCGGCGGGCACGCGGAGATCTCCACACGGCTCCGGCGGGCTCTCGCCGCGCGCCTGGCGGGTGCGATCGGGCGCGTCGACCGGGTGCGGCTGGGCTTCGCGACGGTGGCCGAGCTGGGGCTGGCGCTCGGCGACGCGCTGCGGGCGCGCGCCCAGGCGCATCTGGCCGCGGCGACGCCGGCCGTGCAGGCCGCGGCGTTCGAAGAGCCACGGACGTCGACGGGTGCGGCGGCCGGAGCCCGGGAGATCGGGGCGGCGGTGGAGGCGCTGCTGGAGGACGCCGGTCAGCTGCGCGCGTGAACGATCAGCATCACGTTGAGGGCGACGAAGGCGGCGACCGAGATGGTCGACACCACCACGTAGAAGGCGAACATCGCCTCCTGCCGCCCCATGCGCCAGGACGCGCCGCGCCGGACGAGGCCGCCCGCCCAGCTCATCGCCTCCTGCTTGAGGGTCGGCATCCCGAGCAGGTCGACCAGGACGTGATAGCCGTCCATCTCGATGAAGCAGAACGGGTAGAGCGCGATGACGAAGGCCTGCCACTGGATGATGCCGGAGGCTGCCGCGAACGCCTGGGTGAAGCTGCCGAGGGGCGCGAACTGGGCCACGAGGAACCAGGCCGAGCCGAGCACCAGGTGCACGCTCGCCCCGGAGACCGCGGTGATCACGCGGGCCCGGCGGCTCGTCATGAAGATGTCGGTGACGTCGACGTAGAAGGTCGGCACGAAGCCGTGCAGGAAGGTGAAGCCGAACTCGCGCACGCGACGCCCGTAGTGGATGAGCGCCAGCCCGTGCACGATCTGGTGGGCAGCGAGCGTGAGAAAGAACAGCAGCTTGACGGTGATCAAGCCCTGCAGCGCGTGGCCGCCGAAGCCGGCCACGATGTCGCCGCCTTCCCGCCACAGCTGCACCCCGGCCACCAGCCCGGCCACGACCAGCAGCAGGCACGCGATCACGCCGGCCGGCGTGAACAGCACGAAGCCGCCCCACCGGTAGGCCGCCGCGAACACCCGGTGCACGTTGCGGCTGGAGACGTTGATGCGCTCCAGCGCGGTGAGGCCGGTCTCGATCGCCTTGATCACCGGCCGGCGGCGGTTGCGCGCGAGCGCCTGGCGCAGCCGGGAGGTCGGCGTGAGCGTGAGGAGCTGCGCGCGCTGCAGCTTTCGCATGAGCGCCGGAATGATGTCGAAGTCGAAGGCGCCGTAGCGCAGGACGTAGGCGGTTGCGATCTCCTGCAGCGAGGTCTGTCCGTCCATCTGGTGCCACAGGAACTTCTCGGGCTCGGTCAACAGCAGGAAACGGTCGGTTGCCGTGTTCTTGAGGATGTAGCTGGGCTGCCCGGCCATGCGCGAGGTCATCTCGGCCAGCTCCCACGACTCGACCGGCACCCGCTGGGGCCGCGACCGCACGAACGCAGTGGCGCTGCCGATCTCGCGGACGTCGAAGCCCTCGGCGGTATCGTGCCGCACCAGCAGCTCCAGCTTGGCGCGGCGGGGCGGCGGGGAGGCGCCGGTCTCCTTCATCGCCCGTCCAGATCGAGGCCCGTCGCCTCCAGCCCCCACCGCGTCACCTCGGCGACGAGATCGCCGGAGGCGCGCAGCCGCTCGATGAAGACCTGCACCAGCGCGTGGAAGAACGCCGCCGCCGCCCGCGGGCTCAGCTCGGTGAGCCGACGCAGCGCCTGGCTGTCGAGCACGAGCAGCGTCGCGTCGGAGTCGGACTGGATGGTGGCCGAGCGCGGCGAGCGGTCGAAGAGGCTCATCTCGCCGAAGAAGTCGCCGGGGCCGATGCGGGCCAGCACCTGCTCGACGCGGCCGGTGACCGGCTTGGAGATGACGATGGAGCCCCGCAGGACGATGAACATCTCCTCGCCGGCTTCCCCTTCGCGGAAGAGCACCTGGCCGCGCTTGAGGGAACGCTCGCGGAGGGTCCCGGCCAGCGCGGTGAGCTCGGGCTCGGCGATGTCCTTGAACAGCCGCACCTCCTGCAGGAAGGCGACCGTCTCGACCGGACTGGGCACGGCGTCCCCGCCGGTCAGGTCGCCACGCGGCGGATGAGAGCCGAGCGGAATGCCTGGGCGCGCTCCCGGGGCGGTGCCGTGTCCAGCCGGGCGATGGCGCCGAGCACGGTGCTGCGTTCCTCGGCGCTGAGCTCGTACTCGGCCAGGACGGTGTCGGGCGATCTGTGCAGATCGGCGAGGAAGTCGGGATCGATCATGGCCCGGCCGATGAGCTCGGGAAGGCGCTGCACCATGGCGTGGTGATGATACCAAAGGGGCGTCACCCGAGAAAGGGCCCGGGGGGCCCGGCTCCTCATTGCTTGCCGTCGCCGGGTGACTGCACGCAGTCGAGCCAGGTATCCACCGGACTCTTGATCCCGGCGAAGTTCACACCATCTCTTCCGCCCCCGTACCGGGCGGCCTCGAGCGCCTGACGGGCCCGCACCCAGGCCGCGGTGATCGCGGGGGTGACGCCCGTCCGGCAGATATCGGTCATGGAATCGTAGTATCGCTGGACGTCGGTCCGAACCTCCACGGTGGGCCCGGCCGCGGCCGCCACCGCGACCAGGAGCGCGCAGAGCGTGCGACGTCGCTGCTTCACGGCCATCCGCTCTTCCCCCCGCTCGAGGCGCAAACTCCGAATCCATCGGCCGCGTTCCCGCGTTGTAGGACATAGGGTACGCGCGATCGACGGCGCGACCCCTGGAGGTTGTGGCCATGCGCCCCGCCTGGACCGCCCTGGTGGCTTCCCTGCTCGTAGTCTCGACGGCCCTGGCCGGGCCGAACTACGCGCCGGGAAGCCTCGATCCCTACTTCCGTCTGGAGTGGCAGGCCACGAGGACGGCGCGGGGCCCGGTGGTCGAAGGCTTCATCTACAATCGTTCCGGCCTGATCGCCGACCGGATGCGCCTCAGCATCGAGCAGCTCGACGCGGCCGGCAACGTGGTCGGCACGACCACGATCTGGGTGATGGGTACGGTCCCCGCCGACAACCGCACCTGGTTCCAGGCGCCCGTACCCGTGGCCGCGAGCTACCGCGTGGAGATCCTCTCCTTCGACTGGCTGGGCCGGGGCGGCGCCTAGCGGCGTGACCGGCGGACGCGGCTGCCGAACTGCCGCGGCGGACGCCGGCTTTGACACGAGAAGCGGGCCGACCTAGAGTACGACTCACCTGCTCGCGCGAGGGACGACACATGCCCACGACGATCGGCGGTCTGGTCCTGCTCGCCACACTCGCTCTCGGCGCGATGACGACCCACGCGCAGGCGCCGGCGTACGTCACCCGCGTCGTCGACGGCCACACGATATACGTGGAGATGGGCGGGCAGCTCGAGGTCGTGCGCTATCTCGGAGTCAACACCCCGCGGATCGAGGACCCCAGGCACGGACCCGAGCGGTACGCCGCCGCGGCGCGCGAGGTCAACCGGCGGCTGGTCGACGGCAAGTGGATCCAGCTGCGTTTCGACGGCCCGCCGCGCGACCGCCACGGACGATTGCTGGCGTACGTGTGGGTCGGCGATGTCTTCGTGAACGCGATGCTCGTGCACCGGGGGTACGGCGAGGCGGCCGCCGCGTCGAGCGCCGGGTACGCGGAGTACTTTCGGATGCTGCAAGACGGCGCCGTTCGAGATGGGCGCGGAGTCTGGCGCGAGCCCGACGCGCAAGCCCATCACCGCCCGCGGCCCACCGAGCTCGCCGCCGACGACGAGCAAGGTAGCGGCGTTCTCCCCGGCCGCGTGTTCTCGGCGCCGGCTCCGTTCTTTCCGCCGCTCGCGTCGCCGACCTCGTCGCGATCCTCGTTCGGCGTGCCGGCCGGCCCGTCGAGCCCCGGCTCGCCCTCGTACATCGCGCCGCGGGGATCGACCGGGAGGTAGGCCCGAGCCGCATCCCCGGAGAGCCTCGACTCTCCTGCTCCCCCTGGCCCTCTCGCTATGGGCATTGAAGGGGTCACGCGGCGCCACCGACGTCGATCAGTCGCCGGCCGCGGCGACCTCGGACCGGCCGAACACGGGGTTGTCGGTGCGGTCGATCAGCGATTCGGCGCCCTCGGTCGGTAGGTGCTCGACGTAGTTCTGGGCGGCGTCGATGTCGTGCTCCCAGACCTCGCGCGGCAGCTCGTAGAGCACCTCGATGCCGTGGCCGTTGGGGTCGGAGATGTAGACGCTGTGGGTCATGCCGTGGTTCACCCGCCGGTGGAACGTCACGCCCTTGGCCTGCAGGTGCTCGAGCTGCTTGAGCCAGGTCTCGCGGTCGGGATAGCAGATCGCGATGTGGTTCAGGCCGATGGCCCGGGGCTTCATGCTCCAGGTCTCGTCGGGCGCCGGCGGCGTGGTGTCCTCGATCTCGGCCAGAGCCAGGTCGTGGTGGCTGACCTCACCGTGCGGGGACACGCCGCTGTAGAAGCGCATCTTCATCCGACCGGGCTTGGGCTTGAGCGCCGCCACGCACTGGAGGCCGATGATCTCGGTCCAGAAGCGGTGCGACTCTTCCAGGTTGCGGACGTTCAGGACGACGTGGTTGACTCCACGAGGCGTCTGGGCCTGAGCCATGGCATCCTCCGTGGCGGGCTGGCATCGTCCGCCGGCAATCGTGGCTCCATGGTAATACGGAACCGGATTCCATGACGGGAGTGCGCTGAATGGGACAGTTCGGCATCGGACAGGCGATAACCCGCTTCGAGGACCGCCGCCTGCTGCAGGGCGGCGGGCGGTATCTGGACGACGTGAATCTCCCTGGCCAGGTCTACGCGGTGATCGTGCGCTCGGTCCACGCGCACGCCAAGCTCCGGGGCCTTGATATCCGGGCGGCGCTGAAGGCGCCGGGCGTGGTGGCCGTGCTCACCGGCGCCGATGTGGCCAGGGACGGCCTCGGCACCATGCAGATGACGCTCAAGCGCAAGCGGCCCGACGGCTCGCCGATGTTCGCGCCGCCCCACCGGGGGCTGGCCCAGGACCGGGTCCGCTACGTGGGCGATCCCGTCGCTCTGGTGGTGGCCGAGACGCGAGCCCAGGCCGAGGACGCCGCCGAGCTGGTCGACGTCGATTACGAGCCGCTGCCCTCGGTCACCTCGACGGCCGCGGCGGTCGGCGGCCCCCCCGTCTACGACGAGTGCCGCGACAATGTCTCCAACGTGTTCGAGGCGGGCGACCGGGCGGCCACCGACGCCGCGCTGGCCGCCGCGCCCCGGGTGGTCCGCCGCCGCTACGTCATCACCCGCGTGCACGCCCAGTACATGGAGGCGCGCGGCGCCCTGGGCGCGTGGGACCCCATCGAGGAGCGCTACACGCTGCACGCCGACGTGCAGTACCCGCACCGCGTGCGCAACGCGCTGGCCACCAACATCTTCAAGGTCCCCGAGCACCAGATCCGCGTCGTCGCCGGCGACGTCGGCGGCGGCTTCGGCACCAAGGGCTGGCAGTACCCGGAGCACCGGCTGGTGCTGTGGGCGGCGCGCAAGCTCGGGCGGCCGGTGAAGTGGACGTGCGACCGCCGGGAGGCGATCCCCGCCGACGAGCACGCGCGCGACAACGTCACCGAGGCCGAGCTGGCCCTCGACGCCGAGGGGCGCTTCCTCGGCCTGCGCGTGCGCACGCTGGCCAACGTCGGCGCCTACGTGTCGTCCGACCGGAATCTGCTCGCCACCTTCAGCAACGTCGTCACGCTGGTCGGCGTCTACGCTGTCCCGGCCGCCCACGTCGAGGTGCTGAGCGTGCTGACCAACACCAACTCGACGGCGCCCTATCGCGGCGCCGGCCGGCCCGAGGCGACCTACGTCATCGAGCGGCTCATCGACGACGCCGCTCGCGAGCTCGGACTCGACCGGTTCGAGCTGCGCCGGCGCAACCTGATCCCTGCCGCGGCGATGCCGTACAAGAACGCGCTCGGCGTGACGTACGACTGCGGAGACTTCCCCAAGAGCTTCGAGGACGCCCTGAAGCTCGCCGACGTGGCCGGCTTCCCGGCCCGGCGCGAGGCCTCGAGGGCGCGCGGGAAGCTGCGGGGGCTCGGCGTCGCCAACGCCATCGAGCGGGCGGCGGGCGCCCAGCCGGAGTTCGCGGAGATCCGCTTCGCTCCCAGCGGGACCGCCACCGTGCTGATGGGCAGCAAGAACCAGGGCCAGGGCCACGAGACGACCTTCAAGCAGATCCTGCACGAGCGCCTGGGTCTGGACCCGAGGGAAGTCCGCTACGTCGACGGCGACACCGATCGGGTGGCGTACGGCATGGGAACCATGGGCTCGCGCTCGACCGTGATCGGGGGCACGGCGCTGTGGATGGCCGCCGACAAGGTGATCGCCAAGGGCAAGAAGATCGCCGCCAAGATGCTGGAGGCTGCCGAGGCGGATCTCGTCTTCGCCGACGCCCGGTTCGCGGTGGCCGGAACCGACCGCGGCGTGACGCTGAAGGAGGTGGCGCGCGCGGCCTTCCAGCCGCCCCAGCTCCCGCCCGGCGTGGAGCCCGGCCTCTACGAGACCGGCACCTTCTCGCCCAGGCAGGACACGTGGCCGAACGGCACTCACGTCTGCGAGGTCGAGATCGATCCCGAGACCGGCGCCGTCTCTCTCGACCGCTACGCGCTCGTCGACGACGTCGGCACCGTCATCAACCCCCTCACCCTCAAGGGCCAGATCCACGGCGGCGTGGCCCAGGGCGTGGGCCAGGCGCTCATGGAGCAGGTCGTCTACGACGGCGAGTCGGGCCAGCTCCTCACCGCCACGTTCATGGACTACGCGATGCCACGCGCGGACGACTTCTGCGACATCGTGATCGGCAGCAATCCGGTGCCGACCAAGCTCAACCCGATGGGCGCCAAGGGGGCCGGCGAGGCCGGCACCGTCGGCGCCCTGCCCGTGGTGCTCAGCGCGGTGAACGATGCGCTGGCCGCGCTCGGCGCGCGCGACGTCGAGATGCCGGCCACCAGCGCGCGGGTCTGGCAGGCCATGCAGCCGACCAAGGGTTCGTAGGAGGCAACGCCGTGCCGTCCATGCTCGACCCGGCAGCGCTGAGCCAGCTCTTTCTCGATGCGCGGACCCAGAACGGCTGGCTGCCGACGTCGGTCAACGACGACCAGCTCCGCCGGATCTACGACATCATGAAGATGGGCCCGACCAGCGCCAACTCCTCGCCGGCCCGCATCCTCTTCTTGAGATCGCCCGAGGCCAAGGCGCGCCTGCTTCCCGCACTCACCCCGGGCAACGTCGACAAGACCAGGGCGGCGCCGGTGACCGCGATCATCGGCTACGACACCCGGTTCTTCGAGTGGATGCCGGCCAAGCTGTTCGCGCACCGGCCGGAGATGGCCGACGGCTTCGCGAAGAACCCGGCGGGAGCCCAGATCGCCGCCTTCCGCAACGGCACCCTGCAGGGCGCCTACTTCATGCTGGCGGCCCGCGCAGTCGGGCTCGACGTCGGCGGCATGTCGGGGTTCGACAACGCCAAGGTGGACGCCGAGTTCTTCCCGGACGGTCGCGTGAAGTCGAACTTCCTGTGCAACCTCGGCCACGGTGACCCGACGAAGGTCATGCAGCGGCTGCCGCGGCTGGACTTCGACGAGGCCTGTTCGCTGCTCTGAGGTCGGCTCAGCCGTTCCAGACGCGGTAGCCCTGCGCGTCGGTCGCGCCGCCGTCCTTGTAGTCGACGATCCGCCGCGGCGACACGTGGGTGCCGAGGGTGCGGAGCTCCTGGTCGCCAACGACGCGGAAGCTGTGCGGTACGTTCGGGTGCAGCGCGATCGTGTCGCCCTTGCCGAGCCGGAGCGGCCGGTCCTCGCCTCCCTCGATCCAGGCCTCGGCCACGCCGTCGAGGACGTGGAGCACCTCGAGGTAGGGATGCGAGTGCATCGGCGCCACGTAGCCGGGTTGCGAGGTCTGGACGCCCTGGCGGATCGGCATCGTCCCCGCCTCGTCGCCGAGGATCGGCTGGTAGTGTGCGTCGGGACCGAACTTCACGATCGCGGCATCCTCGAGTCGGACGACCGTCGGCTCTCTCATGGCGCCCTCCCTGTCGAATCTCGCGTCAGCTCTTCGCCCGGATCATCCCGGCAACCGCCGGCCGGCGCAACCGCCGCCCCTCAGCGCCGGCCGACCGCCAGCGGCACGCAGTCGGCGCCGCACGACGAGGCGGGATCGGGCGACGGCCCCGGGCGGTGCAGCACGACCTTGGTCGGCGTGACCCGGACCCGGGGCCCGGCACCGGCCTCGACGGCGGCGGTGCCGTCGACGATCAGGCTGTAGTCGCCGTCGCTCCGGACCGGATAGAGCAGCGAGACCTGGGGCCGCGCCGCCGCGTTGGCCGCGGTCTGGGCGCCGACCTCGGCGACGAGCCCCTCGCGCTCCCAGCGCACGGGCACGTACACGGCGTGGGGGGCGCCGCGCTCGGACACGGTGACGATGTAGGCGTGGCTGCCGCGCTCGCGCACGGCGGATGCCAGGTCTGGTGCGCTCTGGACGCTCATGAATGGAGCCCTCCCGTATACTCGGATCGCGCGAAGTCGGCTCGGGCCGCCCGCGCCGGAGGATGGGTCATGACCAGCAAGAAGCCGACCGATGCCGAGCTGAAGGCGAAGCTCACGCCGGCCCAGTACCAGGTGACGCAGTGCAGCGCCACCGAGCCGCCGTTCCGGAACGAGTTCTGGAACCATCACGAGCCCGGTATCTACGTGGACGTCGTCACCGGTGAGCCACTCTTCTCCTCGACCGACAAGTTCGATTCCGGCACCGGCTGGCCGAGCTTCGTGCGGCCCCTGGAGGCGGCCAACGTGGCCGAGCACACCGACTCCTCGCACGGGATGGAACGGATCGAGGTTCGCTCGGTCGGCGGCGACTCTCATCTCGGACATCTCTTTCCCGACGGGCCCCACCCGACCGGGCTGCGTTACTGCATCAACTCGGCAGCCCTCCGCTTCATTCCCGTCGCCGAGCTCGACGCGGAAGGCTACGGACGATTCAAGCATCTGTTCGAGCCGGCCGCCACGACGAGTCGACCCACACGGTCGTGACCTCCGTGTAGGAATCGAGGCTCACCGGGGCGGTGCCGGCGCGCTCCCTTGCCGCCACGCCTGCGGTCATCGCGTGGTCCGCACGGCCTGCCGTCACGTCTTGAACGACCGCTCGAAGTGCCGCACCACGGTCTCGTCGAGCCCGCTCCGGAACTTGCGATAGCGCCGCAGGAACAACCGACCTGCCTCGGTCAGACGCATCCCGCTCTGAGGACCGCCGCCGGGCGCCCGCTCCACGAACTTGAAGCCGGCGGCGCGCTCGAGCTCGCGGAGGTAGCCCCAGGCATTGCGATAGGACATCTCGAAGGCCTCGGCCGCCTTGCGCAGCGAGCCCTCCTCGTCGATCGCCTCCAGCAGCCGGGCCCGGCCGTCGCCGAACTTCAGCTCGCCGAAGGTCACCCACACCTTGACCTTGGGTTTCATTTTTGGATGGGGGCCCCGACATGGCCCCCAAACCCCCCCGTCGCTCGTCGCGCCCCGGCCAAGCCGTGGCGCTCCTCGGTCACCCGGGTGCTCGACGTTGGGGGCCCCCGACCTGGCCCCACACCCCCCGTCGCTCGTCGCGCCCCGGCCAAGCCGGGGCGCTCCTCGGTCACCCGGGTGCTCGACCTTGGGGGCCCCGACCTGGCCCCCACACCCCTCGGGCGGCCCGCGGCCTCCCGGCCCAGCCGTGATGCCCCGCGATCCCCCGGGCGGCCCACGGCGCCCTCACGGTCCTCTATACCCCGTGCGCGCTCCGCGATACTCCAACTTACTTTATAGACTCCTGGTTCTAGCGGGCGGCGGCAAGGGCCAGGGCGATCCGCTCGGACGTGAGCGGCGCTTCGGTGAGACGGATGCCCGTGGCATCGTGTACGGCGTTGGCCAGGGCGGCCGGGGCCGGCACGATCGGGGGCTCGCCGACGCCGCGGGCGCCGAAGGGACCGGCCGGGGCCGGGACCTCGACGATGATCGTTTCGATGTTCGGGAGATCGGCGGCCGTGAGCTTGCGGTAATCGAGCAGGCTCGGGTTCATCAGTCGCCCGCTGTCGTCGTACATCATGGCCTCGGTCAGGGCGATGCCGAGGCTCTG
>Ga0256867_10000728_pt1 | contig 13267 bp, 11 predicted proteins | sample RVTome_15_FD_185939 | JGI IMG/M metagenome (GOLD analysis project Ga0256867, IMG submission 185939) | Soil microbial communities from uranium-contaminated site in the Upper Colorado River Basin, Wyoming, United States - RVT150D86 (HiSeq) ... | reverse complement strand
CTCGTCGTCGGTGATGATCCCCTTCCGGTACTGCGACTCGACCTTCTGGGCCTCCCGCTCGTAGCCGTCGAGGATCTTCTGCTTGGCCTTGGGGGTCGTCACGTCGTCCACGCCGATCGTGAGCCCCGCGCGCGTCGCGTACTGGAACCCGAGCTCCTTGAGGCTGTCCAGGACCCGGGCCATGTCGCTGCGCGGGTAGGTGCGCACGCACTGGTCGACGATCTTGCTGACCTCGGCCTTCATCACGTGGTCGTTCACGTACGGGTAGTCGAGCGGCAGCGCCTCGTTGAAGAGGACGCGACCGGCCGTGGTCTCCACGCGGGGCACGCCCCCGTTCTCCTCGATCTCGGGCACGTTCTTGCCGGGGAGACGCACTCGCACCCAGTCGTGAACGCCCACGGTCCCCCTGTCGAGCGCCATCAGCACCTCGGCCACCCCCGTGAAGCTGGGGATCTCCTCAGGCTTCTCGGGCTTCTCGCCGGACGCGGTCAGATAGTAGATGCCGAGCACCATGTCCTGCGTCGGCGAGGCGATCGTCCGCCCGTGAGCCGGCGACAGGATGTTGTTCGTGGACAGCATGAGCGTGCGCGCCTCGGACTGAGCCTCGGACGAGAGCGGCAGGTGGACGGCCATCTGGTCCCCGTCGAAGTCGGCGTTGAAGGCCGGGCAGACGAGTGGGTGGATCTGGATCGCCTTCCCCTCCACCAGCACCGGCTCGAACGCCTGGATCCCCAGGCGGTGCAGTGTGGGCGCGCGGTTCAGCATCACCGGGTGGTCCTTGATGACGTCCTCGAGGACGTCCCAGACCTGCGGCCGCGCCCGCTCCACCATGCGCTTCGCGCTCTTGATGTTCTGGGCGAGGCCCCGGTCCACGAGCTGCTTCATCACGAACGGCTTGAACAGCTCCAGCGCCATCTGCTTGGGCAGACCGCACTGATGGAGCTTGAGGTTCGGGCCGACCACGATCACCGAGCGGCCCGAGTAGTCCACGCGCTTCCCCAGGAGGTTCTGCCGGAACCGGCCCTGCTTGCCCTTCAGCATGTCGCTGAGCGACTTCAGCGGCCGGTTCCCCGGCCCCGTGACCGGCCGGCCACGCCGCCCGTTGTCGAACAGGGCGTCGACGGCCTCCTGCAGCATCCGCTTCTCGTTGTTGACGATGATCTCGGGCGCCTGGAGGTCCAGGAGCCGCTTCAGCCGGTTGTTCCGGTTGATCACGCGCCGGTACAGGTCGTTGAGGTCGCTCGTGGCGAACCGGCCCCCGTCGAGCTGCACCATGGGGCGGAGGTCGGGAGGGATCACCGGGATCGCGTCGAGCACCATCCCCATGGGGGAGTTCTTCGTGCCGATGAAGCTGGAGACGACCTTCAGCCGCTTGATCGCCTTCTGGCGCCGGGTGCCCTTCGCGGTCTTGATCGTCTCCCGGAGGTCCTCGGCCTCGGCCTCGAGATCGAGGCCGGCGAGGAGCTCGCGGATCGCCTCCGCGCCCATGCCCCCCTCGAAGTAGTCGCCGAAGCGGTCCCGCAGCGTGCGGTAGACCGAGTCGTCGGCCACGAGCTGCTTGACGTGGAGGCTCTTGAACGCCCCGAGGACCTCGTCGAGGTGCTCGGTCTCGGAACGAGCCCCCTCGGTGATCTTGTCGATCTCGCGCTGCGCCTCCTTGTTGGCCGCGGTGAGCTGCGCCTTCTTCGCGCCCTCGCCCTCGAGCTCCTTGATCCTCGCCTCGAGCTCCTTCAGGCGGCCCTGGATCTGCTCGTCACGGCGACCGTCCACGGCCGACTTCTCCTCGGCGATCGTCTTCTCGATCCCGGGGAGGTCCTTGTGACGGCGCTCCTCGTCCACCCGCGTGATCACGTAGGCGGCGAAGTAGATGATCTTCTCCAGGTCCTTGGGGGCCAGGTCGAGCAGGTACCCCAGGCGTGAGGGGACGCCCTTGAAGTACCAGATGTGCGTGACCGGCGCGGCCAGCTGGATGTGGCCCATCCGCTCGCGCCGGACCTTCGCGCGCGTGATCTCCACGCCGCAGCGCTCGCAGATGATGCCCTTGAAGCGGACGCGCTTGTACTTCCCGCAGTGACACTCCCAGTCGCGGGTCGGGCCGAAGATCCGCTCGCAGAACAGCCCGTCCTTCTCGGGCTTCAGCGTGCGGTAGTTGATCGTCTCCGGCTTCTTGACCTCGCCGTTGGACCAGGCTCGGATCTGGTCGCCCGTCGCGAGGCCGATCCTCAGCTCGTCGAAATTGTTCACGTCGAGCACGCGCTCAGCTCCTCTCGAGACTCATCACTCGAAATCCGCTCCCGCCGGCTCGCGACGGGAAAGGTCGATGCCCAACTCCTCGGCCGCGCGGAAGACGTCCTCGTCGGTCTCCCGCATCTCGATCTCTTGGCCCTCGGCCGAGAGCACCTCGACGTTCAGCGCGAGGGACTGCATCTCCTTGATGAGGACCTTGAAGGACTCAGGGATCCCCGGCTCGGGGATGTTCTCGCCCTTCACGATCGCCTCGTAGACCTTCACCCGGCCCAGGACGTCGTCGGACTTGATCGTCAGCAGCTCCTGGAGGGCGTAGGCCGCGCCGTACGCCTCGAGCGCCCACACCTCCATCTCGCCGAACCGCTGCCCGCCGAACTGCGCCTTCCCGCCGAGCGGCTGCTGGGTGATCATCGAGTACGGCCCGGTGGAGCGAGCGTGGATCTTGTCGTCCACCAGGTGCAGCAGCTTCAGGATGTAGATGTAGCCCACCGTCACGGCCTGCTCGAACGGCCTCCCGGTGCGGCCGTCGAAGAGCATGGCCTTGCCGTGCTCGTCCACGAGCCGGTCCCCGTCCTCGTTCGGCCTCGCCGTGGTCAGGGCCTCCTTGATCTCGTGCTCGCGCGCCCCGTCGAAGACCGGGGAGGAGACGAACACCGGGCCCTCGTGGTCCCTGCCGTTGGACTTGAAGCCCTGGTGGGCCGCCCAGCCGAGGTGGGTCTCCAGCACCTGCCCCAGGTTCATCCGGGAGGGGACGCCCAGCGGGTTCAGGATGATGTCCACCGGCGTCCCGTCGGGCAGGAACGGCATGTCGAACTCGGGCAGGACCTTGGCGATCACGCCCTTGTTCCCGTGGCGCCCGGCGAGCTTGTCACCGTCGGAGATCTTCCGCTTCTGGGCCACGTAGACCCGGACGAGCTGGTTCACGCCCGGGGACAGCTCGTCGCCGTCCTCCCGGGTGAACACCCGGACGCCGATCACCTTGCCCGACTCGCCGTGAGGGACCTTCAGCGAGGTGTCCCGGACCTCGCGCGCCTTCTCGCCGAAGATCGCGCGGAGCAGGCGCTCCTCGGGGGTGAGCTCGGTCTCGCCCTTCGGCGTGACCTTCCCCACGAGGTAGTCGCCGGTGGTGACCTCCGCCCCCACGCGCACGATGCCCCGCTCGTCGAGGTCCTTCAGGATCTCCTCGGAGACGTTGGGGATGTCCCGGGTGATCTCCTCGGGGCCGAGCTTCGTGTCGCGGGCGTCCACCTCGTGCTCCTCGATGTGGATCGAGGTCAGGACGTCCTCCTTGGCCAGGCGCTCGGAGATGACGATGGCGTCCTCGTAGTTGTGCCCCTCCCAGGACATGAAGGCCACGAGCAGATTCTTGCCCAGGGCCATCTCGCCCTCGTCGGTCGAGGGGCCGTCGGCGATGATCTGGCCGGCCGAGACCCGGTCGCCCTCGTCCACCACCGGGCGCTGGTTGATGCAGGTCCCCTGGTTCGAGCGGCGGTACTTCTGGAGCTTGTAGGGGCGGATGTTGCCGTCGCGCTCCTTGATCGTCACCAGGTCGGCCGAGACCTCCTCGACCGTCCCCGCCTTCTCCGCCATCACCACGTCGCCGGCGTCCACCGCCGCGCGCAGCTCAACGCCGGTCCCGATCAGCGGGGCCTCGGCCCGGAGAAGAGGCACGGCCTGACGCTGCATGTTGGCGCCCATGAGCGCGCGGTTGGCGTCGTCATGCTCGAGGAAGGGGATCATGGCCGCGGCCACCGACACGATCTGCTTCGGCGAGACGTCCATGTAGTCGACCTCGGAGGAGGGCACGTAGTCGACCTCGCCGCCCTTCCTCCGGACGAGCACGCGGTCGCCCACGAACCGTCCGTTCTTGTCGAGCTCGGCGTTGGCCTGCGCGATGACGTGCAGGTCCTCCTCGTCGGCCGTCAGGTAGTCGATCTGGTCGGTGACCTTCCCCCGCTCGACCTTCCGGTAGGGGGTCTCCACGAACCCGAAGTCGTTCATCCGCCCGAAGGAAGAGAGCGAGCCGATCAGGCCGATGTTCGGCCCCTCCGGGGTCTCGATCGGGCACATCCGGCCGTAGTGCGAGGGGTGCACGTCGCGGACCTCGAAGCCGGCGCGCTCACGCGAGAGCCCGCCCGGGCCGAGCGCCGAGAGGCGCCGCTTGTGGGTCAGCCCGGCCAGCGGGTTCGTCTGGTCCATGAACTGCGACAGCTGGGAGGTGCCGAAGAACTCCTTGATCGACCCCACCACGGGGCGGATGTTGACCAGCGTCGTCGGGGTGATCGCCTCGACGTCCTGGGTGGTCATCCGCTCGCGGACGACGCGCTCCATGCGGGAGAGGCCGATCCGGATCTGGTTCTGGATCAGCTCACCCACCGAGCGGAGGCGCCGGTTCCCGAAGTGGTCGATGTCGTCGGTGTCGAAGCCCTCCTCGCCGGCGTGCAGCCGGACGAGGTAGCGGATCGTCTTCACCATGTCCTCGTAGGTGAGGACAGACTTGAACGGGGCCGCGCCGCGCTCGTTGCCGTAGAGCTGGGAGAAGACGCGCCACCGCGGCTGCTCGTACTCCTTGCGGTCGGGCTTGTCCTGCTCGCGGAGGGTCTCGTAGCGCCGCTTGAGCTGGCTCTTGAGGAGGTCGTCCACCTCGCCCAGCTTCTTGTCCACCTTGTAGCGACCGACCTTGGCCAGGTCGTAGCGCTTGGGGTTGAAGAAGAGGTTCTCCAGGAGGTTCCGGGCCGACTCGGCGGTGGGGGGCTCGCCGGGGCGCAGCTTCCGGTAGATGTCCTCCAGCGCCTCCTCGGGGGTCTCCAGGCCGTCCTTCTCCAGCGTGGCGGCGATCGTCGGGGCGTTCCCGAAGAGCTCCATGATCTCGTCGCTCGACCACCCGAGGGCCTTCAGGAGGACCGTCACGTTCTGGCGGCGCTTCCGGTCGATGCGGACGCCGACAAGCTCCTTCTTGTCCACCTCGAACTCGAGCCAGGCCCCGCGCGCGGGGATGATCTTGGCGATGTAGATGTCCTTGTCGGCGGTCTTGTCGAGCTGCTGGTCGAAGTAGACGCCCGGGGAGCGGACGAGCTGGGAGACGACCACGCGCTCGGTGCCGTTGATGATGAAGGTGCCGCGCTCGGTCATCATGGGGAACTCCCCCATGAAGACCGGCGCCGACTTGATCTCCCCGGTCTGCTTGTTGATGAACTCCGCCTGGACGTGGAGGCCGGCCGAGTACGTCATGTCCTTGTCCTTGCACTCGTCGACCGAGTGCTTGACGTCCTCGAACCAGAAGTCGCCGAAGCGGAGCTCGTAGGTCTCGGTGTAGTCCTCGATCGGGCTGATCTCCTCGAAGACCTCCCGCAGGCCCTCGGTGATGAGCCAATCGAAGGAATCCCGCTGGATCGCGATCAGGTCAGGAAGCTCCTGAGGCTCCTGGAGCTTGGCGAAGGACACGCGCTCACGACCGGTCACGGCGTTCGGCAAAGAGATCCCCCCCTAGGGAACGACATGCGTGTAACTCGGGTACGCGGGAGACGGCACGGCAAACCGCTAGTTTAGGCCTCGTCCAGCGGAGTGTCAACGGAGACGCCGAGAGGCAGACCGCCCCCCGTCCGGGAGCAGCCCGCTCCGCTGGCCGCCGGGCGACGGCCACCTACTGGAGCTCGACGGCTCCGCCGGCGGCCTCGAGCTTCTCCTTGGCCTGCTCGGCGGTCTCCTTGTTGACCTTCTCCAGGACGGGCTTCGGGGCGCCGTCCACGAGCTCCTTGGCCTCCTTGAGGCCCAGGTTCGTGAGCGCACGCACCTCCTTGATCACCTGGATCTTCTTGTCGCCCGCGCCGGAGAGGATCACGTCGAACTCGTCCTTCTCCTCCGCCGCCCCGCCGTCGCCGGCGCCGGGCGCCCCGGGCATGGCCATGGGCGCGGCCATCGCGGCGGCCTCCACGTCGAAGGTCTCCTCGAACTGCTTGATGAACTCCGAGAGCTCCAGGAGCGTCATCTCCTTGAAGGCCTCGAGAAGGTCATCGCTCGAGAGCTTGGCCATCTATCCTTCCTCCTGCTCCTCGTCGGTCTCTTCCTCCGCCTGCCCGGCGGAAGCCTCTTCCTGGTCGCCCGGGCCCTCGTCGGAGGCCTCTCCCTCGGGCTCCTCCTGGGCCGGGGCCTCCTCCTCGGGCCCCTCCTCGGCCGGCGACTCGTCGGGCTCATCCTCCTGGGGCGGGGCCTCCTCCTCCAGCTTCTCGCGGTAGGCGGCCAGCAGCGCCGCGAACCTCGATTGGACCGCCTGGAAGAGGTATGCGGCCTTGCGCATGTGCATCGAGAGGAGCCCGGCGATCTTGGCCAGCATCTCCTCCCGCGTCTCCAGCGCGGCCAGCGCCTTGATCTCGTCGGCGCCCAGGACCCGCCCCTCGGCCAGGCCGCCCTTCACCTCGAGCACCGGGAACCGCTTCGACGCGTCGATGAGCGCCTTGGCCCCCGCCACGATGTCCCCCTGGATGAAGGCCACCGCGGTGGGGCCCTCGAGGAACTCCTCCAGCTCGGCCAGCTCGAGGTCCCGGACCGCGAGGCGGGTCAGCGTGTTCTTCAGGACCGAGAACTGGGCCTCGACCTCGACGAGCGCGGTCCGGACCTCGCCGATGTCGGGGACCGAGAGGCCGCGGTAGTCGGCGAAGTACGCGGCCTCGGCGGCGCGCAGCCGCTCCTTGATCTCCTCGACCCTCCGGACCTTCTCCTGGTTCGGCATCCTCGTCCTCACATGGGAAAAGCGCCTCCGCAGCGCAGCCGGACGCGGAAGGCGCCTCGCTGCCTCGGCAGGTGCTCCCTCCGGAGATTACGCGGTTGTCCGCCCGCCCCTGCTGTCTGCGGCGGGCCCAAGGATACACGCGGCCGTGCGGGACGACAACGGCTCAGGCGGGGACCGACTCGGCCACGTCCTTGATCCTGGCCGGGTCGATGCGGATCCCCGGGCCCATCGTCGAGGAGAGCGTGACGGATCGAATGTATCGCCCCTTCGTCCCCGCCGGCTTGGCCCGAAGCACCTCGTCCACGACGGTGACGTAGTTCTCGGTCAGCGCCGGCAGGTCGAAGGAGCGCTTCCCGATGATGACGTGCAGGTTGCCCGCCTTGTCCACCCGGTACTCGAGCTTCCCGCCCTTGATGTCCTCGACCGCCTTGCCGATGTCCTGGGTCACCGTGCCGGCCTTGGGGTTGGGCATCAGGCCGCGCGGCCCCAGGACCCGGCCGGCCTTCCCCACGATCGGCATCATATCGGGGGTGGCCACGGCGGCCTCGAACTCGATGGTGCCCCCGAGGACCTCCTCGAGCAGGTCCTCGCCGCCGACGACGTCGGCGCCGGCCTCCTTCGCCTCTCGAGCCTTGTCCCCCACCGCGAAGGCGGCCACGCGCACCGTCTGGCCGGTCCCGTGCGGCAGCGAGACGGTCCCCCGCACCATCTCCTCGGCCTTCCGTGGGTCCACCCCAAGTCGGAGCGCGAGCTCGACGGTCTCGTCGAACTTCGCCTTGGGGAGCTCGTGGAGGATCCGCAGGGCGTCGCCCGGCGTGTAGAGCTGCTCGCGGTTGAGGGACTTCATCGCGTCGGCGTAGCGCTTGCCCGCCATCAGCCCACCACCTCGATACCCATCGAGCGAGCGGTGCCCTCGACGATCCTCATCGCGTTCTCCAGGTCGCGCGCGTTCAGGTCCTTCATCTTGGTCTCGGCGATCTGCCGGACCTGGCCTCGAGAGACCTGCCCGACCTTCTCCCGGTTGGGCTCGCCCGAGCCCTTCTCCACCCGGGCAGCCTGCTTCAGGAGCTCGGCCGCCGGGGGCTGTTTCGTGATGAACGTGAACGAGCGGTCCTCGTAGATCGTCAGCTCCACGGGGATCACCTGCCCCATCTGGGACTGCGTGGCCTCGTTGTAGGCCTTGCAGAACTCCATGATGTTGACCCCGTGCTGACCGAGCGCGGTGCCAACCGGCGGGGCCGGCGTCGCCTGGCCCGCGCGGATCTGCAGCTTCACCACCGCGAGGACCTTCCTGCCGGGTCGCTGTGCCATGTCTCCTCCTCGTGGTCCGAGCGGCGCCCATGGGCGCCTCCCACCGTCAGACGCGAGCCACCTGATCGAAGCTGAGCTCGACCGGCGTCTCGCGATCGAAGATGTTCACCATCACCTTGACCTTGGACTGGTCCACGTTGATCTCGCTGATGGTGCCGTTGAAATCGGCGAAGGGCCCGGCGATGATCCGAACCACGTCGCCCTCCTCGAACTCCAGCCGGAACTGCGGCTTCGCCTCCTCCTTCTGGGGGGCGAGGAACTTCTCCACCTCGTGTCGCGGCAGCGGGGTGGGCTTCTGTCCAGTGCCCGCGGCCACGAACCCGGTCACCCCCGGCGTGTTCCGAACGACGTACCAGGAGTCGTCGTCGTACTCCATCCTCACCAGGAGGTAGCCGGGGAACACCTTCTTCTGGACGACCTGCTTACGGCCGCCCTTGATCTCCATCACGTCCTCCATCGGGATGTAGACGGAGAAGATCTTGTCCTGCATCTGCATCGTCTGGATGCGCGACTCCAGGTTCGTCTTCACCTTGTTCTCGTAGCCCGCGTAGGTGTGGATGACGTACCAGTCGCCGGGCCCGGCGAACGCATCGCTCGGGGCGGGGGCCTCCTCGGCATCGGGCTCGGGGACCTCGGGAGCCTCCGCAACCTCGGGCTCGGGCTCGACGGCGGGCTCCTCCACCGCCTCCATCGCCGTCTCCTCCGCGGGGACGGCGGCGTCCTCGTCCGCGGCCTCCGCCGCCTGCTCGGCCATCTCGGCCACGATCGCCTCCCGCTGCTGCTCGGTGGCGTCCTCGAACCCGGTGACGCTGGCCTCCAGGGCCTGCTCGGAGGGGACGACGTCGTGGTCCTCGGGCTCCCCGCCCTCGCCCGGAGGGGGCGCCTGCTCGTCCCCCTCGACCTCCGGCGCCTCGGGGGCCCGCTCCTCGGCCGACGCCTCGGAGGCCTCCTCGACCGGGGTCGCGGAGGCGGCCTCGGGTCGCTCCTCGTCCTCGGGGGTCTGATCCATGGTGCTCGGCCTACTCGACGCCGAAGACGGTGAAGATGCCCTTGCCGATCACGAAGTCCAGGGCGAACACGAAGCTCGTGAGGACGACCACGGTCACCAGCACCACGGTCGTGTACGTGAGCATCTGCTTGCGGTCGGGCCAGTTGACCTTCTTCAGCTCCTGGCGCACCTCGCGCAGGAACTGCCGGAAGCCCGTCCGCTCGCGCTTCTTCGCCTCGGCCGCCTGCTTCCGGCGAGCCGGGGTGGGGGCCCGCTCGGCGCCCGCGCGCTGCTGACGCTGCATCGCTCGCTTCGCTTGTCTGTTCATCCCTGCTTCCTTACTCGGCAGGGCCGGAGGGACTCGAACCCCCAACCGCCGGTTTTGGAGACCGGTGCTCTGCCAGATTGAGCTACGGCCCTCGGCACCGGGAAGTATATCGGTAACGCGGGAGTCCCAGTATACGAACTCCCACGACGACCGGCAAAGGGTCGCCGCTCCCGGGTGCGTGACCCCCCCGCGACCCTGCCCTACACTTGGGAGCAGCCTCGCGCGGCCCAGAACGCGAGGATACATGCAGCGGATCCGCGATTCCCGGGCGGGGAAGCCCGGCGGGCGCCAGTCGTCCGGTCGCACGGTTCGGCTCGAGGACGACGAGCCCTCCGAGCTCGAGCGCCACCTCGCCGAGTACACGGACATCATCGACGAGCGCCTCGAGGAGGGGCTGGCGACGCTCCAGCGATCCGCCGCGAAGCTGATGCGCCACCTGGCGGCCGAGGTGTGGAGGGCCAGCGGACCCGAGGCGGGCAGGAACCTCAAGGAGGGGGTCCTGGCCGCTCTCACCCAGGACGACGCGATCCGAGGCCTCCTCACCCACACCGACGAGCGGTTCCAGTCGCTCCAGATCCGGGTCACGCGGATGGAGGGGGCGGTCCGCCAGCTGGCCGAGGCCACCCGCGACGCCGTCAAGCGCGTCTCGGATCGGGCCCGCGAGATGGAGGGTCGGTCGGGCACCGCCGAGGAGATCGCCCGCCAGCGTGAGGACCTCGCCAGATTCTCCCAGCGGATGGGCGAGGGGATGAACGAGATGCACCGCCGGATCCAGACCGGCCTCCACGCCGAGCTCGACCGGGTCCGCCAGGGGATCGGGGGGGAGCTGCAGCGTCTGGAGGCGGCCGTGACCTCCGAGACGGCCTTCTCCTCCGACGCCGCTCGCGAGCTCCGGGAGGAGCTGCGCTCGATCGTGGACGGCACCGCCGAGCGCACCGGGGTGGTCCTCGAGGGCATCCACGCCGACCTCGCCCGCCGGGTGGCCGCGTCGATGGAGGCCCTCGAGGAGCGCGCGCGCGACGCCGAGTCACTCGTGGGTCGGACCGAGGCCCTCCGCCGAGACCTCGTGGAGCGGCTCGAGCGGCTCGAGGCGGGCCAGGACCGCCACCGGGAGCGGATGGGCGAGTACGCTGAGCGGGCGGCCGAGGGCGTCGCCGAGGTCGCCCGCAGGATGCAGGGCGAGATCGCCACGATCGCCGAGCGCGCCGAGCAGGCGGAGGCGCGCGCGGGGGAACGCCTCGAGGCCGTGGACGCGGCCATCCAGGAGTCGGGCCGGCGGGCCGCCGAGTTCGCCGACCGCGTCGGCCGGGGGCTGACCGAGGTCACGGCCCGGATCCGCGACGGCTTCCGGCTCGTGCTGGAGCGCTCCACCGTGGAGACCCATCGGTCGGTCGCCGGCGCCCAGGAGGCGCTCAGGGGGGAGATCGCGCGCCTCCAGTCCGAGGTGGAGGAGGTGGCGGCCCGCACCGGCGCCATCCTCGAGGGGATCCACGGGGACCTCGCCGGGCGCATCGAGGGGACGGCGGGATCGATGCGGGACGAGGCGATCCACCTCGTGACCCAGCTCGTCGGGCGTCACGCGGGACAGCAGGGGCGCAGCCTCCAGGCGATCACCGAGTCGCTCCGAGCGCTCCTCGACGCCGTCAGGAGGTCGGGTGAGGATCAGTCCGCCGCGATAGAGCGGGTGCTGCGGGTCTCCGCCGGGCGCCAGGAGGCCGTCCTCGACGAGTCGCTGACCGCGCTCCGCGCCTCGGTGGAGGAGCTGACCGGCGTCTACGCGAGCGAACCCCGTCCCGAGGACGCCGCCGTGTTCACCCGGCGGCTCCGCGGAGTGGAGCGGCGCCTGCAGCGGCTCTCGCAGGAGCTGGCGGGGGACGTCGCCTAGGTCACGACGTCGCGCCGCGTCGCGCGCCGCAGGAGGAACACGATCGCGGCCGCCCCCACGAACGCCCCCCCGATCCCCACCGCCGCGTAGCGCGATCGAGGGTCGCGCGTCACGCGCCGCGCGTAGCCACGCCACGCCACGTCCAGCCTCCCGGTACGCTCGGCGATCCTGAGGAAGAGCCCGTCCGGGGCCGGCGAACCCTGGTCCCGAAGCGTCCGCACCTCGCCGAGGATCTCGCGGTACCGGCCGTCCTCGGCCGCGCAGGGCCGACACGTGGCCAGGTGCACCTCGAGCCCGTGCGGATACGGCTCCTCCTCCCCCGCGTACGCAGGGAGCAGCGCCACCACCTCGTCACACCGCATGCTCGCTCGCTCCATGGATCGCTTCCTTCAGTCGTCTCCTCGCCCGGTGGAGCCGCACCTTCACCGCTCCCTCCGAGACCCCCAGCTCCTCACCGATCTCCCGACAGGACAGCCCGTACATCTCGTAGAGCACCAGCGTCGTCCGCGAGCCCGCGGGGAGCTCCTCGAGCGCCCGGCGGATCAGGTCCCGGTCGACGGCTCGGTCCTGCGCCGGCGGGGCCGGGGGCGGCTCCGGATCGGTCCCCGCGTCCCGAACGAGGTCCCCGAACCGGCCCCGCCGGCGCAGGTGGCTCAGGGCCGCGTTCACGACGATGCGGTGGAGCCAGGTCTCGAACCTCGCCTCCTGCCGGAACCCTCCGAGCGACCGGAAGACCCGCAGGTACGCCTCCTGGGCCACGTCCTCGGCCTCGCCCCGGTCCCCCACCAAGCGATAGGCGAGGGCGTACACGCGGTGCTGGGTCCGCCGGACGAGCTCCTCGAAGGCTCCCGGGTCGCCACTTCGGCAGGCCTTCAGCAGCTCGGCGTCGACCAGCGCGTTGGACCCGGCCATGTCACGGCAGGTTACCTCGCCGGAGAGCTGGATTCAGGGAAGCTCGACGATCGCCTCGCCGTTCTTGATCGGCTGGATCGTCTTCCCGTCGCGCTCGACCTCGGCCCAGAGCTCGAGGCGGACGGTCCGTGAGGCCTCGTCCTTCTCGGCGACCCTCCCCTTCGCCACGACCTTCTCCTCCGGGCGGACCTCCTTGCGGAACTGCACGCTGATGCGGCTCACCGCGCCCGGGTCGCCCGCCCACTCGCCGACCGCGCGAGCCACGAGGGCCATCGTGAACATGCCGTGGGCGATCACGCCCGGCAGCCCGACCATCTGGGCGACGTCCGGGTTCCAGTGGATCGGGTTGAAGTCGCCGGAGGCGCCCGCGTACTGGACGAGCTGCGCCCGGTCCACCACGTTCGAGCGCTCGGGGATCTCCTCGCCCACCGCGACGTCGTCGAAGCCCCTGCGCGCCATCAGCGCTCCGCGGTCCCCCGGGAGATCAGCGTGGCCCGGGCGACGCAGACCACCTCGCCCCCGGCGTCGGTCATCGTGGTCTCGATCTTCAGGAACTCATGAGGGCCCCGCGCGGTGATCTCGGCGATCCTCGGCGTCGCCGTGAGCGCGTCGCCGGCCACGATCGGGCGACGGTACTCGAACTCCTGCGTCCCGTGGACGACGAGCGAGTAGTCGAGCCCGAGCTCCGGGTCCATGATGACCTGAGGCCCCGACCGGAGGTGCAGGACCGTGGGGAACGTCAGCGGTGCGACCTGCTCGGGATGCCCCTCCGCCCTCGCCGCCTCCGCGTCGTGGTAGATCGGGTTCGTCTCCCCCACCGCCTGGGCGAACTCGCGGATCTTCTCCCTGCCGACCTCGTAAGTCACC
>Ga0256867_10000726_pt1 | contig 13269 bp, 10 predicted proteins | sample RVTome_15_FD_185939 | JGI IMG/M metagenome (GOLD analysis project Ga0256867, IMG submission 185939) | Soil microbial communities from uranium-contaminated site in the Upper Colorado River Basin, Wyoming, United States - RVT150D86 (HiSeq) ... | reverse complement strand
ACGATACCTTACAGATGCTGGCGCAACTTCTGCGCACCGGTCTGACCACCCGTGATGAACTGCGGGATAGCCTCTTGCAAGTGCGGGATTTTCCTGGCCTCTCCGGGATTACCAGTTTCACTCCACAAGGCGATACGGAAAAAGTGCCGTATTTGCTCACCATTCGCAAAGGGCGCATCATCCAGGTCAATTAGCGAATGTTGGTGTGGTCAGTGCCGTCGAGGGCTCGCGCGGCAGAGCGATTGCGCCGGTCGAGACGATGAATGTTGCGACGCAGGTCATGCGCGGGCTCCATGGCGACATCCGGCTGTGTACCGCGAACAAACGCTTCAAAATGGGTATCGGCTTCCGTGTCCGCGGTGGCCTGGCGTCCGCTTTCCGAATTGATCCGATAAAACCGCACCTGGGGCGGAATCGGGAAATTCGTGATCGACTGATCCCGCATCGCTTCCTGCATAAATTCCAGCCAGATGGGGGCTGCAACCCGCCCCCCAGTCTCGCGATGGCCCAACACACTGCGATCATCAATGCCCACCCACACGCCAGCTACCAGTTCCGGCGTATAGCCAAAAAACCAGGCATCGCGAAAATCATTAGTCGTCCCGGTTTTACCCGCCACCGGGCGCCCCAATGCCTGCACCCGGCGCCCCGTGCCATCTTGCACCACGCCCTGGAGTAAAGACGTCATGACATAGGCAATCTCCGGGCTCACGGCTCGCTCGGCCTGCGGCAGGTGTTCTTCCAGCACGTTCTGATGCGCATCCAGCACGCGCGTGATAAAAATCGGCGACACATGTAATCCCGCATTGGCAAACGTGTTATAAGACGCCGTCAGTTCCAGCAACGACACGCCGGACGATCCCAGAGCCAGCGAGAGATACGGCGCCAAGGGGCTCTGAATGCCCAGGCGTCTGGCCGCTCCAAGAACAGCCGGCACACCAATCTCTTCCATCAGTTTAATCGTCACCATATTGCGGGAATGGGTGAGGCCCTTGCGCAATGTCGTCGCCCCGTAATACTTCTGAGAATAGTTCTGGGGCTTCCACATTTTCTGCTCGTTCACATCCTCTTTGACAATGGCCCGGTCATAGATAATCGAGGCTGGGGTTTTGCCCGCTTCGAGTGCAGCCGCATAGATGATCGGCTTAAACGCCGACCCGGGTTGGCGCAACGCCTGCGTCGCCCGATTAAACTGACTGGACACATAGTCGTACCCCCCTATCATGGCTAACACGTGTCCCGAACTGGCCTCCATTGCAATTAAAGCCCCTTGTACTAACGGGTCTTGCTGCAACGCTAGAAGGTGCGCCTGATTGGCCACATCCACTTTATCGACACGCACGCGAATCACGTCTCCAGGTCGAAAGATCTCGTTCGTCTCCAGGAGGCGGCGCTCGTCAAAATCAAGCTGCAGCTCCGCTTCCTTCACCCACCCATACCCTTCTTCCGACGTCATCACGCCTCGGGAATCCTTGATCACTACCTGCACACTCGTCTCTCCGACTTCGACCACCACGCCCAGGAGATTCTCCCCTTCCCGAACCGTGCGGTCGCCATCCTCCGTCAGGGTGACGTCCTCGATCAATTGCCGATCCGTTTCACGATCCCCGGTCAACGCCACGTGGCGCAGCGGCCCTAGATACCCATGCCGTTTATCAATCGCTTCCACGCCATGGCGCACGGCCTGAACGGCCGCCTCTTGCAGGCGCATATCCAGGGTGGTATAGACCTTAAGTCCTCCCCGGTAGAGCATATCCGAGCCATATTTCTCCTCCAAGTACTTGCGCACATGTTCGACAAAATAGGGTGACTTATTGATCGGCTGATAATTCGGGCGCAGATGCACCGGTTCGGCGGCGGCCTCACGAGCTTGTTGCCCGTCCAGATAGCCTTCTTCAGCCATGCGGCGCAATACGTAGTGACGGCGCTGTAGGCTCAGCTGCAAGTTATGCAGAGGGGAATATTTGTTGGGCGCTTGCGTTAATCCGGCAATCAACGCCGCTTCACCCAAGGTCAGATCGCGTGCCGATTTACTAAAGTAGATCTGCGACGCTGCTTCGACCCCATAGGCGTTGTGACCATAAAAGATCTGATTCAGATACATGCGCAGGATATCAGACTTGCTAAACCGTCTCTCAATCCGCCACGCCAGAATCACCTCGCGCAACTTCCGATAATAAGTACGCTCGCGATTGAGAAACAGCGTGCGCGCCACCTGCTGTGTAATGGTACTGGCGCCTTCCCGCACCTCACGGGCTCGGATATTCACCCACATCGCCCGCAAAATACCTTTCAGATCGAAGCCCTGATGGGAGTAGAAACGTGAATCCTCCACGGCAATCGTGGCCTGTTGGAGATACAGAGGGATGTCGTCGAGTTCAACCGGAATACGTTTCTCAATATAAAAATCGGCGACGAGTTCATCATGCCGATCGTACACGTGGGTCACGAGACTGGATTTGTACTGATCGAGTTCTTCCGGTGCAGGCAACCCCTCGGTCAAGGCGCCGTAGACCTCCATGCCCACGATAATGCCCACAATGGCGATAATCCCAATCAGGCCGGCAGCGCTCAGCATCAGCCAGCGCAACCAGCGCGACCGTTTTCGCTTAGGAGAGCCGCCGGCATAGCGGTGACGTTTTTTCCACATAAGAGTTCCTCAACGTCCGATTTCACCCTCCATCACTGGAGCGCTAAGACCCGTTGGACCGCTTGCATATCCTGCCAAACAGTTCGCTTCTCTTGAGGATTGCGCAATAAATAGGCGGGATGATAGGTTGGCATCACTTGAATTGCACCAAGCATGTGGAACCGTCCTCGCAGGCGCGAAATGCGTTCTTCCGTCTGTAAGAGAGATTGCGCTGCGAACGCTCCCATAGCGCAAATCACGCGCGGCTGCAGACAGTCGAGTTGCGCTTGTAAGATCGGCCGGCAGGCCGCGACTTCCTCAGGGCGAGGATTGCGGTTGTTCGGTGGGCGGCATTTCACCACGTTCAAAATGTACACCTGTTCTCGGCGCAGCCCAATCGCCTCGATAATACGGGTGAGCAATTGCCCAGCAGGGCCCACAAACGGCTCGCCTTTGAGGTCTTCATCACGGCCGGGCGCTTCTCCAACAAAAACCAAGTCCGCGGCTGGATCCCCCGCGCCAAAAACGACCTGGGTGCGTCCAGTATGGAGTTGGCACTGCGTGCAGCCGCGCACCGACGCCTCTAATTGGACAAGTCTCTCCTGAGAAGAGGCACCCGAGGAGGCAACCACTACCTCAGAAGCGAGTGGCAACTCCGTCACCCCAATGCCTTGCAAATACCGCAGATAATCTTGTACCGCCGTGACTGCAGCGGCCATCACTTGCCGGCTCATCACGCCTCCCCGGATCGCTGGGCGACCAAAGGTTGAACCCGGTCGAGAATTTGATCGGCAAGAGACTCCTTGCGCATGATCGGCAATGCTTCAATCTGACCCGCTGCATCCAGAATATGGACGCGATTCTCATCGCTGGCAAAACCGATAGACGGGTCGCTCACATCGTTGACGACAATAAAATCCAGATGCTTGCTCTGCACTTTTTGGCGCGCATTCGCCAACAAATCCTGGGTTTCTGCCGCAAAGCCGACCAACACCTGCTTGGTTTTGCGCTCGCCGAGTTCGGCCAGAATATCCGGATTGCGCTCCAGCGGGATACTCATGTCCGCATCATACTTTTTCACCTTCTCCAACGACACGATCCGGGGGCGAAAATCCGCCACGGCTGCGGTTTTGATCACCACATCCGACGCGGCAAAATGCTCCAACACTGCCTGGCGCATTTCCACCGCAGTCTGCACACGGATACACGTCACCCCGGGTGGTGCGGGCAGATGCGTTGGCCCAGTCACCAGGATGACCTTGGCGCCGCGCTTGTGCACTGCAGCGGCCAGAGCAAAGCCGGTTTTGCCGGAAGAGCGATTCGAGATATGACGCACGGGATCGATGGGCTCTTGCGTGGGGCCAGCCGTAATGATAGCGACCTTGCCGGCAAAATCCGCCAGTGGCTGGAGCTGCCGCGCCACTGCCTCCACGATGGCTGGCGGCGACAGCACCCAGCCTAACTCGTCCTCGGCGCTTTCTGTTTCCCGTATGCCTTGATCGAACACGGCAATGCCGGCGTCTCGCAACCGTTGCACATTATACTGCACCAGCACATGCTGATAAGGACGGGCGGGTCCTGGATACGCCACCAGCGTCGGTCCCGCATGTAGGAGCATAGCGCGCACCAGAGCTTCATCCGCACAGGCGGTGGCGGCTTTGGCCAGCAAGGCGGGCGTCGCCGGTACGATGACCATCGCGTCCACCGCGGCGAGCAAGGCAGCCAGAGAACGGATATGGCCGCCAGCATGCGTGCCATAAAGGTCGTGAGCCGGAACCACGGTTGCACCGGCAAGAGTTTGAAAGGTCAGGGCCGGGACAAAGGTCTCCGTGTCGTGACTGAGCACCACCTGCACCTGCGCCCCAGCGCGTTGCAAAGCCCGCAACACGTCGATGGCGACCCAAGTCAGCGGCCCGCTTCCAACCCCCAACAATACTGTTTTATTCTGCAGCATGATCCGCCCTTAACCTGGCGTCCACAACCCGACGCTCTACATCGGCTACCGCACCCAAGGCGACCGGCTCCGCCGAATCGCATGACCAAAGGATATCGAGAGGCGTCATGCCGACACGTGCAATGCGCTGACGTTCCGCCAAGATGATCGCTTGCAACGTGTTGGCCGCAACCCCCAGATCATCATTGTAGACCACATAGTCGTATTCAGTATAGTGACGCAGTTCCTCACGGGCAACCGCCAGACGGCGCGCCCGCACCTCCCGGTCTTCCGAACCCCGATTCTGCAAGCGCGCCACGAGGGCGTCCCACGACGGCGGCAGCAAAAAAATGTACACCGCATCGACGCTGGCGGCACGCAGATTGGCCGCTCCCTGCACATCAATCGCTAGCAGGACATCTTTGCCCTGATCTGTGAGGGTCTGCACCTGCTGGCGCAAGGTGCCGTAGAGATGCTCATGGACCACGGCCCATTCAAGAAAATCGCCAGCCGCAATCGAGGTGTTAAACGCCTCACGAGAGATAAAATAATACTCCCGGCCGTCTTGTTCCCCTGGCCGTGCCGCGCGTGTGGTGCAAGATACCGACTGCGCGACATCCGGCATGACGGCCAGAATCTCGCGGCAAAGAGACGTTTTTCCCACTCCGGATGGGCCGGAAATCACCACTAACATTCCACGTCGCTGCGGCACTGTTGGTTTCACGTCATCTCTATCCTAGATGGCTGTTACGTCAATTCAGCTCTCCACTTAGCCCTAAGCGGCGAAGCTCGTGTTCGGTACGGGCTCAACGCCTCGGACCACCCACCCTGTGTCGAGGACGATAGAATAGACTGGCCTATTCCACATTTTGAATCTGCTCGCGCATGCGTTCGAGTTCGCTTTTAATCTCCACCACATCCTGAGAAATCTGGGCATCATTGCTTTTCGAGGCAATCGTGTTGACCTCGCGGTTGACCTCTTGCAGTAAAAATTCACTTTTACGGCCAATCGCATCCGGCAAGTCAAGCAGACGGGTCAGAGCCTGAATGTGAGACTCTAAGCGGGTGAGTTCTTCCGCGACATCCGAGCGCTCGGCAAACAGCACCGCTTCTTGATGTAGCCGGTCCCGATCGAATTCATAATTCTGGAAGAGTTCTGCCACCCGCTCTTCCAGACGCTGGAGATGGCCCTCAAGCACTAAGGGCACCCGCTGGCGAATACCCTCGACATAGCCGCTGACCGTCTGTAAGCGGGTTTGCAAATCCTCACGGAGCATCGCGCCCTCTTGGCATCGCATCTCCCGCAGCGCTTGCAATGCTTGCTCCATCCCCTGTGCCAAGAGAGCCCAGACGCTCTCGGCATCTGTATCCACCTCCTCGATCTTCAGGATCTCACGTTGGGTTAACAGCAACCCAAGATCAATCGTGCCCGGTAGCCGCAGGGCCTCTTGCAACTGCTGTAACCCTTGGTAATATTGCTGCGCTAAGTCCTGATCGAGCGTGATCTCGCGTTGCTCTGTGCCTAGTGTCTGCTGCACAATGGCCACCTCAATACGCCCACGGGCAAAATAAGCACTTACTAGCTGTTTCATACGGGCTTCCAACGGCGCATAGATCCGAGGGTAGCGCAGGACAATATCCAAATAACGATGATTGACGGAACGCATTTCAACCGTAAAATGGAACTGACTGTCACTAATCTCACTGCGGCCATAACCCGTCATACTCTGCATGCAGTGTCACTTCCTCTCAGCGCTATGGTGTTCAACGCGCCATCAAAACCGCGGTGACCGGCGACGCTCCATGAGCCTGGCATTTTGCTGCCGATACGTCTGCAACTCCGGCAGGAACTGGGTGGCCAATTCCACCGCCGTCTGCTCAAGCGCTTGCTGGCCAGCTAGCAAGGGATCGCTATGATCCACCGCCATCCCAGCTCGCTTAAAGGCCAACTGAATTCCCGTTTGCGGCACCCACGCCCGCATCTGGACGGTCACCTGCACCGTTTGCAAAGCCAAGCCGGCCACCCCATCATGGGTTTTGCGCATCAATGCTGACCCCACCAGCACGACATCCGCATTCGCAGCCCGGGCCGCCTCTAAGGCAGAGGTCTCCTGGCCATCCCAGGGCCGCTCCGCAGCGGTCTGTATGACTCGAAACCGATCGACTTCGAACTGCTGGCGCAACACCCGTCTCAGCACCCGGCCCGCCTGACCGCTAAATCGGGCTTCGGTCTCAGGAGCCTCGCCAATGAGTAATAAGACGCGCAGGGCCGCCTGGCCGGACTCGCTCAAACCCAACTGCTCAATAGCCGCTCTCAAGTCCTCTAGCGCCACCTCCGCCTCGATGCGGAGCCGATACACCTGCGGTCCTACATCGGGATATTCCCACAACACCCGATAGCTGCGAATGTACCGCGCAGCCCGTTGATACACCTGCTCTTCCAACACCTGGATGTTGGCTACCCGTGCCTGTGCATTCAGAACCTCATCGACGGTACGTTCAACCGCCTTGCGCAAACTCACTTGCAGCGCCCGCTGGCGAGCGGCAGCCTGGTCGTTACGCAGAATTGCCCCCTGCCCTTCAACTTGATAAATCGGGGCCGCGCCTGTTGCCGGATGCGCCATGGCGACCAGCACAAGCCCCCACACAACCAGTTTTACCCATTGGTCCCAATTGCACCCGATTCTCACCTTATGCCTTCCCCAGCAACCCCGCAAACCCTGATGACATCCAAGCCGTCCTGCCGGTGGCGACCCTAACGGTAGGGACTGTTTTTCTTCGTCTTCTCCGGCTTCCTCTTTTTTGTCTTCGTCTGCGCTCCGGTGGTCCTCGCCCGCGAGGTGATGGCTTGCTTTAAGCGCTCCACCTCAAACGCTTCCAGGTGACGAGCCTGCCCGCGCGGCAATCCCGCCACTGTGAGCGGTCCCATCGCCACCCGCTGCAACCCTTTCACCCGATAAGGTCCACAGCACTCCAACATACGGTGAATTTGCCGGTGACGCCCTTCATACAAGGTGAGACGAACCGTGCAGCCTGTATCCGTACGCCGCACGCCCTCTGCCCGGATGGGCAGCGTCTTGCCATCGTCAAGCACAACGCCCTGGCGCAGATGATCAAGATCCCGATCGGTCAATACCCCCTGAACTTTAACGACATAGACCCGTGGGACATGGTAGCGGGGATGTAGCAAACCATTCGCCAACTCGCCATCGTTGGTCAGCAGCAGCACGCCTTCCGAATTAAAATCGAGACGTCCCACCGGAAACAGGCGCACCGTCTGCCGCTTGAGCAGATCGAACACTGTCGGGCGGCCCTGGTCATCCTCACACGTCGTCACGTATCCCTTCGGCTTGTTCAGCAGGATATATTGCAACGGTGCCCGAGGACGCACTCGGTGACCATCCACCGTCACTACGTCCGTGCCGGGATCGACGGTCGTCCCCAACGTCGTGACCACCCGCCCGTTGACCTGGACACGGCCCTGGGTGATAAAATGTTCTGCTTTTCGGCGAGACGCCACACCGGCCTGAGCAATAACTTTTTGTAATCGAACATCCGGCATATACCCATACCCTCACTCTACAATCATGTCGCGTCACCTTGCAACGGATTGTAGGTCTTCGCGCCGGATGCGTCAACGCCATGTGAGCCCCCTTCACCCCATTCTTTATAGGGGTTCACGCGATGAAAAAAAACCAGCATCAGACAACTGGTATTTTACACCCAGGCACTATACAATATGCTACCATATAACCCCTCAAAAGGGGGAAAACGACGCTTAATTTATCGCATGCAATGGCGTCATGTACCTGCAGGGGCATCTCACTTGTCTGGGTGCGAGCCAGGTCCATGTCTCGCGATTATGCGATCCAACGGAGAGGCGCTGGCCTCTGTAGCCGTCAGCAGCCGATAGCAGATCAGCTTATGTCACCTATACACGCCGACTACCTGCGCCAATTGCCTGCCGTCGATACGATTCTTCGACACGAGACAGTGCAATCCTGGATGGCGCAATTCTCGCGTCAGGCAGTCGCCGCGGAAGTCCGCCACGTGTTGCAGGCGTATCGCCAAAAAATTCTGCAGGTCACGGACACGACGACCCTGGAAGCGTTACCGATCGATCTCGACAGCGTCCTGCAGCACTTGCATACACAGCTTACACAGCAACAGGCCTATCAGCTACGACGGGTGATTAATGCCACCGGCGTGGTCATTCACACCAATTTAGGGCGGTCGCTGTTGGCGCCCGAAGGCGTAGAGAATTTACAGGCGGTGGCCGCGTCGTACAGCAACCTGGAATACGACCTGGAGCGGGGCGAACGCGGCTCCCGCTACGTCCATGTGGAGGCGGCGCTCACCCGACTGACCCAGGCCGAAGCTGCACTCGTCGTCAACAACAACGCCGCTGCCGTGTTCCTCGCCTTACAGGCCATGGCGGCGGGCAAAGAGGTCATCGTCTCCAGAGGCCAATTGATCGAAATCGGCGGCTCGTTTCGCATCCCCGACATCATGCGGAGCAGTGGCGCGATTTTAAAAGAAGTCGGCACCACCAACAAAACGCATCTGCGCGACTATGCCTCGGCGATCTCAGATGCCACGGGTCTCTTGCTCCGGGTCCACACCAGCAATTACCGCATTGTGGGTTTTACCACTGAGGTCTCCCTGCCAGAACTCGTCCGCCTCGGCCAGGCGCACCAGTTGCCGGTGATGGAGGATCTCGGCAGCGGCACGTTAATCGACCTACAACCCTATGGCCTGCCGGAAGAACCCACCGTGCCGGAGGTGGTCGCCAGCGGTGTCGATCTGGTGACATTTAGCGGTGACAAACTGCTCGGTGGTCCGCAAGCCGGCATCTTAGTCGGCAAAGCCAAATATATCGAGGCGGTGCGCCGGCACCCGCTCAACCGCGCCCTGCGCATCGATAAATTTACCGTGGCCGCCCTGGAAGCGACGCTCAAGCTCTATAGCGATCCGGAAACCGCCGTACAACGCATCCCCACATTGACCATGCTCAGCCTGTCGTCGCAGGCCATTTCCCGGCGTATCGGCCGCCTGCGGCGCCGTCTACCCGCCGCCGTGCAGGCGGCCTATCAGATGCGTCTTCTCGACGGCACCTCCGCCGTCGGGGGGGGGGCGCTGCCGCTGGCCCAACTGCCTACAAAATTGCTGGCGCTGCGACCGAATTTCTGTTCGGTAGCGGCTCTCGAGCGCCGCTTGCGCTGCGGCCAACCGGCCGTAATCGGGCGCATTGCCCAGGATCAGTATCTGTTGGATCTGCGAACGGTACAGGACGCCGAGATTCCCGAAATCGCGGCCATCCTTCAGCAATTGGTACCCCACTCATGAAGCAAATCGTATTAGGCACTGCCGGCCACATCGATCACGGTAAAACCAGTCTTATTCGTGCCCTGACCGGTATTGACACCGATCGGTTGAAAGAGGAAAAAGAGCGCGGCATCACCATCGAACTCGGTTTCGCCTCTCTCGATCTCGACGATGAGGTGCGGCTCGGCATCGTGGATGTACCGGGGCATGAACGGTTCGTCAAAAATATGCTGGCCGGGGTCGGCGGCATCGATCTCGTCGCGCTCGTGATTGCCGCTGATGAAGGGGTGATGCCCCAGACGCGCGAGCACCTGGCGATTTGCGAGCTGCTGCGGGTGCGCGAAGGCCTCGTGGCACTGACCAAAACAGATATGGTAGAGCCGGACTGGCTGGAGCTCGTGCAGGAAGACACGGCTGAGTTTTTACAAGGCACCTTCTTGCAGGACAAACCGATCGTGCCCGTCTCGTCTAAAACCGGCCAGGGGTTATCCGAGTTGTTGACCGCGCTGAAAGCGTTATGCACGCACTTGCACCCGCGGTCCTCTCAGGGTCCGGTGCGCCTGCCGATTGACCGGGTGTTTACCATGCGCGGCTTCGGCGCCGTGGTGACCGGCACCCTGTTCTCCGGCAGCCTCAAACTCGACGATCGCATCGAGATCTTACCCTCTGGTTTAAGTGCCCGCGTGCGTGGCTTACAAGTGCACAACCAATCGGTCGACACCGCCGTGGCCGGTCAACGCACCGCGATCAATTTGCAAGGTGTGGATCGCGCCGATCTCCAACGCGGAGAGATTCTCGCCACGCCGGGACGGTTTCCCATGACGCACATGCTGGACGTGACGCTCAAATTGCTCGACGATGCGCCGCGTCCGCTCGGCAACCGCAGCCGGGTGCGGTTTCACGTCGGCACGAGCGAAATCATGGGCCGGGTCATTTTGCTCGATCGCGACGACCTGCAGCCGGGAGACGAAACCGTGGCGCAGTTGCGGCTTGAAGCCCCCGCCGTGGCGGCGCCCAACGATCGCTATGTATTGCGCAGCTATTCGCCCGTGCAAACCATTGGCGGCGGCACCATTCTCAATGTGTTGCCGGCCAAACACAAACGCTATCGGCCACAGGTCGTGGACCAATTGGTCACGCTGCGCGATGGGAGCAGTGCCGACGCCTTGACCGTGCACCTAGATACCGCCCGGTACGATGGCCTCAAGTGGTCAGACTTATTGATGATAAGTCCTCTGGATGAAGCGGCGCTGCACACGGTCGCCGAAGCGCTGCAACAGGACCATATTGCAGTCGCGGTTGAGGATGAGCCGCTGTGGCTGCTGCATCACGAGGCCTATGCACAGGCCCGGCAGCAGATTGTCGCGTCTCTAGAAGCGTTTCACCGCGACAACCCCCTCAAGCCAGCGATGTTCACCGAGGAATTGCGCAGCAAATTCCCGCGCCTGGCCGACAAGGTGTTTACTGCTCTCATCCACGATCTTACTGCCGACAAGGCACTCGATGTGAGCCGCGACAAAGTCAAACTCTCAACTCACACGGTGACGCTCTCCGCCGAGCGCCAAGCCAGTATGGATGTCCTTGAGCAGGCGTTCTTGCAGGCGCACTATCATCCCCCCAGCGTCGACGAGGTGTTGCAGGCCCACAAGCTGACCCGCGCCGATGACCGAGAACTCCTGCAAGTGTTAGTGGACCAGGATAAACTGGTTCGCCTCAAAGCGGATCTGTTCTATCATCGCGAGGTGCTCGATCACATTGAACAGCACCTGCGCACGCATCTGGAAGAAAAAGGCGACATTAGCGCGGGGGAATTCCGCGACCTGCTGCAGATTTCGCGCAAATACGCTATTCCCTTGCTCGAACACTTCGATAATCAGCGCCTCACCGTCCGCATGGGTGACAAGCGAGTGCTGCGCAAGACGTCATAAGTGCCCAGACAACAAGATGAGCAACATCGTTTTAGGTCTTCCACCATGCGACTTCCACCACTGCGGTATATTGATGCCTTTCCAGTCGATTATAGGGGTCAGCGGCTGGTGTGCCTACGCGATCCAGAGGGCATTGTCGAGCAGCAGATTCTCCTCACCCCTGCCGCGTTCTTTATCGCCTCACACCTCAACGGGCAATGTGACCTGCGTGATCTTCAGGACGCTTTTGCGCGTCAGTTCGAGGGACAACGGCTGGCGGCCGAAGAGGTGCAGCAATTGGTGCACGATCTGGATCAGCAAGGGTTTTTGCTCACCGAGCGCTTCCATCTCTTGCGTCAGCAGGTCGAACACGCCTTTTTGTCAGCGCCAATTCGGCCCGCCTATTTGGCCGGAAAATCGTATCCCGAACAACGGCGCGCGTTGCGCACCTTCTTAGATGAGCAGTTTATCGCCCGCGAGGGTGGACCGGGCGCATTACCCGGCCAAGGCTCCCGCGCCAGGGGCCGCAACGGCAACCCGACGCGTTGCCTGATTGCGCCTCATATCGATTATCACCGGGGTGGCCACGCCTATGCCCACGCTTACCTGGAGCTGTTCAACCAAGGACAACCCGACGTCGTCATCATTTTTGGCGTGGCGCATGTGTCACCGCCAGCCCCTTTCATTTTGACGCAGAAGGATTTTGACACGCCGTTTGGCAAGCTGAGCACCGATCGCGATTTGGTGCGGCAATTAGAAACTGCCTGTGCATGGGATCCGTATGCGCACGAAATAGTGCATCGCACCGAGCACTCGATCGAATTTCAAGCGGTGATGCTGTCGTACCTCTTCGGTCCGGACGTCCGTATCGTGCCGATTCTATGCGGTACGTTCGGCTCGGAAGTAGGACGTGTCGCCCCGGCTGACATCGGCGCCGTGACGACGTTCCTCGGCGCATGCCGGGACGTCGTAAGCGCACGGGGCAAACGCGTCAGTGTGATCGCCGGAGCCGACCTGGCCCACGTTGGACGGCGGTTTGGTGACGCGTTCGAGATTTCCGAGCCCATTGTGCAGCAGGTCGAGGGCCGCGACCGGGAAGATCTGCGCTACGTCACCGCCGGGGATGCCGACGGCTTTTACCGCTCCGTCATGCAAGATCAAAATCAGCGGCGGGTCTGTGGTCTGAATTGCATATATGCCTCTCTCAAAACCGTCGAATCGGCCGGCCTCGAGGGCACGTTGGTCCACTACGATTATGCCCCCGATCCAGCCGGAGGAATCGTCTCGTTTGCAGACGTCATTTTCCCCTAAGAGCCTGTGAAATAGCAGTATGTGGCTATAAAGAGACACCGACAGGGGTACCGGGGCGGAGCAAGAGCCAGCGCTGGCGGCAGCATCGCGTGGCGCACAAGAGGGGTGACCCAGATATGGCTTGCCGGAGACGCCGTTCTGGCGTTGACTGGCACATACCAATA
>Ga0256867_10000725_pt1 | contig 13275 bp, 13 predicted proteins | sample RVTome_15_FD_185939 | JGI IMG/M metagenome (GOLD analysis project Ga0256867, IMG submission 185939) | Soil microbial communities from uranium-contaminated site in the Upper Colorado River Basin, Wyoming, United States - RVT150D86 (HiSeq) ... | reverse complement strand
TCCAATACTCACCATCCATATTTTACTGTATCACGCTGCTCACATAGCGCATGAAGCCCTCCTTCGTGGCATTGGGCCGGTTTCTTAAGCCCGGAACGTCGAGTAGCGGGCGCATTTCCACACTCCCTCAAACGCACCCAAGCGTAGTATGCCGCCGTGACGGAGCAAGGGTCGCGTCTTGATCGCACATTAACGCATCGTGGGTTGACTTTGGCCGTTCCAGCGCGTACTATTAAAATACCTTCATCAGTCAACGGCCTTCTGATAGAGGACAATGCCAAAGTGTGAAGGCCCCTGTCAGTCATCTCCTTGCGAACGGTTCTAAAGGACAGTCCGATCAGCGTGCGGTTGAACAATTTAAACCTACCATGTTCGGTTCCTGTTAGCGGTTAGTTTCTCAGGGTCGAAGACAATAACATTCTCTGAAGGAGGAGAACATGGGTAGTAAATTATATGTCGGCGGTTTGCCATATTCGGTAACCAATGACCGGTTGCAGGAAATCTTTTCGGAGCACGGCACCGTGGAATCGGCCAGCGTGATTTCCGACAAGTTCACCGGCCAATCGCGCGGTTTCGGTTTTGTCGAGATGAGTTCCAGCGGCGAGGCCCAAAAGGCCATCGATAGCCTCAACGGCACGCAGATCGACGGACGGACCTTGACCGTCAACGAAGCCAAGCCGATGGCGAAGCGCGACAACTTCGGCGGCGGCGGCAATCGCGGCGGCCGCGGTAACCGCGACAGCGGCGGGAGAGGCAACCGCTGGTAGTTTTTCATTAACGGATAAACTGCAAAAAGGGCAACCGATGGTTGCCCTTTTTTTTGCCGTGAGCATGCTAAATTTGACAACCAGCAATGGAAAGATTTTTTGCCACCTGCCCGCGCGGGCTGGAGTTGATTCTCGCCGATGAGCTGCGAGCGCTCCAAGCCGAAAAGGTCCACGCAGTCGGCGGCGGCGTCCAGTTCAGCGGTGACTTTACCCTCTGCTATCGCGTCAATCTCGAAAGCCGCCTTGCCAGCCGGCTATTGTGGCAAGTGGCTGCGGGGCATTATCAGAGCGAGCAAGATATTTACCGCATCGCCTATGCGCCGCGATGGAGCGATTGGTTCGATGCGTCACACACTATTCGAGTGGATGTTTCGGCAACCCAGAGCCCGCTGACGAGTCTCAACTTCGTGACTTTGAAAATCAAAGACGCCGTCTGCGATAAAATCCGCCGCATTTCCGGGCGCCGTCACGACGTCGACACCGGCGCTCCCGATGTGCCGATTCAAGGTCACCTCACCGAGCGCGAATTTACCCTCTACCTCGACACCACCGGCGAGCCGCTATTCAAGCGCGGCCGGCGATTAGCAGCGCGGGAAGCGCCGCTCAGGGAAAATCTCGCAGCCGGCATTCTTCGTCTCGCCGGCTGGACCCCCGGTGTTCCGCTGCTCGATCCCATGTGCGGCAGCGGTACAATTCTCCTCGAGGCGGCGCACATGGCGCTCGCTATCGCGCCCGGCCTCGGGCGTCATTTTGCATTCGAAAAATTCAAGCATTTCGACGCCCGCCGCTGGCGCGAACTAACCCGGCAAAGCGCGGCGCGGCAGCAGCAGAAAACGCCTCTGGCGATTTACGGCAGTGATCTTTCCGGGGAAGCGCTCCGGGCCGCGCACGCAAATCTTAGGGCGGCGGGTTTAGACAAAGTCGTGAGTCTCCAACAAGCCAACGTGCTGGAAATCGCCGCGCCGGCGAGCGAAGGGGTGATCGTCACCAACCCGCCGTACGGCGTGCGCCTGGGCGAGCAGCAGGAACTCGCCGAGTTTTATCCCAAGCTCGGCAATGTCTTGAAAAAGCAATTTAGCGGCTGGCGCGTCTATCTTCTGAGCGCCGATATGCGCTTGCCCAAACTCATCCGCCTCGCCGCATCCAGGCGCACGCCGCTCTTCAACGGCGCGCTCGAATGCCGCCTGTTCGAGTATAAAATGGTCGAAGGCGGCATGCGTAAAAAGCTTGAACAACCAGCGCCCGATCTTTAGACCTGAAGGGTATCTTAACCCGCTAATTATGTTATAGTGATTGGCGACGTTCCCGTTCGCATCATCGATAGCCCAATCGGCACATACCCGGGTCCGATTGACCGGGTTCTGCTCCGGCGGTTCACCAATAACCGCTGCGCTGCATTTTAAATTACAGACACTCAGGAGGAAACCATGGAAACATTCAAGAAGCGGCAAAAGGCCTGGGCCCGGAAAGAGAAGCAGCAACAGAAGGCGGCGCGCAGATTGGAGCGGCGTAACGAAAAGGCCAAATCAGGTAAACCGGCTGAAACCGACTCTCAAGCCGGGGAGCCGCGAGTTGAACGAGCGCCGGAGGTCTAGTGATAGGATAGTTACGCCGGCTGTCTGTGACACATGACGGCAACTGGGACGTCGCGTCGGATCTGTTAGATGACCATTCCGTTAGGAATGGTCGCGTTCTTGATGACTACCACAATGCCGTTTTGGATGACGAAGCCCAAATTTTCCCGACTTCCCTCCGCCACGTTCTCTTTATTGACGAGCTGTACGTTTCGCCCGATGCGCGCATTCTTGTCGATGATCGCTTTTCGAATGATCGTATTCGCGCCGACGCCGAGCGGCACCTTGCCGATTTCCAAACATTGCAATCTTTCCGCCGGCGATTCGTAAAAGTCAGCCCCCATCAGAAGCGCATGATCGATAACGCATCCGGTCTCGATGCGAGAGCGGATGCCGACCACCGAGCGCTTGACGGTGCATTCCTTGAGAATGCACCCTTCGCCGACCATGGATTCGATGATCCTGCTGTGGAGTAACTTGGTCGGGGGCAGATAGCGGGACCGCGTGTAGATCGGCGCCTTCTCATCGTAGAAGCTGAAAGGCGGGTCCGGTTGCTCGGTGAGCGCGAGATTGGCGTGGTAAAACGCTTGGATCGTTCCGATATCTTCCCAATAGTCGTTGAAAAGATAAGCCTGTACATTGTGGCTGCTTAGAGCGTCCGGAAGGACCTCCCTGCCAAAATCCGTTCGAGCAGGCGCCTGGTTCAGTAAATCGTGCAGGACTCGCTTTTCAAAAACGTAGATGCCCATGGACGCGATATGGGACGAACTCTTCGCTTCTTCATGCGACAGGCCGAGCACGGTTGTGTCCCCCCGCATGGACTTGAGCGCATCGCCTTTGGGCTTTTCACTAAAATCCGTTACGCGCCCTTTCTTGTCGATCTTCATCAAACCGAAGTCGGAGGCGCGACTCTCGTCGATCGGCACGACGGATATGGTGATGTCCGCTTTGGTCTCCCGATGACGATGGATAAAATCAGCGTAATTCATCCGGTACAAGTGATCGCCGGACAAAATCAAATACTGATCGACGTCCCACTCGGCGAAAAGCCAAAGATACTTGCGCACTGCGTCGGCTGTTCCTTCAAACCAGCTCGGGCTGTCCGGCGTTTGCTGCGCCGCCAGCACCTCCACGAATCCCTGAGAAAAGCCCGCGCCGGCCAGGTGATAGGTGCGCGCGATGTGGCGGTTGAGCGACGCGGAATTGAACTGCGTCAGGACGTAAATCCTTTGGATCTCGGAGTTGATGCAATTACTGATGGGAATATCGATCAGGCGGTATTTTGCGCCGAGCGGGACTGCCGGTTTGGCGCGCAACTTGGTAAGCGGATAGAGCCGGGTTCCGGCCCCACCACCCAGAATGATGGCCAAGACTCTTTTCACAAAACCACCTCTGATGATTTCAGTCTGGCGCCGTGCACGAGATCTTTCAGCGATCCTGCCGTCGCGCCCAGACTATTAAAGGGAATGCGCTTAAGTCAACCGGGTTCCGGAGAAGATGCAAGCGCGGTGAAAGAGCGGTTGTGAGACGCCGTAAGCACGGCGGCGGCGGGCCGCCCGGTTTGCGTTTTGGAAACTTAATCTGTGCTATGCTACGAAATTTATCGAGGAGTTCATTGGTATGTGGAAATGCGAAAAAGCCGGCGTCCGCCCGGGCAAAGCCCTTCCGAGCGCAGCCATGGATGATCCTCTACCTTGTAGGCTACCCTCGTCCTCGCTGCGTTTGTAATCATGGATTGCAGCTCAGATTTTCAATTTGAGATTGCCAATCCGAGGACTGCGTCAGCGTTCCCCAGCGCTCGTCCGTCAGAACTCCTTAACCATCTAACGGGTGCTTCGACGAAGAAGCAAGCGCATAACTCATCGCATGGGAAAGGTGTGAATCTATGGACTGGATTGCCGACCCGCAAGCGTGGATTGCTTTTTTAACCCTGGTGGCTTTGGAGATCGTCCTCGGCGTCGACAATATCGTATTCATCTCGATCTTGGCGGGGAAGCTGCCCGCCGGACGACGAAATCGGGCGCGCTACGTTGGCTTGGCTTTGGCGCTGGTGATGCGGATTATCCTGCTGTTTTCGCTGTCCTGGGTGATCGCATTGACCGCGCCGCTCTTCGCCGTCCGGCAACATGAAATTTCCGGGCGCGATCTGATCTTGATTGTCGGGGGGCTGTTTCTGCTCGCCAAAGCGACGTTCGAGATTCACGAAAACCTCGAAGGCGAGCGCGGCCGCGCTTCCGCAAAGGTGGCGCCGACTTTTACCAGCGTGATTGTGCAGATTTTTCTGCTGGATGCCGTTTTCTCGCTGGATTCCGTGATTACCGCCATTGGCATGGTCGAGCAGATCGAGATCATGGTCGCGGCCGTGACGGTGGCGATCATTTTCATGATGATTTTTGCCGCCCCGGTGGCTCGCTTTGTTCAGCGCCATCCCACGGTCAAGATGCTGGCGTTGAGTTTTTTGTTACTGATCGGGCTCACCTTGATCGTCGAAGGCTTCGACATCCACATTCCGAAAGGCTATATCTATTTCGCGATGGGATTTTCCGTGTTCGTGGAGATGCTCAATCTGCGTCTTCGCGGCAAGTCGCCGCCGGTTTCGTTGCACGAGCGATACGCCGCCGATAACGGCTAACGCGCTTAAGCGAAACGTGGATGGCGGATCATCGTCCCGGCGTGTGTCCTCTGGCTCTCATGCAATTAGAGAAAGCCGCGCCTTTGCCGCCGATGCCGGCGAACGCGGCCTTACGCTCGCACTCGACCGCGTCCTGGCTATAACTGGTAGCGGGGGCGGGTTGGCTGGTTACGCTCCCGCCGCCGGTACTGCTCCCGGTGCCGCCGCTCGTTCCCGCTCCGGATCGGTAAGATTGGGCGGGAGCGCAGCCCGCTATCAATAATGTTATGGCCAATAACCCGAGTTTCATGGTGCACCTCTTTCAATGACGGGAGTCCATCACGATCTACCAATAAAAGTTTAACACTTTGGCATCCCTCTGCTAGATGCGTTGACGTGCGGGTTTGCGTCTCATCGATCGGCAGCACTACTATTCAAATTCAGAGGCGGGTATCTTTATGCTCCAACTCTGATATAGTCATACTCGATGTAACTGTTGGCATCCCAAAGTCCAATTAGCGCATGCTCGGTCCAATCTGATCGGGTTTCTAAAGAGGCGGTCCCTGTGGGTACCGCCTCTTTGCGTTTCTCACCGGGAATAGCGAACCCATGAAAGGGTGCCGCGATAAGGAGGTATGCACATGGACCGGTATTCGAACAAGTCAGACAACGATCGCATTGCTTTTATCGGTAACTATTCCCCGCGCCAATGCGGCATTGCGACGTTCACGACAGATTTGTGTGAAGCCGTCGCCGCCGAACACCGTGGCGCAACTTGCATTGCCGTGCCGGTAAACGACAGCGAATCCGGCTATGCGTACCCCCCCAAAGTGCGTTTCGAACTGGCCGAGAAGGACATCGACTCTTACCGCCGCGCCGCTGATTTCTTGAATATCAATAGCGTGGATCTCGTGTCCCTGCAGTTTGAGTACGGCATCTTCGGCGGCCGGGCGGGCAGCCATATTTTGGCGTTGCTGCGTGAATTGCGCATGCCCATCGTAACGACGCTTCATACTATTCTGCGCGAGCCGGATCCGCACCAGCGCAGGGTCTTGGAAGAAGTGGCGGCGTTATCGGATCGCGTGGTCGTCATGAGCGAACGCGGCGCGGCATTCTTACGCGAGGTCTATCGCGTCTCACCGGCGAAGATCGATCTCATTCCTCATGGCATTCCGGATCTATCCTTCGTTGACCCCGGTTTCCATAAAGACCTGTTCGGTGTCGAAGGCAAAATTGTCTTGCTCAGTTTCGGTTTGCTGTCCGCGAACAAAGGCATCGAAAATGTTATTGCGGCTTTGCCCGCGATACTCGCCAAGCATCCAAACGTCGTGTATTTCATCGTCGGCGCGACCCATCCGCACGTCAAGCAGCAGGACGGTGAAACTTATCGTTTGTCCTTGCAGTGGCTCGCCCAGGAAAAGGGCGTCGAAGGTCAGATCATTTTTTACAATCAGTTTGTCACGTTGGAAGAACTGGTCGAGTTCATCGGCGCGGCCGATATCTATATCACGCCCTATCAGAACCCGGCGCAGATCGTCTCGGGCACGCTGGCCTATACTCTCGGCGCGGGCAAGGCCATCATCTCGACGCCTTATTGGTACGCTGAGGAGATGTTGGCTGACGAACGCGGCGCGCTGGTGCCGTTCCGTGATCCGGCGGCGTTGGCCGCGCAAGTCATCGACCTATTGGACAACGAGGCCAAGCGCCACGCCATGCGCAAGCGCGCCTATATGTTTGGACGCGAGATGATCTGGCCGCAGGTCGCGCGCCGCTACCTTGAGTGTTTTGCCCGCGCGAGAGCCGAACGGCGCAGCTTTACGCCGAGTGCTTTCACCGTCAAGCCGCTCGACAAGCGGCCGGCCGAATTGCCGCCGCTCAAACTGGATCACTTGCGGCGCATGACCGATGATACCGGCATGTTGCAACACGCGTTTTTCACATTGCCCAACTATCGAGAAGGTTACACCATCGACGACAACGCCAGAGCGCTGATGGTAAGTGTCTTAGCGGATGAACTGGGTCACTCCGAGGTCTCCGAGATGGCCTCGCGTTATCTCGCTTTCATCTGCTACGCCTTCAACCGCGAGACCAAACGCTTTCGCAATTTTATGGATTACCAGCGCAATTGGTTGGAGGCGAGTGGTTCAGACGATAGCCATGGCCGCACTTTGTGGGCATTGGGCACGCTGTTGGGCCGCTCTAATACCCCAGGGCTCCAGAACATGGCGGGACGGTTATTCGAGCAAGCATTGCCCGCGATTCTCACGACGACCAGTCCGCGGGCCTGGGCGTTCGCCCTCATCGGCATCCACGAATATCTCAGGCGCTACGAAGGCGATCGCAGGGCCGGCCAAGTGCGCGACGAACTGGCGGGGCGGCTGATGGCGTTGTACCAAAGCCATCGCTCCAACGAATGGCGCTGGTACGAAGACGCGCTGACGTACTGCAACGCCGCGCTGCCTCATGCGTTGCTCATGTGCGGTCAATGGATACCGAACCATGACATGACTCAAACGGGCTTGGAATCTCTCAGTTGGCTGGCCGATTTGCAGCGCGCGGATGTGAACGGCGGTCATTTTGTGCCCATCGGCTCCAACGGTTTTTATCGGCGCGGCTCTGAATGTGCCCGCTTCGATCAGCAGCCGGTGGAAGCTCAAGGTATGGTATCTGCTTGCCTCGAAGCGCATCGGATCACAGGCGACAAGAACTGGTACAAGGAAGCGCGGCGCGCGTTCGACTGGTTCCTCGGGCGCAACGATCTTAATCTTCCTATTTACGATCCGACGACGGGCGGTTGTCGAGATGGTTTGCATCCCGACCGTGCGAACGAAAATCAGGGCGCGGAGTCTTCCCTGGCCTTCCTCCAGGCTGTGCTGGAACTTCGTCTGGCTGAAAACACACTCCTGACCGTGGAGGCAGGATCTTAATGGCCAATCACCAGGTCGAACTCTTTCAACGTCACGTACACAACCCCATTTTAACCGCCGCCGATTGGCCCTATCCAGTAAATAGCGTTTTTAACCCAGGCGCTACATTACTGCCTGATGGCACGACGCTCCTGTTATGCCGCGTGGAAGATCGTCGGGGACATTCTCATTTGTCTGTCGCCCGCTCCGTCAACGGCCTGGATCACTGGCAGATCGAGTCGCGGCCGACGATGCCGGCCGATCCGGAACGTTATCCGGAAGAATTGTGGGGCATCGAGGATCCGCGCATTACTTACATTCAAGAATTGAAGAAATACGCAGTGGTCTATACTGCGTACACGCGCGATGGACCGGGCGTATCCCTCGCGCTCACGGAAGATTTTTCCGCCTTCGAGCGCTATGGCGTGATCATGCCGCCCGAAGACAAAGACGCCGCGCTACTGCCCCATCGAATTCGTGGTCAGTGGGCGTTGATTCACCGCCCGGTGAGCGCGCCCCGCGCACATATGTGGATCTCCTTTTCCGAAAACCTCTGCCACTGGGGTAACCACAAGCTGATGCTCGAAGCGCGCCGCGGCGCCTGGTGGGATGCTAACAAAATAGGGCTATCGCCACCGCCTATATTGACACCGCAAGGCTGGTTGGTGATTTATCACGGCGTGCGACAGACGGCTGCCGGCGCGATTTATCGTTTGGGACTGGCGCTATTTGATTTGCACAAGCCGGAAGTTTGCCTCAAGCGCGCCAACGAGTGGGTCTTTGCGCCGCAAACGCTCTACGAGCAGCGCGGCGACGTCGATAACGTCGTCTTTCCTTGCGGCACGACTATCGCTCCCGATGGTGACACCCTGCGTCTTTACTACGGCGCCGCGGACACGAGCATCGCCATGGCTACGGGCAGTATTCGAGCTTGCCTGGATCGCTTGGATAATGACAGCTAAGAAAAATTTGAACGGGTTCAATATTGGACAGAATTCTCCCCCTTCGGAGATATGACCGAGAATGCCCACCGGGGGGTGACGCGATGAAAGTTAAGATGGAGGCAGGAACCCGGGGTGGTTCGAAGTGAAGCTGGCGCGGACTCCGTAACCTTTAAGCGTGATACAACAGGCTATGTTGAGCCTTTCCAGACGTTTTGGTATAAGAGGAAGGGATAGTTTCTCGGTCTCCCCCTGGGCATCCCGGCATCTTGATCAACGAGGTTTACCTGCGCAAAGACCGCGTCTAGGAGTCGCGGCTGTTGGTCGTCTAAATGATGTTCAATTGACGCAATATCATCACCGAAAGGAGCCACGGTCATGATTCAACAAACTCCTCAAGCGGACGAGTTCAAGCGGCAGTTACGTGATTCCTTGCAGCGCGAGACTGTCAACAGCCGCGCGGTTAAGATCGCCCGACATGCCAACGTCTACAACAGCGGCGATCAAGACGAGATGGTCTATTTCATCGAGAGCGGCCAGATCAAGCTGCTGATGTTATCGTCTGAAGGCAAAGAATGCCTTTTGGCCATCCATGGCGGTGGTGATATTTTTGGCGAGCTATGTCTATCCGGCTTAGGCGCGCGTCTGGAAACAGCGACGGCGATGAAAGCGACGACCCTGAAACAGATACCTTGCTCTCAGTTCTTTGCGCGTTTAAGCCGCGACTCGCTGTTCGAGGGCTTCGTGCGCTACCTGGCCGTACGTGTAGCCGATCAGCAGCAAGTCATCGCCAATCTGGTGACGGTCGATAGCGAGCAGCGGCTGGGCCGGACGTTGTTACAGTTGGCTCGGACGATGGGCAAGAAGGACCCGCGCAGTATTCGCATCGAGCTCAAGATAACGCACGAAGAACTCTCCGAGATGGTCGGCACGACGCGGCCGCGAATCAGCTTGTTTATGCAGCGATTTCACCACCTCGGGTTGATCGAAACGAATGAAGATCGTTTCTTCATCATCAAAGAGAAGAAGCTCACTGATTATCTAGCGCAGATCGCCTAGTCATTCATCCGTCCGCGGTCATTACCGAGCTTGGGAACGGCCGTCAATGCGGGTGATGCCGTGCTGCCGTTGGGCATCGCTCTGAGAATGTCTAAATAACCAGGCAAGTAACAGCCCTTAGGCTGCAGCGACTCAAGCTCCTCGCGGGTGGTAACCGAGCGCAGAACGAATGATCAAGAAAAGCGGTGAAAAATGAAAAGCAATATTACGTACAGGAACTGGCTCATTGCTAGCGGATCATTTCGGCTGGAGCGACAGGGCCGGTGGATTCCCCAATATACCTTGACGCGCCAAGGCGCGAAAAATCAGGAAAGCGATGTTGCAACGCATCACGCTCAACTCCAAACGACTTTTTGGAGTGAAAACGAGGCCGACGAGTTTGCCTTGCAAGACGCGATGCACTGGATCGATAGAAATGATAGAAGTCGATCCGTTCCTGGTCGATAATAATCCCCTTGCACTCTGAAGCGAATGGCCAATTCGCCAGCGACTTCTGAGAGGCTGAGTTAACAAACGAGTTGACGATCGTCCGCATCGAAAGCGACGCGGCGAATCCCGCATCAAAGAAAAAACTCGACTCACCGAGATCTAGCCAAGATCGCCTTAGAGCACTCACCGGTACACCGTTTACCGGATAAAATTTCCACATTGGTCCAGTATTAGACAATTGCCGTTTTGGAATCGGCGTGGGCTTGGCTAGAATGGAGCTGTCTTTAGGCCATCTTACCCGAATCTGTGCAGAAAAGGCCGTTCTGCAACGTCCCCAAGTTGGGAGTGTTTTGTCAAGAAGCATCCAGCGCCCGGAGTTGACCGGCCGCCGCACAAACCGCGCGAGCGTATGGATTCGGCGATGACAGAGATGCTCCCGATAGAAAGCTCTGGTGATCATGAAGTTGTTTCCGGTCCCAAGTTGCGCAATCCCCAGGTTTTCGCTCCCATGCCGGCGAAACTTCGCTGAAACGCCGCATGATGGCGGGACGCCCCGAAACATCGTCGCAACGTTCATCGCCGGTGTCCGCGCGCGCTATGATGCGCGAAAAAGAAATAAGCCGCCTGCCGATAGAAGGTTCCGTCTATCGCCGATCTACTTCCTCGCCGCAGTTTCCGTAGCTCTCCTGCTGCACAGTCTCCTCGGCGGACCTCATGCCGAGATGATCAGCTACAGCCAATTTAAATCCTTGCTAAAAAAGGGGCTTGTCGCTGAAGTGCTGATTAACGAGACGACTCTCGAAGGCAATTTGAAGAGCGGCGCCGCCAAGGAGATTTTCACTCCGGAGAAGCTCAAGAGCATCTCTCCTGAGATATCGGTGGAGAAAACCTCAATACCCTTTGTCGCGGCGCGAGTGGAGGATCCCGACCTCACGGCCGAATTGGAAGCGGCCGAGGTGCCGTTTAAGGGTCACGTGAGCAGCAATTGGCTGCCGACAATTTTGTCCTGGGTAGTGCCCGTCGGGCTATTCTTTTTGATGTGGAGCTATCTAGGCAAGAAGATGGGTTCGGGTAGCGGCGGTTTAATGCAGATCGGCAAAAGCAAAGCAAAGGTCTATATCGAGAAAAAGACTGGAGTAACTTTTGCCGACGTGGCGGGCATCGACGAGGCCGAAGAAGAAGTTGCCGAAGTCGTCGGATTCTTGAAAGATCCGGACAAATATCAAAGATTGGGCGGGCGTATTCCAAAAGGTGTATTGATCGTGGGACCGCCGGGTACAGGGAAAACCCTGCTCGCGCGCGCGGTGGCGGGCGAGGCGGGCGTCCCTTTCTTCAGCCTGACGGGTTCTGACTTCGTCGAGATGTTTGTCGGAGTCGGCGCGGCGCGGGTGCGGGACCTTTTTCTCCAAGCAGTCAAGAATGCCCCCAGTATTATTTTCATCGACGAGCTCGATGCCATAGGAAAGGCGCGGGGAGTGAACATGTTGTCGAGCAACGACGAGCGGGAACAAACCCTTAATCAGCTCTTGGCCGAGATGGATGGGTTCGATCCGAATCAAGGAGTGATCATCATGGCCGCCACCAACCGGCCGGAGATCCTCGACTCCGCGCTGCTGCGTCCCGGGCGGTTCGATCGGCAGATTCTAGTGGATCGTCCCGATATCACCGGACGGACCAAAATCCTTCAATTGCACGCCAAGAAAGTGAAGCTCGTGGATGATCTCGACCTCGCCGTGGTGGCGGCCAAGACGCCGGGCTTTGTCGGTGCCGATCTCGCCAACATCGTCAACGAAGCGGCATTGCTTGCCGCGCGTCAAGACAAACAATCGATCGATATGGCGGATTTTGACGAGGCGATCGAACGGGTGGTCGCGGGACTACAAAAAAAGAGCCGCGTCATCAATCCCAAGGAGAAAAAAATCGTCGCCTATCACGAGTCCGGCCACGCGCTCTTGGCGGAGCTCGTGCCGGGCGCTGACCCGGTTTCGAAAATTTCTATTATTCCAAGGGGCGTGGCAGCGCTGGGTTACACGACGCAATTGCCGACTGAAGACCGCTATCTCATGACACGTTCGGAACTTCTTGCGCGCATCGATGTTCTTTTGGGCGGGAGAGTTGCGGAGGAGATCGTCTTCGGCGATATCTCAACCGGGGCGCAGAACGATCTGCAGCGTGCCACCGAGATCGCCCGGACCATGATCACTCAATTCGGCATGAGCGAGAAGCTCGGCTTGGCGTCCCTTGAAGGACCGCGGCGTGCCACGTTTCTGATGGCGCCCACCCAGAGCCCCAAAGACTACAGCGAGGAAACCGCGCGACTCATCGATGGCGAGGTAAAACTAATATTGTCGCAAGCCCATGCGAAAGCCCGGGACATCCTGATCGCGCACCGCGGCGCGCTTGAGGAACTGGCAAAGCTGCTGCTCGACAAAGAAGTCGTCGACCGGCCGGCCTTGCAGGCGATCTTAGAAATGCGGAGCATCGACAGCATCAAGGAAAAAAAGCACGTCGCCGAGAGCAACGGGAGTGAAAGCCCTGCGGCGAGCGCCGAGGGTGAATAGTCAAAGAGTGGGGGATCCAACGTCCTTAAATTGACGTGAGCTCGACAAATACAGGGGACAAAGTCATGAAGAACGAAACGAATCGCCTCGGCGAACCGTTCGACGAGCGCGCCAACGAAGATAATTATTTTGCGCTGAAAGAACATGAACTGATTGAAGAGATGAAGAGCGAGCATCAAAAGGCTGAGGCGGCAGAGCGACAGGCGCTGATGGCGATTTGTCCGAAGTGCTCAGGAAAATTCGCGAAATTTACGGTTAAGGGCTTCGTTGTAGAGCGCTGTGAAAGTTGCGAAGGGATCTGGCTCAGCAAGGGCGAGCTCGTCGAAATTTTGCGGCGGCAAGCGGGAGGGCCGCTGGGAACCTTTATCGAGCGCTGTTTTGCCAAGGTTGAGATCACCAAAAAGAGTTAGCCCGAGCCGGCCTAGTG
>Ga0256867_10000724_pt1 | contig 13285 bp, 12 predicted proteins | sample RVTome_15_FD_185939 | JGI IMG/M metagenome (GOLD analysis project Ga0256867, IMG submission 185939) | Soil microbial communities from uranium-contaminated site in the Upper Colorado River Basin, Wyoming, United States - RVT150D86 (HiSeq) ... | reverse complement strand
CGCTTCCCGGATGGCGACGACCAAAGCGGGCAAGGTATGCAGATGGTGGTTACTCGACGAGCCGGGAAATACCCCGCGGTCGGCTGCCGGCCAGTATCGGCGTTCCCCTTCCTCATCCAGGTCTGCCAGAATCACCCCACGTTGCGGCCCCGGAAACGTTTTGTGCGTGCTCGCCGTCATCCAGGTGGCGCCTTCGCGCAATGGATCTTGAAATTGGCCGCCCAGAATGAGGCCGAGTACATGGGCGCCGTCATAGAGAATCGGGATGTTGCGTTCACGGCACAGGTCCGCCAATTGCTGCACCGGCTCAGGAAATAAGATTAAGCTTTTGCCCAATACAATCAGACGCGGCGACACCTGATCGATCAGATCGAGGCATTTGGGAATGTCGAGATGATACTGGTCCTCGGTTAACGGGAAGAAATGCATGGGAATTGGCTTCGCAGAGTTCAGATTCAGCGATAACCCCCGAATTTGCAACCGGCGTCCAAACACTCCAATCGTATTGTGGCTGATATGCCCACCGGCGGCGGTGGAATTGACGATGACCGGATCCCCGGCTCGCAAATAGGCCAGCGCCAGGGCAGTATTGGCTGCATTGCCACTAATCGGGCGCACATCGGCCTGCCGGCAGCGGGCCAGTGCCAGCAATTCATGGCGGGCCATGGTTTCAATCTGGTCAATATATTGCGTGCCCTGGTAATAGCGATTGACCTCGCCTGCACGATTTGGATGCCCTTCGGCATAGCGCGCCATGAAATCTGAATTTTGCACAGCGCGTACGGCCGAACTCTGGGCGTTTTCGCTGGCGATCAGATTGATGGTGCGGTGCCCGCGCCATGCGTTCTGAGCCTCGACAATTGCAGTAATATCAGAAATGTCCACCGGCATGAGACGCGTTTCCTCCCGCTGTGTACGGATTATGGATGCGATAACAGACCGCCTTCGATATACATCGTTTGGCCGGTGATGTTGCCGCCCATATCTGACGCGAGATAAACCGTCAGGGCGGCCAAATCATCGGGCTGTCCCAAGCGATGATTAGGAATGAAGCGCTGCAGCCGTTGCAGCTCGGCGTCATCGCTCGGCAACAACGGCGAGTTTTCCATCCAGCCACTGCCGATCGCATTAACGGTGACGCCGCGAGTGCCCCATTCGATGGCGAGCGATCGGGTTAATTGTAACAAAGCCGTTTGCGTCATGCTGTATAATGAACAATTCGCCACCCCGCGCTCCGCCAACACGGACAGATAGGTAATAATCCGTCCGTGCTGTTGCTCTACCATCTGACGTCCAGCAGCGCGGACCATATGCAGGGTGCCGCCAAGCGTATGGGTCAGCAGTTGCGCTTCCTGCGACTCGGTGATATCCAGAAACGGCGCCGCAAACGGTTTGTCCAGTCCGTTAATTAAAATATCGAGCCGACCCCAGTGTTGTACGAGGTCATCGATGACGCTTTGAATCGCCTCAACCTGGGTCACATCAATGGCATAGGAGCGCGCGTCGCGTTGCTGCTGCCGCACCACTTCCGCTACCCGTTCGGACTCGGCTTGATGCTCTGATCCCGCTTGCCCAGCCAGCACCGCCACTGAAGCGCCCGCTTCAGCGAGCGTCGTCGCCGCAGCTTGCGCAACGGGGTGTTCGACCCCCGTCACCAGTGCGATTTTACCCTCTAGCGTATAGCCTTCCATGCCGTTATCCTCAACTTACCGTCTGTTATTCTGCATCTGCGATCGGCGCCACACTCAAGGGACCGAGACCCGCGCTCAGGCCGCCACCGTCAGAAATCACTGCTTGTCCGGTCATATGGTTGGAGGCAGACGAACTGAGGAACACGGCCAGAGGGCCAATTTCTTCCGGTTCACCCGTGCGTCCGACGGCGAGAAACCGGCCCTGCTGTTCCCGCCGTTGTTGGCCGACCGGCGAGTCCGGCGGCTGCACAATAAAAAATCCGGGCACAATACAGTTGACCTGAATGTTATAGTCCACCAGACTCAGGGCGAGAGAACGCGTCAAATTGACTACGGCCGCTTTGGCTGATGTATACATATACTCATTGCGCCGGCCTCGGTAGGCAAAACCGGAGGCCACATTGATAATCTTGCCTTGTTGTCGCTCCGCCATATGTCGCGCGACCGCGCGAACCCCGTAAAACGCGCCGCTGAGATTGGTGTTAATGCCGCGATGCCATTCTTCGTCCGTAATATCCCACACCGGTTTCATTTCCTGGCCGCGCACGATACCGGCATTGTTAATCAAGATATCGATGTGTCCCCACTGCTCGATCACGCTTTGGATGAGGTGAGTCACCTGATCCGGCACGGTAATATCCGTTGGCACGCTGAGGCTTTGGCGCCCGATTTGCTCGATCTCAGCCGCCGTCTCTTGCAGGGGTTCCAGCCGGCGGCCAGCGAGGGCCACGTCGGCTCCGGCACGGGCCAGGGCAAGACTCGTGGCCCGTCCCAATCCGGTGCCGCCACCGGTCACCACCGCTGTTTTATTCGTGAGGGAAAGTCGTTCGAGAACCACGCCGTGCTCCTTGTTCCGCTCGTCGAAGAGGCCGATACGCACCATGCATTCTGCTTCTGCACGGGCTAATAAGGTGTGCCGCACATGAGCGTTTTTCCACTTGCCTTGATATCATTGCACTTAGAGTGCTCAACAAAGTAAACATCGTTCTGCGGGACACGACGAAAGGCCGCATTCTCCACCTCTTCCCCTGGCAGGGTCGGGCACACGTCTGTTATACTACCGCATTCCGCACACGAGATCCGCCACTATTTTCGCGGGATCCATAACCGTTATGTCTTGTGTAGGGGTATCGATAACCGACATACCTGGAGAGTTGAAGTTCACTGGCACAGAGTGCAGGCGAAGGAGAAGCAAGGCGTGCTCACACTGAACCGCATTTTGCTGGTCAGCGATTTTTCGGCCAGCGCTGAAGCGGCGCTGCGGATTGCGGCGGCAATGGCCCATCACTCTCAGGCAAGTTTACTCGTCATGCACGTGATTGAAACGGGTGTGCGAGCCTTGCCCCACTGGACTGATATCTTCCGTTCGACAGAGGTGTTGGCTGGTCAAGAGGCAGCGAGTCGGGCAGCGTTCGATCAACTCCTCACCCATGCCGCTTTCGATGGCCTGGCTTTCGATGGCGTCGTCCGGTATGGCGACCCGGTTGACCGCATCACGGACATGGCCCTGCAAGCGGATCTCGTGATCATGGGTACAGGTGAGACGGATGCCGCGAGTGGCGCCATTGCTCGCGAAGTGGCGCATTCCAGTGCAACCCCGGTTTTGCTCGTGCCGCCCGAAGGCGGCATGGCAGGTTTGCCTGCCGATGGTGCGACGCGGGTGACATTCAACCCGGTGCTACTGGCTATCGACCTGGCCCGATATGCGCCACGGGCCATCGAGATGGCCACCGCTCTGGCCGCCGACAATGAGACGCCATTGCTGGCGGTGCAAGTCCTCGATCCTCAAAGAGCTAGTGCGTATCCTGTCGACCCGGGGATGGGTTTGCATCATAACCTCGAGGGGCTCAAAGCTCTGCTGGAAAAACGCCTGGCCGAGGTGGTGCCGGGCGAGTCGGAGGGGCCGCCGCCGATGCGGCGGGTGCTGCATGGATCGGCGGCTGAGGTGATTGTAGAGCAAATCGCGGAACAGCAGATTGAACTGGTGGTAATGAGCGCGCACGCATATGGTACGCTACGGAGATTCTTTACCGAATCGACGATCGATACCGTCTTAGCCCGGGCATTGTGCCCGCTGCTGGCCGTCCCATTGCCTCGCTCCGCCAGAGGCTGAGAGGACGGGTCTCGAAACAAGACTTACAACTCCCGGTATTCCACATTTAGGCTGCGACTGAACTTGCGCCATAGCCAGTGCTTGATGATCCGGCGGGTACCGGGGTAGAGTAAGGTGAAACCGATCGCGTCAGTGAGAAACCCGGGGGTCAGCAACACCGCGCCAGCAACCAAGATCAGGATGCCATCGAGCAACTCTTCATCGGGAAGTGCTCCGCTTGCCAGCTTTTGCTGCAAACGCCACCAGGTTTTTAATCCTTCATGGTGGGCGAGAGACGCACCGAGCACGGCGGTGCCAATCACGATAAAGAGCGTCAGCCAGATACCGATATAAGAACCGATCTTGAGCAACAGCGTGATTTCGATGAGCGGCACGATGAGAAATAGTAAAAACAGTTTGGCCAGCATCAGCATTATCCTCTGGTTGCAGGCCCCTTCTCACAGGCCTATGCTTCTTGCAAAAAATCTGCGGTCAGGGCATTGAAGGCCTCGGCCTTATCAGCATTAACCGTATGGGCCGTATCCGGAATTTCCACGAGGCGGCCACGAGGCAAATGTTGCACCATTTTTTGCGCGATGTCCGGGGTTAATAAGGGGCTCTGTTGACCGCGGACGAGTAGGGTTGGGCACTGCACGCGTTGCAAATAGGAATAGAGGTCAAGTTGCAAGCTGCGGTTCAGCCGCCGGCGTTCCAACAACGTGAGGTCCCACCGCCAGCGCCATTTGCCATCAGCCCCACGATAGAGATTGTGGTAATTGGCATGACGCAATTCTGCCTCGGGAGTCAGGGGATACTGAGCGATCCCACTGCGAATGACATCTTCAAACGATGCAAAGGTTTCCGGCTCGGACGGCGTGTCGGAGGCCGGTTGTTGGGCAATCATATCGAGAATAGCTGGCGGCATTTCCGCTGGGGTATCGACAATCACCACTTTCGTCGCCTTATCCGGATAGTCGGCGGCCACCATGGCTGCGTGCCGTCCGCCCATTGAATGGCCCACGAGTATCGTCGGCACGACATTCAGGGCGTCAATGAAGCCGACGATGTCACGGATAAACGCGTCGGGAGTATAATCTCCGTCCGGAGCCCAATCGGTATCACCGTGTCCCCGTTGGTCGAGCGCGAGCACGTGATAGGTGTGGGCCATAGCCTGGCTAAAAGTATCCCAGGTATGCGCATTGCTTTGGAACCCGTGCAGCAACACGATTGACGGTTGTCCGGGTGTGCCCCATTCGACGTAATGTAGGTTTAAGCTATTGATCGTAATAAATTTATCCTGTCCGAAAGGGATCAAACTCATGGCCAACTCCTTGTAGCAGCTATAGGGACGCTACGGCCCTACAGGTGGGACGGTATGTGGCGTTATTGTAGCATCAACTGCGTTACGGCCCAACTGCGGTAGGGGTGGGAGAGGCTAAGCAGAGCGTTGGCTGTGAGGTATCGTGATCGAATGATCACCCGGGTGTCTGGATGATCAAGAGCCATATAAATCAGTTCCTGGACAAAAATTAGCTGCATCGTTTTTCCGCAGGAAAAAGATGCATTTAATTCTGTTCAGGCACATACAGGGAAAAGTGGGAGAAGGCCGATGACCCGAGCTATCCACGTGGCATTCGGAGTGGTTCTAATGGGCCTGGTTGGGCTGGGGGGGGCTGGCCGTCTGCAAGACGCACAGGGACAGTCGTCACAGGATCAGTTAGCCCAAAGCCATGAGGCGCCACCCGATTCTGCTCAAGAGGTAGAAATCCAGCGCTTACGGAATCTAGTGGGCCGCCTCCAAGAGCAGTTGGCAACCTACCTCTTGCAGGATCAACAAGCCCAAAAAGTGGATAACTTACAAGCGTCTTATGAGCGGGCGCTGCAACAACAACGCGCTCTGCAGGACGAAGTTCAACGAATTGAGGCGGAGCGGCTCAAGGCCGTTGCAGAGCTTGAGCAACTGCAAGCAACGCGTACAGAGCAACAGCAGAAGCGAGAGCTGCGCCAGGCAGAATTTACGCGCTTGCAACAACTCGTTACCATCCTGCAGAATGACTTGACTGAGACGCGGCATAACTTGCAAGAGGCGAGGCAGACAGAGACAACAGCTCGAGCAGAGAGTCAGCGTTGGCAAACCCTGCAGCAGGAGGCGCAGGAGGCGCGAATCGCGTTACAGGAAGAATTGAAGAACGCCAAAGCTGAGGCTCAGTTTGCCTATGAACAGATCGACATGCAGACGACGCAACGCGTCCAGGCCGCCTTGGCCAAACGGCAGGATGAATTTATTGCGTTGGAACAAGAGATTGCCCGGCTGAGCAGCGCTCAAGAAAGCAGCCTCGCCAGGCTTAAAGAGCTGCAAGAAGGGCAGGAACAACAACTCGTCCAGGCACGCCAGGAGCTCGCCGAGGTGCAAGGCCACCTCCAGGCGACACAAGCAGAGTTCGTTCAGGTTCAGGGGCAGTTAAGCGAGACTCAACAGCAATATGCGGAGGCTGTCAAGACACTGGAGAACGTGCGTGAGGAACTGGGTCAAACTCAAGCTCAACTCAGCAGCACGCAGGAAGACCTCACCGCGGCTGTGGCTCAGAGTGCTGAACTGGACGACCTGAAGGCGCAGATGGCCTCTGTGACATCGGCCCGCGATGCCTTAGAGCAAGAGCTCGGCGCCAAAGCGACCGAGTTAACGCAGGCGCAAGCCGAGTTGACGCAGGCACAACAGGACTTCACGCAGAGTCAACAGCAGCTCGAGGCGCTGCAACAGCAGCATGCAGAGGCGACCGAGGCGTTGGCCGGTGTGCGCGAAGAGCTGGGTCAAACTCAAGCGCAACTCAGCAGTGTGCAGGAAGAGTTCAGCGCGGCCCAACAAGCTCACGAAACTGCGCTCGCGGCTCAGAGTGCCGAGTTGACAGAAATTCAGACAGAACTGGAGTCGGCGAAATTGGCTCGGGATGAGTTGCAAAAAGAAGCGGAGATGAAGACCGCGGCGCTGTTACAGGTTCAGGAGCAACTGAAAGCATCGCAGACGGAAAGTGCCCAGTGGCAAAAGCGGCAAACCGAGACCGCCCAAACGCTATCCAACGTTAACCAGGAACTCACCAGTTTGCAAAGTGAACTGGCCGCGATGCGGCAGCAACTTAAGACTGAGCTAGCGCAGCCAGACACTGCGGCTCAATTCGAAAAGATACGCGAGCAAGTGTCAGAACCATTGCAAGATGCGATCCAGAAAGGTCTAGTGACTGTAGAGACCCAAGCCGACGGCGTCTTGTTGCGAGTGGAAGGCAGTGTCTTATTTGGTCCGGGACAAACCTCGCTGCGCACCAGTGGCCAGGAAACGCTGGATGAAATTGCCAAGGCCTTACAAGCTTTTCCCGATCATCAGATCAGTGTCGAAGGCCATACGGACAACATTCCCATCGGGCCGCAGCGACAAGATATTTGGCCCACGAACTGGGAACTTTCGTCCGCACGTGCGGTGGCTGCCGTCAGGTATTTGGAATCGCAAGGCATCGCCTCCGAGCGGCTCTCTGCTAGCGGTTTGTCATATTACCACCCACTGGCATCCAATGACACGGAAGAAGGACGCGCCCAAAACCGGCGCATCGAAATTATCTTACAATCGCCCCCGGAAAAATCGGAGTAAAACAGCCGGATGAAAGTAGTAGGCAGGACCATGCTGATTCCCAAAGGCGACAGTGAATTTGAAATCAGCATTCGAGCCACCGACGAGGGCGAGTGGGAAGGGCGCATTATCGAATACAATCTGAACCGCGTGCTGCCCACCCCCCACTTACATCATAGCTGGATTTCGCTCGAAGCGGCGCTCGCCGGTGTCACGCGGCGCTGGCAGCGCTTGTTTCCGGAAGAGGAGCCTCCCGATTTTCGAGACGCCCTCTGAGCCATTCAGCGGTCTTGGCAGTGCGGGTCGCGTTTTTCGCGGAAGGGGTGACGCCTTCACGATGGTCGTCTGAGACGCGGGTAAGACTCTTAGTCGTGTCGTGCGCCAGACTGGGTCGCGGAGAAATTGACACGCTGTGGGGAATCCCGTACCATCAGGCTATACACACTGCAGCGCGCCTGACCGTTCTGCATCACATCATCCGGACCATCGCCAAACATGAGTCTCACGGCTCACCGTTCTAGGAGGCGTCATGAAGAGTTATCGCTATTCAAGTTGGGATGGAAGCCAGGATCCGTTCGCGATGGATGCGGATGATCTGATGGATGCCATGTCAGATGAACTGATGCAACATGGTGATCTTGAGCGGGCGATGCAAAACCTGATGCGGCGTGGCATGCAAGGGAACATGGGCAGCGGCTTTGAGGGCCTTCGCGAGATGCTGGAGCGTCTCAAACAGCAAAACCGTGAGCGGCTGGAACGCTACAATCTGGCCTCCATGATTGATGAGCTCAAGCAACGCCTTGAAGACATTCTGCAAACCGAACGCGATGCCTTGCAATCGCCCCAACAACCGGGACAACAAGGGGCTTTGGACCAACCGGGTGACGCGTCGGGAGATGAGACAGGAGACGAGGTAGGGACTGAGACGGCCGGTATGCCGTCCGGGCAAAACGACAGCCCCCGTGCAAGAGGTCAACAGGGCCAACGCGGCCAGCAGGGGCAGCAAGGCCAACAAGGTGGGCAGCAAGGCGGCGACCGGCAGAGCCGTGAGCAATTTCTCGATGCCTTGCCCGATGATTTTGCTGGTCAGGTGAAGGCGTTAAATCAGTACGCGTTTTTCAGTCCCGAGGCGCAACAAGCGTTTGATGAACTCATGGACATGTTGAAGCAGCAAGCGATGAACAACATGTTCCGCGAGATGGCGCAACGCTTTGCTGATATGACGCCGGAGGAGCTGCAGCGTCTCAAGGAGATGATGGCCGATCTGAATCAGATGTTGGACCAACAGGTCTGGGGAGAGGAACCCGATTTTGAGGGCTTTATGGATAAATACGGGGATATGTTCGGCCCCAATCCACCCCAGAGTCTGGAGGAGTTGGTGCAACAGATGGCGTCGCAGATGTCACAGATGCAATCTCTGTTCGACAGCCTGCCGGAGGAACTCAGGCAGGAATTGCAAGAGATGATGTCGTCCGCATTCAATGATGAGGAATTGGCGGCGGAGCTGGCTGAGTTACAAGCCAATCTGGATTTTTTGTCGTCTGATGAGCGCCAATCCTACGAGTTTTCCGGCGAAGAAGCTGTCTCTCTAGGTCAAGCGATGCGGCTGATGGATGAGCTGCAAAAAGTCGATCAGCTCCGGGAACAACTGGAGAACGTGGGCCGTGGTGGCACTTTGGAAGACGTGGATGCCGAGGCCCTGGAGCAGATTTTAGGGCCGGAGGGCAGACAGGAACTGGAAAAGTTGCGGGAACTGGAGCGCCGGCTCGAAGAAGCCGGCTATCTGCGGCGTAAAGGCGACCGCCTGGAGCTGACTGCAAAAGGGATGCGCAAGCTCGGCATGAAAGCGCTGCAAGAGATTTTTAACCACATGCAAATTGGCCGCAGTGGTGGGCATCGCACGGACCGCCATGGCGTTGGTATTGAATCCCGGCATGAGACGAAGCTGTATGAATTTGGCGATCATTTCAATCTCGACTTGCAGCAATCAGTGATGAACGCGGTGCGGCGCAACGGAGCGGGTACTCCTGTGCGCATGCAACAAGACGATTTTGAAGTGTATCAGGTTGAAAATCTGAATCAGTGCTCCACCGTATTGATGATCGATCAGAGCCGCTCCATGGGATTGAACGGCTGTTTTGAGGCGGCTAAGAAAGTGGGCTTGGCGCTGCACAGTTTGATCCGGATGCAATATCCGCGCGATGAGCTTCATCTCATCGGGTTTTCGGAACTGGCTCACGAGTTGCGCTATGAGGACATCCCGACCCTGTCGTGGGGCAGCTATTACCCCGGCACGAACATGCATCATGCGCTCATGATTGCGCGCCGTTTGCTAAGCAAAAACCGCTACGGCCAACGCCAAGTGCTGATGATTACGGACGGGGAACCCACGGCGCACTTGGAACAGGGGATGCCGTATTTCAATTACCCACCGAGTTGGCGAACCATTGAGCAAACCTTGATGGAAGTGAAACGCTGCACCAAAGAAGGCATTGTTATTAATACGTTTATGATGGAGCAGGATCCATATCTGATGCGATTCGTGCAGGAAATTACGAAGATCAATCGGGGCCGGGCCTTCTTTTCATCGCCCCGCCATCTGGGCGAATACATCGTCACGGACTACATCAACAACAAACGGCGCCGCCGGATTGCCTAGCTGTCCATGGCATCAGCCCTACGCCAGTACGGACCGTCACCACCCAGCCAATCGTAGGGTACGGCACGCCGTACCCTTACCCGGGTTCTCAAGCATTCACGTAGGGTTAGGTCTTCACCTTTGACGTGGCGCTTAAGCCTTGCAGGAAATGCAACATTTCTTGGGCGCATTCTTCGCCGTGGCTCATAAAAACGTGGTGGCGGGCTTCTGGATACTCCACTAACTTCGAGCCACGAATTGCTTGTTGCATGGCTTCAGCGTCCTCTTTGGGGACGGCGAGCGAGCGGCCTGGATGCATAATCAGCGTCGGGACGCGAATGCGGGTGCACAGAGCCGAGACGTCTACATCTGGCAGAAAGCGCAGGATGGCCCGCACCACATCGGCGTCCGTTTGCCCAACCAGATCGGCAAACCACTGAATCATCGTTCGGTCATCATGGTCGGTGTCAAAGCGCAAATCAGTGCCTTGTAGGTACCACTCTTTGACGCTCATTTGCTCGAGTTGTTTGGGCCAGCGCCGATATTCATCCCGCGCCGGAGCGCTATAGCGGTAAGGTGTGGAGCAGAGGGTGAGGCTCGCAATGCGATCCGGATAATCATTGGCAAATTGAATGCCCACCAGTCCCCCCAATGATTCTCCACCCCAGTGCACGCGCCGAACCGAAAGCCGGTCGAGGAGAATCTTAGCTTCACGGGCGAGTGCTGCTAGAGACCAGTCATAGCCTTGACGCGGGGGGTCGGAACGGCCGTGGCCGCGGCAATCGGTTCGCAATACCCGATAGTGCCGGGCCAACACCGGCACCCAGCCATACCACACATCGACGGAACGGCCCAGGCCATGGTACAGGAGTACGGTCTCCGGCTCTTTCCACGGATCACAGAAGTCGTCAATATCGTAATATGTTAAGTACCCGTCAATTTCTCCGGTTAGCATAACCTGTGTCCCCCGCTACCTACGTGCTATCGTCCTGGCGCTTGTCTATTCGCGCTCACTATGGTAGTTGCACGGTAGCTTTGGGTTGTATGCGAGGTTGAGTCATTTGTCAAGAGTCAACTCAGTCCCCAGATGTCCATTCTGATGTGGAATGCGCTAGAGAATGTCGACTCAAATTGCCATCCGGCAACTGAGTGGTAGGAGGCACTGATGGAATTATTCGATTTACGTGGAAAAGTAGCGATTGTCACAGGGGGAAACGGCGGATTGGGACGTGGTATGGCAGTGGGACTCGCGAGCGCTGGCGCCCACATCGTGATTGCGGCGCGCAATCAGACCAAGACGGCAGAAACGGCAGCGGAATTGCGCCAGCAATACGGCGTGGAGGTGCTGGAGCTGCGAGTTGACGTCTGTCAGGAAGCCGACATCAAGGCGATGGCGGATGAGACGATGCGCACCTTTGGTCGCATTGATATTTTAGTGAATAACGCCGGAACGAACATCCGCAAATCGCCGTCCGACTTGACGGCAGGCGAGTGGCAAACCGTCATCGACACCAATCTCAGCAGTACGTTTCTCTGTTCGCAAGCGGTACACGAACCGATGAAGCGCGGCGGCGGCGGCAAGATTATCAATAACGGGTCGATGTTTTCGATTTTTGGCGGCAGCCACGTCCTGGCCTATGCGGCTAGTAAAGGCGGCGTGGTGCAACTGACCAAGAGCCTGGCCGTCGCCTGGGCGCCGGATAATATCCAAGTCAACGCGATTTTGCCCGGTTGGCTCTACACGGATCTGACCCGAGGCGCGATGGAGCAGTTGCCGGAATTGCACGACCGGGTGCTGCAGCGCACGCCTCAGGGACGCTGGGGTGAACCGGAAGATTTGGCCGGTGCGGCCGTGTTTCTCGCCAGCCGGGCATCAGACTTTGTGACCGGCGTGGCCTTCCCGGTCGATGGCGGCTACTCGATTTCTGCGCCTTAGGGCTCAATTTCGCGATGCTGCATCGAGGTCTCAAGACGGCTCCGTATCGGCAACCAACCGGGTCTCTCCTGGCGGTGCGCCGCACTTAACGCCACGGGGAAAAATCCGGGGCACGGCGTTCCAAGAAAGCTGCGGCGCCTTCTTGCTGTTCCCCGGTGCGAAAATAATTTGGCGACACCATGCTCCGGATCTTATCGCCTGCACCTCGTAAGTAATCGAACTCGGCCTCGTAGGAAGCTTTGAGAATTTTGAGACAGGTCGGGCTCAGCGCCAGCAGTTCCCGGCACCAGCGATCGACTTCCGCATCGAGTCGGTCGTAGGGCACCACGGCATTGGCCAAGCCCCACTCATACGCCTGCCGGGCGCTGTAACGCCGGCTGAGCATCCACATCTCACGGGCGCGTTTATGACCCACGATATGGGATAAAAAGCTCACGGTTTCGCCGCTGGCCGGACTGCCGACGCGGGGTCCGTTTTGTCCGAAGATGGCGTGCTCGGCGGCAATCGTAAAATCACAATGGTACGCCATGTGATTTCCCGCCCCGATGGCGTAGCCATTGACCCGGGCGATGACCGGTTTGAGGCACTGCCCAATGCGGTCATTGATGTTAAAGGGAATGCGTTCCAAGCCGCCTTGGGCTTCCCAAAACACATCGCCACCGGAACAAAACGCGTTGCGTCCACTGCCAGTGATGACGACCACGCCGACGTCATGGTCCGTTTTGGCATCTTCCAGCGCCGCATTCATTTCGCGCAGAGTTATGTCAGTAAAGGCATTATAGGTTTCCGGACGATTGATGGTAATCCGGGCGACACCATCGGCTTTATGATAGATGATATCGTGGAAAGTCAAGTCCATGCTGGGGTCCTCTCCTGGATTGATCGGGCCACACCCTGACGACGATCAGGCGCTGTCGGCAGTATAAACGAGCACCGCGTGGAAAGATAGCTGCACGGTGCCTTGACGGGTTCAAAGTGATCGGGTACGTTGACGAGAAGCCACCAGAATGTGTGGGCATCATAGGGTGAAGGCGAACGGGAGTGCTGCTCTAAGGATGTGGGTATGGATTATGCCGTAGGGGATGTGCACGGATGCTTGGACAAGGTACTGCGGTTGCTCGAAGCCTTGCACTATGATCCGGCGTCAGATCGTCTCATTTTTCTAGGTGATTATATCGATCGTGGCCCCAATAGTAAGGGTGTATTGGAGCTATTGCTCCGATTGCGCCAGGAAAATGCGGATAATGTGTTTCTCATGGGCAATCACGAGGATAATTTTTTGACGTATATCCAGGCATGCCGAGTTGGG
>Ga0256867_10000723_pt1 | contig 13288 bp, 12 predicted proteins | sample RVTome_15_FD_185939 | JGI IMG/M metagenome (GOLD analysis project Ga0256867, IMG submission 185939) | Soil microbial communities from uranium-contaminated site in the Upper Colorado River Basin, Wyoming, United States - RVT150D86 (HiSeq) ... | reverse complement strand
CGCGTGTGAAGAGCAGGTTCGACTCCGGGCACGGAAGCAGATCCCCTGCGCCTTCTCCGGGCTCGGCCCAGCCCTGAGCCACGTTCCCGAGTTGGGCATCCTTGGTCTCACGCAGGGCTAGCGATGACTCCCAGGGGCCTTGCAGACCAAAGCGATCCACCACGTCGCCGTAGAGATCGACAGCACACCAGACCCGCCCGACGACCTCGATCAGCCGCAAGACCCTCTGATCTCGCCACTCGTAGACCCCAGAGCGCCCCAGCCCGAACTCCAGGGCCCCGCTCCTGTGCACGGCGAGATACGTTCCCCACGCCCAGGCCTGGTTCCTGACCTGATCGTGAATGGCAGCCGCCTCCCCAGTCGGGCTACGGCTGTACCCCCACTGCGTCCGTTGGCCCGGGAAGGGATTGTCCCGCTCTGCTCGCCACCACTCCCAAAAGTCCTCATCGAACAGGACCACCGCCCGCTCCGGGTCCGCGGGGAGAACAATGAAGCGCACGCTCAGCTCGGCTACGTGCCCGGCGAGCCCGCCCCGAGCGAAGTCGCTGGACGTGGCGTCGGCGAGGAGGAGGGGTGAGCGTGCTCTGCGCCATCGAGCACGCCGGAGCTCGAGAACCTCCTCGCCGGTGGTCATCTCGCGAGAACCTCCCGTCGGAGTAGCACTGTTAAGTCCTCGACGATGGCCGGAAGCGCTTGGGTCAGGGCCGCGCGGTGCCGACGCGCCGGCGTCAGGTAAAGCGTGATCGGATCCTGTCCCATCGACATCGTCCCTGTATTTGGGCTTCGCTCGTGCTCGGCCCGTGTCCGCCAGCTGAGAGACCCTCGCTGAAGACTGACCAACGGGGCCACGTCGGTAATCCGCCTGGTCGGGTCGACGTGCTCCAGAATCCATCCGGCGAATCGGAGTCCACGATGCAGGAGGTCGCGCACGTCCTCCTCGATTAACACGGGAAGCTCCGTCCCGCGCCCGTCCTCCCGACGGCGAGCGGGCTGGATGACTCGAACGGTCCCGAGCTGATCGATGAGGACGGATGCGTTGTCCTGCTCGAGAACCAACCTATTGCCCGTCACCGCGGTCCTCGTCCCGACGGCCGGACTGAGCACGGGCACATCGCCCAGGAGGGCCTCTCGTTGAAGCTCGCGGAGGAGGTCCGGGTCCTCAAGCTCTGAGGGTCGGAGGATTTCCTGCCGAGGTCCGCCCGCCACGATGACGGTGAGCGCCGGAGTCAGGGCTCCGCGATGCTCCGGGACGAGTTCCGAGGCTCGCCCGAGCATCTCCTCCTCATCGACGGGCCCGGCTCGACGGGAGAGCTCCAGCTCGTGAAGGGCCCGGGTGACGGAGTCGCGGAGCTGCTCGGTGCTCGAGAACCCCGCGGTGTAGACGCCGGCGGACCACTCCCGGACCTCGCCCACTAAGACCTCCTGACGGTCCTCCCGTTCCACCCAGTCCTGCACGAATGCCAGAACCGTTGATCGGTCTCTCGCTTCCCGGTACTCCTCGTGGGTGGCCGAGAGACCCGACGCCTGGGGCTGGCCGTAGCGCTCTCCGAGGAGGAGAAGGACCACGTCGGCCCATCGCACCCCCGCGAGGCACGCCTGCTGGGGGGAGTCGGGAGAGGCGCCGAAGTCCTCTGCCCGTCTTACCTCGTGTCCGAGCGCACCGGCCGCCGCCGCGGCGGTATCCCGGTACGGCTCAAGTCCGACGATCACTGAGCTGACGAACACCTTCATGGCGGGTCAAGTATCCCAGGCCTCGACGACACCCCACCCGCAAGGCGCATGCGGAGGTGAGTAGCCCGCTCGGCCAGGGTGTGTCACACACGTGGAATAGCGTTTCGAGGGAGAACGGCGTTCGACTCGAAGGGAGGTCTCGACATGGATGATGCATCCTCAGGCGACGTCCCCGGCAGCGGCTTCTGGGCAAATCTGCGTCAGGAACCCCGAAGGGTAGCCACTAACCACGGATGACCAGCGGCCAAGCGATACAAGCCTCTCTCGACGGGCTGACCCCGGGCCGGCCCCGGATCAACGCCGTGCTGGAGGGCCGCCTTAAGCCAACCCGATCCGTTCGCAGATAGCGGAACTTGGCCCGTTGCGACGCGCGCGAGGATTCGTTTCCGAGCGCGAGAGAGAGACACGTACAGAAGCTGGGAGGACTCTGGGTCGTCGCCGAAGTCCTCCGGCGATATCAGAAGGTTGTCGACCGGCTCAAACGGGAGGCGGTCGTCAAGTTGAACGAGCTCCTCGGGGACCCGGGAAGCTGAGCCGGGTCCGGTGGCAACGATCGCTTCTCCAGCCGTGCTCCAGCTTGTCCTTGCCCTTGTGAACCGCCATAATCACACCGTTGTCATTAGAGGCGGGAGGAACCAGCCTGTGACTGTGGAAGAGACCTGAGACGATGACCCAGGAGCACGAGCAGGGCCCGCTGGCTCTGCCGTATCCGCAAGCCGCGTTGGGCGGGAGGGCATGACTCAGGTGCGTGCCGTACTCTCCGTCCGATGGAACGGCGGAGCAGACTTCATGGGTCGCCATGGCGGACGAACTAGTGCTGCGGGCCGAGCTTCCCGAGCTCCACTGCATCATGCCGATGGCGAACGTGCCGTCCGTGTGCGAGCACGGCATTCTGTCTCACGCTCTGACGAACACGATGACCAAGGGAGCGCACGTCTCCGTGGCGGATCAGAACGTCCAGGATTTTCGGGCGACGAAGCGCGTGCCGGGAGGCCGGACACTTCACGAGTATGCGAACCTCTACATCAACGCCCGGAACCCGATGATGTTCAAACTGGTTGCGAGGGGCCTAAGGGGGAGTCTGTGCGTCCTCCGGGTGAGCACCGACGTCTTGGATCTTCCAGACGTCGTCGTCTCGGACGCCAATGCGGCCGCCAAGGGAGTCTACACACGCTTCGAAGAAGCACCGGAAGGTTTGGCGATCGTGAACCGGAACCTAACATTCGCGAGGTACTGGACGCACGCGGACTATATCGAGGAGCTTCGTCACAAAGCGCCATGAATGCCGAAGTGCTGGTACCGGAGCGGGTGCACCCCCGGTATATCCGTGGAGCCTGGGTCGCCGATGCCGCCGCCAAAGCGCGCTTCGACGACCTTGGAACGCCGCTTCAGGCGTCCATCAACGGGTACCTGTTTTTCATGTAGGGGTGGAGGCATAGTGCGAATCGTCGAAGAAGGGGACATATTCAGGTCTAAGGCCCAGACGTGGGTGAATACCGTGAACACGGTGGGCGTGATGGGTAAGGGCATCGCGCTTGGCTTCAAGCGGCGGTTCCCTGATATGTACGAGGACTATGTTGAACGCTGCAGACGCGGCGAGGTCAGACTCGGGCGCCCATACCTGTTCAAGCGCGCAACACTGCCTTGGATCATGAACTTCCCAACCAAGGAGCATTGGCGGTCGCCAGCTCGCCTCGACGCAATCGTCGAGGGGCTTCGACACCTCAAGGCCAACTATCGCGAGTGGGGCATCAAGTCATTGGCTGTCCCGCCTCTTGGCTCCGGTGAGGGTCAGCTTGAGTGGCGCATCGTCGGGCCTACCCTGTATCGGCACCTGAAGGAATTGGACATCCCACTCGAGCTGTACGCACCCTTCGGAACGCCGCATGACGAGTTGCAGCCTGAGTATCTTGAGCAGCTCTCCCTCGAGCAGCCGCTCAATCAGCGTCAGGTCCCCACCAGTCGGGTTCCGGCCTCGTGGGTCGCTTTGGTCGACGTCCTTCGTCAGATCGAAAGCCAGCGTTATCACTGGCCAGTCGGCCGGATTGCGTTCCAGAAGCTCGCCTACTTCGCGACCGAGGCGGGAATCCCTACGGGCTTGGAGTATGAGCGCAGTTCATACGGGCCTTATGCATCCGGGATCAAGCGATTGCTCGCCCAGCTAATCAACAACGGACTCGTTACAGAGACGCGACGGGGTCAGATGTTCAACGTGCGGGTTGGCCCAACCTTCGAAGATGCTTCCGTAGCGTTTCGGTCCCAGCTAGCTCAATGGACCAAGTCGGTCGCAAAGGTGGCTGACCTGTTCCGACGGATGACCACGAGGCAGGCCGAGGTCGCCGCAACTGTTCGATTCGTCGCCGAGGAGTTGAAGGACCGCAAGCATGAGCTTCCGACGGAAACTGAGGTCCATGACGAGGTGATGAGTTGGAAGGCTCGCCGCAAGCCAGGTTTCGACTCGGATGAGGTCAAAGAGGCCATCCGCAACTTGGCGATGCTGGAGTGGGTCGACGTCAAGCCCAGCCGAGACCTGCTTCCGGAAGAAGACCTGCTCGGTGTGTAGCCGGCCAGAGGAAAGCTCTTCAATCCGGCATGAGGGACTTTGAACATTGGTCGACGGACAGACTGGACCCTATCGGCGGGCATCCCCGACACAACGAAGAATCAGCTTCGTTCCTACTCCCCTGGCGGATAGTCCCTCTGATCCTTCGATGGCGAGTTCTCCATCGCCATCTCGGCGTCGGATAGATCCGCGGCCCAAATTCGAGCCTCATCGGCCTGCAGCTTCTGATGCGCTCGGAGGAAGGCTGCTCCGGCCAAATCCGTAAGCTGGAGAAGCGCCTTCGCAATGAGCAGCCTCGTCGACGCGCCTTCCAGTTCCCCAGTTCGGGACTGAAGGAGCAACGCGGTAGTGACCTGGTTCAGGCAAATAAGAGCGCCGTGACCTGGATCAGCAAGGAACGCGTTGGTCGGTCCAGTCAGCAGCGTTCGGTACGGCCCACGTCGATGAATGACGAGAGCGCCCCCCTTGGCACCGGCATGTACGCCGTGACTCGCACGTCTGTACCAGGGTCGCATTCGCGCCAGATTAGCCTGCTCCTCTAGTTCGGCGAATGTAGGGACGTGAGGGGGCTCGAAGAGGCTACTTGCCCACCCGTAAGGCCTTTCGAAGCCGATCCCAAACCGTTGCACGACTGCGCGCCTGGCTTGCTCGTGCCGCTTCAACTCGTCCTCTCCCAGTTCTTCGTAGCCGAGCGCGGAAGCATGACGCTGGTAGGCACGAGCATCGGCCGCCTGCTCAACAACCTCGTGTAGCAAGTAACGTTCTGCCAAATGCTGCCCACCTTGAGCGACTATTCCCGAAGCCACGGCAAGCTCCTGGAGCGTACGCCAGCGTGCATAGGCGGCCTCCGGGTGCCCTGTGCGCAACAAGGCGTGGACTTCCGACGCTGTGGCACACGCGCGAGCGTGGAGACGGGTCTCGAAGAGGTAATCGTTCTCCGCCGCCGCGGCCGCACGGTACTTGCTGTTGAACTCGCTTCCGGCTTCACGGGCAACCTCCAGCACAACCTCAAACAGGTCCAGCGCCTTAGCCCATCGCCTGGCGAGCCTTCTCTCGAATCCCCGACGCACGCGCTTCCGGTTCCGCAGCATTCCCGGCGCGCGACGGAGAAGGCCTTCCACAAGAGGAGCGGTTGCCTCGTCAATCGCCTTGGTGTAGACGTGAGTGGTCTGCTCGGCTGACAGCCCCTGTTCCGCGGCACGCTGAAAAGCGCGTTCGACCACCGCGTCTACGGCGCGGTCCAAGTCGCCCTTCTTTCTTCTCTTTCCGGTGAACAACGATCTCCCCCACGGTAGACAGTAGGCGTCAGGTGCGACACAACAAAGGGGCTCCCGAGACGGGAGCCCCTTTGTCAATGCCGGAGGGAATCGAACCCTCAACCCCAGGGTGCGAACCCCGGGCCCTCAATCCAGAGGCGGCCAGTCTGCGCAGGGTATCCGGGGACCTTCGGGCCTCGCGGGGCCTGGCGGGACACCGCCAGGGGATCCTCGGGTCTCCCTGGGCCTGCTGGGCCACAGCCTAACAGGTAGTGGGCAGCGGTCGGCGGACGGGCTTTTTCTTAAGGGCCAACCGCAATTCCCGACGGCCGAAAGGTCGGTGGCCTCTCGCCGACCATGGAATCGAGCTTGCGAGGCCCTCTGGGAGCGCACGACGAACTGGTGGGTTCCCGGAGTGCTGAGCCGATAGGGCGTAATATAGGGCGTACTCCGTTGGAGAGGCGCCGGGATCCGAACGGAGACTCACGGAAACTGCAGGTCAAGACCCGGTTTTCTCGAGCGGACGACGGGATTCGAACCCGCGACCCCCACCTTGGCAAGGTGGTGCTCTACCAACTGAGCCACGTCCGCGCGGCCCCCATTTTATCAGGGCCCTACCGCACACCGGTCGAGCCGAACCCGGCCTCTCCTCGGCTGCTCTGTGGGAGCTCCGCCACCTCGGCCGCCTCGACCCCGGCGAAGGGGACCACCACCAGCTGGGCGATCCTGTCGCCCTTCCGGATCTCCACGGGCTGATCCGGGTCCAGATTGACCACGGCCACGATGATCTCCCCCCGGTACCCCTCGTCGATCAATCCCGGCGAGTTCGCCAGGGTCAGCCCCTGCCTGGAGGCCAGCCCCGAGCGAGGAAGCACCAGGCCGGCGTGCCCGGCGGGGATGGCCACAGCCAGCCCCGTTGGGATCATGGCCCGCTCCCCCGGCCCCACCTTCAACGTGTCGTTCGCTTGGAGGTCAAGTCCCGCGTCGCCGTCGCGAGCGCGACGGGGAAGGGCGACGTCGGGATCGAGCTTCCGGAACTCGATCCGCACGGGCGCAGGCTACCGCGCCGGGTGCCGGCCGGTCGAACCGGCTTTGCCCCGGCCGGCCCGGGTCCCCTATGCTCGCCCGCGTGTCTGCGGGCTTCTGCTCCGTCTGCGGCGCCGTCCTCCGCGACGGGGTCTGTCCGAACGGCCACCCTCAGCGGGCCCAGAGGAGACTCCACAACCGCCGGCGCCGACGGGGGCTGTGGACACTCCTGGTGGTGTTCCTGCTGGCCTCGGCCGGCGCGTACGCGGGCCTGGTGTGGTACCCGCGGAGAGCCGCGGCCGAGCTCATGGAGGGACCATCGAGGGCGTTCGAGTCCTCCCTGGGCGCCTACCGAACCACCGTGTCCGCGTTCCCCCCGGGGGCCACGGATCCCCAGGCGCTGTCGGACGGGTGCGCGGCCCTACTGGCCACCTCTGGGCCGACCCGGGACCGGCTGGGGCGAGACACGATCGAGCTGGAGCTCCAGAGCCCGCCGGAGGTCCCGGTGGTGTCCTCTCGGCCGCCCCTCCAGCAGGCCCGCGAGCTCCGCGACCTGATGCTCGACTTCAACACCAGGGCCCAGGAGGTCCTGGGCCGGCTGGAGGCGGCGTGTGGATACGTGACCCAGGCGACCGGCGTCCTCCCCCAGCTCGACACGCTGGGCTCCACGCTGGGTGATCCCCGTGACCTCGGGGCGATCCGGGCGTCTGTGGCCGCGGCCACGCCGATTGCCGAGCAGCTCCTGGCCGACCTGCGCGCCCTGGCTCCACCCCCTGACCTGGGGGGCCTCCACAGCGCGCTCCAGGCCATCGCCCGACGGATCCGGGCGGACCTCGAGGAGATCGATCGGACCGCCCAGGCCGGGGGCACCCCGGTGGTGCGGGCGCTCCTGGGCGACATCCGGTCGTCGTTCGACACGTTCCGGCAGACGCTCGGCACGGCACCGGAGGAAGCCGGCGCGGCGGGCCTGGGCACAGCCCTGGAGGAGGTGGAGGGCCTGGCCCAGCAGATCGTTGAGGGCCTCCGGACCCTCCGCCAGGTGCACGGCCTGGTCGGCGTGTCCGTGCCGGAAGGCTAGACCCGCTCGATCAGCTCGAGCCGGTTGCCGAACGGGTCGGACACGTAGACGCGGCGGTGCCCCTCGACCTCGATGTCCGCGACGGGCTCAATCCCGGCCGCCCGTAGCCGGCCCTCCAGCCCGGCGAGGTCATCGACGAGCAGAGCAGGGTGGGCCTTCCGCGCCGGGACGAACGGCTCGTCCACGCCGAGGTGGAGCTCAACCGCCCCTGACCGGAACCACCGGCCGCCCCGAACGGCGAGCTCCTCGGGCTTCGGGACCTCGTCGAGGCCGAGGACCCCGGCGTAGAACGCCACCGCCTCCGCCTCACGTCCCGACGGCATGGCCAACTGGACGTGGTGAAACCCGAGGAACCGCACCGGGCTACGAGCAGCCGCTGGTGGCGCCGCAGCTCGAGCACACGTAGCACGAGCCGGAAGGCTGCATCTTCGAGCCGCAGGCGTAGCACAGCGGGGCGTCGAGGATCCTGGCCGCGGGACGGTCGGCCTGGACCTCCTTCGCCGGCGGTGCCGAGAGCACGATCGGCTGAGGGGCGGTCGGGGCCGCCTCGGCGGCGTCCGCCGTGCCGGTTGCCTGGGCTGCTTCCGTGGCCTGACCGTGGTCGTTGCCGCTGTCGATCTCGGCCTTCCGCTCGGTGATCGACTTCACCCCGAGCCCGGCGCGCTTGTCCTCCGGGAGGTACTCGAGCGCCAGCCGGCGGAAGATGTAGTCCACCAGCGAGGAGGCGAAGCGGATGTCCGGATCGCTGGTCATCCCCGAAGGCTCGAACCGCATGTTGACGAACTTCTGGGTGTACGCCTCCAGCGGCACCCCGTACTGAAGTCCCAGGGACACCGAGATGGCGAAGGCGTCCATGATCCCCGACAGCGTCGAACCCTGCTTGGCGACCTTGAGGAACACCTCGCCGATCCCGTCCTCCGGGTACTCGCCGGCGATGATGTAGCCCTCCGCGTCGCCGACCGAGAACGAGAACGTCTTGGAGGGACGGGTGGCCGGGAGCCGGCGGCGCACCGGGGCGCCCGCCGCGCTCGTCGGCGCGGTCGCCTTCGAACGCTTGTCAGCGGACAGCGGCTGGGCCACCTTGCAGTTGTCCCGGTAGATGGCCAGGGCCTTCAGGCCGAGCCGCCAGCCCTCCACGTACAGACCCTCCACGTCCTCGACCGTGACGTCCTCGGGCATGTTCACGGTCTTGGAGATGGCGCCGGAGATGAACGGCTGAACCGCGGCCATCATCTTCACGTGGCCCATGTAGTGGATGGTCCGCTCCCCCATGGCCGTGTCGAACACGGGCTCGTGCTCGGTCTTCAGGTGGGGGGCGTCGGCCACGGTGTTGTGCTCGGCGATGTAGTCGACGATGTCGGCCGCCTGATCCGGCGTGTAGCCAAGCCGGACCAGGGCCCGGGGCACGGTCTGGTTCACGATCTGCATGGTGCCCCCGCCGACGAGCTTCTTCGTCTTCACCAGGGCCAGGTCGGGCTCGATGCCGGTGGTGTCGCAGTCCATCATCAGACCGATCGTGCCGGTCGGGGCCAGCACCGTGGCCTGGGCGTTGCGGAACCCGTGCTCCTCACCTCGGTGGATGGCCTCGTCCCACGCCTTCTTGGCCGAGGACAGTACGGCCTCCGACACGTGCTCGGCGTCGATGTCGTCCGCGGCGGCCCGGTGCTTGCGGATCACCCGGAGCATGGCGTCCCGGTTCGGGGCGAAGCCGGCGAAAGGCCCCATGTGCTCGGCGATCCGGGCCGAGGTGGCGTAGGCGTGGCCGGTCATCAGCGCGGTGATGGCGCCGGCCCACGCCCGCCCGCCGTCCGAGTCGTACGGCAGGCCCCGGGCCATCAGCAGGGCCCCCAGGTTCGCGTAGCCCAGGCCGAGCTGGCGGAACGCCCGGGCGTTCTGGGCGATCTTGTCGGTCGGGTAGTCCGAGTTGCCCACCACGATCTCCTGAGCCGTGAACACCACCTCGACCGCGTGCTTGAACGAGGCCACGTCGAAGTTGCCGTCCTCGTCCAGGAACTTCATCAGGTTGAGGCTGGCCAGGTTGCACGCCGAGTTGTCGAGGTGCATGTACTCGCTGCACGGGTTCGAGGCGTTGATCCGCCCTGAGGCCGGAGAGGTGTGCCAGTCGTTGATCGTGGAGTCGTACTGCATGCCCGGGTCGGCACACTCCCACGCAGCCTGGGCCACCTGGCGCATGACGTCCCGGGCCCGCATCGTCTTCAGCGGCTCGCCGGTCAGTACCGCCTTTAGCTTCCAGTCACGGTCGTCCAGGTACGCCTGCATGAACTCGTCAGTGACCCGGACCGAGTTGTTCGCGTTCTGGTACTGGACCGAGTACGCGTCCTTGCCGTCGAGGTCCATGTCGAACCCGGCGTCACGGAGGGCTCGCTGCTTCCGTTCCTCCACGGCCTTGCACCAGATGAAGTCCTCGACGTCGGGGTGGTCCACGTTCAGGATGACCATCTTGGCGGCCCGGCGGGTCTTGCCCCCGGACTTGATCGTGCCGGCCGAGGCGTCGGCGCCGCGCATGAACGATACCGGCCCGCTGGCGGTCCCGCCGCCGGCCAGCGGCTCCTTCGAGGACCGGATCCGGGAGAGGTTGATCCCGGAGCCGGACCCGCCCTTGAAGATCGTCCCCTCCTCCACGTACCAGTTGAGGATGGAGGACATCTCGTCGTCGACGGCGAGGATGAAGCACGCCGAACACTGCTGGGGCGTGTTCGGGACGCCCACGTTGAACCACACCGGCGAGTTGAACGCGGCCTTCTGCGTCACCATGATATGGGTGAGCTCGTCGGCGAAGATGTCGGCGTCGCGGTCCGATGCGAAGTACCCGTCCTTAACCCCCCAACCCTTGATCGTGTCCACCACCCGTGAGATCAGCTGGCGGACGCTCGACTCGCGCTGGGGCGTACCCAGGGGACCGCGGAAGTACTTCTGGGCCACGATGTTCGTTGCGTTCTGGGACCACGTCTTGGGGAACTCGACGTCACGCTGCTCGAAAGCGTTCCCGCCTTCCTTGAAGTTCGGGATGATGGCGTCTCGGGTCTCCCACTCGACCTCGTCGAAAGGATGCTTCCCCTCCGTGGTGAAGGAGCGCTTGAACGTGAGACCAGTGGTGCGGACATCGTGTTCCCTGGTAGCCACCGTCTGCCTCCTTGGCGCGAGGGGAAGAATGACAGGAACTACAGCCCTGTGATTCTGCTCCCCGGGGGCCCCCGTGTCAAGGGGCTCCTCCAGAGATTGTCGCACTATCTTGCGGTCCTGCCCACCTTCGACCACAACATCTAGTGGTCTGAGGCCGATCGGTCAGCGACGGGACGCGGGGCGCTTTCGCTTTCGCTCCCGCTTCGGCTTCGGCTTCCGCTTCTGGAGCATCAGCCCGAGCTCGCGCTCGAAGTCGGTGATCTCCTGGAAGTCCTTGTAGACCGAGGCGAACCGCAGGTAGGCCACCTCGTCGAGCGGGCGGAGGTGGCTGAGCACCTCGAGGCCCAGCTCCTGGGTGGTGACCTCCGGGCCGGCGCGTCGGAGGGCCTCTTCCACCCGGTCGGCCAGGGCGGCCACCTGCTCCTCGGTGACCGGGCGGTTCTTGATCGACTTGCGGACGCCGTCGACGAGCTTCTGCCGTTCGTAGGGCTCCTTGGCTCCGTCTCGCTTGATGACCCGGAGGAACGCGCCCTGGCCTCGCTCGAAGGTGGTGAACCGCCGGCTGCAGGAGGCGCACTCCCGGCGACGTCGGATGGCCGTGCGGTCCTCGGCCGGCCGCGAGTCCACGACCCTCGTGTCCTGGGTCCCGCACCACGGGCATCGCATGTCCGCTCCTTCCTCCGGACGCAACATCTTGGACCCGGGCCCGGTGAATCGCAACATGTGGTGGGCTGGACGTGGCGGCCGCTCCGGCCGCTCACTGGGCCCTGCCATAATCCGGGCATGCCTCTGGACGTCGAGCTGGCCCTCCGTCTGCTCGGCGCGGCCGTGGCCGGCGCGCTGGTCGGCTTCGAGCGGGAGCTTCGGGACCAGCCGGCCGGGTTCCGGACCCACATGCTGGTGGCGCTGGGGTCGTGCGTGTTCACGGTGATCTCGGCGTACGGGTTCGGCGCCCTGGTCGGTGAGCGCGGCTACGTCCGCGTGGACCCGAGCCGGATCGCCGCCCAGATCGTCACCGGGATCGGGTTCCTGGGGGCGGGCGTGATCTTCCGACAAGGCCTCACTGTCCGGGGCCTGACCACGGCGGCCAGCCTGTGGGTCACCGCGGCCCTGGGGATGGCGGTCGGCGCGGGGGCCTACCTCGTGGCCGGGGTGGGGACGGCCATCGCCATGCTGACCATCGTGGCCCTCCGCCCGGTCCGTCGAGCCGTGCGGGGGCTCCGCAGCGAGCAGGAGGAGCTGGTCCTAGAGGTGCTGCCGGAGGTCCCCCTGGAACACCTCATGAAGGACCTGGGGGCCGCCGGGATCCGGATCGACCACCTCCGGGTCGTTGACGAGGGCGAGGATCGGATCGAGGTCGTCATGTCGGTCCGGATCCCCCCGGATAGTTCCCCTGAGGAGGTCATGGTCCTGATCCGGGCTATCCGGGGCGTCCGCGGCGTCGAGTGGAGCCGGTGACGGGCCGGCCCTACCCCGCCGGCAGGACCAGGGTCTGACCCTCCATCAGGAGCGCCGTGCCCAGGCCGTTCTCTTCGCGGATGGCCTCGACCAGGGGCCTGGGGTCGCCCTCGGACCCGGTCAGGTCCCGGGCGATCTCCCACAGCGTCTCCCCCTCGGCCACGACGTGGCTCCGGGCGGGCGCCGGCTCTGCCGGGGGGCCACCCACGGCCCTCCCGGCCGCCCACACCGTGCTCAGGAGCACCACTACCAGCACCGCCACGCGGCCCCATCGAACCCGTGTTCGAGTCACGCCCTCATTATGGCGAACGGGTGTTCGACCGTCAAGGCTCGAACAGGTGTTTGATTCCATGGCTCGGCCATGCTAGCCTCCCCCTCTGACATGGACGATCTGACGCCCAGGCAGCAGCGCATCGTCGAGTTCATCCGCCGGACCGTGCAGGATCGGGGATACCCGCCCACGGTCCGCGAGATCGGGGAGGCCGTCGGCCTCACATCGTCCTCCAGCGTGCACGCCCAGCTGGCCAACCTCCAGCGTAAGGGCCTCCTGCGGAAGGACCCGGCAAAGCCCAGGGCCATCGAGGTGGCCGGGGCCAGACCCAGAGGGTCGGCCGCCGTGACGGTCCCCGTGCTGGGCCGGATCGCCGCCGGGGCGCCCCTCCTGGCCGAGGAGAACGTCGAGGACCACGTGGCCGTCGACGCCGGCCTGACTGGAGACGAGGAGCACTTCGCGCTCCGGGTGGCCGGGGAATCGATGATCGATGCCGGGATCCTCGACGGCGACCTCGTGGTGATCCGCCGGCAGGACGTGGCGGAGGACGGCTCGATCGTGGCCGCCCAGGTCCCGGGCCCCGCCGAGGAGGAGGCCACCGTGAAGCGCCTCCACCGACGGGGACGCCGTGTCACGCTGGTCCCGGAGAACCCGACCATGGAGCCCTTCGACCTGCCGGAGGGCGGCCGTATCCTGGGCCAGGTGGTCGCGGTCCTCCGCCGCCTCTAACCGAGGCGGGACCGGCGGGACACTGGGCGGAC
>Ga0256867_10000720_pt1 | contig 13311 bp, 10 predicted proteins | sample RVTome_15_FD_185939 | JGI IMG/M metagenome (GOLD analysis project Ga0256867, IMG submission 185939) | Soil microbial communities from uranium-contaminated site in the Upper Colorado River Basin, Wyoming, United States - RVT150D86 (HiSeq) ... | reverse complement strand
CAGCGATCCGGGTCCCGACCCTACTCCTCAGGTCCGAAGCGCGGCGATGGGCGGGTTCGTCTCCTCCGCCATCGGCGCAGCGTTCACGGGCTTCGGCTGTCTCACCGGCTACGGTGACCAGGCCTTCGTGCTGGCGGGCCTGGGCTTCCTGGTCGTCGGGCTGGTGTTCCAGGGCATCGTTCTCGATCGGGCGCGCCGGTTCTCGACGACGAGCAGGGTGCTTCGGATCGGCGGGTCGGGGAAGACCCCTCTCGCCGATGGCGAGGAGCATCCACGCACCTTCGTCGACGGCAACTGGGTCCGATTCTGGAGCAACGACGATCCGACCAGGATGTTGGCCCAGTCCGCGGAGATCTTCAACCCCTCAGCCAGGGTCGTTCTTCGACGCTGTGTCGATCCAGCGCACACGGCCCTCGGAAGCCAGGTCCCGCCTCGCGACATGGGGTATCATGCCGATGTCACATGAGCCACGCGAACCGGCCTTCCCACCTCATCCCGGAGGTGGACCATTCCAGCCTCGAACGGTTCTGGCCACGACGTGGAGTACGAGGTTGAAGAGAAGGATCCGGCGGGCTGCACCTCCTTGAGTCCCCCCTTGTCAGATCCTGGAATCCCGGGGTCGGCGGGGCTGTTGTCTCCCTCACAACCGCGGCGGGGCGGTCTGCCTCGCCGGTGGGAAGAGACAACGGGAGTGAGGATGCCAGAGCGAAAGGACCCCGCGAGCCAAGCACCCGAGGCGCCGGAGAGCCGGAGCGCTGCGGAGACCGTCCAGGAGACCCAGACCGAGGAGCCGGGTGAGGCCCGGGCCGCCGAGCCCGCCGCCGGCGCCGGCCGCCCGACCCCGCAGATCGCCGGCATGCCCACCCTGCCCGTCCTGCCCCTCCGCGACGCGGTGCTGTTCCCCGGCGTGACGGTGCCGATCGGCGTCGGACGGCCGGGGACGCTGAAGGCGATCGAGGCGGCGATCAAGGGGCCGGAGAAGCTCCTGTTCGCGGTCGCCCAGCGCCAGAACGTCGACGAGGTGACGCCCGAGGGGCTCTACACCATCGGCACGGTGGCGCGGATCGCCCAGATCCAGCGCGGCCTCGGCGGCGCCCAGCTCCTGGTGCGCGGCGAGCGGCGCGGCATCGCGGTGCGCATCAGCGAGGGGAGCGGCTATCTCCACGCGATCGTCCGCGACGCCGAGGAGATGCAGCCGCTCGACGCCGAGGACCCGGCGTTCGCCGCCCTCTACCGCGAGGCGCGCGAGCGGGCGAGCGAGCTGGGCAAGCGGGTCGGCCTGCCCGACGAGGTGGTCGAGCAGGTGCTCGAGAACGTCACCGAGCCCGGCCGCTTCGCCGACCTGGTGGCCGGCTACACCGAGATGCCGACCGCCGACCGCCAGATGCTGCTCGAGACCCTGTCGGTCGAGGAGCGGCTGCGCCGGGTGCTGGTGCTGGTGCAGCGGCAGATCGGCGTGCTCGAGGCCCAGGAGACGATCAAGTCGAAGGTCCAGGAGGAGCTCGGCGACCGCCAGCGCGAGATGTACCTGCGCGAGCAGATGAAGGCGATCCAGCAGGAGCTCGGCGAGGGCGAGGGGGGCGAGGACGTCCAGGAGCTGAAGGAGCGCCTCGACGCCCTGCCGTTGCCCGAGGAGGTGCGCAAGGAGGTCGACCGCGAGTGGGGCCGGCTGTCGCGCATCGGCCGCGAGGGGATGGAGTCGCAGGTCATCCGCACCTATCTCGAGACGATCACCGAGCTGCCCTGGGGCGAGCGCACCGAGGAGCACCTCGACATCCAGCGCGCCGAAGAGATCCTCGACGAGGACCACTATGGCCTCGAGGACGTCAAGGACCGGGTGCTCGAGTTCCTGGCCGTGCGCCAGCTCCGCACCGCCCGCGCCGCGGCCGAGGGAGGGAAGGCCGAAGCGAAGACGGACGGCACTGAGGTGACGGCGGAGGCCGGCGGCGACGGCGACGGCGACGGTGCGGCGGTCGCCGAAGCGGCGTCCCCGGGCGGCAACGGCAAGGCCGCCGAGGCCGAGATCCCCGGCGGCGACGGCAAACCCGCCGAGGGCGAGCCCGCCGACGGCTCGCCGGGCGGCAACGAGGACGACCGCGCCGCCCGCGGCCCGATCCTGCTCTTCGTCGGCCCGCCGGGCGTCGGCAAGACCTCGATCGCCAAGTCGATCGCCCGCGCGATGGGGCGCAAGTACGTGCGCATCTCGCTCGGCGGCGCCCGCGACGAGGCCGACATCCGCGGCCACCGCCGCACCTACGTCGGCGCCATGCCGGGGCGGATCATCCAGGGCATGAAGCAGGCCGGCACCAAGAACCCGGTGTTTCTGCTCGACGAGGTCGACAAGCTCGGCGTCTCGTTCCAGGGCAACCCGGCGAGCGCGCTGCTCGAGGTGCTCGACCCGGCGCAGAACGACACCTTCGTCGACCACTACCTCGGCGTGCCGTTCGACCTCTCCGAGGTCCTGTTCATCGCCACCGCGAACTTCATCCAGGACATCCCGGGGCCGCTGCTCGACCGCCTCGAGGTGGTCGAGTTCGCCGGCTACACCGAGGCCGAGAAGCGCGAGATCGCGCGCCGCTACCTGCTGCCGCGCCAGCTCGGGGAGAACGCGCTGGCGCCCGATCAGCTCGAGCTGACCGACGCGGCGCTGTCGCGGCTCATCAGCGGCTACACCCGCGAGGCCGGGGTGCGCCAGCTCGAGCGCGAGCTGGGGCGGGTGGCGCGCAAGGTGGCGCGCAAGATCGCCGGCCGCGAGATCGAGCGCTTCGAGCTCGACGAGCAGGGGCTGCACGACCTGCTCGGCCGCCCCAAGGTGCACCCCGAGCACGCCGCCGCGGCCGACCAGGTCGGCGTCGCCACCGGCATGTACTACACGCCGGTCGGCGGCGACATCATGTTCGTCGAGGCGTCGCAGATGCCGGGCAAGGGCGAGCTGACCCTGACCGGCCAGCTCGGCGACGTGATGAAGGAGTCGGCGCGCGCCGCCCTCACCTACGCGCGCTCGCACGCCGACGTCCTGGGCATCGACCCCAAGTCGTTCAAGCAGGACCTGCACATCCACGTGCCGGCCGGCGCGATCCCCAAGGACGGCCCCTCGGCGGGCGTCACCATGGCCACGGCGCTGGTCTCGCGGCTGTCCGGCCGCCCGGCGCGCCACGACGTCGCGATGACCGGCGAGATCACGCTCTCCGGCCGGGTGCTGCCGATCGGCGGGGTCAAGGAGAAGGTGCTCGGCGCGGTGCGCGCCGGCATCACCCGGATCGTCCTGCCCAAGGCCAACGAGGCCGACCTCGAGGACCTCCCCGACGACGTCCGCGCCCGCCTCGAGGTCCACGCGGTCGATGACCTCGGCGAGGCCCTGGCGATCACCCTGCGCGGCGGCTCCTACCGCGAGGGCCGCCTGACCTTCCCGGAGGTCGAGGCCCCGACCGACGGCGGCGGCGAGCGGCCGGCGGCGGCGAGCGAGCTGCACCACTGAGGTCGCCGCCGAGGATCGGCGGCAAGAGTCGGATTCGCGAGTCCAGTCCCTGACGGCGGAGGTGGATCAGTACTCACCCGCCTGTGGTAGCGTTCATCGGATTCCCGAGCCAGATCGCTTCCGGTGCGGCGGTGCGCGGACGCCACTTGCCGGCCCGCCAAGCCCGCCCTTGGGCTCTCGCCACGCCCCCTGTTCCTCGCCGAGGAGGGCTTCGCGGCGCGGCTCGGAAGACGGTCCTTCCCGCCCGGCGCGGAGACCGAAAGCGACGACCATGACCCGAAACGCCTCGCCGGCCGTGCAGTCCAGCGCTCTGATCGCGGCGCTGCTCGCCCTCGCCGCGTTTCCTCCCGTCGCCCACTCGGCGACGATCACGGTCGACACCCTCGAGGACGTGGTCGACGCCGACGGCGACTGCGCGCTGCGCGAGGCGATCGAGGCGGCGAACGCCAACGCCGCGGTCGACGGCTGCGCCGCCGGCGACCAGAGCCCCCGGACGCCGACGTCATCGGCTTCGCCCCGGCGCTGACCGGCGGCGGACCGGTGGTGATCGTGCTCACCGGCGGCGAGCTGCCGGCGATCCTCCAGCCGGTCGAGATCGCCGGTCCGGGGGCCGACCTGCTGAGCGTCGACGCCGGGGGCGCCAGCCGCATTCTGTCGATCGGCGCCGTTTTCGGCGTCGTCACCGGCACCACCACGCTGCGCGACCTCACGCTGACCGGCGGCAGCCTGGGCCTGGGCAACGGCGGCGCGCTGTCGATCCATACCGCCAGCACGGTGCTCGAGCGCCTGCGGGTGGTCGGCAACGGGGCGACGTTCGGCGGCGGCATCGAATTCGCCCCGGCGCCGTCCCCGCTGCCCGTTCCCGGGGGCGCGGCACCGTCAGCCTGGTCGTCCGCGACTCCGAAATCGGCGCCAACTTCGCGGCCAACGCCGGGGGCGGCATCCACGGCAACCTGCGGGGCGACACCACGCTCGAGCTGGTCAACACGACGGTCTCGGGAAACGGCGCGCGGCGCGGGGGCGGCGTCGATTTCGACAATCCGCTGTCGCCTCCTCCCGGTTCGAGCGTCCGCCTGCGGCTGGTCGGCACGACGGTGGCGGACAACACGGCGACCCAGGTCGGCGGCGGTGGTGGCGGCGGTCTGTTCGTCGAGTTCGCCGCGGACACGGTGAGCAACGACCGTTACGAGTGGACCTTCCTCGGTTCGCCCCATGGGGGCTCGCGGCCCTCGCCCTCCTGCTCGCCGCGTCCGGGCTGGCGCTCGGGCGGAGGCCGAGCTGACTCGACTCGACGAACCCGCAGCGCCCAGCCAGTCCCGGGTCGAAGGAACTCCTCGCCCAGCCGCGCCGCGGGCGACCCCGGCTTCGGGCGCCAGCCGTAGCGCCAGGTGGCGTGGGGGACAGCGGCAAGGTTGACCGAGCGAGAGCCGGCTCGTAAACTCTTCGAGCATTACCCAGTCAGGTGCTGACGATGAATGCTCCGCCGCGCCTCTCGCGCCGCGGACTCGACTGAGGAGGGATGACCATGCTCAAGTTCTTCACGCGGCTGCCGGACGCGCGTCCCGAGGACTACGTTCGTCAGAAGCACGGACGTCGGGCGCTGACCGTCGGACGTTCAGGCGACGACGCGGCCAAGACCTCGTTCGGCCAGGCGATTCGGCGGGCGGCGAGCACGGAGTCGCCGCCGCTCCCGGTCACCGATCCGCACCAACAGATCTCGGTGAGCACCGAACAGCGGGCGGTCATCGAGGAGCGCCAGCGCTGCGCCCTCGAGACACTGGAGCAGGAGTCGCCGCTGGCGGACGGCGAGCGCATCGAGGAGGACTTCTTCTCCTACCTGTCCGCACCGTACGCGGGCCTGCCGGCGGGCACGGCGGTGCTGCGCCGGCGCACCGATCGCGCGGAGATCTGCTACGTCTTCGACGACTTCCAGATCACCGACGCCGGCGACCTCCAGATGCTGCCGCCGCCGGCCTTCACGCCGAGCGACGTCGCGCCGCCGCGGGCGCTCGCGGTGAGCGCCGGCCTCGACACCCGCAAGATCTTCAACTCCTTGGCCTCGGGTCTGGCGAGCGGCATCGGCGGCAAGATCGGCGCCTTGATCTTCGATGCCGTGTTCCCGCCGGGCGTGCCGAGCTACTTCGACGAGGTCTACAAGGAGATCGAGAGGATCGTCGATCGAACCGTCACGCAGAACACCGTCGACACGATCGATGGCAAGCTCAACGGGATCGTCCTGTGGCTGCGCAACACGTATAGACACCTCAAGGAGGCGGACCCGCCGGAGTCGCGGAAGACGCTGACCAAGGAGCTCGCGAACTACCTGCCCGTCATCCACAAGGATGTCGTCGGTCCGTTGATGCAGAAGCATTTCGAGGAGCCGGGCTTCTCCGTGTTCATGGTCGCGGCCGGCGTCCATCTGGGCCTGATCCAGGAGCAGGCGCTGGTCGATCCCCGACAGCCCGATCCGGCGAAATCGCCGTATGCCCAGTCCATCAAGGACTATGTGAAGGATTACGCCGCGCACGCCGAGCGCGTCCTCCGTCAGTTGGTCGCAGCGCGGCGCGAGAAGGTCACGACGAAATACGATGCCGAGCGGATCATCGACGAGTCGGCTGCAGGGGGGTACGACAAGCCGGCCTATCGCTGGAAGGACCTCCTGACCGGTGAGCGGGGCAAGCGCTACCCTGAGCACAGGGACAAGGACAAGGGCTACCACTCCGGACGAGAAGAGGCCGACCGCGACCGCGAGATCCGCCGCGGCGTTGTGGAGAATGCCCTGCGCCGCGACCTCGGAACGCCCAACAACGCGATCGCCCAGTGGCGCAAGCTGATCACCGCGCCGCTCCCGAAGGTCTAGGACCTCGGCGACCCGCCGGCCGCTACGCCTCGCGCGCCAGCCACTCCCGCGGCCGCAGGTACTCCTCGGCCAGCCGCGCCTCGGGCGAGCCCGGTTCGGGGCGCCAGCCGTAGCGCCAGACGGCGTGCGGGGGGAGCGACATGAGGATCGACTCGGCGCGGCCGCCGGACTGGATGCCGAAGCGGGTGCCGCGGTCGTAGAGCAGGTTGAACTCGACGTAGCGGCCGCGGCGGAGGAGCTGCCAGGAGCGCTCGCGCTCGCCGAACGGCGTCGCCTTGCGGCGGCGGACGATCGGCAGGTAGGCGGGCAGATAGGCGTCGCCGACGGCGCGCAGGAAGGCGAAGGTGCGCTCGAAGCCCCACTCGTCGAGGTCGTCGAAGAACAGGCCGCCCACGCCGCGCGCCTCGCCCCGGTGGGGGAGGACGAAGTACTCGTCGCACCAGTGTTTGAAGCGGGGGTAGACGTCGTCGCCGAACCGCGCGCAGGCGTCGCGCGCGGTCGCGTGCCAGTGCGCGGCGTCCTCCTCGAAGCCGTAGCAGGGGGTGAGGTCGAAGCCGCCGCCGAACCACCAGGCCGACTCGGCGTCGGTCTCACCGCCCGCCCCGCCGCCGCCCGCCCGCTCGGCGAGGAAGAAGCGGACGTTGGCGTGCGAGACCGGCACGTAGGGGTTGGCCGGGTGGATCACCAGCGAGACGCCGAGGGCGCGGAAGGAGCGGCCGGCCAGCTCGGGCCGCCGGGCGGTCGCGGCCGCCGGCAGGTGCGTGCCGCGGACGTCGGAGTAGCCCACCCCCGCCTGCTCGAACACCCCGCCGCCGGCGAGCACCCGGGTCCTGCCGCCGCCCCCCTCCTCGCGCTCCCAGCGGTCGTCGCCGAAGCGCGCGCCGCCGTCCTCGGCCTCGAGCGCCCCACAAATGGTCTCCTGCAGCCCGCGCAGGTACTCCGCCACCGCCTCGGCGTCGACCCTCGCGCTCACGGCCGCCCCTGCAGCAGGCGCAATACCGCCAGCAGGCTGCGCGGCGCGTGGGGCGTCACCGTCCACCGCCGGTTGAAGGCCGTGAGGCGGTCCGCCAGGCTGGCGGCGTCGCGGTGGGCGGCGATCAGGACGCCGGCGGGTTCGCCCTCCATCTCCTGGAGGTGCTCGACCGCGGCGCGCACGGCGGCCTCCGCCTGGCCGCGGTCGAGCCAGATCACCATGCCGGCGCAGGCGGGCACGAGCGAGCCGATCTGCAGCCGGGCGCGGTCGGAGAGCGCCTGGACGTGGAGCGCCAGGCGGCCGCCCTCGACCTCGAACGAGGCGCTGCCGCCCTGGCGCTGGCGGAGCTGGCGGCCGAGGTCGCGCAGCGGCTCGCCGGCCCCGGAGCGGGGCAGGGAGTCGAACAGGCCGAGCAGCTCCGGCCACACCCCCTCCTCGGCGAGCAGCAGGAACGGCGGCAGGCCGGGGCCGGCCCGGCGCCCGGCGGCGGCGCTGCGGAGCTGGGCGAGCGCGAGGTCGTAGAGCAGGGCGCCGTCGATCTCGCGCGTGGTCATGAAGTCGTCCTCGCGCGCCTCGCCGGCGGCGGCGACCGCCCCCTGCTCGATCAGCCAGGCGACCGCCAGGCGCACCGCCCGCGGCGCCGCCGGGATCGCCTCGACCAGGTCGTAGAGGCGGGTGCCGGCGGCGCTGCCGATGCGGGTGGCGACCTCGACGATCGGCAGCCGAACGAACTCGTCGGCGGCCGCCGGCAGCGGCGCGCCGGTCAACCCGAGCGGGGCGCCGGTGACCGGCAGCAGGTGCCGCCGCCGCTCCAGCTCGTCGCGCATCCACTGCCCGAGCAGCAGCAGCGACATCGTCGGCAGCGGCGCGCCGGCGGCCTTGGGCTGCTCGCCCGCCGCCCGGGCGGCGAATCGGAAGCGCCCGCGGTCGGCCTCGAGCAGCGCCAGCAGCGCGTCGGCGCCGGTCAGCTCGCCGCAGCTCGCCGCCACCGCCCGGCCGGAGGCGAAGCTCACCCGCCCCGAGAGCGGCGTCGCCCGCACCACCAGCTCGCCGCTCTTGCCCATGTGCTCGAGGTACTGGATCAGCTCGGGCAGCGGGTCGGTGGCGAGGTCGCCGGAGAGCGCCGGCGCGGCGTGCGAGCCGCCGGCGTCGATCAGCCGCTCGACCCGCAGCAGGAGCTCTTCGGGATCGAACGCCCCGGCGACCAGGTCGCTGGCGCCGGCGCGCAGGGCGGCGAGCCGGTCGAGCGCCGGCCGGTCCGCGCCGCCGGAGTCGATCAACACCACCGGCAGGTCGCGCGACTCGGCGCGGCCACGCAGGGCGCGCAGCGCCTCGAGCGCGGCGGTCGCAGGCTTCGTGGTCGGGCCCGAGGTCCCGAGCACCACAGCATCGGCACCGCCGTCCTCGGCCGCCGCCGGCACCGCCGCGGCGTCCTCGACCATGCGCACCCGGTGCCCGGCGGCGCGGAACACGTCCTCGACCGCCGCCGCCAGCACCGGGTCGCGTTCGACGAGCAGCACCCTGGCCATGCGCGGGCAGTCTAGTCCAAGCCGTCCGAGGGCTTCCGCCGGTGGCCGGGCGGCCGGCCCGTCAATGCCGCCAGCCGGCGATCGCCGCCGCCACCTCGTCGCGGCGCCCGGGCGGGGCGTAGACGCGGCAGCGTTGGATGCGGTGGAGGTGGCGGATGAAGTGGCTCGACTCCTCCATCGGCTCGAGGCCGCCGCCGGCCCGGCGCACCAGCACCCGCGCCGAGCCGAGCCGGTGGGGGTCCTTCGAGGCGTAGGAGACCAGGAGCTCCGCGTGGCCGAAGCGTTCCTCCAGCTCGGCGACCAGGGAGTCGAAGCGCGCGCGCTCGTCGGCGCTCAGGTGCTCGCGGGTCTCGAACGCGAGCGGCCAGTGCTCGCGCCGGACCACCGCGCGGGCGTGCGGGCTCGGCGAACGGCGCATGCGCGCGGTCACCGAGAGGTCGTCCTCGGCGAGGAAGGCCTCGGGATCGGCCGGCCAGCGCCGCCGCTCCTCCTCCAGCCAGCGTGACAGGTGCAGCTCGAGCGCCTTGCCGATCACCGAGAAGTAGACCTGGGTGAACATGTAGTAGCGCGCCATCACCAGCGCCTCCAGCGCGTGGACGCCGCCCTCGTCGACCCCGATCCCCCAGCCGCCGGTCTCGGGGTCCTCGATGGCGGCCACCGTGTCGAGCAGCCGCTCGAGGTCGTAGCTGCCGTAGCGCACGCCGCAGTAGAGGCCGTCGCGTAGCAGGTAGTCCATCTTGTCGGCGTCCAGCTCGCCGCTGACGATCTGGGCGAGCAGGCGCTGGTCGGCGGCGGGCTCGGCCTCGCCCTCGGCCTCGCCGGCGCCGGCGGCGAGCAGCCGCGCCACGTCGGCGGCCGCGAGACCGCCGCCGAGGCGCTCGAAGACCGCCGCGATCTCGTCCGTGGCGAGCAGCCGGCGGGTCATCTCCTCGTGGTCGATGCCGCCCTCGAACTGCCCCTCGGCCGAGTGGCTGAACGGGGCGTGGCCGACGTCGTGGAGCAGCGCCGCGGCGCGCACCAGCCGGCGCTCGCGAGTGCCCGCGCCGGCGGGGAACGGCGCGCCGCCGCGCGCGGTGAGCGCGTCGTAGAGGCGCCCGGCGAGGTGCATCGCGCCGAGGGCGTGGCTGAAGCGGCTGTGCTCGGCGCCCGGGAAGACCATGAAGGTCAGGCCGAGCTGGCGGATCCAGCGCAGCCGCTGCACCGGCCGGCTGTCGATCAGCGCCGCCTCCAGGGGATCGGCGCGGATGAAGCCGTGGACCGGGTCGCGGATCGAGAGCATGGCGGTCGGCCTGCGGAGCGGGAGCGGCTCGGTCGGGCGGATCGGGTTGGGGCTCGCCGCTTCAGTTGAGGTCGGGGTCGACCGGCCGCCGGTAGGGGCGCAGCAGCTCGACCACCCGCTCGCGGCCGCTCAGGATGGCGAGCAGCTCGAGCGCGCGGTCGGGCAGCGAGCGGATCAGCAGCTCGAGCTTGCGCAGCGCCGGCAGCGGGACATCGGCGGCGATGCGGTTGACCAGCTCCTCGAAGGTGGTGCCGAGCCCGAGCGCCAGCAGCTCGCCGGCGTCGAGCGCCGGCTCCTCGCCGAGGGCGCCCTCGGCGCGCAGGCGGGCGGCCAGCTCGACGATCCGCCGCCGCACCGCGACCACCCCGGCGTCGTCCTCGCGCAGGTCGGGCTCGCCGACCAGCTCGACCTCGGCCTCGCGGAACGGGCGCTCGGCGATCTCGCGGGTGACCGTGAAGCGGCTCTCGCCGATCAGCGAGAAGCGCGTGCCGCCGTCCGGCCGGCGCTCGAGGTCGACCACCCGGCCGGCGGTGCCGCCGGAGAAGATCCGCCGCCGGCCGCGGGCGTCCCGCCGGTCGCCCGGCTTGACCAGCACCGTGCCCAGCCAGCGGTCCTCCTCGTCGCGCGCCGACAGCTCGGCGACCAGTTCCTCGTGCCGGCGGTCGACCACGGCGAGCCCGAGCCGGGTGCGCGGGAAGTGGACGACGTCCGAGAGCGGCAGCAGCGGGATGCGGTCGGGCGGGCGGGTCATCGCGCGGCGCGATCATACCAAGCGGGGCGCGACAGCGCGTCTTCAGAACGTGAACAAGCGCTTTGCGTAAAGACAGCCTATAGTCAGGGGGTGTCCGAGGGCCGGTCGACGGAGATCCCTCCGGCGCTTGCCCGGCGGCGCTACGGCGCGATTGAATCGACGCCAAGAGGAAGGAGAAGACCATGAAGAGACTTTTCATCCTGAGCCTGGCGCTCTTGCTTCCGCTGACATTGGGGGTGGCCTGCGACGAATCCCTGGCGGCAGGCACGCAGCAGCCAGAGCAGGACGAGCATCCGCAAGGCGAGGAGGAGCATCCGGAAGGCGAACCACCCGCAGGGGAAGAAGAGCACCCCGAGGGGGAGGCTTCCGAGGGCCAGGAGCATCCCGAGGGCGAAGGCGGAGAGCACCCCGAGGGTGAGGCCGCCGAGGGCGAGCACCCCGAGGGCGAAGGCGAAGAGCACCCCGAGGAGGACCCGTCTGCGGACGTCGCCGTCGAGCGCCTGACGATCGACCAGCTCGCCGAGGCGATCACGGAGTGGGCCGCGGCGGAGGCCGCGGCGAACGGCGGCTACCTGGTGATCGAGCACCCCGACACGGGCGATCCCCTCGAGCTGACGCTCGACAAGGTGCACCGCGAGCGCCTCAGCCGCGTGGGCGAGCAGACCTACTTCGCGTGCGCGGACTTCGTCGGCCGCGACGGCACGCTGTACGACCTCGACGTCTTCATGCGAGGCCCCAACCGGGAGGCGCTGGAGACCACCGAGGTCACTCTCCACAAGGAGAACGGCGAGGCTCGCTACACCTGGTACGAGGAGGACGGCGTGTGGAAGAAGCGGCCCGCGGCGTGAGGGGTCGCTGGCCCGTCGGCGCCACCCTGGCGCTGACGGGCCTGCTCGTCGGGGGGCTCGCGGGGTTCTGGCTCGCGGCGGCCGGGGTGCCGGCCGCCGCGGAGGATCTCGCCCGCTTCGGCCCCCCTGCCCGCCGCGTCCAGCTCACCTACGCGGTGCGGCTCCGCGACCTGCCGCCGGGCGCCGCGCGAGTCGAGGCCTGGATCCCGCTGCCGCGCGAGCACGCCTTCCAGAGCCTGGAGAGCTACGCGCTGCTCGAGGATTACCCGGCGGAGGAAGTCGAGGACGAAGAGTTCGGCAACCGGTTCCTGCGGCTGGGCCTGACCTCGGCGGCGCGGCGCGCGGGCGGCTCGCCGCTTCCGGTCACCCTCGAGGCCACGGTCACCCGGCGCGCCTACAGCGCCTGGCAGCGCAACGGGGCGCCGAACCGGCCGCCTGCGGGGCTGGCCCGGTATCTGGAGCCGGACCGCCTCGTGCCGACCGGGGGCTTCATCGCCGACGAGGCCCGCCGGGTGGTCGGTGAGAGCGGCGAGCCGCTGCGCAAGGCGCGGCGGCTCTACGATCACGTCGTGCGCACGCTGTCGTACGACAAGTCCGGAGAGGGCTGGGGCCGGGGGGACGCGGCCTATGCCTGCGACGTCCGGACCGGCAACTGCACCGACTTCCACTCCCTGTTCATCGCCGAGGCCCGGTCGGTCGGCGTCCCGGCGCGGTTCGTGATCGGCGTGCCGCTGCCCGCCGATGAGAGCGAGGGCACGATCGGCGGCTATCACTGCTGGTCAGAGTTCTGGCTCGACGACCGCGGATGGGTGCCCGTGGACGCCTCCGAAGCGCACAAGCGGCCGGAGCTGCACGAGCTCTTCTTCGGCGGCCTCGACGCCCACCGGGTGGAGCTCACGACCGGCCGCGATCTCGACCTGCCCGGCGCCGAGGTGAGGGAGCTGAACTTCGTCGTCTACCCGCACGTCGAGGTCGACGGCGCGCTCCACGAGGCGGTGGACACCGAGTTCCGCTTCCGCGAGCCGTCGTAGCGGGTCGCCCGGCGCTCACAGCAGCGCCTGGGCGACGGCGGCGAGGAGCGCGGCGGCGGGCAGGGTCACGAGCCAGGCGAGGACGATGTCGCGGACGACGCGCCAGCGCACGCCGCGGGGGTCGCACGCCACGCCGGCGCCGCGTCGATCGCGCGATCTGTTAAGGTGACGCTCGTGCGAACCCTGCTCGCCCGCCTCCTCGTGCTCGGACTGGCGTGGTCGCTCACCCCGGGTCTCACCGAGGCGGCCGAGAACGCGTGGCACCTGGCGGCCGCCGGCCACGGCGCCCACGCGGTGGCCGCGGGCGACGACCACGCGCCGCGCGGCGACGAGCACGGCTGCTCGGGGACCTACCACCTGTGCGCCTGCCACCACTCGGTGACCCCGACGCTGGCGCAGGCGGTCGCCCTCCAGGCGCCGCGCTCCGCCGGCCGGGCGGGCACGTTGCTGGCCGCTCCCCGGCCCGATCCGGTTCGCGCCGGCCCCTACCACCCTCCTCGGTCCTGATCTCTCCGCATTGACGGCGCCGCCGACCCCCTTCGCCGGGGGACGCGGCCGCATT
>Ga0256867_10000718_pt1 | contig 13327 bp, 7 predicted proteins | sample RVTome_15_FD_185939 | JGI IMG/M metagenome (GOLD analysis project Ga0256867, IMG submission 185939) | Soil microbial communities from uranium-contaminated site in the Upper Colorado River Basin, Wyoming, United States - RVT150D86 (HiSeq) ... | reverse complement strand
TTTCGCGCCGGCTTTAACGTGGTGCGAGTGAATTTTCGCAACTGCGGTGGCACTGAGCATCTGACACCAACGTTGTACCACGGTGGGTTAAGTTGTGATCTGCAAGTCGTCGTAAACCAATTGATTGAGCAAGACGCCTTGAAGCGAATCTTCCTGCTTGGTTTCTCACTGGGTGGGAACATGGTTCTCAAACTCGCCGGCGAATACGGTGAGGACGCTCCATCTGAAGTCATCGCAGTTTGCGCCGTCTCGCCGTCGGTTGATCTGCAAGCCAGCACCGATTTGATTCTCAGCAAACGGAACTGGATTTATCACAAGAGATTCGTCGGCAGCCTGAAGGATAGAATTCGACTTAAGCAAAAGCTCTTTCCCGATGTTTATGATCTGAGCCAACTGCCGCGCATTCGAACCATTCGTGAATTTGATGAGGAGTTTACTTCAATCGCTAATGGGTTCGTGAACGCCGATGACTACTATTATCGCGCGAGCTCGATTCGCGTGGTCTCGGGCATTCGGATCCCAACGCTGATCGTTCATGCTCGAGACGATCCTTTCATCCCTTTCGAACCATTGCGGCAATCGCACTTTTCCGAGAATCCATACATCCTGCTGCTAGCCACCGACCGTGGAGGCCACGTTGCCTTCATTTCCTCAAACACGACGACCGAGGACCGCTTCTGGGCTGAGAACCGTGCAGTGGAGTTCTGTCTTCTGGCGAACGAGGAACGGTGAAAAGCAACATCACCTAATTCTGCGTGGGGTGTCGCAGTTTGGGTTCTCTGTGCGCCCTCTGTGTTCTCTGTGTCTCTGTGGTGAATTCTTCAAGATAATATTAACCACCGAGACACAGAGAACACAGAGGCTGCACAGAGAAGAATTCAAATTAGGTCGCTACTCACTTCTGAATCTTCTTGATGAGTCGCAGAGCGTGGTTACGGGCGATAAGTGGTATGTGTTCGTCTGTGCTGAGATCCTGAAGGAGCTTGAGTAGTTGACGCGGGTCGGAGAACGAATCTCGTTTCAACAGCGACTCCATCGCTTCCATCAGTTTGGGAACGTTCAGCGGTTGATTCTCACGAGCGATCGAAATATCGAAAATCAGAATCGCCTGATCCGCGGCCTTGCGATACTCGTTGACCAGTGTGGAAGCGTCTGAATTATTGGTCCAGTTAAACTCAGCCACGCGCTTGCGATCACCACGCTGCACACCGATCCGCATCGTGCCGAGATGAGGAAACCGTTTGCTTGATTGATAGTCAGTCTGCGACTCAAGAAACTGGAGTGCTTGCCACGATGACCTGATGCGCTCAAGAGCAGCCGCAGAGAGCTCGAGTGGTTCGACTATCGGAGTATCTTCATTCAAACGTTCGAAAGTGACCGTGCCGCGTCCATTCGCGTCGTGTTCAAGGAGAATGTGTTTGATGACAAACTTCGGCTGCGAAAACTCATAGGAGTATTTGACAGCTTCGGCCTTGTCGTCACCAACGACAGTTGGAGCCGCAATCACCTGCTGCGGGCGCGCGTTATGCTTGCCGCCGCTCTGATCCTGAGCGCAAATGGAAATCGCCGCGCTCAAAACTACCAGCGCGGCGGGGAGCCCTTGCAGCAATGACTTTCGCTTTTTCACTCAAACTTTACCGACACCAACCTCGAGACACCTGCCTCCTCCATGGTCACGCCGTACAACGCGCGAGCCATCTCCATCGTCCTCTTGTTGTGTGTGATCACAATGAACTGGGTATCAGCGGACATCTGGACGACCTTATCAGTAAAGCGTCCCACGTTCGCTTCGTCAAGTGGAGCGTCGACCTCGTCAAGCAAGCAGAAGGGCGCCGGACGGTAATGGAAAATTCCCAGCACCAGCGCAAGGGCCGCCATCGCCTTCTCACCACCCGACAAGAGCAACACGTTCTGAAGGCGTTTACCCGGCGGTTGGGCCACCACGTCTATGCCTGATTCGAGCACGTCGTCAGCATCGATCAGACTCATCTCACCGCGCCCGCCACCGAATAGCTCCTGGAACAATACGCTGAAGTTTTTGTTGATCTGTTCAAAAGCGTGACGGAAGCGCTCGCGCGATCGGCGCTTGATCTCTCTCAAAGCCTCTTCGGTTGCAGAAATGCCCTCAACAATATCCTGCCGCTGGACCGTCAAAAACAATAAACGCTCTTCCGCTTCAGCCAACTCCTCGAGCGCCATCATGTTTACGCCGCCGAAACCTTCAAGACGCGTGCGCAGTTCTTCGACTCGTGCGTGGCTGGCATCGAGATCGAATTCATCCGGGAAGGTAAGCTCGCGCGCAAGATCTTCAAGCGCCTGGCCCAATTCCGTCTGGCAGTTTTCATGGACAAACGTTTGCCGCGCCTGTGCCTCCACACGCTGCACCTCCAACGCGCCGCGAGAATCACGCACTTCGGCGGCCCTGCGGTTGAGTTCGGACAACTCAGCAGAAAACTCGTCGGCCTGTCTGCGCGCCTCTTGTAGCTTGTTGGATAGATCCGAGATCTGCTCTTCTTCGCGAGCTCGATCGCTTTCAACCGAGCTGGCTGCGAGTTCGAGATCTGCTATCGATAGTTTCAGATCTTCACCGCGCCCGGTCATTTCAGTGAGATCGATCCGGTGTCTTTCAACTCGCGCCGCATAGTCGGCTAGTTCGCCTTCGATCCTGCGCAGCTCGACTGTCGTGCCGCGGCGTCGCTCGGCTGCGGCTGCTGCGTTAGCGCGCTGCTCTGCCAGTGACTCACTCTCGATCTCGGCTTCCCTTCTTAGGTCTGTCAACAAGGCCGACGCCTTGATGACATTGTCAGCGGCCGCTTCCCTCGCTGATTCGGCGGCTTCAGCCTCTAACAATGCTCGTGCTCGCCTGCTTTCAACTTCCAGTCGCTCGTCTTCGACGCGCGCGGAATCCTGACCGACAACTCGCATGTGGCGCTCTGCGCGTTCGACTTCCTGCTCGAGGCTTGTCGTCGAATGTTCTCGCGCCATTGCCTCGCGTTCCTCGCGACCGATCGCCTCATTCAAGAGAACTACCGCATCTTCCAATTCAACAAGACGCGCGCGAGCATCCTTCGCCGATTTAGCAGAGGTGTCGACTTCCCTCGCCAACGTCTCGGCGCGTGTCTCCAACTCTCTCAATTCTCGTTTGAAGGCGAGAAGTCCGGCTCCTTCTTCCAGATCCCGAGCATCGCCGGCGTTGATAAATTGTCCACTCGCTATCCAGTCGCCATTCAAAGTCACATACACTTCGCCCGTGGCAATGGACTTAGCCATTGCATCTTCGAGACTGGCCGCAAGTCGCGCGTTCATTTTTTGCGGCAACGTCCGCTTGAGCACTGTGACCAGTTGCTGAGGCGCACCGAGCAAATCGCAAATTCGGAGATCATCGCGAAATCCTTCGAGGAGACCGATCGAAAGCGCCGGCCGTTCTTCAAGTCTGCATGCGAGTGCCGTCACCGTGTTTGCTTCATCACTTCCGCCGTGCAAACCGGCAACGAGAAAACTTGCGCGACCACTGTTGTTCTCGCGCAGCCATTGGGCCGCTCGAACTGCATCATCCGGCGTCGGCACAACAATGGATTGCAAGGATGATCCGAGCACACCTTCGACAGCGCGTTCCCATTTCGCGTCAACATTGAGTGCATCGGCAAGTGTGCCGATGAAGTGAAAGTCGCGCGGAGATTCACTGGGAGAAAAGATGAGCTGCACTGCCGGAGAATAATAAGCGCGCCTTTGGTCCAACTCTTTCAAACTCTCCAGGCGATGACTGGAACGCGAATACTCATCACGCACCCTCGTCAGCTCTGCTTCGGTGTCGCTAACCGCTTCATGGCCTCGGACCACGGCATCGACGGCGGTTTCGCGTTCGGCTTGAAGCTTTGTAACGCGCGCTCGAGCGTCGCCGAGTTCACGCGAGAACCTCTCAGCTTCCAGTTTTCTTTCGGCATGCTGGCTTGCTGCGCGGTCGCCTTCGCGGGCCAGTCCCTCGGCTTGCTGGGATAAACGCTCCAGAGTCGCTTCGAGCTGCCGCGCAATCTCTCGGACTCTTTCCGCGATCGCTGTTTGGGAGAGAAGTTCGGAACGGGCACTCTCGATCTCGATCTCAGCGGCATTAGCAGCGGCAAGCCTTTCGGCATACGACTCCTCAGCAGCTCTTAACAAAAGCGCACTCCGATCGGATTCTTCTCGGAGCCTTGCATCTTCCTGCTGCAAACGCCGGCATTCGGCTTCAATCAAAACCAGCCGCGACGTTAAGGCTTCGATCTCGGCAGCAACTTCACCCTTGCGCTTTTCGATCTCACTCAACTGCTCCTGCTGATAGACACATTCGCGCGCCTGCCGATCGCGTCGCAGCACTGCTTCCGCAGCCGCAGCCCGCGCGGTTGATAACTCGTCTTCGAGACTTCGCGCTTCCTGGGTGGCCGACCGCGCCGCTTCTTCTCTCTTACTTAAGTCGTCGGCAATACCGAGTTCGAGTTCAGTGACTTCAGCAAGCTTCGTCTTCGTCTCTTCAAGCACAATCGCAAGCTTGCGATCCTCTGCCACATAAACGTGACGCAGCAGCTCGCGCAGTTCTTCGCGAAGCACTCCGTAGCGACGCGCCTTTGCAGCCTGGCGGCGAAGGCTGTTTACCTGGCGATCGATCTCGGAAACAATGTCAGAAATGCGAGAGAGATTTGATCGCGCAGACTCAAGACGCGCTTCAGTTGCTCGCTGCCGAACGCGAAACTTGGTGATGCCGGCTGCCTCTTCGATAAGCGTGCGCCGATCCATCGGCTTCGCGGAGAGGATCTGACCAATCCTTCCCTGTTCGATGATCGCGTAATGACCACCCGCCAAACCGGTTCCGGAAAAGAGATCCTGAATGTCCCGCAGACGACAGATTCTGTCGTTCAGCAAATATTCACTCTCGCCAGATCGGTATAACCTGCGAGTGACTGAAACAGCTTCGCCGGGCGCAAACTCCAACGCGAGATTTCGCCGGCGCCAGTGTCGCTTGTGCGATGTTTTCGGAGGAGGAGTTGACTCGGGAATAGTTACGTCCGGGCTTTGGCTCTCCTCCGCCGGCTCGCCATTAGTTGTTTCCGCGGCCACTGCTTGAGGTTGATCGGGCGGAAGAATCTCATCGAGATTCACCAGCCGGTCGTCGATCCGCTCGAGCGTTGAATCGATGTCTTCGATGTCAGGCTCGGCTTCGACGACCTCGTCGCGCACCATGTGCATCACGACTTCAGCCATGCCACTTGGGGGACGGTTGCGTGCTCCCTGAAAAATGACATCCTTCATCTCGCCGCCACGCAGATGCTTGACCCGCTGCTCGCCCAAAACCCATGCAATCGCATCGGCGACGTTGCTCTTACCACAGCCGTTCGGCCCGACGATGGCGGTTATTCCGTCTCCTGTGAAGATTATTTCGGTGTAGTCGGCGAAGGATTTGAAGCCGGTGATTTCCAGACGCTGGAGTTTGAACATTAGCTAAACAGCTCTGTTTTGGCCAGCCTCTCGACGTGCGGAGAGGCATACGTTCGGGTGAGCCACTATAAGTGCGAGCCGCTTAGAATGTCAACTAGAACTTGAAGTTAGCTTTCCTTAATTGAAGTGACAAGCAAGGTTAAGCGCGGAACTTTAAGCCACGGATTTACCCGGATAACACTGATCAAAACGAAGAACAAAGAGCCTGATTTCTGAATCTGTGTTCATTTGTGTAAATCCGTGGCGGCTTCAGGGCCGCCGCGCGTAAAGAAGCAGCTTTACGCCCGGGCGCAATTCAAAGCTCCCGCCGGTCTGTTTTGAAGGGACGTGGCGGTAGAGTCCGCCAAAACTGGCGTCAATTTCCTCCTTCTGATTCTCGTTTGCAATGATAATCGGTTCGGTGGATGCCGACATCCGACCGAAGTACCCGACGCGGCTGTAGTTCCGCAAGTACCAGGGCAAGGGCCAATAGTCAGGGCTCACTACCGTGATCCCTGTGAGTCCTCCAGCCTCCTGCTTCGCAATTTGTTCTATTTCATTAACTAAATCCAGAGTGTTTCTCTTTGTGTGAGCATAAACGTAAACGTACCTGGGATTGTCGTTATCGTAGTTAACAAAGTTTAAATCGATGGTCTGATAGGTGCCGATGCCAATCGCTACTGTTAATATTGCGGAAACCAACCTCAACTGACCTCGATCCATTTCATAAATTGCCTGAATCGCATACCCCGCAATGAGTGCAAGGGGCACAACAAAGTTCAGCAAAAGCCAGGGCGTCTTGTAGGGGATTAGCGAATAAGCGGCGATGAGGCCAAAGGACCACATTGCACAAAACAGAGCGAGCGCATTCTTAGGTTTCAAAACGACGATAGCCGCACCCACCGCGCCCAGGAACAACAGAGCCGCCTCCTGCCTGACCAGCCAAATGATGTACGTGGACGGTGGATGGACATGTGCAACTCTGCCGGTCTTCGTCCAGACAGCAAAGGTCTGTAGTGAATCGTATATACCTTTGTGGTTTTGGAAGAATGATGAATAAAAGAGCAGGTAAAGACCCTGAAACACTATGAGCGCCAACACGATATTCCCCACGACGCTTTTGGGGCCGCCCATATCCGCTACCACTTTACTCAGTCCGATTGAGGGACCCCGCCCCCTCTTTCGTCTGACAGTTTGAGCAACTGATTTGCGATTGAAGTGCGCATATACAAGTGTAAGAGAAAGGGCAATGATCAGGACTCCCACTGAGATCATCGCGGTTTCCTTGGTTGCAAAGAGAAGGGCCGCCGAGGCGCCCGCCGGTATCAAATACGACGGATTACGCTCTTCATAAAACCAGACGCCTGCCACGACGATTCCCAACGTGAAGAAAACAAACAGAGACTCATGGATAAAGTACCGCGAGAGATAAACAGCTCCCGGTGAGATGGCCAACAGCAGAGCCGCTGCAAGCGTCGCTAAAGTTCCCAATCTTCTGCGCAGCAAAAAAACGAGACCGATAGTTGCGATTCCGAAGACGGCAGGCACCAGCCGAATGGTGAACGTCGTTAACCCATAGGTTTCGCGTGCCGCAGAACCGAACAACCATCTTGTGATCCAGGGAATCAACGCCGAAAAGTAATAGAGAGTTGGTCCATGATAGTTTTCAGGATCGTAGTTGTAAGCTCCTTCGCGCACGAGCTTGACCAAAAAGTTTCCATTCACTCCTTCGTCGTGATGCAGCGGTACGAGGTTTAAATTGTAGAGCCGGAGAATAGCGCCAACTACGAAGATTCCAATTACGCCGAATTTCCAGGTGCGCTCAGGGATTTTGTCTTCAAGCGCAAGCGCGCCCGCACGCCGGGGGTTGTCAGTCTCCGCGGGATGAATCCTAACGCGAGCTTTCTTGTTGTTACCTGATTTTGTAGAGGCTGTACTCACCAACTTCTCCAACCTTCTCAAAGCGTCCGAAGAAATTTTCGTTTATCGGAGTGACCACTTTCTCGTGTGGGCCGATCACCGCATAGTCGACGCCGTAGTTATTCATTAACTGAACTGCGTCAGGTGCGCCCTGGTAGATGCGTTTGATCTCTCCTTCGCGTTGAACAAATTCGAGCCCGTGAGTCCAAATGTGGCCGGGATAGCCCATGAGCGAGCGACGCCCGGTTAGAAACACAGGTGTGTTGTGCACTGGCGCGTGAATGACCAACGCACGGGGCGCTGTTTGCTCTTTCACAAGTTCGGCGAAGCGGAGTCCCTCAGCGTCGAACACTTGATATTCAATCTTACGTAGCGCGATGCCGGCAACGTCGAGCGCACCTGCAAATGTGATGCAAACAAAAAGCAGCAACGCGATAACTCGTCGAATCGGACCTTGACGCCATAGTCTTGCCAGCAATAACGCTACGAGTGGAGCCGATGCCAGCCACCAGTAATAGAGTACTTTAATGTTGTCCCAGATCCAGGGCGCCATTTTAACGAAGTTAGGAATTATGAAGCAGAGTGTAAAAGGCAAATAGAAGAGCAGCACCCGTCGTGGAACAAGGTATCCATCTCCCCTCATAAGAACCGCCACAAATATCAGTGGAATAAACAGTCCTGTATTCTTAAACCAGAACCAGATGGGATTCTCCTGGCCACGATCCCATCCCAACTCCCACGCAAAAAAACTACCGGCATCAACTGCGCTGTGCAAAGTGGACCAAAGCAGTTGAGGGATTGCGATGACAGAGGCCACGGCGAAAAACGCGAACCACTCGCGCCAACGAATCTGAATCAACGCGAGACAACCCGCCATTGCCATCACGACCACAAAACTATGCGCATGGACCAACGGCAATAATCCCGCAGCCACGCCGGCAGCTATCATGCGCCGGGTGGCGAGGGGGAAACGCGTCTGTGTGTCCTCGTTCCACAAGTGTTTGGCGCTCGCGCGAGCCGGATCGCCTCGTTTTCCCGTGTCTGCGATTTCTGCCTGTCGCGCTTTACCGGTCGCAATCCACCACTGTGTGAAAGCGATCGTAGCCAGTGGAAGTCCCATAAGAAATCCGCGTTGAGGGACCAGCAGCGCAGAAATTGCATTTCCCCAGCGCCAGGTTGTTTCGGGTATCACAGTAAAAGAAGGAGGCAGATCCAGGAGCAGACCGTAAAGACCACCTTCATTCTTTCCAGCTTTTTCAAACAACAACACCCAGCCCAGGCCACCATTCAGCAAAACCAGCAACGGCGTGATGATTGCAGCCAGTTTGTCTCGCAACATCACCAGGGCCCAGCGATGAATCAATCCGATAAAAGACATTCCGAGAATGAAATTCTCGATGAACATCGACTGCCGCAAGTCGGCGCCACACCTCACAAAAACTGCTGACACGAAGTCAGAAAGGAAGGGGTAAGTGAAACTAACTCCCGCGTAAGTTGGATCTTCGGGTGGAAAGTTGTTACCGAATGCAAAGCTTGTAATTACGCTGAGATGGAACGGAAGATCGCCGAAGTTATTCAAGAGTCCAGTGCTGAGGCCGGTGTCGTCCTGGATAACCGCACGACTGAATACTCTCCAGAGAACAACAGAAACTACGGCGTAGAACAAACAGTAGCCTGCCGTTGTTGCGTCAGGTCGAAGAAAAAAACGCCGAGTAGTTTTCGAAACTGCTTCAAGGTCCTGTCTTAAACGTTTTAAGGTGGCAGTATCTGTGAGGATCGCAAGTGGGCTGCAACAGATCGCGGCGCTGAAAAAAATGGCAACGCCGCTGAGTCCAACAAATGAGGCGACTACAAAACTGACCAAACCCAGAGCCGCCAACCCAAGAGCCGCTCCGGCGCAAAGTCTCGCACCCAACGGTGCGTTTTCGTCGTAGAGGTAGGTCGCAACCGTACCGCTAACGGTAACTAATAACGCCAGTAGTAAAGACGCAGTCATCTATGGTTTGAGGATTATACCGAGATCAACTTTGGCGGCAACTTTGGCCACGGATTTCACGAATTAGCACGGATCTCTTTTCTCGTAAGTGTTGATCCGTGAGATCCGTGGTCCTTTTGCATCGCTCCGGCTAATCGGTTAGTTTTCTGCTCGAGGCAAATCAATGTTAAGAGCATGTATTGTCGGTCTGCCCAACGTGGGCAAGTCAACCTTATTCAACGCACTCACGGCCCAATCGTCCGCGCTTGCGGCAAATTATCCCTTCGCCACTATCGAACCGAACGTGGGTGTAGTTTCAGTGCCGGATGAACGCTTGGAACCTCTGGCTCGTCTGGTCAAGACGGAAAAGATCGTGCCCGCGACTGTTGAGTTTCTGGATATCGCGGGTCTCGTCCGCGGAGCTTCAAAAGGCGAGGGTTTGGGAAATCAGTTCCTCGCAAACATTCGTGAAACAGATACTGTGGTCCAGGTCGTTCGTTGTTTTGAGGACGAAAGCGTCATTCACGTCGAAGGAGCAGTGGATCCGATCCGAGACATTGAAACGATTCAAATTGAGCTCGCATTGTCTGACTTAGCGACAGCCGAACGTCGACGCGAGAAAGCGCAGAAGAACCTCAAAAGCGGTGATAAAGCTGCGCGGCAGGAATTGGACGTACTGGACAAGATACAACCTGCACTCGAGCAAGGACGGTCGGCAAGAACGGTTACACTTACTGATGACGAACGTGGCGTGACCCGCAACTTTTTTCTCTTGACGATGAAGCCAACGATTTACGCTGCCAACGTTGAAGAAGCCGCACTCGCTAGTCTCGATAGCAATCCCAGGGTCAAAGCGGTGCGCGAGATCGCCAGGAAGGAAGCTGCGGAGTGTTTAGTGATCTGTGCTCAACTCGAAGCAGACCTCGTTGCGCTGCCTCCCGCGGAGCGTCTCGACTATCTCAAGAGTCTTGGTGTCACAACGAGTGGCGTCGACCAACTGATCAAGGGTGCCTATCACCTGCTCGGCTTGATGTCTTTTTTAACGGCGGGGGACAAAGAGGTGCGGGCCTGGACGATTCCGCAAGGAACTCGTGCGCAGACTGCAGCCGGCACGATTCATTCGGATATCGAGCGAGGTTTCATACGCGCCGAGATAATCAGTTATGACGAACTTATCGCAGTTGGATCCTACGCAGCAGCGCGAGAAAAGGGATTGCTACGACTCGAAGGGAAGGACTACATCGTGCAGGAGGGTGATGTAGCTCATTTTCGGTTCAATGTTTAGGATTCTCCGTCACAAGCGTCAGACTCTGAACGCCTTTCTTGTCATTCGCTTCTTCCTTCAGGTGAGGTGAAAAAACGACGGCATGATTGCACGAGCTACTAAATCTAGTCAACTTTGGGTTTTGCGAGGACGAAGTTCGGCGGGTTCAAACCGGGCAACCGAGAGAAGGAGCGTGAAACTCCCGATTGCCCGCGAACAACTAACGTAGCAGGGCACGAATACCTACAAGAATCAGATAACCAATCGCGAGTACAACTGCCACCTTGATCAACAGCACGGCCAGTGAGATAAAAAACGAAATGATACCAAGCGTGATGCCCGCGACCTGGAAAACCAATGTCAAAACAAACGGCACCACCACTACAAAAACAAACACTCCCAGAACGATCATTCCGACAATTCTCAAACCGTTTTTTGCGTGTTTCATCGTCTGCTCTCCAATCCCGTTGCGGCCCCTAAACGTTGGGTTCTGTCTCCCGCCGCCAACTATACGCAGATTCTTGCAGTCGCGTTCCCTTGAAGATTCTGAATTGTTTGCCCGTAAAAATGGCTATTTTTGAACTAAAACTCCGACGAGTCAAGAGTCGCGTTTAGGTGATCCCGCTAGTCGCTTGTTTAATTCATTTCGGCGATAATTATACATATTTTTTGCGCCATGGACCGCTGGAATTCAAGAAGTCTGTTTAGCGAGGACCCTCCGGAGCCTGCCTCCGCCGAAGGCACCCCTCTGGCCGAGCGTATGCGGCCTCGCTCATTGTCGGAGTTTGTTGGCCAAACACACCTCGTCGGGGAAGGTCGTATTCTGCGACGGCTGCTTGCCGGCGGCGGCTCGTTACCGTCGTTAATCCTTTGGGGTGCCCCAGGCACGGGCAAGACAACGCTCGCACGGTTGCTGGCAGACAGTAGTGGACTGAGGTTCATTGCATTATCAGCGGTCTTCTCAGGCGTGAAAGACCTGCGGGAAGCTATTCAGCAAGCGAAGACTGAAAAGCGTTACGGAAAACGAACCGTACTCTTCATCGACGAAATCCATCGCTTCAACAAGTCGCAACAAGACGCACTTTTACACGCGGTCGAGAATGGCACCATTACACTAATCGGCGCGACGACTGAAAATCCCTCTTTCGAAGTGACGGGCGCACTCCTGTCGCGATGCCGGGTACTGGTACTCAACCAACTTTCAGAAGACGAAATTAAGACTATCCTTCAGAACGCACTCGCAGACGTGGAGCGTGGGCTCGCAGGTTTTAGCGCTTCAATCCCCGACGAACTGTTAGAAAGAATTGCACACTCTTCCAGTGGCGACGCCCGGGTAGCGCTCACTGCCCTGGACACTGCGGTCGAATCCACCGAGCCAGACGCAAACGGTATTAGATCAGTTACCGAACAGACTGTCGTCGAAGCGCTCGGTCGTGCTCACTACGCATACGACAAAGGTGGGGAAGAACATTACAACCTGATCTCCGCGCTCATCAAGTCGTTGCGAAATTCGGACGTTGATGCGTCGTTGTATTGGCTCGCGAGAATGATTGAGGGCGGCGCTGATCCCATTTTCATCGCACGCCGTTTGTGTATTCTTGCTTCGGAAGACATCGGACTTGCCGATCCTCAGGCCATGGTCCAGGCGGCTGCCGCTGCCGATATCGTGCAACTGATCGGTTTGCCTGAAGGATTGTTTCCCCTTTCGCAGGCCACGATCTATCTTGCGCGAGCGCCAAAGTCGAATGCGGTCAAGCATGCTTATCACGCAGCCTTGATTGATGCGGAAGAGACAGCCCGGGTGCCAGTACCGCTTCATCTGAGAAACGCAGTGACTCCACTGATGAAGCAAATTGGTTACGGGAAGGAATATCGTTACGTTCACAACGATCCCGGCGCCAAAGAAGAGATGGAATGCCTGCCGGAACAATTACGCGGCAGAAAGTATTTTTTAGAAGAACAAGAACAAACCAAGGGTGAGGACATTGGAGAGTGACGACGAACAGAAAGTCTGACAAGGAGATGGCTTTCCTTCAGGACCTATTCATCGCTCCCGACTGGGGCGAACGTTTCGCCAAAATGATCGACGAGCATCTGAAGTTACCAAACGAAGGGAAAGCTCTCTATATGGCGGCGGGAACGGGCGGACATGCCATGTCGCTAAAAGAGCGCGCAGGGAGCAAGCTCGAATTTCTTTGCGTTGACGAAAATTCCGAATGCCTTGAATTGGCGCGAGCGAAAGCAACCGCGACAGACGAACAGGTTGGTTTCGACATCGCCGAACTCGATAATCTCAACTTGAACGATAACCAATACGATCTGGTTATCGGCAATGCCTCGCTCGTATCACCGCAAAGAATTCGTAAGATGTTTTCGGAGATGATACGAGTGGCTGCACCGAGCGCGACCATCGCGCTAACGTTACCCACGGCTTCCAGTTTTGGCGAGTTCTTTTCGATCTATTGGGAGGCGCTTCACAACAACGGACTACTCGACCATGAATCGGGCGTAGAGCAGTTGATTACCGAGTTGCCCACCGTCTCAGACGTTGAACAGTTGGCCGAGGATGAAGGACTAAAAGAAGTCGAGTCGTGGACGCGCATCGAGGAGTTTGACTTCGACTCAGGAGAGCAGTTCCTAACGTCTCCTTTAGTCGCAGAGTTTCTTATGCACGAGTGGCTGGCCCTCGTACCTGACGATATGAGAGCGGGATTGTTCAG
>Ga0256867_10000716_pt1 | contig 13336 bp, 10 predicted proteins | sample RVTome_15_FD_185939 | JGI IMG/M metagenome (GOLD analysis project Ga0256867, IMG submission 185939) | Soil microbial communities from uranium-contaminated site in the Upper Colorado River Basin, Wyoming, United States - RVT150D86 (HiSeq) ... | reverse complement strand
GCGTGGCTGCATGACTTGCCCTTGACCACCATTGCACTTTACCACGCGGGAAATTTCACCCTATAGTTAACCGGGCGGTCAGTCAAGGCCCATTTCGAAGAAAGCCGCGTAAGCTACTGAATAACCGGTGCGAATTGGCGTGATGTTCGATTCGACAAGGCGTTTGGGCGACGGGCGGGCCCAAGACGAGCCCGCGCCAAGTCAAGTCCGCCGGCGAGAGCTGGATTTCGTTCTTCCTTTGTTCTCAACCTACACGCGAAATCGGAGGGCTCGGCTTCGCAAATTTCGGATCAGGCGGCCTGTAAGCCGGGTTCTGTCCACCACCCCCTGCGGGGTCGTGGGATGACCATTCCTCTGGGACGCCTGTTGCCAGACGCCTCGCGCGACCGACCCGGACGACCGGCCCGGAAACTGGCCTGCCCCGCGCCGGGCGCGGGACCGTCGTCCCTACTTGGTCTTGCTCCCGGTGGGGTTTGCCGTGCCGCCACCGTCGCCGGCGACGCGGTGCGCTCTTACCGCACCCTTTCACCCTCACCCGCAGGCCAGGTCGCAACCCGACCTCGGCGGGCAGACTGCTCTCTGTGGCACTTTCCCTAGGGTCGCCCCCGCCGGGCGTTACCCGGCACCGTGTTTCCGTGGAGCCCGGACTTTCCTCCCCCGAGTCGCCTCGGGAGCGGCCATCCGGCCGCCTGATCCACTCTAAATGTCGGATCGGGCGGCGCCCGGTTCAAGCGCTTCAGAGCAGCGCCAGCAGGCCGTCGAGGCGCGCGAGCGTCGCCTGATCGGGCTCGCCGTCGACCCGCTCGGGCCGGAAATGCCGCTGCAGGGCGGCGACCACGCAGCGCGTGGCGGCATCGAGCCGGCCGTGGCGCGGCACGGCGTAGCCGAAGCGGGCGAGCTCTTCCTGGAGCTTCGCGATGCTGCGCTGCCGCCCCGCGCCGGGCTGCGGCCACAGCCCGATTCCGGCGGCCGCAAGGTGCGCCCAGTCGAACAGCTCGCCCGGATCCTGCTTGCGCTCCGGCGCCACGTCGCTGTGCCCGAGCACGCGGCGCGCCGGGATCGGCCAGCGCGCGACGATCGCCCGGCACAGCTCGATGCAGGCGGCGTATTGGGCGTCGGGAAACGCGCGATAGCCCCATTCGTGGCCGGGATTGACCAGCTCGATGCCGATCGAGCGGTCGTTCAGGCGCGCTTGACCCTGCCACGAGCTGACCCCGGCGTGCCAGGCGCGCGCGCTCTCGGGCACCAGGGCGGCCACCGTGCCGTCCTCGTCGATCAGGTAATGGGCGCTGACCAGGGCGCGCGGATCGCGGAGCCGCGCCAGCGCCGCGGCCGCGCTCGGCATGCCGGTGTAATGCAGGATCAGGGCGTCGATCGGACAACCGGCCGGCCGCGCGTCCGCGTTGGGCGACGGCAGCTGGCGCACGCGGTTTGCGCCACCCCCCGGCGCAGTGCCGCCGCGGTCAGAACCGGCGCAGCAGGCGGTGCAGGTAGTCGAGCTCGTCGACCGGGCGCTGGCGCTCGCTCGCGCGGCGCTGCAGCTCCTCGAGGATCGCGCGGGCCTTGCCCAGATCGAGCTCGGTCGGCACCCGCTCGCCCCAAAGGTCGGCGCCGCCCTGGTTGTACATCGAGCGGCCGAGCGGATCCCGGTTGTTCGGCGCCTGGCCGTACTGCTGCCCGGGCATCTGACCCTGGCCCTGGCCGTACATGCGCTGCATCTCCTGCATCATCGCCTGGCCGCCTTGGCGCAGCTGGTCGAGGGCCTGGGCCTCCGGATCGAGCGCGTTGCCGGGCTGCCCCTCCTGCAGGGCGTCGCGGGCGGCGCGCATCGCGAGCTCGGCTTCGCCCAGCGCGCGCGGGATCTGGGCACCGGCCTCACCGATCGCCGCCATCAGCTCGCCGAGCGCGCGTCGCAGGGCCTCCTGGTCCATCGCCATCTGGCCGAGCTGCCCGCCCGGCTGCATCTGGCCCTGACCCTGGCCGCGCTGACCCTGGCCCTGCTGGCCCGGTCGCATCTGGCCCATCTGCCCCTGCTGGCCCATCTGGCCCTGCTGACCCTGCTGGCCTTCCTGACCCTGCTGGCCCTCCTGCCCCTGCTGGCCCTGGCGCGACATCTCGAAGGTCTGATCGAGCAGCTCCTGCTGGCGCTGGATCATCTGCTGCAGCTGGCTCATCATCTGCTCGCCCTGCTGCATCTGGCCACTCTGCGCGACCTGGAGGTTTTCGAGCAGCTCCTGCAGCTGAGCGAGCATCTGCTGGGCCGCCTCGCGCGCGCCGGTCTTGATCATCTCCTTCATCATGTCGAGCATCTGCTGCAGATCCTGGCGCTGGACCTGCATGGCGTTGGGGTCGAGCGGCTGCGCCTGCTGCTGCTGATCGAGCTCCTGCGCCTGCTGGGCGAGCGCGTCGAGATACTCGTTCAGGGCGCGCTCCAGCTCCGCCATGAGCCGCTCCAGCTCCTCGTCGCTGGCGCCTTCGGCCAAGGCGTCCCTCAAGGCGTCCTGCAGCTCGCGCAGCTCGCGCTCGGCGAGCGACAGGCCGCCGTCCTCGAGATGCAGCGCGGTGTCCCAGAGCAACGCCATGACCTCGTTCAGGGCAGCCTGGTTCTCGGCCTGCAACAGCCGCAGCGCAGCCGAGCGGAGCGCCATGTAGACCGCAGTGTCGTTCTGATAGAGCGTCGGCGACCGGCTCAGCTGGTCGAGCGCCCCCACGACCTCGTCGCGCTGCTCCGGCTCGGCCGCGAGACGGCGCCGCTGCTCGATGATCGCGCGCGCCACCGGATGCTGGAAGGGCCGCGCCGGCAGGACCATCTCCTGGGGCTCGCTCTGGCCACGCTGGTCGATGCCGTCGACCGCCTCGAGCCGGACCACCACCGGCAGGCCGGCCCAGGGATGCGGGGTCAGGTCGAGATAGGCCGCATCGTCGATCTCGGTAGCACCACCGACCGGCCGCATCAGCTCGATCCGCTCGACCTCGTCGTCATGGCCGAGACGGCTCATCAGCAAGGCGATGCTGGTGACCCCGTAGTCGTCATTGGCGAGGAACTCGGAGCGCAGCACGCCGCGATGGCTCGCCGTCGGGGCCTCGGCGAACGCGATCGACGGCGCCTGATCGGGGATCGCCTCGATGTTCCAGACCCCCAGCTCGTCGCTCGCGCTGCCGACCCGCAGCTGGCCCGAGCGCCCGATCAGCAGACTGGCCTCGGCGCTGTCCTCGGCGATCGCGACGAACGCCTCCGACTGCCCGCCCAGATCCAGCGAGAACGTCGCCGCAGGCGCGCTGAGATGGTGCAGCTGGGCGAGCGCCTCGCTGCCGGCTGGCAGACCCACCGTGGCCGGAGCGCGGACCACTGCCGGCTCGCCCGGCGCCGGGCGCTCGACCTCCAGCTGGACCGGCGGTCGGCCGGTGTACATCGGCGGCGTGACCCACAAGGTGAGCTCGACCGGCGCCTTGGCCAGCGGGTCGGCCCGCTGCAGCTCGAACGCCTGGAGCAGGCGCTGGGGCGCCAGGCCGCCGGCCTCGACCAGGGCCACCAGCAGGAGCAGGAGCAGGCCGGCGCGCAGGGCCCAGGGGTCGCGCCGCGGTAGATCGGAGCGCGGCGCCCCGACCCGGAGCTGGCGGAGCGCCCGCGCGAGGCGCTCCTGGTGGCGCCGCCAGAGCGAGGCGGTCGCCGGATCCCGAGCACCCCCGGACAGCCGGTCGCCGAGGGAGCGCAGCGGCTGATGGGACAAGGCGTTGACCCGCTCCAGGCGGCGCAGCCCGGCGTCGTGCTTGGGCCAGAGCAGGCTGGCGCGCGCCCGCCACAGGGTCCAGATCAGGCCGCCGGCCAGCCCGGCGAGCCCGAGGACATGCAGCCACGCCGGCAGCAGCGCCCAGAGGCCGAGCAGGCTGACCACGAGGAAGACCCCGACCAGCGCCAGGCTCGGCCATAGCGCCACCCATGCCGCTTCGAAGCCAGCCGCCGCCCGCGCCAGAACCACTCTCCGGCGAAAACCCCAGCTGCGTCTCGGGTCGGCATCACTCATCGCCGCTCTCCTCGCTAACCAGCCGCACCGCGCTCCCGAGCGGGCGACGCCAGCCAGGGCGGCAGACTCTCGTCGGCGAAACGCATGGCTGGCTCGATCCGCGGTTTGACGACGGCATAGCGCGCTCCGTCCACCAACACCTCGGCCGCCACCGGCCGCGAGTTGTAATCGGACGCCATGACCGCGCCATATGCCCCCGCGCTTGTTAAGACTACCAGATCTTCGGCCGCAAGTGGCGGCAAATCGCGTCGGCGCGCGAAGATATCGGTCGATTCACAGATCGGACCGACCACGTCGGCCGCCGCCAGCGCCGCGCCGGCCGCCGGTTCGGCCACCGGCAGGATGGCGTGGTAGGCGCCGTAGAGCGCCGGCCGCAGCAGGTTGTTCATGCCGGCATCGAGCACGACGCAGGGCCGCTCCGCCCCCGGCTTGACGTACAGCACCCGGGTCAGGAGCACGCCCCCGTCGGCGACCAGATAACGCCCGGGCTCGAACACCAGCTCGAGACCTTGCCCGGCGGTGAGGTCCCGGACCAGCGCTGCGTAGGCGTTGAGGTCGAGCTCCGGCTCGAGGTCGGGTTCGGGGCGGTAGCGGACCCCGAGGCCGCCGCCGAGGTCGAGGCGGCGGATCGCGATCCCGGCCCCGCGCAGCTGCCCGATCAGCTCGATGCCGCGGCGGAAAGCCGCCTCGAAGGGGGCGAGGCTCAGAATCTGCGAGCCGATGTGCAGATGCAGCCCGACCACCTCGATACCCGCGAGCCGCCGGGCGAGGTCGTACACCGCAGGCGCCTGATCGTAGGCGATGCCGAACTTGTCGTGGCGCCGGCCGGTGCTGATCTTGTCGTGGCTCGCCGCGGCGACGTCCGGGTTGATCCGCAGCGCCACGGGCGCGATGAGCTTGCGCGCGGCGGCGACCTCGCTCAGCAGGATCAGCTCCGGCACCGACTCGACGTTGAACTGCGCGATCCGGGCGTCGAGCGCCGCGATCATCTCGTCGCGGCTCTTGCCGACCCCCGAGAACACGATCCGCTGCGGCGGCACGCCGGCCGCGAGCGCGCGCTGCAGCTCGCCGGCCGAGACGATGTCGGCGCCGGCGCCCTCGTCCGCGAGCGTGCGGATCACCGCGAGGTTCGCGTTCGCTTTGACCGCATAGCAGAGCAGCACGCGCTGCCCCGCGAACGCTGCAAAGAAGCGCCGGACCTGGCATCGCAAGCTTACCGAGGCGTAGACGTAAGCCGGCGTACCCACCGCGGCTGCGATCTCGCCGAGCGGCACGGCCTCGGCGCAGAGCTGGCCGTCACGGTAGGTGAAGCCGCCACTCACCCGGCGTCCTCCTCGTCGTCCATCTCACCCGGCTCCGGCAGGCGCAGCGAGCCTTTCTTGCCGCAGGCGGCGAGCCCGCCGAGTGCGACCAGTGCGAGCAGCAGGCGCCGCCGCGACGGTCGCGAACCCGCCGGCTCAATGGATGAAGAACCCGACATGGCTGCCCATTGCCGCGAAACCGTTGTGCAAACCCAGACTGACGTCGCCGAAGTGCAGGCTGCCGGCGAACGAGCAGCCGCCGAGCAGCAACGCCGACGCCACGAAAGCGATCCAGGCTGCACGCAGCGTCACAGAAAACGCTCCCGTGCCGCGCGGATCGCTTCGCCGACCCGGACCGGCGCCGTGCCGCCGAAGCTGGTCCGCGACGCCACCGAGCGCTCGACGCTCAGGACCTCGAACACCGCCGCCGTGATCCGCGGCTCGATCGCCTGCAGGTCCGCCAGCGTCAGGCCGTCGAGGGCCACGCCCTGTCCCTCGGCCTGCCGCACCGCTCGCGCGGCGACGCCATGCGCCGCCCGAAACGGCAGCCCGAGCTCGCGCACCAGCCAGTCCGCAAGATCGGTCGCGGTCGTATAGCCGACGGCTGCCGCCGCGGCGAGACGGGCGCGATCGACGGTCATACCCTTTATCATAGCGGCCATGGCGGCGAGGCAAAGGGCCAAGCTGTCGGCGGCGTCGAAAACCGGCTCCTTGTCCTCCTGCAGATCCTTGCTGTAGGCGAGCGGCAGGCCCTTGAGGACGACCAGCAGCGCGCTCAGGCCGCCGATCACGCGCCCCGCCTTGCCGCGCACCAGTTCTGCGGCATCCGGGTTGCGCTTCTGCGGCATGATCGAGCTGCCGCTCGAGAACTCCTCGGCCATCCGCACGAAGGCGAACTGCGGCGTCGACCAGAGCACGAGCTCCTCCGCGAGGCGCGACAGATGGACCGCTGTGATCGCGGCCGCGGCCAGGAACTCGAGCGCGAAGTCGCGATCCGAGACCGCGTCGATCGAGTTGGCGCTGGGCCGAGCGAAGCCGAGCTCGGCGGCGGTTGCGGCGCGGTCGATCGGGAAGCTGGTGCCGGCGAGTGCGGCCGCGCCGAGCGGGCATTCGTTGAGCCGCGCGCGGGCGTCGGCGAAGCGCCCGCGGTCGCGCCCGAACATCTCGACATAGGCGAGCAGGTGATGGCCGAGGGTGACCGGCTGCGCCGCCTGCAGATGGGTGAACCCCGGCATCACGGCGTCGGCGTGCTCCTCCGCGCGCGCCAGCAGCGCCGCCTGCAGCTCCCGCAGCAGGCCATCGCTGCGGTCGATCGCCGTCCGCACCCAGAGGCGGAAATCGGTCGCCACCTGATCGTTGCGCGAGCGCGCGGTGTGCAGCTTCTGGCCGGGCTCGCCGATCAGCTCGGTGAGCCGCGCCTCGACGTTCATGTGGATGTCCTCGAGCGCGGCGCTGAACGGGAAGCGATCCTGTTCGATCTCGCGCTCGATCTGCGCGAGACCCGCGACGATGGCGTCGCGCTCGGCCGCGCTCAGGAGGCCGACCTCGGCCAGCATGCGGGCATGCGCCTTGGAGCCCGCGATATCGTGAGCGTAGAGCCGCTTGTCGAAGCCGATCGAGGCGTTTATCTGCTCCATCAACGGCGCCGGCCCGCGCTCGAAATGGCCGCCCCATAGATCGACGCCGCGCGACCGCGGCTCGCGCCGCCGGCGCTCGCTCATGGCCCGGCCCGGAAGAGAGGAAATGACCGCATGATGTGTCCTCTGCGCGCTGCGCTGACCCTGTTGGCGCTGATCATCCCACTACCGGCGGCCGCGTTCAACTTCGCCCCGAGCGAACCCAAGCCGGCACCCGAGCTGAGCTTCCAGGACGCCCAGGGCAACCAGCTGTCGCTCGCGGACTTTCGTGGCCAGGTGGTGGTCCTCAATCTCTGGGCGACCTGGTGCGCGCCCTGCCGGCGGGAGATGCCGTCGCTCGATCGCCTTCAGGCCGAGCACGGCGGCGACCGGCTCCACGTCCTGCCGCTGTCGATCGATCGGGGCGGGCTCGAGCAGATCGAGGCCTTCTACGACGAGGTCGGCATCCGGCATCTGAAGATCTATCGCGACCCCAAGGCCGCGACAAGCCGGGCGCTCGGCGCCTTCGGCCTGCCGACCACCGTGGTGTTCGATCGCGACGGCCGCGAGGTCGGGCGGGTGCTCGGCCCCGACGAGTGGGACAGCGACGAGGCGGTGGCGGCACTGCAAGCGCTGATGGGCCCGGCGTCGCGCAGCGACTGGGGCGGCGAGCAGGCGGCGGCGGAAGGCGATTGATCGTCCGGACCGCGCACGGCGTCGGCAGGCGGTCCGGCGGCTGCTGTTGAGCTTCGTGCCGGCGTTCGCCGGGCCGGCTCTGTTCTTCCATTGAAAAGACCTCGTCACGCCGTGGACAGTCGATGACGAAAAATAGCAGCCGATTCGGCAGCGTCTCTTCTCTAGAGAAACAGCGAGATGCTGGGTTCATATCCAGTCTGAGCTGACGATATTAACCAAGACGCAATCCGAAAGGAATATTTTACTGATCCCGACTAGCCTGACGACTGATGTCAACAGGCTGGTCGATTCAGACATGAGACGATTGCCCTTGCACGCTTTGCCCCTCGCTGCCGTCTGGTGGTTGAGCCAGCCCGGCGCCGCCGAAGCCGCCGAAAACCGCCAGGACCCCGCGCATTGTCTGGCGCTGGCGCTCTATTGGGAGGCCAAGAGCGAAGGTCCGGCCGGCATGCTCGCGGTCGCCGCGGTGGTCCTCAACCGGGTCGCCCACCCCGAGTTCCCCGACACCGTCTGCGCGGTGATCACCGAGGGCGGCGAGACACCGCCCTGCCAGTTCTCCTGGTGGTGCGATGGCAAGAGCGATCGCCCGACGGAGCAGCGCGGCTGGACGCTCGCGCAACGCCTCGCCCGATCCGTCGTCGCCGCGCCGCCGCGGGATCCGACCGGGGGTGCGCTGTTCTTCCACAACACCTCGATCTCGAACCCTTGGGTGCGCCGGCGCGAGCGGACGGTCCAGATCGGGCGCCATATTTTCTACCGCTGAAATGGATGCGGCGGGGCGCCCTCCGACCCCGCCGCTGTCCCCCAGCGTTGCGCGCCGTCCGGTCGTCAGACGATCTCGGGCGGCGGGCTCACGACCAGGGAATCGACCGGGGCGACCACCACCTGGCCGCCGGTCAGCGAGCCGTCTGCGGCGGAGGTGACCTGGTCGGTGTAGGCGACGAACTGGCCGTCGCCCGACAGGGAAGGCTCGAGCAGGCTCCAGTTGCCGCCGCCGTCGTCCAGGACCTCGAAGTACTGCAGCGCGCCGGTCTGGACGTCCTTGACGAGGATGTCGAAGCCGGCGCCGTTGCCGTCGTCCTCGACGAGATTGCTGGCCGCGCTGCGGAAAGCGATGAACCTGCCGTCGTCGGAGATCGATGCGCCGTGCGACGCGCCGTCGCCGAGCACGCCCGCCTCGCTCTGGCTGATCAGCTGGAGTTCGCCGGTCTGCATGTCCTTGAGGTAGACGTCCCAGGTGCCGTTGGTGTCGTCCGACAGCATGCCGAACTCGGTCTCGAACGCGACGAAGCGACCGTCGGCCGACACCGTGGGATTGAGCATGCTGTCGAAGCCCTGATTTCCATCGCCGTCGGCGCTGACCAAGCGGATGCTGCCGTCGACCAGCGACTTGATGTAGATGTCGGCGAAGGGATTGGTGTCGGCGGTCGTCAGCAGATTGTCGGCGACGCTGTCGAAGACCACGAACTCGCCGTTGGCCGAAATCTCCGGCCGGAACGAGGCGCCGTTGGCGAAGTTCTGGCCATCGGCCGAGACGCTGACCTCGATCAGGCTGCCGTCGGAGAGATCGCGCACGAAGATCCGCGGCAGAACCGGCAGGCTCGGGTTGACCCCGGGCTGTGAGCTTGCCTCCGCGGTGAACGCCACCAGAGTGCCGTCGGCCGAGATCGACGGTTCGCTGGCATATTGATTGGTGGCGTCGCCGAACTTGATGCTCGCGAAGTCGACAGTCCCCTCGTCCAGATCGGCGACGTAGATGTCCTCGCGACCGTTGTTGTCGGCGACGTCGGGATCGAGGTTGTTGGCCCAGCTGTCGAACGCCACGACCTTGCCGTCGGCGGAGATCGCGGAGTGGAAACTGTCGCCGTTGCCGGGAAACTCGGCCTCGCTGATCCGGATGATCTCGCCGGTCACGAGGTCCTTGCGGAACACGTCGAACCCGGCGTCGTCGCCGGCGACGAGGTTGGTGGCGCTGCTCGAGAAGGTGACGAAGCGGCCATCCGCAGACAGGCTCCCGAGAAACGACAGGCCGTCGCCAGGTGCGCCTGCGGTGGTGGCGCTGGCGACCGTCGGCGCGATCGGCAGGTAGGCGGGCAGGCCGAGGTCGGACGCCGGGAGGGAATCGATCTGCACGCCTTCGAGCAGGACCAGATCGGTGAAGCCGGCGCCGGTCGGATCGACCGCGATCAGCGTGCCCTCGGCGGTCGCGGTGAAGCGCACGTAGTCGGGCAGCCGATAGCCCTCACTCAGACCGGGCAGCAGCGGCGCCAGATCGAGCCGATCGACGCCGACCTCGAAGTCGGTGATGCGATCGAGGTGGCCGTCCAGCTGATCGAACTGGAAGCCATCGGCACCCGCGCCGCCCGTGAGAATGTCGGCGTGGAGGCCGCCATTCAGCAGGTCGTCGCCGGCGCCACCCCGCAGGACGTCCAGGCCCGCCTGGCCGAGCAGCACGTCGTTGCCGGCACCGCCATCGAGCACGTCGCGGCCCGTGCCACCGATCAGCTGGTCGTCGCCCAAGCCGCCGAACATCTTGTCGCTGCCCGTGCCGCCGCGCAAGGTGTCGTCGCCGCTATTGCCGTACATCCGGTCGGCGCCGGAGGCGCCGAGAAGCTCATCGTCGTCCGACCCGCCGTAGAGCTTGTCGGCGCCACCGCCGCCATTGAGCAGGTCTGTGCCCCGGTTGCCGTAGATCGAGTCTTTGCCGCCGTTGCCGAGCAGGTGATCGTCGCCGCTCTCGCCGTAGAGGAGATCGTTGCCGGCGTTGCCGGACAGGTGGTCGTCGCCGCCGGCGCCATGCAGTTCGTCGTCGCCGCCCTTGCCGCTCGCCACGTCGTCGGCCGCGGTGCCCATGAAATAATCGGCGCTGGCGGTGCCGATGAAGGTCGACTGCGGCACCAGCAGCTCCTCGTCCTCATCCAGATCGTCGCCGATCCGACCGGTGATCGTTGGCATGGCGTGTGGTCTCCTTCGTCGTGCGACCAAGCTGGCCGCGGGCGGAGGTTGGGCCGCCTCGGCCACCGTCAAAGCAGTGCCGGACGCCCGCCCGAGCGTTACGCCATGCTTTATAACTCGTTAACTTTGCTGGCTTTTTTGGCTTTGTGATTAACGCGCACTTGGGTGCGCGTCACACTTCGCCGGCCGCCGGCAGGTGCTGCCAATGCCGCGATCGCGACCGTCCCGATGGTGGGTTAGAGGGGATCCGCCCGCGCGGCGTCGGGTTGGACCATCAGCGCGGTCATCTCGGCAGCGGGCGCGATGGCTTGCCCGGCCGGCGCGCCGCTGATCGGCTCGAGAATTCAACGTCGCGAATCACATGTTGAGGCAGCACGTCTGGAATCCGGCCATGCACCACCAGAATACGCTTCTGCATCTGGCAAAACCGCGGACCTGCAGTTTTTCACCCTCGTAGGGCGCCGCGATCACCGGCGGGAGCTGTGCTATAGGATCGGCGATCCGAAGGCGGAGGAGCGGAATGGCAGACGCGGAGAGCATCGGCGCGTTCGACTACGTGATCGTCGGCGCCGGCACAGCCGGCTGCGTGCTCGCCAACCGCCTGTCGGCCGATCCCGAGGTCTCGGTCCTGCTGCTCGAGGCCGGCGGCAAGGACAACCATCCCTGGATCCACATCCCGGTCGGCTATCTCTACACCCAGAACAATCCGCGCACCGACTGGTGCTTCAGGACCGAGGCCGAGCCCGGCCTCGGCGGACGCGCGCTCAACTATCCGCGCGGCAAGGTGCTTGGCGGCTGCTCCTCGATCAACGGCATGATCTACATGCGCGGCCAAGCCGCCGACTACGACCAGTGGCGCCAGCAGGGGCTCGCCGGCTGGGGCTGGGACGACGTGCTGCCGTATTTCAAGAAGTCCGAGGACTATGTCCATGGCGCCGACGAGGTGCACGGGTCGGGCGGCGAGTGGCGGGTCGAGGAGATGCGCATCTCCTGGGAGATCCTCGATGCCTTCCGCGAGGCGGCGGCCGAGGTCGGCATCCCCAAGACCAGCGACTTCAACCGGGGCAACAACGAGGGCTGCGGCTATTTTCAGGTCAACCAGAAGCGGGGCGTGCGCTGGAGCACCGCGAAGGCGTTCCTGCGGCCGGCCCGCTCGCGCCCGAATCTGAAGGTCCTGACGCGTGCTCAAGCGATGCGCATCACCTTCGAGGGCCGGCGGGTCAGCGGCCTGCGCTTCCGCCACGACGGCAGCGAGGTTGACGCCGCCGTCCGGGGCGAATTGATCCTGGCCGCGGGCGCGCTCGGCTCGCCGCAGCTCCTCCAGCTCTCGGGCATCGGCCCGGGCGAACTGCTGCAGGGCTTCGGCATCCCTCTGGTGCACGAGCGCGAAGACGTCGGCGCGAACCTCCAGGACCACCTGCAGCTGCGCCTGGTCTACAAGGTCCAGGGCACGCGGACCCTGAACGAGCAGGCGAGCCGGCTGCTGGCGCGCGGCTGGATGGGGATCGAGTACTTCCTGTTCCGGCGCGGGCCCCTGACCATGGCGCCCTCGCAGCTTGGCGCATTCGCCCGATCCGACCCGGCGCGGGCCACGCCGAACCTCGAGTACCACATCCAGCCGCTCTCGCTCGACAGGTTTGGCGAGCCGCTGCACCCGTTCCCGGCGTTCACCGCCTCGGTCTGCAACCTGCGGCCCGAGAGCCGGGGCTCGGTGCGGATCGGGAGCCCGGAGCCGGACGCGCCGCCTCGGATCCGGCCGAACTATCTCGCGACCGAAGGCGATCGCATGGTCGCCGCCGACGCGATTCGCCTGACCCGCCGGATCGCCACCGCAAAGGCGCTCGCCCGCTTCCGCCCGGAGGAATTCAGGCCCGGGGTCGAGTTCCAGAGCGAGGACGAGCTGGCGGCGGCCGCGGGCGCGATCGGCACCACCATCTTCCACCCGGTCGGCACCTGCCGGATGGGCGCCGACCCGGGCGCGGTCGTCGACCATAGCCTGCGGGTCCGGGGTATCGCCGGGCTGCGCGTCGCCGATGCGTCGATCATGCCGACCATCACCTCCGGCAACACCAACGCCCCGGTGATCATGATCGCCGAAAAGGCGGCCGACATGATTCGCGCGGACCGGCGGCGGTAGACCAGGCGCGCGCCCGGTCTGCGGGCCGGACGGTGGTGGCCCGTTGCGCCTGCGCGTGACGGTCCGCTGCGGGCTTGCCGCCGCTCGCTTGACGCCCACTTTTGTCACTCTGATCTTGCGGCTCGTGGAGCCGCCCCATCGGAGTGCCCGTCATGGCTACCGCCCCGCCAGTCGCCTCGCCTCTCGCGCCACGCGGGGCTGCAGCATTGCTCGGCATCGCTACCCTGCTCGCGGCACTGGCCGTCGCCGGCGATGCCGCGCCAGCCCTGGCGCAGGCGACCGAGGCGCCGGAGAGCGCCGAACCGGAACCGGGCCCCCGCGACGGCTTGGAGTTCCAGGACTGGCGGCTGCGCTGCGAGGCCCCGACCGAGCAGCGGCCGGAATTCTGCGAAATGCGGCAGCGGATCGTCGACCAGGACGGCAATCGCGTGGTGCTCGCCGCGGTCGGGCGGCTGCCCAACATCGACCGGCCGGGCCTCCTGTTCATCCTGCCGCTCGGCATCTCCTTGCCCCCCGGCACGTTCCTCAAGATCGACCAGGCCGAGGAGCAACCCGTGCCGGTGGAGCGCTGCGAGCAGCAGGGCTGCCGGATCGAGCTGGTGCCCG
>Ga0256867_10000715_pt1 | contig 13336 bp, 13 predicted proteins | sample RVTome_15_FD_185939 | JGI IMG/M metagenome (GOLD analysis project Ga0256867, IMG submission 185939) | Soil microbial communities from uranium-contaminated site in the Upper Colorado River Basin, Wyoming, United States - RVT150D86 (HiSeq) ... | reverse complement strand
CGCTCGAGTGGCTGTCCGAACGCACCCAGGTGACGCCCTCTGAGTGGTCTCTGGGCATGGAGGCCCGACTCTGCGCCCTGCTCAGCCAGGGCGACACCGCCGAACGGCACTATCGCGAGTCGATTGACCGGCTTGGCCGGACTCGCGTCCGGGTGCAGCTAGCACGTGCGTACCTGCTTTACGGGGAGTGGCTGCGCCGCCGAGGCCGAAGGCGCGACGCGCGGGCGCAGCTACGCACGGCCCACGACCTGCTGGAGACGATGGGCATCGAGGCATTCGCCGAGCGCGCCCGCCGGGAGCTGCTCGCAACGGGCGAGAAGGTGCGCAAGCGCAACGACGAGACCCGCGACCAGCTCACTCCGCAAGAGCTGCAGATCGCCCGACTCGCCCGTGACGGCCTTTCGAACCAGGAAATCGCCGCCCGCCTGTACATCAGCCCCCGCACCGTGGAATGGCACCTGCACAAGGTGTTCGCCAAGCTCGGCGTCACCTCGCGTAAGGGACTCGACAGCGCACTGCCGAAGCGCGACCGCCACACTCTGCTCGCCTGAGGTCGCCACCGCCCGAGGAGCGAACTCCGCGTGTCACCGCGACCACAGGATCAGGAAGAGACCAGGGAGTGGACCAGGGACCACACCAGGGGGCGACGGGCAGACGAGACGAGCAGACTTGTCGGCGTCACCAAACCAAACGCCGTCATGCCCTGTGACAGGAGATCGTTATGAATTCATCCTCTGCCCCCGTGTCCGCCCCGGAAGGCCCCGGCTCCGTCTCCGGCGCGCCGAACCTCCCTTCGGGGTTCACCGATGACGCGTGACGAGATCCTCGACAACATCACGCTTTATTAGCTGACGAACACCGAGGGCTCGTCGACGCGCCGGCGAGAGGAGTGCTGAGAATGATGATGATGGCACTGAGGGCACACAAGCGAGGTGGTCCCGAGCAGCTGGTTTACGAGCAGGCGCCGCGCCTTGCGCCGGGGGAGTCCGAGATATTGGTCGCCGTTCGTGCGGCGGCTATCACCTTCGCCGAGCTCACCTGGCCGGAGACGTGGGAGGCAGGCGGAGTCGACAGGACCCCGATCATCCCGTCCCACGAGTTTGCTGGCGTCGTGGCAGAGGTCGGGCCGGGTGTCGACGACCTGATGGCTGGCGATGAAGTGTTCGGCCTTGTGCCCTTCGACCGGGACGGAGCGGCCGCGGAGTACGTCGTCGTGCCGTCGTCGAGCGTGGCGAGGAAGCCTGCCAACGTGCCGGACATCGTGGCGGCCGCGGCAGCACTTCCTGCGCTCACGGCATGGGAAGCCCTGAGTGAGCATGCGCACCTGCAGTCCGGCCAGCGCATTCTAATCCGTGGAGGCACGGGCGGCGTGGGGTCCTTCTTGACCCAGTTCGCGCGCGACGCGGGGGCACACGTAACCGTGACCGCTCCTGCGCGTGCCGTGGCCCGCGCGACCGCCCTTGGGGCAATGCGCGTTATCGAGGCGGGGACCGAGTCCACGCAGGCCGACCTTGGGCAGTTCGATGTGGGCATCGACGCCGTAGGTGCCGACACGCCCGAGTGGCTGTTCGCCCTGGTCCGGCCAGGTGGTCGGGTCATCACGCTGCAGGAGCCGGCGGACCCTGCGCTGGCCACCAAGTACGGGGTCATGGCCGATTTCTTCATCGTCACGGCTCGTCGCGAGAAGCTCGACCATCTGGCGTCGATCCTCTCCGGGGGTCACGTCGAGGTCGCGGTGGCCGCTACTTTCCCGCTCTTCGAGGGCCGGGAGGCTTACGAGAGCGGGGGGCGCTTGGGGCGTGCCGAGGGCAAGACGGTACTCGTCATCGAAGAGCGCAACTGACCGTGAAACTGTGGCGCTACAAGGGCGTCGATCAATGCCTTCACGGGGGCCGTTGTAGCGGCCCCCGAGCTATTGATCGGCGTACGGAGCCTCCGCAGGGCAACGCCGTAGCTCCCGCAAGACCTACTTGGAGGGGTTCATGACTACACCGCGGGACATTTTGATGGTCGCGTTGGACACCGAAACCGATCGTCCGCCGGAGCAGGGGGACTTGTCGCTTGCGTTGGCGGGGGCTGAGCTGATCGATCTCTTGGATATGCAGGCCATCAGGTTGGACGGTGAGCGCATTGTGCCAGTCCGCCGACCGCCAGCAGGTGATCGCCTGCTGGATGAAGCGGCGTCGTCGCTCGTTCGACAGGAGCCGTACGAGTCGGTTGGCGACTGGCTGTGGCGCAGAGGCCGCGGCCTGTTCTCTGCCTATCTGGCCGCGCTGGAGGCGGTAGGGCAGGTCACGCTGGAACGTAGCCGCTGGAGTCTCTTCCGGACCGGTCGCACGGTGCTCGTCGACTCTGTAGCTCACCGCGAGGCAGTAAAGCGATGGACTTCGGGCGAGGCCGTTCTCGCCGCACTTGCAGCCGTCGCCGGTATTCACGGCGAGCGGACGTATGACTTCCCGGGCATCGCCGACGTCGCGGTAGCGACAGTTCTGGCCGCGGTCAATGCTGCGGTGATGCAACTGGGACTTGAGCGGCAACGGCGAGGGATTGAAGGAGACGCGTTCGACAACGTCTGGCGAGGCTTCTGACGGACGACCGGAGCTCAGGTGTGCCCGACGTCGGCACCGGGCTCATGGTGCTGCCCTGGAGTTCCCAGGTTCGCGCCTGGCGCGGTGCTGAGGTGACAGATCTGTCGTTGCCAACAGTCACCTGCCAGGCGTGCCCCTCGCTAAGCGCTCGCTCCCGTCGACGGGCGGGAGATGGTCTCGCCGGCGACCCGGGCGCGGTACGCTTTGTCTTCCGCAGCGATCTTCCGTGCTTCGTCTAGCACCTCGTCAACCTCGCCTTCGGGAAAGACAACGGCTCCGGCAGCATCGGCATAGACGTACTGACCGGGCACAATGCCGACTCCACCGACCACGACAGGCACGTTGACCAGGAAAGGCGTCACCACGCCGCCGCCCCAGTGTGTCGCCTCACCCGAGCAATAGGCGGCAAAGTCATATCCCGCCAGCTCCTCGAAATCACGCAGCCGCCCGTCGGTAAGCACCCCAGCCAGCCCGTGCTCCTGGAGCCTAAACAGTTTTGTCCCCCCGCCCATCGAGGTGTTGGTGTAGCCATTGCTGGCCAGCACAAGCACCTTGCCTTCGGGCTTGTCGCCGACCGCCTCGTAGAACATGTTCGCAAAGTTGTAGCGCTGCGGATCGAGCGCGACAGAACAGCTCGGGAAGTAGGAAATCACCGTCGCCGGACCAAACAGAACCCGGCCAGGCGTCGGGCTCACTAGGTCAAGCACATCACAACGATGCCGGTGAACCCGGCCGACAGCGTCGACCAGATCGGCGCACTTGAGTCCGTTGAGCGCGACTGCATGGTAACCGGCTGACTTCACTTCAGGTCCCCATCAGCGATCTGTCGTTGAGCACGACTCGGTGCTCGTACTCGCCGTTCGCTCGCAGCGTAGCCGACACCAAGCCAGCCAAGCACGAGATCTCATTACGAGTCGCGGCGGAGGAAAGGGCACGTGCGGTTGGCACTCGTGTCCGGACGACCGCGCATTAGCGCGCCGGGCACTCGCTGGAGGACCGCCAGCGCCAGGTGCGTGATCGGAACACGCGGGCCTAATCCCGACCCAGTCTGGCGGTCGCTCGGTGCTACCGCGCAGCACTGCTGTCTACCACGACGCCCGAGGGCTCCGACGGTCGTCAGGCAGACCAGGGAGCAGACCAGGGCCTTCCACGGGGGCGACGTGCAGTCGACGCGAGCAGGCTTGGTGGCGTCATCGATCCGCGTCACGTCTCGCGAAAGGAGATCCTAATGAGCTCATCCTCGGCGCCAGTGCCCTACCGGGCGCCGCGGAGCTAGGCCGAGCAGGCCTACGCCAACCTCATCTACCTCGACGAGCTCGACAGAGGCAACCACTTTGCGGCCTGGAAGGAGCCGGACGTCTTCATTACCTAGATCCGCGCTGCCTTCAGGTCGCTGCGCTAAGGAGGCGCCATGAGCCCCGTCGACAATGCGACCGAAATTCGGTCGTTTCAAATCAAGATTCCCGACGAGCAGATCGACGATTTGCGACGCCGCATCGCGGCGACGCGCTGGCCCACCAAGGAGCTCGTCCCAGACCGATCGCAGGGCGTGCAGCTGGCGACGCTGCAGGAGCTCGCCCGCTACTGGACGAGCGAGTACGACTGGCGCACGTGCGAGGCGAGACTGAACGCGCTTCCGCAGTTCACCACCGAGATCGACGGGGTCGAGATCCACTTCATCCACGTCAGGTCGCGGCACGAGAACGCGCTGCCGCTGATCATGACCCATGGCTGGCCCGGCTCAGTCATCGAGCTGCTCGACACCGTCGGCCCGCTGACCGACCCGACCGCTCACGGCGGCACCCCCGAGGACGCATTCCACCTGGTGCTGCCGTCCCTGCCTGGCTACGGCTTGTCCTCCCAGCCGGCCGAGCTCGGCTGGGAGTCCGGCCGCATCGCACGCGCCTGGGCGGAGCTGATGGACCGGCTCGGCTACACGCGCTACGTCGCCCAGGGGGGTGACGTGGGCGCGGCCGTTACGGACGCGATGGGCCGCCAAGCACCCGAAGGGCTGCTCGGCATCCACATCAACTTGCTCGTGTCGTCGATAGGTCTCAAGGACCAACTGCCGGCGGAATCCAAGCAGGAACGCGCGGCCCACGACGCGGTCAACACGTTCACCACGGACGGCTTCGGCTACTTCCTGGAGCAGTCCACCCGGCCGCAGACGATCGGCTACTCCGTGCTGGATTCACCCGTCGGGCTGGCGGCCTGGATGCTCGACCACGACACAGACAGCTACTACAAGATCTCCCGCGCGTTCGTCGACGGCGAGCCGGTGGGCAACCTCACCCGGGACAACATCGTCGACAACATCACGCTGTACTGGCTGACAGGCACCGGCGCCTCGGCCGCCCGCTGGTACTGGGAGACCGGACGGGCTCAGGCCGAAGCCCGTGCGGCCGGCCAGGCTCCTCCGGCGGTCTCCGTTCCGGTCGGCTTCACCACGTTCCCCGGCGAGATCTTCGCTGCCCCGCGCGGCTGGGTCGAGACGGCATACCCCGGCCTCGCCTACTTCAACGAGGTCGACAGCGGCGGCCACTTCCCCGCCTGGGAGGAGCCGGAGCTCTTCTCCACCGAGCTGCGGGCTGCATTCAGCTCAGTGCGCCAATGACGCCGACCAACAGCGCTCGGAGGTCCTAAAGCGATATCCAACGCAGCCCCAACGCGGAGGCACACCCAACCGAGACAGGTACCTGCGCAACCCGGACGCTTGTCCCACCGAGTTCGAGTCCGTCGAGTTGGTCGGCCTCGTCAGTGGACGACCCGCTCGCCAGGCTTGCCGCCGATATAACGAAAGGACACTGCGGTGCGACTGTGCATTCAGACCCGCAATCCATAGCCATCCCGCACAGAACAGCTCACAATGAAGATCGGCGTCACCGGCGGAACAGCACTTGTCGGGCAAAGCTGGTGTCGTAGCGTCTCAATTTCTGCCACGAATTGTCGCGGCATCACTTGGACATACACGGCTCACAAGCCAAGGCGGTGGGCTCAACGGTCCATGGTCGCCGACGCGTGGCACGCCTTATCGGGACGTTGATGGGGCATCTCGCACAACGACTCAAGAGGGAATCATGGAGCCTCCAACATCTGAATCCGCGGGGCAGCAGCCCGCGGCGTCCATCGTTGCCGATGTCATGCGCCAGGCCGCGACCACGGTCGAAACTGAGGGGCACCTTGCCGCTGCCGCGTACCTGATGAACCACGCTGACCAGAGCGCGCTGGTTGTCGTCGACGAGGCGGACCGGCCGATCGCGCTGATCACGGAGGCCGATCTCCTCCGCGCCGTCGCCCATGGCGCGGATACGGGACGGGAGCGCATCTCGGCCTGGATGGACCGCGAACCGCCGACCGTTAGCCCCGACACAGTGGTAATGGAAGCACTGCAGATCATGGTGGCAACGGGCAAGCGGCACCTGCCCGTCGTCTGGGATGATCGGCTGGTAGGGATCGTGGCCATCAGCGATACCATGGGCGCTGTCGTGCACAGCGTTCGGCTGGCCGCCGCAGTGGTGTTTGTCTCCGATCTAGCCCGATCGCTGAGCTTCTACCAGCCGCTGCTGCGATACCCCATCACCGTCGACGACGCTGACGCTGCATTGCTCACCGGACCGAACGGATCCCAGCTCTACCTCCGCCAAACAGGGGACCGCACGATGCCCCGAGAGGGGTTCGGCGTGCAGTGGGTCGCATGGACCGCAGGTGACGCCCACGACCTGGATCGGTGCAGCGAACTGCTCAAGGAACGCGGCGCCTACGTCGGTCGCGACACCAGCGAAGGCATCACGTTACTGGAGGGCCGCGACCCCGACGGCCTCCCCGTCATCATCGTCTACCCCGGGGCTGAGCGTGCGCCCCGCCATATGATCCACGATCGCATCCGCCGGGCATGAATGCGGCGCGAATTGAACCTTTGACACGGGCTCGCCGACGGCGATTTAGCATCCCGAACCTCGCCGTCCGGCAACCGTTGCCGACGCAGTGATCCGGATCAGGACCGGCTACATGGGTGTGGGGAGGACACCGAAGATCTGCTCATCACCATCGATGGTCGCCGTTGCTCGGGCCGTGTATCTCGCTGTGAGGTTGACCGCAGTCTGCACTCCGGTCATGAGCTAGCCGCACTGCCGTGGAGCTCCTACTGACAATGTGTCGTGCGCTGGCGTTCTCAGCTGGCAGATGGGGCCGCGTGTGGTCCCGGGTCTCCTGGTCGGCACGACGCGCGGTTGGAGGTGATCTGTCGTGACTGGTGACGAGGCCCGTCAGCTGCCGACGGTGGTAGATCTCCCAACTGCGGGCAGGATGCTTGGCATCGGGCGGAGCGCCGCTTGTGAGCTGGTCCGTACGGGCCAATGGCCGACGCCAATGCTACGGCTGGGCAGGCTTATCCGTGTGCCGACTGCTCCGCTACTGGAACTGCTCGGCGAGCGACACAGGCCAGTCGCGTTATCCGGTCATTTCTTGGGTCAGGGGTCTTGTCAAGTGCCAAGAACGGGTGTTTGATCTTCACGAGTGATCGTTGCCTGCACCGACTAGCCATCGGGTCCGGGCTCATCGGCACTCGCGTACCTCGGTCGGACAGAAGCAACCCAGGTGCCCGAGCAGCGCCTCTCGAGGGGCTCTATGGACCGGAGGCTTCGCGGGCCTCGACAATCCGGAACCATCCGGGCAGCGTGACCGTACCGAGGTCGTCGGTGAGAGGCCTGAGTGCTTCGGTGAGCGCTTGCTCGACGGCTCTCCGGCCGGAGTGCTGAACGGCAAGGGCGGTCGCCCCGGCGCTGAGGAAGGCGCGCACGGCGGTCTCGACCTTCGGGAAGACGACTGTCGATTCAACGATGTCGTCAGTCCTTGCTCGGAACCCGGTCGCGTCGAGCACGGCCTCGAGCCGTTCCGGCGCCGACAGGGCGTACATCCCGCTGTTCTTGAGGCTGGCTGGTACCTCCGCCGGGAACAGGTCGATCAACGACGCGAACGCCTGCGGAATCCCGGAGTCGGCCAACCGAGTCGGGATGGCTACCCAGACTGGTCCGCGAGACACTCGCGACGCCTCGCGCAGTGCGCCTGCGTGGTCGTCGGCGAACTGGAAGGTGCTGAACCCGACGACGACGTCGAAGGTGTGATCTCGCCACGGTAGCGATTCGAAGTCGCCGACGCGGAGGTCCGCATCGGGTGTGCGCTGCCTCGCGATCTCCACCATCGCGCTGGCCGCGTCGATCCCTGCGACCGTTGCGCCCTGGTCGGCCGCGAGCCGGACAAACCGTCCGGCGCCGCATCCGCAGTCGAGGACGGAGGTCCCCGCTCCAATGTTCGCCTCGTGCAGCACGTGCTCGTAGACCGATGTTCCCCAGCCTCGGGAGCCCTCCCAGGTGTCCGCCCAGACGTCGGCGCCAGCGCCGAACAAGGGACCCCACCGGGTCCCGCTACCCGCTCGTTGCAGTTGTTCCATGCACTCAGCGTGAACCGCACGTGGACGGACGGCTAGGACTAAATCCGCTCTAGACGTCCCCCTCGATGGGCCGGACACTGAGGGCATGAGGACGTATGGGCAGTACTGCCCGATAGCTCGGGCCTCGGAGATCTTCGCCGAGCGCTGGACACCTCTTATCGTGCGTAACATCCACGCCGGCTGCAGCACCTACAGCGAAATCCTCGCCGGCGCACCCGGGCTCTCGCACACCGTGCTAACGCAGCGGCTGCGTCACCTTGTCCAGGCCGGGATCATCCAAGCCAGGCCCACGGGCAAGCCTGGCCGGGCGCGCTACGAGCTGACCGAGGCCGGCCAGGAGCTTTGGCCCGTGCTCTCCGCGCTGGGTGCCTGGGGCGAGCGATGGGTCGAGCTACGCGACGAGCACACCAACCCGCGATTCCTGCTCTGGACGTGGTCCACGGTGTACCTGGCCCACGCCAATCTCCCCGACCGACGAGTCGTCGTGCGGTTCGAGCTCGCAGACCAGCCACCGGGCAGGCGCAGCATCTGGTTGGTCGTCAATCCCACGGATGCCGAGGTGTGCACGAAGCCGCCCGGCTTCGACGAGGACCTCGTCGTGGAGACGAGCGCGAAGACCCTGACCCTCTGGCACATGACGAAACTCGCGTGGACCGACGCGCTTCGATCCGGAGAGATCCGCATCACCGGCCCCCGCCAGCTCGCGCGGATGCTGCCGACCTTGAACCTAAGGGCGTCTCCACCGTCGGCCGATGGGGCAGCCCCCATCAGGTCAGAGAGCCGGCCCGGACGTAGCCCAGCTATGGGCGAAGGAAGCACTTGACGGCGAACGCATTCATCTGCCGCTGCGGGTGCGCTAGGCAAGCGTGAGCTTTACGGCCCGAGGCGGCCTGGCGGTGTGCGTAGGAGGGATAGCCAGAGGACAATGAGTCATGGCCGAAGAGTTATCCGACGCAGAGCTCGACCAGATCGAATAACGCGCCGCGAGAGCGTTCGCTGTGGCGCCGCAGCCCTGGGTGTCCTTTCTTGAGACGCGCCACGGGATCGGTGGCGGCAGCTTCGTTCGCTTCGGAGGGGGTCCAAACGACGACAACGAGATGTACTTGGAGGTGCACCTCGGCGCCCATCAGCTGACCTCTCCCGATCCCAGCCTTGACGCGATTCTTGACTTCGTTGGCCAGGCGGCCCAGGACGTGCCCCGGCTCGTTGGGGAGGTGAGGCGACTTCGCGGACGAGTCGGGTGACGACCTCATTTGCCGCTGGTCGCGACGACCCTTGCGGCCCTTGCGGCGCGGCACGGTGCGTGAGTTCACACGGGCCGTTTCTGCCATGGACAATTGCCGGATGGCGCGGCAGGAATCACAGCGCGAGCAGGCGCGACGCGAGTGGGTTGTTCGGCAGGAAGTGCACCGGGACGCCGCGGAGGCGTACGAGGCGCGCCGGGCTGTGTCCGAGACGGACGAGCAGCGGCGTGCCCTGATGGACGAGTTCGCAGCGTATCGGCGGACTCATCGTGAGGAGGACATAAGACGTGGGAAGCGTCCACCGGGCCTGTCTATCGCCATGCATCAGATCATGTGGGCCCGGTGGGCCGAGGTCGCCGTTGAGCATGAGATGGAAGCTCGGGAAGCCTTCGCGCAGATCGTAGAACGCGCACATTCGGAGCCGCTGTTGCGTGAGTTCCGTGCGTCTCTGGTTGCTGTGACCGCCGCCGCGCACGCGATCGAGGCGCTCTTTGGGGACATTAAGTACTTGATTCCTGTGCAGGCCAGGCAGAACAGCCGTGAGCTCCTCCTGTGGCGTGCGTTCCGCCAGGCAATTGGCATTTCTGAGGATGTCGGCGCAGGGCTCAGGGGGGATCTCGCCTGGCTCTTCGATCTTCGGGGGCAGGCGGCCCATCCGTATACGGAGTCCAAGCCGACGGAGCACCACCCGGCAGGAATTAACACGGGTGTCGAGAATTCGAAGTTCAACGCTGTTACGAGCGGACGCGCCGTTGATATCGCGATGAGCCTCTTCGAATACGCGGCAGACCCACCCCAGCCAAATGGCAGGTGGATTGAACGGTGGGCTGCCGACAGGAAGCCGTACCACGACGGCACAATCGCTGCGCTCCGAAAGGCGCGGGCCGCTCGATCCTTGCGGATCCCGTGAATCAGTCGGCGAACGGTTCGGCCTGCCGGACATCCGCGCCTGAGACCGAGGGGCACACGAGGCACCCGCCTGGGGCACCCCTTGAGGGACGTCCTCGAACAGTCGCAACCGAGGTTGATCCTGCACTCACTCTCATGACCCGAGGCGGGTCACCCGCAACGTCCGACGATGCCGCTCTTGGTGTGCTACAGACCGGCTCCGATCCTGTGTATGGGACTCCGCGCGGAACGGCCCGGCCGGACTGAGCGTGTGCGGTCCTCGCGTTGGACGTACCGTTCTGATAGGGCCGTGGTCCTTGTTGGACGGGGAGGCGACGATGCGGGCGTCGATCAGTTGGTGGTTGTCGCCGCGGCTGTCGAATCTGGCGCTGCTCTTGGTGTTGCTGCTGGCCTTGGCCACTGGTGCCGGTGCGGTGGCGACCGGGTCGCCGGGCGGCCGGTGGGTGGTCATCGCGCATGGCGTCGCGGGGATGGCGGTCATTGTGCTGATTCCATGGAAGGGACACATCATTCGGCGCGGGCTGCGCCGGGCACGCCGTACCCGGTGGGCGTCCCTGCTGCTTGCCTCGCTGGCGATTACTACGGTGGTGACCGGTGTGGGCTACTCCACCGGGTTGATCCGCTCGATCGGCGGGCGGTACGGCATGTGGATACACATCGCCGCCGGGCTGGCAGTCCTCCCGCTGCTTGCCTGGCATGCGCTGGCCCGACCGAGCCGACCGCATCGCACCGACCTGTCGCGTCGGGTCGCGCTGAAAGCCGGGGTGCTCGGCGTCGCAGCGGCCGCTCTGTATGTCACGACGGACACGGTGACCCGGCTCACGCCACTGCCGGGCGCCCAACGCCGGTTCACTGGCTCGCACGAGATCGGCTCATTCGTGCCTGCCTCGATGCCCAGCACAATCTGGCTCAACGACACCACTCCGACCGTCGACGCAGACACGTGGCGGCTCACCGTCGCGGATGGCTTCGGGTCATACCAGCTGGCGCTACCCGAGCTGGCCGCCCGGCAGACGACGCTGCGCGCGACGCTGGACTGCACCTCCGGCTGGTACGCCCGGCAGGACTGGACCGGTGTCCCGGTCTCGTCCCTGGTCCGAGACCTCGGCGAGCCGCGCAGCCTGCTGGTCCGGTCCGTGACCGGGTACTGGATCCGGTTCCCGGCCGATGACATCGACCAACTGCTGCTGGCCACCGGGGTAGGCGGTGAACCACTCGCGCCCCGGCACGGGTTCCCCGTGCGACTTGTCGCCCCCGGCCGGCGCGGCTACTGGTGGGTCAAGTGGGTAGACCGAATCGAGCTACAACGAACACCCGCTTGGTGGCAGCCGCCGTTCCCGCTCACCTGACCTCGCAGTAACGGGAAGGCCAGCGCCAATGTGCCGATGGCGAACGTCCTCAATTGACCCCTGGTCGGGTCACACGGAACTTCCGATCATCAGCCGCTGAGCGAGTTGGGTACGGGAGGGGCGCGCAGGGCGGTTCTGTTCCATTGTCCGACTCCAGCTGGTCGACGATGGAACGGGACTTGCGTGGGGAGCGTCCTACTGGAGTGCAGGCCCAATCCGCTCGGTTCGTCGTGGAGCTGTTAGCCGCGTCCGCGACGTTCACTCTCCTTGGCGGCTGCGGGGGTCAGGTGATCTCCGCAGGCGACGTGACCGTGCTCGTGTCAGAGTTCCCGAGCGGCGGCATGGACGCCGATGGCGGCGGGCGCTTCGAGGTGCTCGGTGGGTGCCTGGGCGCCAGCGGCTCGGTCATCGTGTGGCCGCACGGAACCAGGGTGGTGGACGACGACACGCTGACCATCGAGGTTCCCGATAACGGCACCTTCGGCCTGGGTGATGAGGTGCAACTCGGCGGCGGCTGGGTTCTCGAGCGCTCGTCCGACAACGTGGAACCCGGCCCCTATGAGGTCGGCGGCGTCACCGTCCCAGCTGAGTGCGCCGAACACGACATCTTTCTCGCCCGCTGAGCCGCCTCCTCGAAGCTGCGGGCTCTGCATCGGGTTCCACATCACGCCCCTGCCATGACGTCCGCATTTGACCCCGACCGCGCGCCTGGTCACGCCGATGGACGTTCAGGTACGGCTGTGGTGGGCGGATGGTCGGGGCATGGATACCTTCGCTTCGTCGGCGAGTGCGGGTTCTGTTGTGGTGTCGGCCGATCCGCTGCGGTTGGCTATTAGTGCCTACTTGGCACGGTTCAAGGGCATCTCCAGGGAGCACACCTGTTCGGATCTGAACGTGTTCGTGATCTGGTGTAGTGAGCGGGGCGTGCAGCCTCTCGCCGCGCGGCGCACCGACGTTGAACTGTTCGTGCGTTGGATGCAGGAGACCAGGCGGTTCAAGCCGTCCACGGTCGCACGGCGGACCTTGGTGCTGTCCGGGTTCTACCGCACCTGCGTCATCGACGGCGTCCTGGACCATTCACCGGCCGAGCACATCTGCCGCCCGAGCGTGCCGCCGGAGTCGCCCACCCTGGGGCTGACTCACTTGCAGTTCGAGGCGATGCTGACCGCCGCCCGGGACTCGGCGAACACCAATGACTTCGCGCTGGTGGCGATGCTGGGCCTGCTCGGGCTGCGGATCTTCGAGGCCACCGGCGCGGACATCACCGACTTGGGCGAGGAACACGGCCACCACGTCCTGCGAGTCGTCGGCAAGCGCACCAAGGTGGTGCTGGTCCCGCTACCACCATCGGCGTCCTCGAACGCCTCGCCACCGCCCTAACCGCCGACCTGGTCGTCACACTGACACCCAAAGCCGCCTGACCACGCGCCGGACCAGCGGCACAACGCAAACGAGCAGTCGTGCCGATTTGAGTGTGTGGCCGTGAGCTCTGTGCGTGCCTCGTCGAGCAAGATCGCTTACAGAAATCAAGGGAGTGATCGGAAATCGTGCCCTAGTTTGTTGCGTTTTGCGGGGTCGATCTAGCGATCACTCCTTGATTTCTGTAAGCGATCTTGGCTGCCGGCGTTAGGTGTCGGCAGCATCCGGGCTCACGCTTCTGCCGCCGTTGGACTCAGCTGTGGTAGACATCAGTCGCTTCTTTGGTCATACTTGTGACCATGAGTGAAACGATGGCGCTGGGCGAGGTGAAAGCCCACCTTTCGCAGCTGGTGGGCAGGGTCAATGCCCACCACGACC
>Ga0256867_10000714_pt1 | contig 13337 bp, 8 predicted proteins | sample RVTome_15_FD_185939 | JGI IMG/M metagenome (GOLD analysis project Ga0256867, IMG submission 185939) | Soil microbial communities from uranium-contaminated site in the Upper Colorado River Basin, Wyoming, United States - RVT150D86 (HiSeq) ... | reverse complement strand
GGCGCTGGCCCTCGCGGCGAGCCCCCAGCTGGCGGCCACCATCCTCGGCTACGTGGCGTTGACCACCGCCTACTCGGCCGTGCTGAAGAACGTGGCGGTGGTCGACCTGGTGGCGGTGGCCGCCGGGTTCGTGCTGAGGGCGGTGGCGGGGGCGGCCGCCACGGACGTGCCGATCTCCGACTGGTTCTTCATCGTCACCAGCTTCGGCGCCCTGTTCATCGTGTCGGGCAAGCGCGGGGCGGAGGCCAGCGAGATGGCGGGCGCGACCACGTCCGATGCCCGTCGGTTCCGCGCCGTGCTCGGTGCCTACAGCGAGGGCTACATGGCCTACCTGCGGTCCGTGACGTCGGGCGCCGTGCTCGTGGCGTACTGCCTGTGGGCGTTCGAGAGGGCCGACACCGCCGTGGACCAGTCGATCCCCTGGTACCAGCTGTCGATCCTGCCGTTCGTGATGGCGGTGCTGCGGTACGCGCTGGTGCTCGACAAGGGGGACCGGGGCTCCGCCCCCGAGGACATCATCCTGGGTGACCGGACCCTGCAGTGCATCGGCGTGGCCTGGGCCATCGTCTTCGCCATCGGCGTGTACACCGCATGAGCGAGCGTCCGTTGAGGGTGACGGGGAAACAACGAGAGAGCGAGCGTGGCCCGAGCGGCCCGCTGCGAAGCAGCAAGAGCGGGAAGCAATGAGCGGGCCCGCCATGGGCCACGGTCCCGCCGAGGACGTCGAGATCGTCACCGGGTGGGGGCGGAATCCCTCGTCGGCTGCGCACGTGGTGCGCCCGACCGACGCCGACGAGCTGGCCGTGGCCGCCAAGGCCGCCGGGCCCCGGGGAGCCGTCGCCCGCGGGCTGGGGCGGGCCTACGGGGACTCCGCCATGAACGCCGGCGGCCTCGTCGTCAGTTCGACCGGCGTGTCTGGCCTGCTCGAGCTCGACCACGCGCGCGGCACCGCCAGAGTCCTGGCCGGCACCTCCCTCGACAGCCTGCTGCGCGAGATCGTGCCGCAGGGCTGGTTCGTGCCGGTGACGCCCGGAACCCGCCACATCACCGTTGGCGGGGCCATCGCCGCCGATGTCCACGGCAAGGACCATCACGCCACTGGGAGCTTCGGCGCCCACGTCCGGTCGCTGGTGCTGGGCCTGCCCGACGGGACCCGCCGCACGCTCACCCCCCACGAGGACGCCGCCGAGTTCTGGGCCACGTGCGGCGGCATGGGCCTGACCGGCACCGTCGTCGAGGCGACGATCCGCCTGCACGCCATCGAGACCAGCCTGCTCCGGGTCGACACCGACCGGGTGCCCGATCTCGACACGCTCCTCACGCTGCTGTCAGAGGGCGGTCGGCGGCACCGTTACTCGGTCGCGTGGGTGGACTTCCTGGCTCGCGGCCGCTCGCTGGGCCGGTCGGTGCTGACCCAGGGCGATTTCGCCCGGCGGGACGAGCTCGCCGGCGCTGGCCACCGCGGCGTTGGCCACCGCGGTTCTCGGCGCCGCGAGCGTGATCCGTTGGCGTACACAACGGCTCCCGCGGTCCCCGCACCCCGCGTCATGCCGGGCGGCGTGCTCAACAAGGGCAGCATCCTGGCGTTCAACGAGCTGTGGTATCGGCTGCACCCCCGCCGGCGCCGCGACGAGCTCCAGTCGATCTCCCGGTTCTTCTACCCGCTCGACTTAGTCGACGGCTGGAACCACATGTACGGGCCCCGGGGCTTCCTGCAGTGGCAATGCCTGGTGCCGTTCGGCGCCGAGGATGTCCTGCGCCACATCGTCGAGGCTCTGGCCGATCACCGCGCGCCGAGCTTCCTGGCCGTCCTCAAGTACTTCGGCGCCGCCGACCCCGCGCCGCTGACGTTTTCCGGCCCGGGCTGGACCCTCGCCCTCGACGTCCCCACCACCGACACGACTCTGGGACCCCTGCTCGATCGGCTGGACCACCGCGTCGCCGAGGCCGGCGGCCGCCTGTACCTGGCCAAGGACAGCCGGCTCCGGCCGGAGGTGCTGCCCGTCATGTACCCCCGGCTCGACGAGTGGCGGGCGGTGCGCGACCGCCTGGACCCCGATCGCCGCCTCAACAGCGACCTCGCCAGGCGGCTCCGGTTGTTGGGCTGAGCAAACCTGCCGCGGATCTGGTTGCCCCGGCCACCGATCCCGCGGCAGGAATCATGGAAAGGCCCGGCGGTCAGCCCGTCAGCCGCTTCACCAGGTGCCTCAGGCTCTCGCGGTAGTGCGGAAGCAGGGGGAGGCCCGCCGCCCGCAGCGCGGCGTTGTCGAGGACCGAGTTCGCCGGACGGGGCGCGGGACGGGGCGGATCGAGATCGGCGGTGGCGATGGGCCGCACCTTCCCGGGATCGTGCCCGGCGGCCGCCAGGATGTCGCGCACGAACTCGTACCAGCTCGCCACGCCCTGGTTGGTGACGTGGAACAGCCCCGGCAGCCGGGAGGCGGCCAGCGACCGGATGGCGATGGCCAGGTCGGCGGTGAAGCTGGGGCAGCCCCGCTGATCGTCGACGAACGCCAGCTCGGGGCGGTCGGCCAGGCCGAGCACGGTCTTGACCATGTTCCCGCCGTGCTCGCCGCACACCCACGACGTGCGCACGGTGCAGGCCCCCGGCGCATGGGCGGCGACCTCGTGCTCGCCGCCCAGCTTGGAGGCGCCGTACACCGACCGCGGCCCGGTGGGATCCCACTCGACGTAGGGCCCAGCCTTGGTCCCGTCGAACACGTAGTCGGTCGAGACGTAGCACAGGTGGGCTTCGGCCCGGCGGCTGGCGTCCGCAACCCAGCGGGTCCCGAGGGCGTTGACCCGGAACGCACGCTCGGGGTCGCCCTCGCAGGCGTCGACGGCCGTCCAGGCGCCGGCGTGCAGCACGACGTCGGGCCGGACCGAGAGCAACGCCTGGTAGACGGCGTCGCGGTCGGCTACGTCGAGGGTCGCGCGGGTCGCGGCCACGACCTCGTCGCCCATCGCCTCGCAGTGGATTCGCAGGTCCTGGCCGAGCTGGCCACCAGCCCCGGTGACCAGCACCCTCATGTGAGGCCCGCCCGCTCCTTGAGGGGACGCCACCACCATTCGTTGGCCCGGTACCACTCCACGGTCTCCGCCAGCGCCTCGTCGAGCGTGCGGGCCTTGCGCCAGCCGAGCGCCGTCACCTTGTCGATGCAGACCGAGTACCGACGGTCGTGGCCCAGACGGTCCTCGACGTAGTCGACCATCTCCTCGCCCACGCCGAACAGCGCCAGCAGCCTGTCGACGAGCGCCCGGTTGGGCGTCTCGTTGCCGGCGCCGATGTTGTAGACGTCGCCCACCGCCCCCTTCTCCAGGACCAGCGCCACCCCGGCGCAGTGGTCGTCGACATAGAGCCAGTCGCGCTGGTTGAGGCCGTCGCCGTACAGGGGGACGGGCCTGCCGTCCATCAGGTTGGTGGTGAACAGGGGGATGACCTTCTCGGGGAACTGGTACGGCCCGAAGTTGTTGGTGCACCGGGTCACGGTCACCGGCAGCCCGTAGGTGTGGTGATACGACAGGGCGATCAGGTCGGATCCCGCCTTCGACGCCGAGTAGGGCGACCGAGGTTCGAGCGGGTCGGCCTCCAGCGACGATCCCTCCTCGACCGAGCCGTACACCTCATCGGTCCCGATGTGGATCACCCGGGGGATGTCGAGCCGCCGCGCCGTGTCCATCACCACGTTGGTGCCGAAGCAGTTGGTGTTGACGAAGTCGTCGGGGCCGGCGATCGAGCGGTCGACGTGGCTCTCGGCCGCGAAGTGGACCACGGCGTCGTGGCCCGCCATCGCCTCCTCGAGCGTGCCCGGATCGCAGATGTTGCCCTTGACGAAGGCGTAGCGGGGATCGTCGTCGACGTCCCGCAACGTCGACAGGTTGCCGGCGTAGGTGAGGGCGTCGTAGACGGTCACCTGGTCGTCGGTGTTGGCCAGGACCCAGCGGACGTAGTTGGAGCCGATGAACCCCGCCCCGCCGGTCACGAACTGCCTCATGCGATCTCGCTCTCCTTAGAGATTCCCGGGCTGCTGCGCCGAACCGCGACGGGTGAGAATCTGTGCGGCGGGTCTGGCTGAGCTCGGTTCGCCTTGGTGCCAGTGAGCCCGACTTAGAGATTGACGCTGGGGGCCTTCCCGGCACTGCGACATGTTGCTTCGAGCACGCCTTACAGGTTCGATGATCGGTTGGCCCTGCCAGACCCGTCTCATCGTCGAGCGAGAGGGTAGTGCGATGGATGTCATCGTCGAGCGTTGCGCCGGGTTGGATGTCGGCAAGAACGAGGTGGTGGCGTGTGTGCGAACGCCGCGGCCTTCGGGCAAGGGCCGCCAGGCGCAGCTGCGAGTGTTCCCGACGTTCACGTCGAGCCTGGAGGAGCTGGCGGACTGGCTGGCGGCCAACGGGGTGGTCGAGGTGGTCATGGAGGCGACCGGCCCGTATTGGAAGCCGATCTGGTACGTGCTCGAGGACCGGGCCTTCGACTTGAAGTTGGTGAACGCCAAGCACGTCAAGATGGTCCCGGGTCGCAAGACCGACATGGCCGACGCCGCCTGGTTGGCGGAGCTGTTGGAGCACGGACTGCTGCGCGGTTCGTTCGTGCCGCCACCCGTGATCCGCGAGCTGCGGGATCTGACCCGTTACCGCAAGCGCCTGATCCAGACGCAAACCGCGGAGCAGCAGCGGGTGCAGAAGACCTTGGAGGACGCCGGCATCAAGCTCGACTCGGTCGCGTCCGACGTCTTCGGTGTGTCGGGCCGGCAGATGCTGGCAGCGTTGATCGCCGGCGAACGCGACCCCGACACGCTGGCCAACCTGGCCAAGGGAACGCTGCGCAAGAAGATTCCGATGTTGCGCGAGGCGCTCAGGGGCCGGTTCGGTGACCACCACGCCACGATCCTCAAGATCACCATGGACCACGTCGCCCATCTTGAGGAGGCGATCGCGTCCCTCGACGCCGAGGTGGATCGGGTGATGGTCCCTTTCTCGGCCGCCCGTGATCACCTCGACACCATCACCGGTGTGGGCAAGCGGGCCGCGGAATGCATCATCGCCGAGATCGGAGTCGACATGACCCGGTTCCCGACCGCCGCCCACCTCGCGTCGTGGGCGGGGATGTGCCCCGGCAACAACATCACCGGCGGCAAACGCCACTCGGGCAAGACCAACAAGGGCAACCGGTGGCTCGGCGAGATTCTCGACCAGTGCGCAATAGCGGCATCGCACACCCGCGACACCTACCTCGCTGCCCAGTACTGGCGGCTCGTTCGGCGCATCGGCAAACGCAAGGCCGCGGTCGCAGTTGGGCACTCGATCCTGGTGATCTGCTGGCACCTTCTCACCACCGACTGCGACTACCAGGACCTCGGCGGTGACTGGTTCGCCCGGCGCAGCGACACCGACAAACGACGCGACCACCTCATCCGACAGCTCCACGACCTCGGCTACGGGGTCACCCTCACCAACCTCGCCGCCTGACCCACGGGGGATTCTCCTTACAGGCGCAGCGGACAAGGCGTCGAAGGGTACCCCCGCCCGGGGCATTTGCTGCCGGGTCGCAGCCCAACAGCTGGGCCTCACGTGAGCGCTGACCACCGTGAGGCACGAGGGCCTGTCTATTCGCGCACGTTCTCGAGCGCGCACCGTGGGGCTAGAAGGAATCGAACCTTCGACCTCACCCTTATCAGGGGTGCGCTCTAACCGACTGAGCTATAGCCCCGCGTGCGAGCCCACCACGTTATCCCTGGGTGTCGCGATCGGTCGAACCCTCAACGGCCGGCACCCGGATGGGCTCGCCGCCGTCGCCACCATCGTCGCCGTCGTGCGGCGGCGACATCGCAGGGGCTCGATGCTTGGCGGCGTGGCGGGGGCCACCGAGCCGTCCGGGCAGAGCGCGCGCGCCCCCCGGGCGGAGGCCGCGCTGCCGGGCGCCCTGGGGTCGAGAGATCGGTTCCTTCACGATCGTGTAGCGCAGACCGCCGGTCAGTTCGTTGAGCAGGTTGAGCAGCACGACCATGAGCACGCTGCCGATCGAGCCGGCAACCACCAGGATCCCGCCGCCGATGGCGGCGACCCGGAAGAGCGTGCCGTCGTCGAACCTGTAGCCACCGACGAGGACCTCGCCTTCGGCGCAGTCGTCGTCATCCTCGAACTCGATTCCGGCCGGCACCTCGGCCTTGAGTGTGCACGTCCCGTATGCGCCCATGCGGGTGACGAAGCCCTCGACGTCATCGATCGTCCCCACCGACCGGCCGACGTTCCACAGCAGCGTGCCCGCCACCACGACGATGAGGCAGACGCAGATGTAGAACAACGCCGAGAGCTTGAAGACCGACCACGGGTCGATGGACCAGAGCCGCTGGCGCACCCGGAGTCCGCGCCGCGCCTTGCGCTTGCGGGGCCGTCGCGGTCGGACTCGGGAAAACAGGCCGCGGGCCCTACGGGGTTCGGTCGACCCATCGCCGCCCGCGTCGGCGCCGTTGGGGTCGACCTCGGAGCCGATCGCCGGACCGGGTGCCGGGATCGCCGGACCGGGCGCCGTGACCGCCGCGGCGGGCAAGCCGGTCGATACGTCCTCCGTTGGGGTGCTGGGCGGCGTGGGCGGGGCAGGCGGGGCGGCCGACCAAGGGGAAGCCGACTCGTCGGCGGGCACCTCGCCGTAGCGTTGCTCGCCACCTTCCCTCTCTCGGTCCACGGTCGTAGCCCACTCCTGGGGGCGCGAATCGGTGGCGGACACGCCGGGATCGCTGCCCCGGGCCTCACCGTCCAAACGGTCGGTCACCTCAGCACCGCCCGTCGGGGGCAGGCCCGCCTCGTCGTGCCCGTTGGAACCGTTGCCGCCCGCGGGGCCGCCACCCGCGACCGGTGGCAACCCGGCGCGCGGATCGGCAACCGGGCCGCTGCCGGTAGTCGATTCCTCGGGTTGCTGCTCCGCACCGCCGCCGCCTTGGTCGTGATCGTCGGTGGTCACTCCGGACGGGTCAACCGGCATCGCGGGGAGTCTACGGCACGACCGTCGCCGCGCCCTAGCAGTCCCACCAGGTCTTTTTCATGACACTTGACCACAAGGGCGTTTACGAACCACAGACGATGAAGTGGATGGGATCGGTGGTGGGCAACGGTTGGCACAGTCCGGCCGCACCGGCGACGCGGCGTAACCCGTCGACCTCCTGTCGCGGCACGTCGATGGCCAGCCCGCGCTCGTGATCGGAGGTACCCGGGCGCGCCACCGGATAGGGATTCGTAGACCGCCTCTCCCACAGCGCTTCCTGCTGGGACCGGGTCCGCAGCCCGGAGACCACGGTCACCGGGCGACCCAGCAGGCCGTCGGCCCGCGCCAGCGCGGCCAGCATTGTGGGAGCGAGGCCCGCTCGTCGCCCGCCCCCACCACCCGCCGGGCCGGCGGCGTCCAGCGCCAGGGGACGGCGGGTCGCTCGGGCCCGGGCGTAGGCCTCGACCTCGCCCACCCGCACCCGCACAACAACCTCGTCGCCACGGCGCTCGACATCGAGGAGATCGGCGCCATTGGCACGGGCCACCTGGCGCGCCGCCCAGTCGCCGTCGGCGGCGCCGGCGAGAGCTGCGGCATCGGCCGCGGTGCGCGCCTGCGCCCGATGGTCGAGCGCGCCGGCCACCGGTACGAGCGCAAGCAGTGCCACGCAACACAACGCCACCATCGCCGCCGCCAGCGGAACGATCTGCCCGTCATCGCCGCGGCCACCGCGGCCGCCGCCCACGCCACACGTTCGCCTCCCTGTTTGGAACATCTGCGCACCTCCCCCAGGCGCGCCCGCTGGGCGCGCACCGTCACCGTCGTGAGGGGGAAGTCGGTGAGGGCGCGGCTGGCCGCGCGGTCCGACCGGCTTACGCCACGCAGGGCTCGCCCGATCAGGCGGGGAAATCGGCGCCCAGCACCGGCGCCACCGCCGCCACGCTCTGGCCGGCGTCGAGGTTCATGACCCGGACACCGGTCGCATCGCGACCCTGCGACGACACGTCGCGCACCGCGGTGCGGATGATCGTGCCGGCCGAGGAGATCACGAAGATCTCGTCGTCGATGCCCACCATGTAGGCGGCAACGACGAAGCCCTTCTTGGCGGTGAGCTTTATGCCCCGTACCCCCTGGCCACCGCGACCTTGGGGGTTGAACCTGTCGAGCTGCGTGCGCTTCCCGTAGCCCGCGTCTGTGACGATCAACAGCGACACGTCGTCACGAGCCACGTCGCACGACACGACCTCGTCGCCCGCCCGGAGCTTCATGCCCCGCACGCCGGCCGCCGCCCGGCCCATAGCCCGCACGTCGTCCTCGCCGAAGCGGATGGTCATGCCCGTGCGCGCCACCATGAAGATGTCGTCGCCCCCGTTGGTGGGAATCACTTTCACGAGCTCGTCGCCGTCGCGCAGGTTGATCGCAATGAGCCCGCTGCGCAGCGAGGAGTCGTACTCGTTGAACTTGGACTTCTTGACCTGTCCCTGCCTGGTGGCGAAGAACAGGAACCGGTTGGTTTCGTAGTCGCGGGTGTCGATGACGGCCTGGATGCGCTCGCCGGGCTGCAGCGGCAACAGGTTGACGATGGCGGTGCCCCGCGCCGTGCGTTCCTTGCGCGGGATCTCGTGCGCCTTGAGCCTGTAGACCCGCCCCCGGTTGGAGAAGAACAGCAGGTAGGCGTGCGCCGTGCTGGTGAGGATGTGGCTGACGTAGTCGTCGTCGCGCAGGTTGGTGCCGGCGACGCCGCGACCGCCGCGGCCCTGGGCCCGGAACGTGTCGGCCGGCACGGTCTTGATGTAGCCCCGCGACGACATCGTGACGACCAGCTCTTCGTCGTCGATGAGATCCTCGATGTCGATGTCGCCCACGTCGAAGGTGATCTCCGAGCGGCGAGGTGTTGCGAACCGCTCCTTCACCGCCACCAGCTCGTCCCTGATCACCGAACGCAGCTTGGCGTCGTCACCGAGGATCGCCTCGAGCCCGGCGATCGTGGTCCGCAGGTCTTCGGCCTCGGTCTCGAGGTCGACGCGCGCCAGGCGGGTGAGCTGCCCCAGCCGCATGTCGAGGATGTGCTCGGCCTGCTCGATGGAGAACTGGAACGGCTCGGCCATCAATCCCTCGCGCGCGGCGGCCCGGTCTTCGGACGACCGGATGAGGGCGATCACCTCGTCGATGACGTTGATGGCCCTGAGCAACCCCTCGACCAGATGGGCACGCCGGCGCGCCTTGTCGAGCCGGAACTGGCTGCGACGGCGGACGACGTCGACCTGATGGTCGATGTAGGCCTGCAGCACCTGGACGAGGTTGAGCGTGCGGGGGACGCCGTCGACCAGCGCCACCGTGTTGACGGCGAAGTTGGTCTGCAGCGGCGTGTGCTTGAAGAGGTTGTTGAGGATGACCAGCGCCGGCGCGTCCTTCTTGAGCTCGATCACCAGGCGGGTGTCGGTGCCGGCCGACTCGTCGTTGACGTCCGCGATGCCCTCGATCTGCCGGCTCTCCACCAGCTCCTTGATCTTGGTGGCGGTCGCCACGATCGAGGCCTGGTAGGGCATCTCGGTGACCACGATGCGATCGCGCTGGCGGCCGGTGCCCTCGACGATCTCGGTGCGCGCCCGCAGGCGGATGGAGCCCTTGCCGGTGCGGTAGGCGTCAAGGATGCCGGCCCGGCCCATGATGAGCCCGCCGGTCGGGAAGTCGGGGCCGGTGACGAACTGCATCAGGTCGTCGGGCGTGGCCTCGGGGTGGTCGAGCAGGTGGAGCACGGCGTCGATCGCCTCCCCCAGATTGTGGGGCGGGATGTTGGTGGCCATGCCCACGGCGATGCCCTGGCTGCCGTTGACCAGCAGGTTGGGGAAGCGGGCCGGTAGGACCAGCGGCTCCTCGAACTCGCCTGTGTAGTTGTCGGCCATGTCGACGGTGTCTTCGTCGATGTCGGCGAGCATGACGTCCATCGACAGCGGGTCGAGCCGGCACTCGGTGTACCTCGAGGCCGCCGGCCCGAAGTCGGGCGAGCCGAAGTTGCCGTGACCGGCGATCAGCGGGTGGCGCAGCGAGAAGTCTTGCGCCATGCGCACCAGCGCGTCGTAGATGGCGCCCTCGCCATGGGGGTGGTAGCGGCCCATCACGTGGCCGGTGACGCGCGCGCACTTCATCCAGCTGCGGTCGGGGCGCGCACCGATGTCGTACATGCCCCAGAGGATGCGGCGGTGCACCGGCTTCAGGCCGTCGCGGACGTCGGGCAACGCCCGCGCCGTGATGACCGACATGGCGTAGTCGAGGAAGGAGCGCTCCATCTCCTCCTGGATCTCGATCGGCTCGACGGCCAGGCGGCCGCGGCCCTCGGCGTCGTCGCCGACGCCGTCGCTGTCGTCGATGGGGGGAGTCGAGTCGTCAGTCATGAGAGATCAGATGTCGATGAATCGGACGTCTTTGGCGTTGGTCTGGATGAACTGCTTGCGCATCTCCACGTCTTCGCCCATCAGGATCGAGAGCACCTCGTCGGCGAGCGCCGCCTGCTCGACGTTGATCTGCAGCAGCGTGCGGTGGGTCGAGTCCATGGTCGTGACCTTGAGCTCTTCCCAGTCCATCTCGCCCAGCCCCTTGAGGCGCTGGAACTCCTTCTTGTGGTTCGGATGCTCGGCCAGGAAGCGGGCCCTGGCGGCGTCGTCCTTCAGGTAGACCTTCTCCTTGCCCACCTCCGTCGAGTACAGGGGCGGCTCGCAGACGTAGACGTGGCCTTGCTCGACCAGCGGCCTCATCTGCCGGAAGAAGAACGTGAGCAGCAACGTACGGATGTGCGCACCGTCGACGTCGGCGTCGGTGAGGATGCACACCTTGTCGTAGCGGCGCTTGTCGACCTCGAACTCGTCGCCGAGGCCGGCACCGATGGCCGAGATGAGCGTCTGGATCTCGGCGTTGCGCAGCATCTTGTCGATGCGGGCCCGCTCGACGTTGAGGATCTTGCCGCGGATGGGCAGGATCGCCTGCGTCGCGGGATTGCGCGCTTGTACGGCGGGGCCGCCGGCGGAGTCGCCCTCGACGATGAACAGCTCGCGCTCCTCGCGGTTCTTGGACGAGCAGTCCTTGAGCTTGTCGGGCATCCCGGCGCCGTCGAGCAGCGTCTTGTTGCGCACGACGTCACGCGCCTTCCGGGCGGCCGCCCGGGCCTGGGCGGCGGCGATGCCCTTGCGGACGATCTTGTTGGCCTCGGTCGGATTTTCCTCGAGCCAGTCGCCCAGCTTCTCGTTGGTGGCGCGCTGCACCAGCGTCTTCATGGCGGTGTTGCCGAGCTTGGCCTTGGTCTGACCCTCGAACTGGGGGTCGCGCAGCCGGACCGAGACGATGGCCGTGATGCCCTCGCGGATGTCCTCGCCGGCAAGGTTGGGGTCCTTCTCCTTCAACTGCTGCTTGGCTCGGGCGTACTTGTTGACAGCGGTCGTGAGCGCCGCCTTGAAGCCCTCTTCATGGGTGCCGCCCTCGATCGTGTTGATGCCGTTGGCGAAGCTGTGGATGCCGTCGGTGTTGAACCCGCTGTTCCACTGGAAGGCGACCTCGACCTCGGAGGTCTGGTCGCGGTCGGCGTAGTAACCGACCTTGGAGAACAGGCTCTCCTTGGTCTTGTTGACGTGCTTGACGAAGTCGATGATGCCGCCCGAGTACTTGTAGACGACAGGCTCGTGCTCGTGGCCCTCACGCTCGTCGCGGAAGCGGATCTCGAGGCCCTTGTTGAGGAACGCCATCATCTGCAGGCGCTCGAGGATGGTGCGCGCCGAGAACTCAACGGACTCGAAAACGGTGGCGTCGGGCCAGAAGGTGACGGTCGTGCCCCGGCGGGAACCGGAGCGGCCGTTGCGGGGCGCCTCGCCCGTGACCTTGAGCTTGCCCTGGGGCCGGCCGCCGTCGACAAAGGTCTGGGTGTAGCGCTTGCCGTCGCGGTCGACCTCGACCACCAGCCGGCGCGACAGGGCGTTGACCACGGACACACCCACTCCATGGAGCCCGCCCGAGACCTTGTAGCCGTCGCCGCCGAACTTCCCCCCGCCGTGGAGCTTGGTGAGCGCGATCTCGACGCCTGAGATCTTGTGGACCGGGTGGATGTCGGTGGGGATGCCGCGCCCGTTGTCGACGACGCGGCAACCGCCGTCGGCCAGCAGCGTGATGTCGATGCGGTCGGCCTGGCCCGCCATCGCCTCGTCTACCGAGTTGTCGACGACTTCCCACACTAAGTGGTGGAGACCGGACGGGCCGGTCGAGCCGATGTACATGCCCGGCCGCTTGCGGACCGGATCGAGGCCCTCCAGGACCTGCATGTCTTTGGCTCCGTACGAGGTGCTTCCCTGCGGCAAGGCGCGCCCTTTCGACAAGGTCGATTTCTTAGGGGCGGATGACCGGCGCCCGAAGGCCTTTTGCCTGGTCAGAGCCGCAAATCACAACAAGGGAAGTCTACCAGAGGGGTGTGACATTCCCGGTCATCCCAGGGGCCTTGGACTGCCCTCGGGTGGCGGCCTCCCGCGTGCCGCCGGGGCCGCTGTCATCCCGGCCGGGGGGCCCGTCGCGGCGGCCGGGGTCCCCGGTGGCGACGGTCCACGCGGACTTCGATCCGTGTGATCCGGCGCGAGCCGGCGAGCTCGCTGAGGCGGGCGACGAGCTGTGCCTCGAGGAACCGCACGTGGGTCGCCAACGCCGGTTCGTCGCATGCCACGACCAGGGACTCGCCATGGATGGCAACCGGGCGCGTGCGAGCCGCCATCACCTCCCCGACGACATCGTGCCAGCGGTCGAACACAACCTCGATGCCCGCCCGGCTCGGCGCCCCGAGGCGCCCCAGGACTCGATCGAGGGTGTCGGCGAGCCGCGTCGGCGGCGACGGAGTGCCGGGGAGAGGCTGCCAACCCATGCGCACAGTCAACCATCCGCCGACGACCCGGACGGTCCGTCCAGCGCACCGCCCACCGCGATAACTGCACCGTCTCGGAGCCGCAACACGACATCGGGGTGGGCATCGGGCGGCAATCCACCGGCGGTGGTCAAGACGGTCTGCCCCGCCGGCAGGTTGGCGACCAGGGCCCGGCCGCGCTCCGGATCGAGCTCGCTGAACACGTCGTCGAGCAGCAGAACCGGTGGGCTCTCGGCCGTGGCGGTCACGACGTGGTGTACGGCCAACCGCAACGAGAGCGCCAGGGTTCGCTGCTCGCCCTGGCTGGCGTGGGTCCTGGCGGGGGCGCCGCCGAGAGTCAGCACCATCTCGTCCCGGTGGGGCCCCACCGTGGACACGCCCCGCCGGAGATCGTCCTTCCGGGCGCCGGCCAACGCCGCGGCCAACCCCTGATGCCGCCACCCGGCGTCGTAAGCGATC
>Ga0256867_10000711_pt1 | contig 13389 bp, 12 predicted proteins | sample RVTome_15_FD_185939 | JGI IMG/M metagenome (GOLD analysis project Ga0256867, IMG submission 185939) | Soil microbial communities from uranium-contaminated site in the Upper Colorado River Basin, Wyoming, United States - RVT150D86 (HiSeq) ... | reverse complement strand
ACCACGGCTCTGAGTGAGCTCGGCGGTGATCGCGTCACCGCCGAGCGAGACCATCCCGAAGCCAGCGGGGCCTTCTTCGGCGGCGTCCAGCGCGGTCGCTCCGGCGAGCGACATCGCGCCGAACCCGTCGCGACCCGCCATCGGGCTCGCCTCGGCCTGTGCCGCTTGCGTCGCTTGATCGCCGCGCGCCGTTAACTGTTCTCGGTCGGTGGATTCGATAATGATTTTCACAGTTCTGTCCTCGTGGTCGAGCCGTGGTCGTTCTCAATGCGTCGAAATCCGCGTCTGGATGGTCTCGGACGCGCCGCTGCCGAGCGAGGCGTAGCCGTAACCGGTGGAGGTTTCAGCACTGCTCGGGGCGACCGGAAAGCTCCATTCCTGCCACTTCTGGACGAAGCTGCTCCAGTTCGCCAGCGCCCACAGCGCGTAGCCGCCACTACCGGGTCCGAAAACGCCCGAGTACCGGTATTCACCGCCGACCGGCGTGACTTCGAGGTCAATCAACCGCAGGCCCTGCGCGCTCCACTCCTGCCACTTCTGAACGAAGCTGCTCCAGCTCGCCAGCACCCAGAGGCCGTAGCCGCCGGCGCCGGAGTTGAACACGCCCGAATAGCGGAAGTCGTTGCCGACCGGCGTGATTTCCAGATTGGTCAGTCGCAGGCCCTGCGCGCTCCACTGCTGCCACTTCTGGACGAAGCTGCTCCAGCTCGCCAGCACCCAGAGGCCATAGCCGCCGCTACCGGGTCCGAAAACGCCCGAGTACCGGAATTCGTTGCCGACCGGCGTGATCTCCAGATCCTTGAGCCGCAGGCCTTGCCCGCTCCACTCCTGCCACTTCTGGATGAAGCTGCTCCAGTTCGCGAGCACCCACAAGCCGTGAGCGCCGGTGCCGGATCGATAGACACCGGAGTAGCGCAGCTCGTTGCCGACCCGGGTGATCTCGAGGTCCGTCAGTCGGATGTTGCTCGGCTGAGTGACCGCGGTGATCATCTGTCGCAGGTCCGGTCGGTTTCCGATCCGTTGCGTCGCGGGCCGTCCCGGCGCATCCTGCTGAGGCGAACCGGTGGTTCGAAGCAGTTGCTTGGCCTGTGCCGGATCCAGTGGCGTTCTTCCCATCGCCCGGAGGATTCCCTGAACGCAGGCCAGTGCACCGACGACGATCGGCGAAGCGCTGGAGGTGCCGCTGAAGCGGTCGGTATACCACTCGTCCTCGTCGGCGCCGCCTTGCAGATCGCCATAGCCCGTCGTGGTGACCTCGCGCCCCCAACCCTGTGCATCGATCAGTGCACCCCAGTTCGAGAAATCGAGGCGGGATCTGTCCGGACCATGGTCTCTGCCGTGCGTCCCCGGCGGCGGCGCGCCGGCGCCTGCGAGTATCGCACCGGAATCGCGATTGTTGCGGTTGAACGGGTTGGTCCAATTGGACGGGAAACCGGCAGGACGCGTCTCGTAGAGGGCATCGTCGAGATTCTCCGCCCCGTTTCCCGCGGCCTCCACGACGATCACCCCGCGGCTGGTCGCGTAACGAATCGCGTCGAAATCGTCCGGCCACCACTCGATTGCGATGTAGCCTCTCTGGTCATCGCGTGCTTCGAAGTTGAACCGAGGTCCTGGGCGGTGGAGCTCGATCAGAATGACGTCCCCCGAACTGAGCCCATCGGCCGCTTCTCGAATCGCACCGGCCGAGCCGGGGCCGCCGAAAATCGAGATCGCGCGGACGTTGGCGTCAGGGCATATTCCGGTAATGCCGAGCGAGTTCCGATCGCCGCCGAATTCGCCGACGACCGCCGTGCCGTGATTCCGCCACCGGATGTCTGTCGACGGGGTACCGGCGACGACGCCGCCCTGGTTCAGCAAGAGATCCTCGTGTGTGAATCGCCAAGCCCCCTCGATATCGATGATTCGCACGCCCGCCCCGGCGCCGCCGTTTTGTGTCCAGGCGTAGCGCGCGTCGATACCACCGGGAGCCGGATCCAGATAGCCCTGGCGTGCAACGAAATCCGGTGTGCTCGGAGGCGGCTCCCGATTCGAAGGCACCATGTCATTGATCGTCCGCGGCGCCATCTCGGCTGTCTCGTGCACCGCGGCCTCGGGTAATTCCGCCGGTGGCTTGACATAGGCGGCCGCCACGGCGTCCAACTGCAACAGGCGCTGCGCCAACCCTTCCAGGTCTTCGCCGGGCGCATAGGCTCGGTAGTAGACGGAGAGATCGGGGGCTTCCCCCCCCGCCTCCGCAGCCATCGACACCATCCGCGCCTGCAGACGCTCCTCAGACGTTCCGAACAGCGGCTCCAACCGCGCTCCTTCGGCCCGCAACAGCTCATTGAGAGGGGATACGTCCGCGGCCGTCACTGACGTGATCCCCTCCCTTCTCGCCCGCAGTCCGAAATCGCGCCTCGCTACGACGATCAGCTCGCGTTCCGGCGCGTTCCTCGTCTCGTTGGCCGCCGGTCGTCCGGTTCCCGCTTTTCTCCTCTGTGGCATGACGGTTCCTCCTCGGTAGGATCGAACTGGGCACTCAAGGTAGCTCGTCGGCCGGTTTCAGATAGACCGCGTCGACGCCGGCCGACTGGTTCAGACGTTCGATCAGGCGTTGAGCTGCCGCCTGATCCGGCACACTGACCGTGAAATAGGTCTGGAGAACGGGGTCGTTCGCGTCGGTGTGCAGGGGCTCCAGCTTCAGTCCCAGTGACTCGATCGTCCTGGCGAGGCATTGCGACTCGGTATCCGGCGCTCCGCGGCGGCGGAGCGCACGTGCGACGTTGGCCGAAACCCGAACTGTGACTTGCACTTTCCCAGCACTGCTAGCGCGAACGGAACGGCCCGTTCGCGCAACGACAGGAAATTGGAACGTGGATGGATCTTATTTGTATAGACCCTCCCGCGAGGATTTTCAACGCCGTCGAGCGCCGCCCACCAGCCGTTGGGGCGGCCACCAGGTCAGGCGAGCTGCTGCAAGGCCGCGCGCGCTGGCGACGACGCCATGACCTGCCTCGACCGCTTGCTCAAGCGGGACCTGGTCGACCCGCTGGCGCTGTCGCACCAGTTCTTCCTCGCCGGCGACCAGGTCTACGACGACGACGTCGGCTCGATGCTCCAGGTGGCCATCAATCTGGGCCACCAGCCGATCGGCGGCTTCGAGGTGCCGCCGCTCGACGGTGGAAAAACCGTCGAAGGCAATGGAGCCAACCTGCCGCCGCTCCTGCGCCAGCGACTGTGCGACGAGACTGCAAAGCTCACGGACAAGGAAGCGCAGAGCCACCTCATCACGCTGGGCGACTACCCCCACGTACGCGCTGGCCTTCAGCCCGGCCGTCTGGGACCGGCCGCCCGTGGAGGCCTCAGTGTTGTGGGGCGCGGAGAGCGCTAATCCACTCGGCACGGAGAAGGGCGACAGGTGGGTGCGTGCGGATGTCGAGCTGGGGAGGTCATTGCCGCCATTCCGGGCACGTCCGGCGCAAGGGTATCCAGAGGGCTGGTCGAACGGTAGGGACGCCGGACACTTCGAGCATCAGTTCGTCTTGGGGCGATCCCGGCCAGTTGCGTCTAGAATCGACCTCGTATAGGCAACAAAGATAGCCTCAAACCGAATCGGAGTCTGATGGTAGAAAGTGCCTCCCAGTCTTCAGCGAACACGGACTCGATGAAAAAATCGTCCCACGCTCAGCTGGCTGCCGCCCGTTTCGATGACTGGGCGGAAACCTATGGAGAGGACCGGATCTCTGCCTGGTTCTCCCACTATCAATCGCGTGCCATTGCGTCGATGGGGCTCACCGGACAGATGAGCTTTCTGGATGTCGGCTGTGGCGTGGGCAAGGCAGTCCTCGAGGCAGCCAGGTCGCTGGATTCAGGTCGGGCATGCGGGATCGACATTTCTCCCGCGATGATCGCCAAGGCGAAGAAGTTGTCTCCGCCGTCGGCCCAGATCCACTTCGAGGTTGCCGACTCCGAGTCGATCCCGTTCGACGATCGGTCATTCGATCGCGTGCTGTGTACATTCTCCTTTCACCACTATGCCAAGCCCGATGTTGTGCTTCAGGAAATCCGAAGGGTCATGAAGCCCAATGGCACGTTCGTGCTGGTGGATGCGGCCAGGGACGTGTCCCTGGCAATCTGGCTGCAGGATCGATGGCGCCGCTACCTGGAGCGCAGCCATGTGAAGTACTACACGGTGGCCGAAATGCGGCAGTTGCTGACGAACGCCCGCTTCTCCGCCGAATTTCACACCATCAAGCGGTTCAGGGACCATGGAAAGCTGTTCACCGGGCTCATGCTCGCCGAGTGCAGCATCGCCGACAGCACAGCCTTCTCGGGGAACGCTGCCTGATGCGCCTCCAGGCCGGTGACCAGGACAAGGCAGGGGTACGGAGCTATTTCGAGGACCTGGCCGCGGGATACGACGACTCCAGGATAAGCGGATGGCAACGGTACTTTCAGGGACTTTTGATTGAGCAGATCAGGCCTCGCGAGGGCCTGACGGTGCTGGATGTCGGCTGCGGTACCGGCTGGGCGGTGAGGGAAGTCGCTCGCCGCCGCCCGGGAGCGGTTGTCCACGGCATCGACATCAGTCCGGGCATGATCAAGGAAGCAACGCGCCGGGCCACCGGAGTACCGAACGTGACATTCAGCGTGGGTGATGCGGAGCACCTGGAGCTGGCTGACGAAACCTTCGACTACGTCATCACGAGTCACGCGTTCCGCCATTGCCCCGATCCAAGACGAGCCCTCGCGGAGTTTCATCGAGTACTCGGGCCTGATGGCTGCCTACTGATGGTCGACTTCTGCCGAGACATCGAGAATCCTGCGCTGCGTCTGGTCGCCAAGGCCGTGAGCGTCTTGCCATCTCGGAACACCAAAGGCTTCTACTCTTCGAGCGAAATGGTAGCGCTCGTCGCCAGTTCGCGGTTTCGCGACGCCGAACTCCTTTCGAAGACCGAAAAGTTCATGTTTCTACGCAAGCTGGTAACCAGCGAGGCGCTGATCGCCGGCCGGAAGTGACGCGACTGCTTGGGCCGGCAGAGAAATTGGAATGAACCGACCGAGGTGTGGGGGCGCTCAATGAAAGTTCTGGGTATCACGGATGGAATCACGTGCGGTGCCGCCATCGTGGAAGACGGAGAGATCCTCGCCGCAGTAAACGAGGAATCGCTGGTTCGTCTCAAGATGGCCTACGGGTTTCCACGCCAGGCCATCCGCGAAGTGATGGCGTTCGTCGGTCTGCAGCCGGACGACATCGACCTGGTCACGGTGGCGACCAACAACAATCATTTCTTCGACGGTATCCGGGCCTGGGATGGCTGGTTTCAGAGGGACGCTGGCTCCGCCCGGAACACGATCTTCATGCTCGCCGGAAGAGCCGCATCTCTGGCCGTGATTCCAGGTGTCGAGCAGCTCTACTACACGTCGCGCTCCCCCATCTTCGCTCAGAGGCGCCGGCGGATAGGTGCGATAGTTGCAGAGGAGTTCGGAATCAGGGCGAAGGTCCAATTCGTAAACCATCACCTGGCGCACTGCACCAGCGCTTATTTCACCAGCGGATTCGACAACGCGCTCGTCATTTCGATGGACGGGGGTGGCGATGGAGACGCCTCTCATATCTATACGGTCGAAGACGGGATGTTTCGCCGGGTCGGTCACACGAGCGCTTTCCACTCCGTCGGCAATTACTACTCGTACGTCACCGAGGTGTGCGGATTCAAGGCTCAGAAACATGAAGGCAAGATAACAGGACTCGCCGCGGCCGGAGAGCCAAAGTATCTCGACCTGCTCGATTCATTGATCACCTTCAGCAATGGACAACTGAGAAATAACGGACGCGTCGTCTTCGCCGGCGGCATCGCCGCCATCGAAAAAAGGCTGCCGCGCGCTTGGCGGCGAGAGGACCTGGCGGCAAGCATCCAGATCCATTGTGAGGATCTTGTCGTCAGGTATGTAACGGGCTATCTCGCCCGGTATCCCATGGCCGATCTTGCGATTGCTGGCGGGCTGTTCGCCAATGTCAGGATCAACCAGAGGCTGGCAGAGATTCCGGGGATCGAGCGCCTGTGGGTTCACCCCGGGATGTCCGATGCGGGATTGGCGGTTGGCTCCGCTCTCGCAACGTGCATGAGGAACCGCAAGGCCCTCCGTATGGCGCCCAGGAAGAGTGTCCTCGGGGATGTCTATCTTGGACCTTGCTACAGCGAATCGGAGATAGCATCTGCGCTGTCCGAGAACGGCCTCGAATATTCCAGATCCTCCTGCGTGGAAAAGGAAATCGCTCGCCTGCTGGCCGAAGGTTACGTGGTTGCCAGGTTCAACGGGCGACTGGAGTACGGCCCACGGGCCCTGGGGAACCGCTCCATTCTCTACCATCCTGCGGACCGGTCCGTTAACGATTGGCTGAACCGTCTTCTCGTGCGAACCGAATTCATGCCATTCGCGCCTTCCACCAATATAGAGCACGCGGGCGATTTCTATCTCAACGTCGAGCCTGCCCGCGACAGTGCGCGTTTCATGACGGTGACGTTTGATTGCACCGACTGGATGAAATCGACCTGTTCCGGGGTTGTCCATCTCGACGGCACGGCCCGTCCTCAACTCGTTCGGAAGGAGGACAACCCCAGTTACCACCGGATCATCGAAGAATTCGGCAAGCTGACTGGCGTTTCGACGATAATCAATACCAGCTTCAACATGCACGAGGAGCCAATCGTCTGCTCTCCGCAAGATGCCATCAGGGCGTTTCGGCTGGGCCACCTGGACTATCTGGCCATCGGTGACCTGGTGGTCAAGTCACCCGAGCCGATCAAACACGAGCTCCGCTCAATGGTACAGGGCCGCAGGCCGGCCACGGCGACAGTCTGAGGTCACCCGGGCAATCGCACGGAGAATATCTGGTGGCGCTCGGCGACAACTATGCGGCCAAGGTCCCTACGGGCCTCGGTATCAAGTCAAAGGCGGGTCTGAATCAACGGTTCTTGCGGATCATTCGGGAGAGGGCGCAGGGCGAGCCGCTTTCCGTTCTCGAAGCCGGTGTAGGCCATGGCTTCTTTGCAAAGGAATGTGTCGCTGCCGGACACAAATTCTGGGGAGTGGAGTCCAACCGCCTGCTTTTCGAAAGTCTTTGCTACAAAGGCATTCGCGTAAAGCACTGCAAATGCCCGCCCCTCCCCTTCGATACGGCGTCGTTCGATGTCGTGTACGCAGGCTATTTCGTCGAATTTCTGCCGGATGCCGCAACGGTGTTCGAGTTCTTCGAGGAATGCTACCGGGTACTCAAGCCGGGGGGGATCCTCGCAGTCGTGTCGTCCGACTACACCATCATGGGGAACGAGTTCTGGAATGTCTCCTATCTGGCGTCGTTTGCCACCACGGAGCGGCGCCTTGGCCAGGCCATGTACGATGCAGGCCTCACGCACGAGCAGTCCATCTTCTTCGCGGGGAACCTGTTTGGTCCGAGTCGATATCTCGCCTATGTCTTCTACAGGCTCTATCCACACAACCTGCTGAATCGGATTTTTGGCCAGAACACCAACCTGAACTCCCGCATCTACAAGCTCAGAGTATCGTTCGCCGAAGGGATGCTGCTCATCGGGAGCAAGAAGGACGCACCGGACGCTCCAAGGGTCATATTCTAGTGACCCGTAACACTCCTCGGCCGGACTAGATCAGGCCATGAAATCCGAAATCGGCGGATCAACCAGGGCATATCGAAGAGGGTTGGGAATCGCCAGGCACCTTTTGACGGCCCGCTGGCTTCGTATCGTGCTGAGCATTGGCTTGCTTGCGGGCATTGCTTGGCATGCCTCGATACCGGAAGTGCTGACAGCGCTGAAATCGACTACGGCCCGGTGGCCATACCTGGTTCTCGCCCTGATCGTTCCCGGCATCGGTGTCTTGATCTGTGCAATGCGATGGCAGGTGCTCCTCCGCGCCGTCGCGGTGCGCATCGGGTTGCCACGGCTGTTCTGCGGCTTTCTGGTGGGAAACTTCTTTAATCAGTTCTTTCCCTCGACCATCGGTGGGGATATCGCGCGTGGATGGTGGATTCACCGACGGCAGGATGCCGTCCCGCTCGGCCTGACCGTCGTTGCAGCAGACAGGGTGGTTGGAATTGCGGGCATTTGCCTCGTCGGACTGGCGGCGGCCTTTGCACAACCCGACGTGCTTCGCGAGAAGCTGGTCATCTGGCCGATTGTCGCCCTGTTGGCGATGCTGGGCATTTCGCTGATCGCGATCGCCCATCCGGCGCTTCAAGCCGTGGTCAGAAAGTTCATCGCCAGGATCCAGTTCCTCAAGCCCGTCGAGAGCCGACTCCGCGATGTCCTGAACGGAATGACTGCCTTGAGAGCGGCGCCCGGGTCTCTGGGCTCTGCACTCGTGCTCTCCTGCATTCTGCAGGCAGTGGTTGTGTGTCAGTTCACGATACTCGCTGCTGCGCTGGACCTTGGCATGGACTTCGCGGCCCTTGCGGTGATCGTCCCGATCGTCAGCCTACTGACGATCCTTCCAATATCCATCAACGGAATTGGTGTTCGGGAAGTGGGATTTGCGGCCGTGGGCGCGGCGTTTGGACTGAGCATAGACGGCGCCATCGCGCTTGCCTGGCTGTTTCTCCTCATAGCCACCCTGTATGCCCTCGTGGGCGGCCTGATCTATCTGCTCAGTCAATGATCACCGGTGGTCCGGGATTGGCAGTTTCCCGTACAGATCGTCGACTCGCCGCCGCAGATCTTATCCAGCAGCAGGAGCCAGGCATCCGAATTAGGTGGAGTGACCCGTGGCAAGTCCTTTCACCGGATCTCGGATCGAACCAGCTCGCGTCCCAATGACCCGATGATCCGCCGAGATCAATGGAAATGCTTCCACCATCCCCGGAGTCCCATGAGTCGTTGACACCCATGGTAAGGATCAAGATCTTCTCTCTGTCCGGATCTGCCAGCGCATACTTGCCACCGCGCCCGCCGCTAACGAGAGCCGGATCAGGCTCCATGAGCTGGAAGTCGCTTCCCAGGACATCCTCGATGAACGGATTTACCAAGGCTACGAAGTCTGCCGAGTCCCAGTCTTGGGCGATCGTCTTGATGGAAAACGGCGTGTCGCATTCCGTCGTATTGCCGGGGCAGCTTTTCTGGTTGTGACGGATGTTGAAATCCACACCCCCGGCGATGGTTGCCTTCCAGGCCGCGCGACGCAGGTCGAAATGGTGTGACCGTTGATTCCCGACTGTTGCTCCCCCCAATTGTCGTCATTGCTGCTCGGAACATTGTCTGCGTAATAGGCTGACAACAGCTTGCTGATCGCTGAGTTCCTGTCCCCTACGCTATTGAACGTCTGGCCGTGCATCACGTGTCTGCCCGAGCCCCTCGATGGCGGCTCGAGATGGGATGGTCGTACGGATCCAGCGTCCGAACCAGCGCCCCGTATGCGTTGATTTGCTGCATTGTCCGATACTCGGAGATATCGATTCCGGTGTTGAAAAGAACCTGAGGAAAGGACGCCAACCGAGCAATCGTGTATCGAACAAGGAGATTCTCGGCGGCAGAACCGCCTCTGAATGAGGGCTGCGTCGGACGTCCCCCGAGCTATTCGGCCGCGTACCCGATCCCGAAACCGAATAACCGGGCCTTGGGTGCCGGGTTTCGGCCTTGGGTGCCGGGTTTCGGTATTTCGGTAATTTCCAGCGGACACGCGAGTCCCTCGAGCACTAGCTCCGGACGTCCCCTGAGTTATTCGGCCGCGGACCCGAAACCGAATAACCGAAACCCGGCACCGGAAACGGTCCGGCACCGGAAACGGTCACGCCGTGGAAGCGGCAAGGATGATCACCTGAAACCCTACTCCACCGACAACAGCATTCGCGTTTGTCGCCCCAGCGTCCACGGTCACCGACAGATCGAATTGAAGCTGCACCTTGCCTTCGTCATCGTCGAAGTCCGCGTCCATATCCGTGACGCTCCATTGTGTGAAGGAGGCGTCACCACCCTGACCGGACAGCGATGCTAGTGATACTGTCGCCACGGCCCGGCGGAACTGCGCAGTCGTAAGCGACGGGCCTACATGTGCCTCAAAGGTTCGGTGCTGGGTCTCGAACCCCCCGCCGCTCGGTGAGAACGTGCCGAGATTGGAGTTCGCGATTCCGGTGACAATGTACATCGTCGTGACGTCGTCCGGTCCGTTGACATTGACCTCGATGGTCTGCTCGCTGGTTATGCTGGCTGTCGTTGCCATAGTGCCTGTCCCGTTCGTTAAGGGATCCGCGATCAGTTATCGATGCTCGTCGAAGCCGCGATCGCCGAGGGCGACTGGTTCCTGACCCGATCACCGGCCTACTCACTGCCCAGTGATGGAAAGAGTGGCATTCACCTCAGCTCATGCACCCTTCTAGAAGGCAAAGTATAGGTAATCGGCAGATCCCGGCACTTCGGTATGAATGAGCCGCGCGCGCGATGGTGGGAAACAGCACGGTGGCACCATGCTCTCCGGAAGCTCATTGCCAGCGGCAGAGACCTGTTCGGCGACTCCTGCTCGCCTCGCGAGGTGAAGCGCGACACCCTGGACGTGCGCTCATTGTGGCGTCACCTGGCGCGAGGTGTAGCCGGACGCCTGGAAGCGACAGTGGGCGGGACCGTGCCGCAAGCAGGCGGAAGGCTCCGCGTTCCCATGGCAAGCGGCAGACGTGGCGGAGGGCATCGCTCTCTGCGGTCGGCCGCGGCCAGCAGGCGAACTGTCAGAAAATGATGCTTTCCGATTCGTCGCGCTGCGTGGAGCGCAACCAATTGACCAGTCGGCTCACATCGGACGTCGAGAGAAACACCCGGTACTCGGACCTCCTGTTTTGTGGCGTGGTCAGATCGAACGTGATGCCGACCAACATTTCGGGATCGTGCCACCTCGAGCCGGGGTCCAAGCCGTCTTTGCTTCTGGGATCGAAGAATTCCACGAGGTCAGTTCGCCCAGTTTCCCTGTAACTGCTGTGTACAAGGGTGTAAGGCCACTTTGAAGACAGGGAGCAATGGCCGCGCGTCGCATACCCCGACGTTCTGGGCACGCTTCTCGCGACTGCCGTGTTTTTCGTAGCCCGCTTCTTGTCCATTTCTGTGCCAATTTCTCCGCCGACGGCAGCATACAAAGTTGCATGTGCCCGGCCAGGTAACCAGGTCACAAAACGTCCAAAGGGTCGATTGCCGTCCTGCCGTTTGGCCAGGTGCCTGTAGAACGCTAATTGCTGATATTCGAAGGGATAAGCAGAGAGAACTGCAACAGCCTGTTATTACACCAGTTTCTTAGCATCACTGGCACCTTCCATTGCAAAACACTGGGGCCCGCACCAGGTCGCCCAGAAGTCCACAAGCACCGGGATGTCGCTGCGGCCCGCGTGGCCGTCGAAGTTCGCCGCCGTCAGCGGAAAAGGGGAACCGGTGAACAGCGGCGCCTTGCAGCGGCCGCATTTCGGCCGGCCGGGACGCCGTTGACGCCGTCGCAGTGGGGGCAGACGGTCTGTTTGTGAACCTCGTGCGGCGGCGCCGGCCGGGCCTAGACTCTGAGCCAGGGGGAGCCGGCGAGGATCGCGCCATGAACGACAAGGCAAGAAACGGGCCTGAGGCCGTCCGCTACAGCGCCGCGGAGCTCACCGCCATCGCCCACCTCTACCGCGGCGAGGTCTACCGCAGCACGGCCTGGCGCTCGCGGCTCGACAACACGACCAACTGGGCCGTCGTCACGAGCGGCCTCGCGCTGTCGCTCGGCTTCGCCGACGCGAACGCCTCGGCGCTGCCGCTGATCCTCGTCGTGCTGCTGGTGGCCGTGTTCCTCGGCCTCGAGGCGCGCCGCTACCGCTACTTCAACGTCTGGCGGGCGCGTTGCCGGCTTCTGGAAACCGAGTTCTACGCGCCCCTCGTGGCCGGCACCGGCGTCGCGCGCGACGGCCGCTGGGACGCCCTGCTGTCCAGGGACCTGCGCCAGCCGCGGTTCCACGTCAGCTACCTGTGCGCCCTCGGCCGGCGCCTGAGGAAGAACTACGTCTTCCTCCTCGCCGTCATGGCGGTGGCCTATCTCGGCAAGCTGGCCATCCACCCGGTGCCGGCCGCCAGCATCGGCGACGTCGTCGAGCGGGCCGCGATCGGGCCGGTCCCCGGGAGCGCCGTGCTCGTCGTCGGCGCCCTGTTCCACGCGGCTTGGATCGCGATCGCCGTCGGCACCCTGCGCACCGAGTGGCGGCAGCGCCGCCGCCGCCGTGCGCTCATCTCGATCGGTTGAGACCCGACTAGGGCCGGAAGGGCCTGAGCCTCGAGTCCAGTATGTACTTCACGTTAAACACGTTTCCACATTGCAATGATGTAATTCGCAAGCGCGCTTCGTTCCGCTGATTGGTTTGTGCTCGCGAATACTCTCGATCGCTGGCTTTGCCGGGTCTTCGATCTGCTGTGCCAGGTAGTCCTCAACCTTCTGGGATACATGGCGGTTTCGTTCCCGACCGATTTAGGCTGCGAGCCGAAGTGCCTTCCTTCGCTTCGGTCATATGCCTGGATGGCGTTTCCAGTGCAGAAGCCGCGCAGGTAGAACTGAGAAATGTAGTGCTTTCCCATCAGCTCGATCGAAGGCGGCGACAGTCGTCCGGTCGGAGTTCTGAGCGACATTCGCGGATCGGAATTGAGGCAGCGGGGGCCATCACGCTTTGGGTGCCGGGTTTCGGTATTTCGGTTATTTCCAGCTGACACGCGAGTCCCTCGAGCACTAGCGTCGGATGCTCCCAGTTATTCGGCCGCGTACCCGATCCCAAAACCGAATAACCAAAACCCGGCACCGTAAACGGGCACCGTAAACGCAGGTGGCGAATCGTTGGGACGTCATCTTTCGTCGGCTGTTGCCGTGGGCGCGACGTTCATGTTCATGCGAAAGAGATTGTGTGGATCCCAGCAATTCTTGAGCTCGACCAGCCGGTTGTAGTTCGCGCCGTAGGCGGCGTCGGTGCGCCCGGATTCGTCTTCGTCCGCGTAGTTCACGTAGACGCCCTGGTCGTACGATGACAAGCTCGCGTGGAACTCCCGGGCCCATGCCATGTGCTCGGCGTCCTCGGCGGGGTCCGTCCAGCCGGCAGTGATGCCAAAGTTGAACGGAGCGATACGATGGGGAAAGGCGGTCGCGTGGACCGGGACGCGGCCTACCGCGCCGCCCATGCGCTCGAAAAATACCATGGTCATCGGGCCGGACAATGGATCCACGCCGCGGACCAGCGTATCGATAGCCGCATCGCTCATCTCGTTCCAGAATCCGGACTTGCCGTACCAGCGGTTGCCGGGTTTCTGCGGTTCGTCGAAGGCCTGCTGCAAGGTGGTATAGCGCGTCGGTTGCAGCGCATCGAGAATCGGCCGTCCGAATGCGCGCAAAGGCGCGAGCACTTCTTCG
>Ga0256867_10000710_pt1 | contig 13400 bp, 10 predicted proteins | sample RVTome_15_FD_185939 | JGI IMG/M metagenome (GOLD analysis project Ga0256867, IMG submission 185939) | Soil microbial communities from uranium-contaminated site in the Upper Colorado River Basin, Wyoming, United States - RVT150D86 (HiSeq) ... | reverse complement strand
AAGGAGATACGCGATGTCGCGCACCGGCATATAGCGGAAAAATCGGCGCAGCAGCCGCAAGACCTGCAGTGGATAGTGCCTGATCTTGTAGAGAAACAGACGCCGCAGACCGGCTTGGCGCTCGGCATGGATCACCTCGCCGGGGAGGCAGGTCGGATCAATCTCCGAACACTTGAAGTACTTGTACCAATCCGTGGCGTCATGCACCAGACCCCGGTTCACATACTCTTGCCACAACGGTGTGCCGCGATAGACACACAGGCGATTGAACCCAAAGGTGTCGAGCGGCAGCTTGGCCGCAAAATCAAACGTCGCTCTGATATCCTCGACCGTCTCGTCGGGACTGCCGAGGACAAAGAAGCCATGCACAATGTCAATACCAGCCTGCTTGGCATTGCTCACCGCGGTTTCAACCTCAGCGAGGGTCTGCTCCTTGTTCAACCGGTTGAGCACGGATTGGCTGCCACTTTCAATACCGAACATGAGAGTACGACAGTGCGCCCGGGCCATGGCGGGAAACAAGTGCTGGGCCACCGAGTCCACCCGGCCTTCACAGCCCCACTCGATCGTCACCCCAGCCTCCTGGATGCCGTTGCAGATGGCTTCGATGCGCTTGGGTTGCAAGAGGAAGTGATCATCAACAAAGTAGACGGCGCCATACCCGAGTTCCTGGAGATGCTTGAACTCCTCAACCACGTGCTGCGCACTCCGGGAACGCCACTTCCCTTCATTGAAGATTGGAATGTCGCAAAACACGCAGGGCCACGGACACCCACGGGACGTTTGCATGGTGGTGAATCGCTCCATCGACAACACCACCGGCACATCAAGCGGCATGGATTCGATAAAATCCAGGGGCAGGCTTTCGCGATCGGGAAACGGCCACTGATCGAGATGACGCTCCATCGGTCGATTGGGATTGTGGATCACCTGGCCATCTTTTGCCCAAGTCAGCCCGGCCACGTCTGCTGGGTCATCCAAGCGCTCCACGAGGTCTAAGATCAACTGTTCGCCATCGCCTCGACAGACAAAATCAACCTCTGGACACTGATGCTTGACCAACTGGGCATTCAGGCTCGCAAACACGCCGCCAAATGCCAGTTTCACCGCCGTGTTGGCGGCGCGGATTTGACGGGCCAATATCTTGGCGTATGGATAGCTGGTGGTGCTCAGAAAGCTCAAGCCAACGAGATCCGGTTGGTACCGGTTAATCTCTTCAATGATGACGTCGTTGGGGCTCTCTGGATTTGCCTGGTCGAACATGACACACCCGTGGCCCGCGCGCTTCAACACGGCAGAGAGCGTCATAATGCCAATGGGAGGGAAGCCCATCACCCGGATGCGGCCATTCTTGGCGTGCGTCTGGACCGGGAGAGCGTAAAACTGCGGGTCGCGAACATGGATCAAGCAGACGAGCATGAAGACCTCCAATCTGATGAAACGAGGAACTAGGAGTCTAACCGCGGAAGACTACCCACACCGCCATCGAATTTTGTCGACTCAACTTTATAGCATGAGACTGTGAGAAGCCACTACCATGACCACATTGGGCCTTTAGGAGCCAGGAGCGTCGGACGTCGCCGCCTGGGGAACGGTCCCAGAGGCAAGTCCGCTGTCGGCCAGGAACTGTTGGAGCGCCGCTGCGGTATAAAAAGAGGTCGCAGTCGTTTCCTGTACATATGCACCTCCTTACGATCTGAGAACTATGAGACGGCAGCGACCGGGATCCCCGGAGGCTTGAGGGCTCCCGAACCACCCAGGTGAGGCGGCGAGTAGTCCCAGCAAGACGCAGACCGCAAGCGTGCCTCTCTGGAGGGTGCTCACCAATAGAGACGCTGAGAGTCCGCCGCTCATCCCTGCCTCGTCCTTCTTGTGCGGTTTAACCGAGCGCTAGAATTTTGTCCGCGCACTCATTCGAAATATCGGTGTTGGCGGATTGACTGCCGGGCATCGTCGCCCAGCCCTGTTTTTCAACATAGTCGCCTCTGGCCCAAGTGCTTTGCTCTTTCAGTTGTTGGAGGGCTTCGGTTTGGTTGGGCTCTTGCTCGAATTGCGCCACACAGATGGGCACCAGCTCTTCCACAACGGCCTCTTGGGTCACCCGCTCCGCTTCCTTCTGAGCGGCCCCTGTGGTGACGACCCAGTCTGCCGAAAAGCCGACGATCAGCAAGACAATTGCTCCTACCGCCATGCCGAACACAAATAGAGGGATGGATTGTCTCTTCATATCGGTTCCTTTCTCTGATGCGGGGTTTGGTAAGAACCTCTAGCCCCCCGACTTGGAGGCATAGAGTTCCTTCCAGCCATCGTACGAGCCTATGATGTATACCATATCCAGATTACAAGACTCTTTCACGAGCATTACAATTTTGTAATATTCGGAATGACAACGGGGGTTGAGAACGAAAGCGCTATGAAGATTTCAGTGCTTTAGCGGTAGGACAATGGTCAGACAAGATCCTTGGCCGGGGGGGCTTGAAGCGCACACCTCTCCCTTATGCGCCTTAACGATCGCCTTAACAAAACTCAGTCCCAGTCCAAGGCCTTTTGTCGACCGACTGGCATCACCCCGATACAAGCGGTCCCATATTTTGGGGAGATCTGTTTGAGGAATGCCAATTCCGGTATCCTTGATTTTGATGACACATGTACCTGCCGTTTGGTAAGCCTCAAGGGCGATCTGCCCACCGGAGGGCGTATATTTGATCGCATTGTCCAGTATATTGGCGATGGCTTGACTCATACGGACTTGATCAATGGGTGCGTTCAATACTTTTGGCAGGCTCAGGCTCATCTGAACCTCTTTTTCCTCCGCCACGTATTGGTACATGTCCATGATTCTGCTCAGCCAGGGCGAGAGGTTGATCACGCTTTGATGCAGGCGCATGCCTCCTGATTCCGCTTCGGCAATATCCATGAGGGTGGCCAGCATGTGGAGGACCCGATCTGATTCCTCAAGACAGTCGGTCAGCGCCTCGCGACACAGGTTCCTCTCTTGAGGCGCGCGCAGGGCGATTTCGGCGATATTCTGCAGCCGGGTCATGGGGGTTCGCAAATCATGGGCGACATTGTCCAGAGCCTCCTTCATACTGATAATCAGAGCGTTGATTCTGTCCAACATCTCATTGAACAGCCTGGCCAATTCATCCAATTCATCACCGACCCCGCTTTGTGGAACCCGCGCTTCCATGTCGCCGGTTCTAATGGATTGAACCGTCTGAATGATATGACGAATCGGTCGCAGCGTGCGCGTCGCTAAGTAAGTCCCACCGGCAAATGCCAAAAACGCCAGCGGCAGGGCAATGATCACAAAGACCTCACTGAATCGCTCCAGGGTTTTTTGGCGTGTTTCTGAACTCCTACCCAACTGAAGCCAGCGCCCATCTTGGAGCTGAACCGAAGCGAGCATTAGATCATAATCATCGTGGCGTGCCGGGAAGTACATCCAGGATTCTTGCAACGCCTTTTGTTCGAGTAAACTGAGATCGAACTCATCCCATAGCTCGGGGTCCACCACTTGCAGAGTCCGATTCGTCCAGTCGGTAAGGCGGATAAAGAACGGATTTTTTTTGCGATACTTGAGATTTCCTGACACTTCTTGTTGAAAATTGGACACGCTATACGAATTGTATTTGGAGGCAAGTTCTTTGAGCTCAGACATAATCGCTTGCTGATCTGATGCTCTAAGAGTAGAAGCGAGAAAAAAATAGGTAGCAATCAAGGTCAAGACCGCACTGGCTATGAACAATCCGGCATACCAGACGGAAAGATGAAAACTGCTTGACTTAAAGATTTGGAGAGGAATCTTTGAGGACATAACCAACCCCGCGGATGGTATGAATGAGTTTGTTGGAAAAATCTTTGTCAATTTTAGTTCTCAGTCTGCAAACCAACACATCTATAACATTGGTTTGGGGATCGAAATGAAAATCCCAAATATGTTCCAGGATCATCGCTCTGGAGACGGTTCGCCCCGCATTCCGCATAAGATATTCCAACAGGGCAAACTCGCGCTGGGGCAGGTCGATTCGTTTCCCGGAGCGATACACCTCGTGTTTATAAAGATCTAAAGATAAATCGGCACAGGTCAACCGAGAAGCCTCCACCGTTCCGGTTGACCTGCGAATCAAGGCTTGAACCCGTACCAACAATTCGGAAAACGCAAAGGGCTTAACCAGATAATCGTCCCCCCCTCGTTGTAGGCCTTCGATGCGATTGTCAAGCGCACGTTTGGCACTGAGAATCAAGACCGGCGTGTTGATTCCTGTTTGTCTGAGCCTGTCAATCAGACTGAGGCCATCCAATATCGGCAGCATGAGATCGACGATGGCCGCATCGTAGATAACAGTCAGCGCCAGATCGAGCCCGGATTCTCCATCAGCGGTATGATCAACGGCGAATCCAGCCTGCTTCAAGCCGTATACAATAAAAGACGCAATTTTTTGATCATCCTCAATCAATAGCAATCTCATAAGACGTCACCAGTGAGAAAAAATGGGTTGTCGAACCTTGTCAAAACGCATTCTATCACTTTCCCCTGAGCCGCTCACGTCCTTTGACCTCATGGCGGTTTTGACCCACGTAAACGCACGCCAGGCTTTTTGGATAGCCGCTTAGCCATGCAGGACACAGAGCCATCCTGCTCCTCCCTTGAGGGCAGTCGGCTCGACGCTGGCGTCGTGAATGGGTTCGAAGGGAAGCCGGCCCAGCAATTGCCTGACACGCTCTCCAGCCTGGCTGCCAAGGACGTCAAGGGCGCGGTTGTTCGCGACGACCAATGCCCCGTGTTCGTCAATCAGGACCATAGCTTCAGTCTGTTGCTCCAGTATTTGCATCAGGGCGCTGCGTTCAATGGTCGCATGGGCGGGTACACTCCTAGATGACGCCCTCTCGCTATCGTTCAGGTAGCGGTCGAGTAGAGAATTGATCGAGCTCAACACGCGCCGGATCTCCTCTGGTGCCTCGATCACCCGGCAGCGGCGATGGCGATTGCCTGCATGGATGGACTCGAGAACGTCGTGTAGCTCGACGAGGGGATTCAGCACTTGCCGTTCGAGGCGGCGAATGATCAGCGAACTGATCACGAAGGAGAAAACCGCAATGAACATTGCTGCCCACGCCCCAGCGGTACCGAGTCGCTGTGCTTCTTGCTCAGTACTCACCATCGCCCGCCAGTTGATAGCAGTCAGATCCTTCAGGGCTTGCACCACTACCACAACCGCGCTGGTATCGCCGGCAAGAGCGTCGCTGTACTGCTGTTCGAGGCGCTCCAGGGGCCCCACTTCTTCCGCTTCGGTGATGTTGCTTTTGGCTCTCTGCAAGGCCGATGCGAAACGCTGCTGGCGCTCCTCCGCGGTAGAGATTCGGGTTGGCTCGGCTAGCAACGCCAGCATGTTGATCGCCGCCTCATTGGAGTAGACATTTTCGCGTAGGATACGTTCGAAGGCCGGGCTCATTCTGGTGAGCAACCCGATGGCAACAAAAGCCAGCAGGATGTTGCATGCGACCAGGACACCCACGCTCAGCAGAAAATCTCGTCGCAGTTGCATGCTCAGCTCCGTTCCATCAGCGTAGCCACGGCACCCTCCTTCGCGACTACCACCAGCACGTCATCTGCCTCGAGAGGCTCGTGGGGGTTGGGCAGGACCACGACACTCCGCCGGGCGCGTCGAATCGCGACTGCGGTGACGCCAAAACGGCGCGGTAACTGGAGATCGGCCAAGGTGTGACCGACAAACGCTGCCGGAGGCTGGAATTCTGTGATCAGCAGATCCTCCCCAAGCGGCAGTTCTCCCAAGATGCTCTCGTGGAGGATTTGGCTGGCAAAACGCTCACCGAATTGTTGCTCCGGATTCACCACCTGGTGAGCTCCCACGAGTTGCAGAATGCGGGCATGGATGTCGTCGTTTGACCGCGCGATGATGCGCTTGGCTCCCATCTGGCGGAGTAACGCCGTACAAATGATTGAGGCTTCCTTGGCTTCATCACCAATGGCGCAAACGCACACCTCTCGGCGCTCGGGTGAGGTGCGGGCCAAGGCATCGGTATCAGTGGCATCGAAACACGCCGCCTCCGCGACAAAGCTGGCAGCCACACGCACGCGGTCTTCCTGGATATCGACCGCCAGGACTTCCACACCACGTTCGGCGAGAGCGCGGGCCACAGACATCCCAAACTGCCCAAGTCCAACCACTATAGCCTGATGATTCATACCCTCCTACTCCCTATCCGACCTCGACCTCTTCCTCGGGGCGTTTCCAAACGGTCTGCTCGACCCGGTGACTCAGGAACATGAACAGCGTCAGAGGACCGACGCGGCCGCTGAACATGCAGACCATGATCAGGATTTTGCCCACCCCATCGAGCAGACCTGTGCCACCGATCGACAGTCCCACCGTACCTAGTGCTGAGACAACCTCAAACAACGCCATGTCCGTTGGTATCGCCTGCGTGAGCTGCATGGCCACGAGGGACAACCACACCGTGACGGCCCCCACCGTAGTAATCGCTGCTGCTTTGTAGACGGTTTTGTGTGAGAGACGGCGCCCGAAGCTCGTTACCGTCCATCGACCGCGCACCGCTTCAACAACTGCCAGTACCAGGATAGCCATGGTCGTGGTTTTGATGCCGCCGGCAGTCCCCCCGGGACTGCCTCCCACGAACATCCAGACGATCATCAGAGAAAGGGTCGCCGGATGTACAGCCGCAATGTCAATCGAATTGAACCCAGCGGTTCGCAGGGTGACCGACTGGAACCAGGCGTTGTGGAACCGCTGCCAGAACGACAGCCCGGCCAGTGTATTGCCCCACTCCACCGCCAGGATGAAGATGCAGCCGATCACGAGCAGCAGCAGCGTGGTGCTCAACGTGAGCTTGACCTGAGCGCCGATCGGGCGACCGGTGCGCCGCAACACCTGGGGGATGAGCAAGACGACTACGGGAGATAAGCCGCCAGTGATGATCAGGATCGCCACCACGTGTAAGACCCACGGATTGCTCTGATAGGGTATCAAGTTATCACTTTGCAGGGCAAAACCAGCGTTGCAAAAGGCGGAGATCGACGTAAAGACTGCTCTCCACAAGCCCTGCAGCAAGGCGTCACCATTCCAGATAAACGCCACCAGGAGGCAAGCCGCCCCTAGTGCCTCTATGGTAAAGGTGAAGATGATGAGACGGCGAGTGGCGTTGAAGAGTTGACTGCGATCTTGGAGGCTGATCAAACCGGCGACTGCGCCCTCGTGACGCAGACTCATCCTGCGCCCCAGCAGGTGCATGGCAGCAGTGGAGAAGGTCATGATCCCGAGGCCACCTAATTGGATGAGGATCAGGATTACCACCTGCCCGACGAGGCTAAAGTCAACTGGCGTATCCAGTACGATGAGACCGGTCACACAGACGGCACTGACGGCTGTGAAAGCTGCATCCACCAGGGCAATGCGGCTGCCTGTGACGGCGCTCGCCGGGAGTGCCAGGCTCACAGTTCCTGCCAGGCACAGGGCGAGAAAGGTTGCCACCAATAGCCGTTCAGGGCGCCAGAGAACCGGCTCCAACCAGTCACGGCGCTCAATACTGGCGCGCTGCCGCATCCGTAGACAGATCACCATCGTTGCCGGAACCAGCGCCGCAGCATGCACACAACTCCACCACCAGCCCCATCCGGCCATGATGACAAGAGCGGCAACCAACACGGCGCCAAGCAGAAAGCTGGCGTGTACCACGGGCTTGGTCCCTTCGCGCAACAGCCAGCGCGCCCCAAACATGCCGGCGATACTGAAGGTGAGCCCCAGGGAGCAGATCTCTACCCAGGCCTCGGCGCTGAGACCAGCGAACCAAGCAAGTCCCCAGAAACCAAGCGCCACAAGGGCCGCCCCTCGCGCAGGCGCCGCCAGAATCGACCACCGGGCCCGGTAAGCACGTGACGTTTGCTCAATCCCCCGCCACATGAAGTGCAGTATGGTGAGAGCGACAAGCGCTCCCGCAAGCGCCAGTGCCGGAGACTGCCTTAGGGCATTCGCCAACAACGCCGTAATCCCCGCCATACCCAGGCTCGTGAGTAACACTCCGACACGGGGCCGACGTGCCATCACCAGACCGGCGCAGGCGAGGCATAGTGTCGCCAGAGTCGCCACCAGCAACACCCACGAAAACCTTTGCAGCGCCTGGGCGCCGTGCACCCAGCTCCCGACAGCGAAGGGAATCGGGATGCTCGCCGCCAGAGCGCCGGCTAGGCCAGCATAAAATTGTCTCATACGTATTCGACCATAAATTCTCGGCTTTGTTGCACGAATCGAACAGACACTGACCTGGCCTCTTGACCCAGCCATCGGGTGATGTCGACCCGATCCTGTAACGCGGGCTCATCCTCGCGCCAATTCTTGACGCGATAAGCGGTTGTGCATTTGGGATATCGGTTGGCTCGTTTGTAGGGCGAGGTCATGGGGCTCACCGTTGGCGGTCGGGGTTGCTAATGCTCTCAGCATGAAGATTGATCCATCAGGTGTCAAGACCAACTGAGGGATGCATGCACCAGGGCTACTATGGGAAGCGGGGTGCTAAAGGGGAGGTAAATTGAGGTTGGATGGAGAATGTGAGTTGGTTAAGATGGGGGTGAAGTTTCGGAGGAAAAATATCGCCGATTTAACTCAGCGATGAGCCCAAAAGACCAAGAGGAGGCCAGGTGTGGCATGGGTACACGGCTCAGACTTAAGCATGATGGGCGATGACGACTATGCGTTTCAAATCATTCAGCATTTGACCACGCAACTGCGGGTTCATCCGGACGACCGGCAACTGTACTTTCAGCGTGCGAATGCCTATCTGGATCGTGGTGAGTTCCAAAATGCCATCGATGATTATACCCGTGCCATCGATCTCGAGCCCCAAGACCCGGTCTCCTATAACAATCGCGGTATTGCTTACCGCAGCCTGGAGCAAACAGACCGTGCGATCGCCGACTACCGCCGCGCCCTTGAGTTGGATGTGAATTATCGCGACGCCTATAATAACCTCGGTCTCGCTTTCTCCGACCTGAGCGATTTTGACACCGCGATCCGCCACTACGACCGGGCCATCGAGCTGGATCCGAATTACTGGTACGCATACAACAACCGCGGCATGGCGCTGTGGGCGCTCGGGCGGCGGGAAGAAGCCCAGCAAGATTATGCCAAGGTCAAATCACTGGTTGGCGCGACGCGACGGTAACTGGACAAGCGACTCCGCTTCGCCCAGAACGGCCCTTCCTTAGTTTACTCGGTTGCGCGTTGGGGCTTACACCATCTCTGCCGCTCGTGCCTGCTGCACCATGTGCGCCAAGATCTGGCGCACCTCGGAGGCACTGCGGACTGCCTGGGGAAAGGGCAGGCGTAGGTCCTGAGGCGCGCCCTGATGTTCGATCCGGAGGTGAAATCCCAGGTGATCAACCGCGCTCATGGTGGCGCTGTCAGCCGGGCATTGACCCACATGGCGCGCCAGCAACACCAAGGCATCGGCATGGTCATGGTTCATATGGTCGAGAACACTCGCGGCAATGTCCGCCAAGGGATCGACCTCGGCCTGGTCATAGTCCGCGGCATCAATCCAGCCCATGATCCCAAAGCCTCCGACCAGATAACTCTCCTTCATCTCCATACGAAACCAGGCAAAATCGCCAAAATCGGCCCACTGGCTGGCCTCGGGATAGCGCTCGAGGTAGTTGTCGCGGACGGGCGCCAGGTCGTTCTGCGGGACGCGTGTCACCGTGCCCATGAGCGTGATGCGGGCTATTGCCAGGGGATCGTTGTGCGCCTCGGCTTGCGTCACCAACAGACTCGCTCTGGGATCTCGCAGAAGATTCTGAGTGTGCATGGCCATGCTGCTGATCAAAAAGGTGGGGCGTCCGCGACGATCTAGGCCATAGGGCATGACCGACCCGAATGGCCAGCCCGGGTGTTTGGCGGATATCGTTGACAGGCTGCCAGTGGTGCCCAGATATACCAGCGTGCGGGCTCGTTCAGCCAGCGAGATCTCCGGGATGCTTACCTGTGTGGTCTCGCGCCCGGCGTGGGGTTGCGCCATCAGTTGCTCCTCCTGCCCTTTCGGGGCGCGTTATTGCATGCCGCGTTTGCGTTCCGCCAGTCTGGCTTCCAGAGCCGGATCGATCCACCAAGTATCTAACCCCAGACTGTATCTCGGTGGCGTTTCGGGGGCACGAAATTTGTCCCAATACGCGACGCGATACATCGAAATATGCCAGTGCGGAATGACGTAATGATTCCACAGCAGCACGCGGTCGAGAGCCCGTGTGTAGTGGATCAGGCTGTCCCGATCGGGTGCCGAAATGACCCGATCGATCAAGGCATCGATGGCGGGATCACGAAGGCCCACATAATTCCGTGTGCCATCGGTCGTTGCCGCCTGCGAGCCCCAGAAATCCCGTTGCTCATTGCCTGGGGACAACGATTGGCCCCAGGAGGCAACGATCATGTCGAAGTCATACGTGTCTAGCCGTTGTTGGTATTGGGCCGTATCGACCGTGCGCACCTGTGCCTCAATGCCCAGACGTTCGAGGTTTTTGGCAAACGGTAGGACGACGCGTTCAAATGACGGCGACACCAGGAGGATTTCGAAGCGCATGGCGGTGCCACTCTGCGCGTGCGTTAATTGGCCATTGCGCACCGACCACCCGGCACTGTTGAGCAACTGCAAGGCCGTTCTCAGGTTGGGGCGGATATTGCCGCTGCCATCTGTCGAGGGCGGTGCATAGGTCTGGGTAAACACCTCATCAGGGATTTGCCCGCGCAAGGGGTTGAGCACCGCTAATTCCGCCTGACTCGGCAACCCACTAGAGGCGAGCTCGGAATTGGCGAAGTAACTGTGGGTCCGCGTATAGGCATTATAGAAGAGGTTCTGATTGCTCCACTCGAAATCAAAGGCATAGCTCAGCGCCAGACGCACGCGCCGGTCCTGGAATATCTCCCGCCGGGTGTTAAAGGCGAAAGCTTGCATGCCTTGCGGATTTTCATGCGGAATCTCGCGTTTGATAATCAGCCCCTGTTGTATGGCTGGCACGTTATAACTCGTGGCCCATTCTTTGGCGACGTTTTCTTGAAAAAAGTCCATGGCGCCCGCTTTGAACGCCTCACGCTCGACGGCGCGATCGTTGTAGTAGTCGTGGCGTATCGTGCCAAAGTTATGCTGGCCCACGTTCACCGGCAAGTCTTTCCCCCAATACTGCCGGTCGCGTTCGTAAGTGATCGAGCGTCCAGGATCGAGGGTAGAAATTTTGTAGGGGCCACTGCCAATGGGAGGATCGAGCGTGGTGGCGGCAAAATCGCGGCCTTGCCAGTAGTGTTTGGGCAACACGGGAAGTTGCCCCATAATGAGCGGTAATTCAGGATTCGGCGGGCCACTGAAGGTGAACTTCACGGCGCGGTCGCCCACCTTGGTCGCCTGCTCCACGTTGGCGTAATACGACCGGTAAAAAGGATGCCCTTGTGTCTTCAGGGTGTCGAAGGACCAAATGACATCCTCTACAGTAACGGGTTTGCCATCGTGCCAACGCGCTTGCGGTCGCAACCTAAAGGCCACCCACGAGCGATCCGCCGGCCACTCGATGGTTTCCGCCAATAGACCGTATTCGGTAAAGGCCTCATCGAACGACCGCGTGGTGAGGGTTTCAAAGAGATTGCCGACGCCTGCTGCGGTGCGCCCCTTTAACGTGAACGGATTCAAACTATCGAAGCTGCCAGAGGCGCCGAACACGATGGTGCCGCCTTTCAGCGCCTGGGGATTGACATAGTCAAAGTGCGAAAAGTCCGCTCCATACTTCGGCTCCCCGTGCATGGCAATGGCATGGGCACGGTGCATGGTGGGGCTATCGGCTGCCACCGCGTACTGTAGTAGCATAGCAACACTACTGATCAGCAGGACAAACCATAGGCGTCGCATAAGATTTCCTCTTACTCGTCGGTTTCCATCTCCATGGCGAACGCTGCCGCCATGAGGGTTTTGGTGTAGTCGTCTTGCGGATGCTCGAAAATCGCCTCGGTAGGGCCCTGTTCAACGACGTAGCCATGGTGCATGACGACAATATAGTGTGCCATAGACCGCACCACTTTTAAATCGTGACTGATAAACAGGTAGGCGAGGCGATGGTCGTGTTGCAGCTTTTGGAGCAAGGCAAGAATTTGCGCCTGCACACTGACGTCGAGCGATGAGGTGGGCTCGTCGAGTACCACGAAGCTCGGTTGCAAGACCAGGGCCCGGGCAATGGCCACACGCTGGCGTTGACCGCCTGAAAATTCATGTGGATAGCGATGACGACTGTCTGGATCGAGACCCACCTCTTCAAGGGCACGGATGATACGCGCCTCGCGTTCCGCTGCACTTGACGCCAGGCGATGCACCTTGAGGCCTTCTTCGATGATCTGGGCTATCGACAGGCGCGGACTCAGGCTGCCGAAGGGGTCTTGAAAGATGATCTGCATATCCCGGCGCAGCGGGCGCAAGGCGCGTGATTTCCAGCCTTGAATTTGTATGTTCTTAAAGGAGATCGGCCCGCGTGAGGCGTTCAGACGCAGTAACGCCAATCCCAGGGTGGTTTTGCCCGAGCCGGATTCTCCCACCACGCCGACGGTCTGTCCAGCATGCACCGTGATCGTGACGCCGTTCACGGCCTTGACGTAATCGACGGTGCGGCGCAGGATGCCGGCTTTGATGGGATACCAGACGTTCAAATTCTCGGCGTGCATGAGCGGCGGCGCGGGTGGCACCGGCGGTGCCGTCCCATGGGGTTCGGCTTCGATCAAGCTGCGCGTATACGGATGCGACGGGGCCTCGAACAGGCGGTGGGTGGGGCCGCTTTCGACAATGGCTCCGTGCTGCATGACGCAGATGCGATCGGCCACTTTGCGCACCACGGTTAGGTCATGGGTAATGAACAGCATGGCCATATGGAACTGCCGCTGTAACGATTTCAATAGGGCCAGAATCTGCGCCTGAATCGTCACATCCAGCGCCGTGGTGGGCTCGTCAGCAATGAGTAGATCCGGCTCATTGGCGAGTGCCATGGCGATCATGACGCGCTGGCGTTGCCCACCGGAGAGTTCGTGCGGCAAGGCGGCGAGACGCTTGTCGGCCTCCTGCAATCCCACGAGGTGCAGCAGCTCAAGGGTACGGTGACGCACCTCAACCGGAGATAATCCCTTGTGCAGCCGTAAGGTCTCGCCGACTTGCTTGGCAATCGAATGCAGAGGATTCAACGAGGTCATGGGCTCCTGGAACACCATGGCGATGCGGTTGCCGCGCACGGCACGTAGGGTCGATGCGGAGGCCCCCACGAGTTCTTGCCCGGTGAGACGAATGCTACCACTCGGATGGGAAGCAGCCGGGTAGGGCAAGAGTTGCAAGATACTCAAGGCCGT
>Ga0256867_10000709_pt1 | contig 13406 bp, 10 predicted proteins | sample RVTome_15_FD_185939 | JGI IMG/M metagenome (GOLD analysis project Ga0256867, IMG submission 185939) | Soil microbial communities from uranium-contaminated site in the Upper Colorado River Basin, Wyoming, United States - RVT150D86 (HiSeq) ... | reverse complement strand
GCCCGCACAGAGTTCCGTCTGCCCGACGATGCCGGTGGTGAGCGTCTCGCCGACGCCGTGGGGGCAGGCATCTCCGGTCGCACGTCCCGACTGGGTCGCCTGCTGGCACCCATGAGCGTGCGCTACGTGGTGGTGCTGCAGCGATCGGCGCCTTCGTTCTCCGACGGCTTGGATCGGCCCGTGGGCGGGGCCGTGGAGCAGGCGCTGAGCACCCAGTTGGACCTGCGACGCCTGCCGTCGGACCCGGGCGCACTGGTATACGAGAACACGGCCTGGCTGCCGCGCCGCTCGGTGGTGGTGGGCGACGTGCCCGAGGGTGGCGACATGGCGACGGTCGTCGGCACGCCGACGCCGGTGGGACTGCCGGCTCTCACCGACCGGATCGGTGCGGCCCGCCAGCGTGGTGAGCTTCTCGGGCCAGGGGAGGTGTACGCGGCCGATCGCGACGCCGGCAACTGGACGTTGGAGGTGGACGGCAGATCGATGGACTGGCGACCCGCCTACGGCTGGGCCCGCCTGTACACCGCCGACAGGGGTGGCCCGGCGCAACTGGTCTTCCAGCGACCGCTGCCGCTGCTGCTGCTCGCCCTGGCCCAGATCGCGGCCCTGGCCGTCGTCGTCCGCATCGCCGCCGCCGAGCCAGGCCGACATCGGCTCCAGCGCCCCCACCGTCGGCGAGACCAGGGGCCACCACCGGCCGAGGTGGAGAGCCAGGAGCGACCTGAGTCCCTGGCTGAGGTGCCGACATGAGGGCGTGGGCGTGGCCGGCCCGCCTGGCTGTGGTGGCCGTCATCGTCGCCGCGCTCGCCGTGGACCAGTCGCTGGGGGCCGAGCCGGACACTCCGCCGCCGGCTCCCACGCCGGCGGGCGTCCCCACCGCCGCGGTCTCGGCCGAGCCGGTCAGCAGCACCTGGTACTGCGCGGTCGTCCGCTCCGCCAGCAGCGAGGCGGCGGGTGGCGTGGCCGTCGACGCGCAGCTGGTGCTCGCCAACCGCGGCACCGAGGACCTGGCGGCGACGATCAGCTACGTGGCGCCGACCTCCGAGGACGTCAGCCGCGTGGTCGAGGTGGCGGCCGGGTCGTCGGTGGTCGTGGACCCCGCAGACGACATCGATGCGGCCCAGGTGGCCGCGCTGGTGGAGGCCCCTGGCGGAGACCTCGTCGTGGAGCGCCGGCTCGTCAACCAGGACAGCGAGACCTGCGCCGCGGCACCTCACGGGGAGTGGTACCTGGCCGGAGGTGACACCTCGGTGGACGCGGTCACGTCGGTGGTGATCCTCAACCCGTTCCCCTCCGATGCCGTGGTCGACCTCGTGTTCGCCAGCGAGGCCGAGCCGGGCCCGTTCACCGTCCTGGATCTCGAGGGCTTCGTGGTGCCGGCCCGCTCCGTCCTGCAGGTGGACCTGACCGAGGCGGTGCGACGGCGCACCGACGTGGCCACCGCCCTGGTGGCCCGCTCCGGCTCGGTGGTGGTGGACAGGCTGGTGTCCTTCGACGGTAGCGAGGGGCGGGCCGGGCTGTCCCTGGCGCTCGGCGCGCCGGCCACCGCTACCCGCTGGGTGTGGCCGGGAGGACGAATCGACGACGCCACCCAGATGCAGGTGCACATCTTCAACCCCGGCGACGAGGGGGCCGAGGTGGACGTGGCGCCCCAGTTCGGGTCCCTCACCAGCGGTGTCGTGGCCGTGCCAGCGGCCGTCTCGGTACCCGCACACGACGAGGTGACCATCGATGTCGTCCCCTTCGGTGCCGAGGGCGGCCGCCCGCAACGCATCGAGGTCACGCCCGGCCGCCCGTTCGGGCTGGTGGTCGAGTCCGCAGACGGGGTGCCGGTGGTGGTCGACATAGAGGTGGCCAACCGTCCGTCCCCCACCACGACGACCACGGCGCCACCCACCACGACCACCACGGCGCCACCCACCACGACCACCACGGCGCCACCCACCACGACCACTACGGCGCCTCCGGCGAGCGACACGACCGGGGCCGACGACGAGGCGGCGGCAGGCACATCCACCACCGCTGCGCCCACCACCGCGCCGCCCACCACCGCGGCGACCACCGCCACCTCCGCGCCCGGCGGCGCAGGGTCCCCCGGGCAGCCCGGTCGGAGCACCACCACTGCTGCCCCCCCGACGACCACCGCCACGACCACCACCACGACCACGGTGGTCGACCCGGCGATCGAGGCCATCCCCGAACGTCGTGCCGAGGGCGGAGCCGACCTTACCCTGGCCGCGTCACGCCTCGGCCAGCGCTGGCTGGTCATCGCCCCGCGCGGCCAGAACCTCGTCAGCAGGCTGGTGATCCACAACCCGGCATCGGCCGCCACCGAAGTCAGGGTCGACACCATCGGTCCCGGAGGTCCGACCCCGCTGACCGAGATCGAGGTCGAGGCGCTGGCGTCGGTGGAGGTGCCGCTCGAGCCGAGCCTGGCCGGCACGCTGCTGGTCACCGAGGCGTCCGGACCGGTTGCGGTCGGCGTCGTGGCCGAGGTGGACGACGGGGTGGGGCTGCGCACGCAGCTCGGCTGGCTCCTCGCCTAGACCCGTGGAACGGCTCCTCATCGTGTTGGCCCTCGTCGGCGTCGCAGCCGTGGTGGCCCTGGTCGTGCAGCGGCGACGTACCGCGGTCCCGGCCACACCTCCGCAGGTCGGCGCCCCCGACCGGATCGACCGGGCCGGGCTCGAAGCCGCGCTCGAGGCCGGCGATCCGGGTGATCCCGGCGACGACATCCATGCCTCTGGCGACGCCGATGCCGGCGCCGCATGGCTGCTGGTGGTGTTCGGCTCGACCAGCTGCTACGGCTGCGGTCAGATGGTGGACCGGTCGTTGGCCCTACGCAGCACCGGCCTGGGCGCAGTCAGCGTGACCTCGCAGGACTTCCCTGACCTGCACCGCCGCTACGGCATCACGGCCGTACCCACCACGGTCCTCGCCGACGGCGAGGGCGTCGTGCACCGCTGGTGGGTGGGTCAGGTCCCGGCCGACCGCTTCCAGGCCGAGGTCATGGCAACCGTCGAGGGGCCCTGAGGCCGAGCGGGCTCAGGCCGAGTGCTCAGAGATCGCCGAGCGGGCTCAGGCCGAGTGCTCAGAGATCGCCGAGCGGGCTCAGGCCGAGGGTTCAGAGATCGGAGCTGGGCGGTCGCCCCTCGCGGAACGTGGCGGGCGCCGGCTCATTCTTGGTCGGGGCGCTCGGTTGGGGTCGGGCCCCGTCGCCGGAACCGTCACCGGAGGGGCCGCCCTGGGTGACCAGATCGCGGACGTAGTCACCGCTGATCGTCTCGTGCTCGAGCAGGGACCTGGCCACGAGCTCGTGGACCGTGCTGTACTCGGTGAGCAGCGCCTTGGCCCTGTCCTCCTGCTCGCGCAGGATGCGCTCGACCTCCTCGTCGATGACACGCGCCGTCTCGTCGCTGTACTCGCGAGTGTGCATCAGGTCCTCGCCCAGGAACACCTGGCCCTGGGCACCGAAGGCCATGGGTCCCAGGCGCGAGCTCATGCCCCACTCGCGCACCATCTTGCGAGCCATCTCCGTCGCCCGTTGCAGGTCGTTGGCGGCCCCGGTGGAGGTCACGCCGTAGATGAGCTCCTCGGCCATGCGCCCGCCGAGGGTCATGCACAGCGTGTCCTCGATGTAGTTCTGGCGGTAGGAGTGGCGCTCCTCGGGAAGCGTCTGCGTGACCCCCAGCGCCATCCCCGTCGGCAGGATCGTCACCTTGTGGAGCGTGTCTGCGTGCTCGAGCACCGCCGCCAGCAGGGCGTGGCCACCTTCGTGGTAGGCGGTCATCTCCTTCTCGGCGTCGGACATGGCCACGGACTCGCGTCGCTGCCCCATGAGCACCCGGTCGCGCGCGGCCTCGAAGTCCTCGGCAGCGATCTCCTGGCTGCCGCGGCGCACGGCGTGCAACGCCGCCTCGTTGACGAGGTTGGACAGGTCGGCGCCGCTCATGCCGGGGGTGCCCCTGGCCATCGTCTCCAGGTTGACGTCGGGACCGATCCGCTTGTCACGGCAGTGAACGTCGAGGATGGCGGAGCGCTCGCTCACCTCCGGCAGCGGCACCACGACCTGGCGGTCGAAGCGGCCGGGACGCAGCAAGGCCGGATCGAGGATGTCGGGACGGTTGGTGGCCGCCATCATGACGATGCCCTCGGTGGCCTCGAAGCCGTCCATCTCGGCCAGCATCTGGTTGAGGGTCTGCTCCCGCTCGTCGTGGCCGCCGCCGAGGCCTGCGCCGCGCTTGCGACCGATGGAGTCGATCTCGTCGACGAAGATGATGGCCCGTCCCATCTTGCGGGCCGTCTGGAAGAGGTCCCGGACGCGGCTCGCTCCCACCCCGACGAACATCTCCATGAAGTCCGAGCCCGTGACGGACAGGAAGGGGACCCCGGCCTCACCGGCCACGGCCCTGGCGATGAGCGTCTTGCCGGTGCCCGGCGGCCCCACCAGCAGCACTCCCTTGGGGATCCTGGCCCCGATGGCGGCGAACTGCTCGGGCTTCTTCAGGAAGTCCACGACCTCCTTGATCTCGGTCTTGACACCCTCGTAGCCGGCCACGTCGGCGAAGGTGGTCTTGGGTCGCTCGGTGGTGTAGGTCTTGGCCTTGGAGCGGCCGATCGACATGATGTTGCCCATGCCGGCCGTGGCCCGTCGCTGCATCCAGAAGATGAACCCGATCAGCAGGGTGATGGGCAGCAGCAGCGGGATCAGCTCGATGAACCAGTTGCTGGAGGGGCGGGTGTAGTCGAACTCGACGCCTGCTTCCTTCAGCGCCTGCTCGTTGGTGTCGGACAGCTCGGTGGGTCCTGTGCCCTTGAACTCCTCGCCGGACTTGAGCGTGCCGTTGAAGCTCCCGCTGGCGTTGTTGAACGTGACCTCCTCGACCTGGCCAGTCTCGACCTGCTCGAAGAGCTCGCTGAAGGTGAACTCGGTGCGGTCGTCGCTGCGCAGCAAGCTGGGGATGACGAGGGAGGCGGCCACGAGCGCGACGAGCACCCATATGGTCCAGCGGGGCCACCCGGCCCCGGAGCGACCGGTCGGACCACCAGGCCTTCCTGGGCCCTGTTGACCCTGGGGCTCGTCAGGCATGTGCCCATCGTAAGGGGCCGGGGCCTCATCACCCCGTTCAGGGCCAGGACGGCCCGCGCGTTCTCTCCACATGTGGTCCCGTCCTCGGGCGCTCGTGAGGGTTCATCGGGTGCTCACGAGGCCCAACGCCTCACGTCGTCCCCACCTTCCCCGGCCCGGGAGATCGGCCGGGGACGGACCATCCACCCGCCACCGCGTGCCCCGCCGTACCGTCGACCAGGTGGACCGCACCTGTGCACGCCCGCTGTGCAACATGCCGTCGGCCGTCGTGCTGCTGTTCGACTATGGCGGCCGTCACGTCGTGCTCGATTGGGTCCCGGCCCAGCGGAACCCGAACCTCCTCGAGGTGTGCGTCGACCACGCCGATCGCTTCTCGCCGCCACGCGGTTGGACGCTCTCCGACGAGCGCCTCGTGGTGAGGCCGATCCCCGATCAACTCGTCGGTTGAGCCGTCGGGCTCGCGGGCTCCGGCCGCTCGCGCCGCCCCGGCATCCCATCGGCTTGGTAGACCGAGCGTCCGTGCCCGTCAAGCCGACGCCCAGTTCCGGAGCCAGGCTCAACCCTGGCTCCATGCTGGTCGGTGCCGGATTGGTCTGGTTCGTGGCCTACGTGGCCACCGCGGTGGCGGCCGTGATCGTGCTGGACGCCGGTGGCACCATCGACGACTTCACGGGCGCCGAGACGTTCGCCACCTCGCTCCCGCTCTTCATGGTCCTGCTGGCCGGAACCCTCGTGCTGTCGAGCTTCGGTGGCCGCGAGCCGGCAAGGGTGCTGGGCCTGGTGCCGTCGAGCGCGGCCGACATCCCGCTGGGGCTCGGCATCGGCGTCCTCACCCAGTTCGCGCTGATCCCGGTGTACTACCCGATCATCCGCATCTTCGACGTCGACGTCCAAGCCGAGGCCCAGGAGCTGTCGGACCGCTTCGACGGCTACGAGGTGATCCTGTTGACCTTGCTCGCCATCGTGATCGCCCCGACCGTGGAGGAGCTGTTCTTCCGCGGCCTGGTGCAGATGCAGCTGCAGAAGCTCCTGTCCCCGTGGTTGGCCCTGGTGGTGGCGGCGGCGGTGTTCGCCTTGGTCCACTTCCAGCCCATCCAGTGGGCCGGCCTCTTCGTCTTCGGCCTGGTCGCTGGTCTACTGCTCCAGCAGCGAAGCCTCGTGGCCGCCATGGCGGCCCATGTGGGGTTCAACGCGATCGCTCTGATCGGCACGCTGAGCTGACCGCAGAGCTGTCTGATCGGCAGGCCCCGCTGCCCCCGATCGGGCTGACCTGACCGCTGCTCATGGCCGTGCCGGTGCAACACTGACGGGCGCATGGACCCGCTGCTCGAGTCCGGAGCTCCCGGATCCGATCCGTTCGCCGGTGGCGACCTCGATCTCCTGGTAGAGGAGGCCCCCCCGGTCCCTCCAGAGCGCGAGCCGACGCGGCCCTGGTACGCGCACCGCCGCGTGCCGGGGATCGTCACAGCGGTCATCGTGGCGTTGTCCTCGCTGTGGGTGCTGGTGCAGGTCAACCCCTCCCAGGTGCTGACCGACACCACCCCCACCGGTGGCGACATGGGCGCCCACGTATGGGGCCCGGCCTACCTGCGCGACCAGCTCCTGCCGTCGTTCCGTCTGTCGGGCTGGACGATGGACTGGTACGCGGGCTTCCCGGCCATGCACTTCTACATGCCGCTGCCGTACCTCGTCATAGACGTCCTGGACGTGCTGCTGCCCTACGGCATCGCCTTCAAGCTCGTGGCAGTCAGCGGGCTCGTGGCCCTGCCCGTGGCTGCATGGGCCTTCGGAGCGCTGGCCCGTCTGCCGTTCCCCGTGCCCGCTCTGCTCTCGGTGGCGGCGACGATGTTCGTCTTCGACACGAACTGGTCGATCTACGGCGGGAACATCTACTCGACAATGGCCGGCGAGTTCGCCTTCACGATCGCACTGGCCATCGCGCTGGTCGCCCTCGGCCTCGCAGTGCGTGGTCTCAACAAGGGCACCCACCGCAGCAGCGTGGCCGTCCTGTTGGCCGTGTGCGCGCTGTGCCACCTCATCCCCGCGCTCTTCGCCGCCATCGCCATCACCGTCCTGCTGGTGGCTCGCAGCATCGTGAGCCGGCTCCCCAAGTGGGTGGGCATCTGCGGCGCCCTGGCCGTCGTGGTGGCTCTGACGTTCGTCCTCGGGGCCCGCGACGACCCGTCCCCTGCGCTGTCGCGGGCCGGCCTGGCCGTCGTCCTGGCCGTCGCCGGCATGGGCATCGGCCTCGTGGTGGCCTACGACTGGCGCCGCCTGTGGTGGGTGGCGTCGACCGGTGGGCTGGCGTTGCTGCTGGGGGGTGTCTGGCTGGTGCCGTTCCTGGCCCGCACCTCCTACCTGAACGACATGGGTTGGGAGCGCATCGCCGGGGTGGCCCGGCCGCTCTTCTTCCCCGAGGTGTCCAGCATCGTGTGGCTGCTCATGATCGCCGGCATCGGGGCCGTCATCGCCCTGCTTCGCTGGGACTGGGTGCCGGTCGGCATCGGGCTCGTCGCCCTCACCTGTGCCGTGCTGGTGGCCACTTGGCCCATCGACAGGCTGTGGAACGCCCGGCTGCTGCCCTTCTGGTACCTCTGCCTCTACTTCCTGGCCGCCTACGGCGTGGGTCAAGGGGCCCGGACGGTGAGGGAGCTGATCCGCACGGCCCGCAGCAATGGCGAGACCGTTCATGAGACCGTCGTCGTCTGGCCCGAGCCCGATCCCGATGACGACATCCCGCCTCTCCCCAAGCTCATCACCAGGCCTGTCCGACCCAACGAGACAGCGGAGCCGGCTTGGATGATCCTGGCCGGCATCGGTCTGGCCGCGCTGGCGCTGGTGGGCGCCGTGGGCTTCACCGCCTTCCGGCTCAGGGCCCTGCCCGGCGGTACGCGCAATGCCGAGACAGGCGAGTACTCCTGGGGCCCGTTCCACCTGGCCCAGTCCGAGGCCAGCCTGGCCGGCAGCTGGGTCGACTGGAACTTCACGGGCTACGAGGGCAAATCGGCCTACGGCGAGTACTTCGGTGTGGTCGACACCATGGATCGGCTGGGTCAGGAGCGCGGCTGCGGCCGGGCCATGTGGGAGTACGGCAAGGACCAACTCGACGGCTACGGCACGCCCATGGCCCTCATGCTGCTGCCCCACTGGACCGACGGCTGCATCCAGTCGATGGAGGGGCTGTACTTCGAGTCCGCTACGACGGTGCCATGGCACTTCCACATGCAGTCCCTGCTGTCGGAGGGGCCGTCACGGCCCATGCGGGGCCTCGACTACCGCGACTTCGACATCGACCAAGGTGTCCAGCAACTCCAGCAGTTCGGCATCAAGTACTACATGGCCTTCAGCGACACGGCCATTGCCGCGGCCAGCGACCATCCCGACCTGACCGCCGTGGCGGCATCTGGGCCATGGGTGATCTACCAGGTGGCCGACAGTCCGCTGGTGGAGGGGCTGGCGTACGAACCGGTGGTCGTCGAGGGGCTGGGTGAGCGCCAGGAGGACTGGGTCCCGGTCGTGGAAGAGTGGTTCCTGGGCGACGTCGACAACGAGGTGACCTTCGCGCCCCACGGTCCCCCCCACTGGTCACGGGTGCAGCTCCAGGACGGCAGCGTCGGGAGGCTCCCCCGCGAAGACGTTCCCGCCGTCGACGTGGACCAGATCGAGATCGGCGACGACCGCATCAGCTTCCACGTCGACCAGATCGGGCGGCCCGTGCTGGTCAAGGTGTCGTACTTCCCGAACTGGCAGGTGAGCGGTGCCGAGGGTCCCTGGCGAGTGGCACCAAACCTGATGGTGGTCATCCCCACCGAGAACGACGTGGAGCTCCACTACGGCGAGACGCCCGTCGAGTGGCTCGGTCTCGGCATGTCGCTCGCCGGCCTGGTGCTGCTCGTCCTGCTGCGCCGGCGGCCGCCGGTGCGGGTGGCCCGACCGGACAGGCGCTCGGGCGGCGATGTCGACAGCGGCTTCTGGACAGCGTCACCGCAGCCGCTGGGACCTGACTTCAGCTCACGGGCCTTCTACGGCGACCCGATCGACGGACCGGCGGGACCGGCCGGGGACGACCCGTCCCCGCCGACCGGGCCCGGCGAGGAGCGGTGAAGCGGCGGCTCCGCCTGTTCACCGTCGTCGGACTCTTCGTCACCGCCGTCGACGTCGCCGTCCTCCTGACCCTGGTGGCGCTCGGGGTGCCGACCGTGCTGAGCGACGTCGTGGCCGTGTCGCTCGCCGCCGCCGTCTCCTTCGGTGTGCACCGGTCGGTGACGTTCGCCGACGACGCCTTCGCCCGCATCGATCACCAGCCCCTGCGCTTCGCTGGCGCCGTCGCTCCTGCGGTGGTCACCGACATCGTGGTGTTCGCGCTGATCGTGGTCCCGGTGGGCTCGTCGGGGCTCGGAGTCCTGCTGGCGGCCAAGGCCGTGGCGCTGGTGGCGGCCGGGCTGGTCCGCCTCGTGACCTACCGGCGGGTGCTCTTCGTGGCCGTGCGGGCCGAGCAGGCCAGCCCCGCCTGTGGTGAGCTGCCCACCGGCGGCCCCCGGCTGTCGGTGGTGCTGCCCGCCTACGAGGCCGCAGAGGTGGTGGGCCCCACCATCGCCAGGCTGCGCCGGGAGTTGCAGGGGTTGGCGCCCGACGCCGAGCTGGAGGTGGTCGTGGTCGACGACGGGTCCTCCGACGCCACGGCTGGGGTGGCGACCGCCGCCGGGGCCGACCAGGTGATCCGCCTGGCCGCCAACCGGGGCAAGGGTGCCGCCGTCAGGACCGGGATGGTGGCGGCCACGGGCCGAACCGTCGTCTTCACCGACGTCGACCTCGCCTACCCGCCGGGCCAGATCGCCCGTTTCGTGGACGCCATCGAGGCGGGTTGGGACGTGGCGGTCGGCAGCCGCCGCCTCCCCGCCAGCACTGTGGAACGTGCATCACCGCTGCGCGAGACGGGCAGCGTCGTCTTCAACCTGTTCACCCAAGTGGTGCTGCTCGGCAGCTACCGCGACACGCAGTGCGGGCTGAAGGCGTTCCGTCGCGACGCCGCCCGCTCCCTCTTCGAGCGGGCGCAGGTGGACGGCTTCGCCTTCGACGTGGAGGTGCTCCACCTGGTCGAGCGAGATCGCCGCAGCCTGTGCGAGCTACCCGTCGAAGTGCGCTCCACCGACAGCTCCACGGTCCGCATGGGAAGCGCGGCGCTGGGGATGATGCGCGACGTGCTGGCGGTGCGTCGCCGATCGGCCCAGGGCCGCTACGACCGGCCGGTACGCTCCGGTCCGCCATGACCGTCCCCGCTGTCGACGACGACCGCCTGGCTGCGGTGTTCAAGGCCTACGACATCAGAGGCACGGTGCCCGAGCAGCTCGACGAGGACCTCGCCCGCGGCGTGGGGGCAGCCTTCGCCCGCTACGTGTCCAGCCAGGCCGTGCTGGTGGGCCGGGACATGAGGCCGTCCGGCGACGGCCTGCTGGAGGCGTTCGCAGACGGGGTGACGGCCACGGGCACCGACGTCATCGACCTGGGCCTGGCCTCCACCGATCTCGTCTACGCGGCCGCCGGCGCGTTCGATCTACCAGCGGCGATGCTCACCGCCTCGCACAACCCGGCCGGGTACAACGGCATCAAGCTGTGCGGCCCAGGCGCAGCTCCCATCGGCATCGACAGCGGCCTGGGTGACATCCGCTCCATGGCCGCGGCCGGCACCGAAGCGGGGCCGGTGAGGGGCAGCCGCTCGACGCTGGACTTCCTGCCCGACTACGTCGCCCACGTCCACTCCTTCGTCGACGTGGAAGCCCTCGCCCCCCTACGGGTTGTCGCCGACTGCGCCAACGGCATGGGTGGACTGGTGGCTCCTGCCGTGTTCGCCGGCCTGCCCGTCGAGGTGGAGCTGATGTACCCGGAGCTGGACGGCACCTTCCCCAACCACCCCGCCGACCCGATCGACCCGGCGAACCTGCGGGACCTCCAGGCCCGCGTGCTGCAGACCGGGGCCGACCTGGGCCTGGCCTTCGACGGTGACGCCGACCGGGTGTTCCTAGTGGACGAGCAGGCCCGGCCGGTGTCGGGCTCTCTCACCACTTCACTGGTGGCCAAGGGGGTCCTGCAGCGGGAACCGGGGGCGACCATCCTGCACAACCTCATCTGCAGCAGGGCCGTGCCCGAGATCGTGCGCGAGCTCGGCGGCATCCCCGTCCGCACCAAGGTCGGCCACAGCTACATCAAGGCGGACATGGCCGACACCGGGGCAGCGTTCGGCGGCGAGCACTCCGGCCACTACTACTTCCGTGACAACTATCGGGCCGATTCGGGCCTCATCGCCTCGCTTGTGGTGTTCGAGCAGCTGTCGGCTGCAGGCTGCCCCATGTCCGAGCTCCTGGCACCCCTGGACCGCTACGCCGCCTCCGGCGAGGTCAACACCGTGGTCGACGACCGCGCCGGGGCCATCGAAGCAGTGGCCGCTGCCTACCACGAGCGGCCCCAGGATCGTCTCGACGGGCTGACCGTCGACTGCGGCGATTGGTGGTTCAACCTCCGCCCCTCCAACACCGAACCGCTGCTCCGCCTGAACCTGGAGGCGCCCGATGCCGACGCCGTGGCTCGCCACGTGGCCGAGGTACGGGCCGTGTTCGCCCAGCCACCGAGACGTTGAGGAAGGAGGGCCCATGGCGCTCGACCCCATGCTCCTGTCGATCCTGGCCTGCCCGGAGGACAAGGGCCCGCTGCTGTACTTCGCCGACGAGGACAAGCTGCTGAACCCCCGCCTGAGCCGCGTATACGAGGTTAGGGACGACATCCCGGTGATGCTGATCGACGAGGCCCTGCAGGTCGATGCCACGGAGCTGTCCCGGCTCGTGGCCAAGGCCGAAGCCGAGGGCATCGAGCCCACCTTCACCCCCGATGAACCGTCCCAGGAGCCGACGACCGGCCCGGCGCCGGAAGGCTGATGAGTCGCACGGACACGCTCGGGGTTTGGGACGCCACGCTGGATCTGCCGGAGCAGATCACCAGGGCCAGATCTCGCTTCGAGGACGGCGCTGGGGCCCTGGACGGCCTGGCCACGCCGGCCTCAGTCGTCGTGTTCGGCATGGGCGGCAGCGGCATCGCCGGCGACGTGGCCAACCTGATCGCCGCCGACCGCGCCAGCGTGCCCCTGGCCGTGGTCAAGGACTACCGGTGCCCGCACTGGGTCGACGCCACCACCCTGGCCGTGGCCGTGTCGTTCTCGGGCAACACCGAGGAGACGATCGAGGCGGCGTCGGCGGCCCGAGCCCGTGGGGCCACGGTCGTGGCCGTGACCACCGGAGGGGAGCTCGGCCGCCTGGCGGCGCAGTGGGACGCCCCGTTGCTGGGGGTCGAGGCGGACATCGCCATGCCCCGCCTGGCCGTCGGCGCCGTGTCGGTGCCGGTGCTCCTGCTGTTGCAGCGCCTGGCGTTGGTGGCCGGCATCGACGACGAGCTCGACGGCGCCGTGGCCCAGCTGCGGCGGCGCCGTGAGGTCCTCACCAGGGAGGACAACACCGCCGAGCGGCTGGCCCGGCGCCTGGGGCGCACGATCCCCTTGGTGTACGGCGCCGGCGGGGTCGGTGCCGTAGCTGCCAATCGCTGGAAGAACCAGATCAACGAGAACGCCAAGGCCACGGCCTTCGCCAACGTCCTGCCGGAGGCCACCCACAACGAGCTGGTGGGCTGGGGCCAGCACGGTGACGTGACCCGTCAGCTCCTCACCCTGGTCGAGCTGCGCCACCACCACGAGCATCCCCAGCACGGTCGGCGGTTCACCTACGTCAACCAGGTGGTCGACGAGACCGTGCACGACATCGTGGCCGTGGAGGCCGAGGGAGATGGGCTCCTGGCCCAGCTCTTCGACCTCGTCCTGGTTGGCGACGTGGTGAGCGTCTTGTTGGCCTTCGCCGAGGACGTCGACCCCGGTCCCATCCCCGTGCTCGACGACCTCAAGGCGTTCCTGGCCAACTGAGCCGCGAGCCCGGCCCCGCCCCGCCCGACACCGTCGGGGCAGGGGCCGCTAGCCTGGTCGCTGGCACTGTGAGCGATCCGGGCAGAAGCCCGAGTGCCGGTTCGCACATCACGATTCCTACCGGAGCTCGCTATGACCACAGGTGCCGTCCTCGACCCCGGTGACTACAAGGTCGCCGACATCAACCTCGCCCCCGCCGGCCGCAAACAGATCGAGCTCGCCGAGGTGGAGATGCCCGGCCTCATGGAGCTCAGGGCCCGCCACCTCGAGGCCAAGCCGCTGGCGGGAGCCCGCATCATGGGTTCGCTGCACATGACCGTGCAGACGGCGGTCCTCATCGAGACCCTCGTCGCCCTC
>Ga0256867_10000708_pt1 | contig 13418 bp, 9 predicted proteins | sample RVTome_15_FD_185939 | JGI IMG/M metagenome (GOLD analysis project Ga0256867, IMG submission 185939) | Soil microbial communities from uranium-contaminated site in the Upper Colorado River Basin, Wyoming, United States - RVT150D86 (HiSeq) ... | reverse complement strand
CGCCGGTGTCAGCACGACGAAGTCCGCCTCGCGGAAGAGGTCCACGAGCGAACGGTACTCCGCCCCGAGGCCAGCCTCCTCTGCAGGCGTAAGCCGCTGGCGCTTGTTGTAGACGATGCGCATTCCACACGCCCGCGCCTTGATGGCGACATCCGTGCCGATCGTCCCCATCCCGACGATCCCGAGGATCTTGTCGAACATCCGCGTTCCGAGAAACGCCATCGACTGGTTCTGCTTCCATTTTCCCTCCCGCAGGAACCGGTCCGCCTCCGGAATGCGCCAAGCGCTCGCCATCAGCAGCGCGAAGGTGAACTCCGCAGTCGTCCGGGCAATGCGGCTGGGGAGAATCGAAACCGGGATTCCGCGCCGCGTGGCGGCGTCCTTGTCCACGAATTTCGCCGAGGAGTGCATCGCCGCGATGAACCGGAGCTTCGGCGGAGCCTCGATTATTTTCCTGTCATAGGGAATCTCGCCCAACGCGTAAAGGATTTCCTGGCCACGCACTGCTGCGAGCATTTCGTCATACGGCATGCGGCGGTCGGTGTGCGGGTAGATCGTGAGCTCGCACCGGCGCTCGAGCCGTCTCACCGCGGTTTCGGGAATAGGCTGGGGAATGAAGAGCTTTGGTTTCATCGAGTCCTCGTGAGTGGTCACCGCGCGACCCACGCCGCAACTGGGGAGACCGCGGGCGTAATCAATCCGGCCGTCAGCATGGCGGGACAGCCATCCTCAGGGTCCGTTGCCCCCCGGCCTTTCTGTCGCGAGGACCGCCGCACGCAGCATCGAGCGTATGCTGTAGATGGCAGTCGCGAGCGCCAACAGGAGGATCGTTATGGTGATTGGACGGGACAGGACCGCCCCGACATCGCCGCCGGTGATGGTCAGCGCGCGGTTCAGGTTCTCCTCGATGATCGGGCCCATGATGAAGGCAAGAACAATGGGCACAACCGGAATGCTTACGCGCTCGAACCAGTAGCCGATCGCCGAGAGCACAAGCACCATGATCACGTGCGCGGTGTAATTGGCATAGGCGTAGCTTCCGACCACGACCAGAATGAGAACGAAAGGCCCCAGCAGGCGCATCGGCACCCGTGCCACGAGGCCGAAGGGGCGGTTCCCGATGAGACCCACGATGAGCATCATGATATTGATCAGCAGAAGGCCCACGAACACGGTCATGACGAACGTGCCGTGGTCGCGGAAAAGGAGCGGCCCCGGCACGACGCCCTTGCTGATCAGCACGCCGAGCAGGATCGCCGCACCGCCCGAGCCGGGGATGCCGAGAGAAAGCGAAGGCACGAGCGTGCCGGCGACGACCGCATTGTTCGAGCACTCGGGTGCGGCGATGCCCTCGGGAATGCCGGTCCCGAACGCCTCGGGCCGCTTCGACCAGCGCTTCTCCTCGCTGTAGGCCAGCATGGCGGCGACCGACGCGCCGGCGCCCGGAACGATCCCGATGGCCGTGCCGATCAGGCTGCTCCTCACGACCGTCGGGATAAGCGCCTTCGCTTCCTGAGGCGTGATGCGGTTCCGGTCGCCGGCGTCTGCGGCGGCTGCCTCCTCCGGGGTTTCGACCGTGCGCCGGTGCTCCACCAGCAGGCGGAACGCTTCCGGCCCCGCGAGGAACGCGATGATGACGACGACGAGGGGTATCCCGTCCATCAGGTAGTCCTGACCGAAATCAAACCGCATGCCGCCGAAGCCCGAGCTGCCGACCGTGGCCAGCAGCAGCCCGATGCCCGCCGCGAGGAAGCCGCGCGCAGCGTCCCTGCCAAAGAAACTCGCGACGATCGACAGCCCGAACACCCCCACGGCAAACAGCTCGCCCGGGCCGAACATCAGCGCGACGTGCCCGAGCGACGTGCCGGCGACGATGAAGATCAGCGTGCTGATGAAACCGCCCAGGCAACCGGTGTAGAGCGAGATGCGCAACGCCTTGCGCGCGAGCCCCTTGCGCGCCATGGTGTAGCCATCGAGCACGGTGACCGCGGACGCTCCCGTTCCTGGCGTGCGGATGAGGATCGCGGGGATGGAGCTGCCATACTCCACCGCGGAATAGACGGCCAGAAAGAATATCACTGCCTGATCCACCGACATCGCGAAGGTCAGCGGAAAGAGGAGCGCCAGCGCCTGCGAGCTGCCAAACCCCGGCATCGCACCGAGCACGATGCCGATGACGACCCCGGCGAGCATGATCGCCAGTATCGTGGGCGAGGAGAGCGCACTCACCGCCCCGAGCAGATGCCCGACCAATACCTCCATGTCAGGGTGGCCCTATGGTTTGATGTAGATGGGAAGGAACTGGAGCGGCAGGGCGGTCTTCAGCCCCGGGCCGAGCCCGGCGTAGAGGATCAGCATCGTCGCGATGGACAGCGCGAGGCCTGCAAGCATCGCCCGCGCAAGCGTCGCCCCCGGCGCGGCCAGCAACCGCGGCACCAGGAGCGCCATCATCAAGGCGACCGTCGTGATCTCGAATCCGACCCGTTCGAGGAGAAGCGCGTAGACCAGCACGAGCCCGATGACGGAGACGAACTCGAGCCAGTGCAGCGAGACGTACGGCGCCTCCACGCGCGCGGCCGCCGCGGCCTGCGAAAGTAAGATGCCGCGCGCGACGACGATGACTGCCCAGATGATGCAGAAGGCGAGCACCATCCGGGGAAAGAAAGCATCGCCCGGATAGCCCTCCAGGATGGGCGGCGTCATGTTGTAGGTCTCGACGTAGAGCAGGATGAGAACCAGCAGTACCGCGCCCGCCGTGGCGAGCACGGCGGGCCTCATCGGCACCGTCACTTCGAACGGCGCCGACACGCCCTCATCCGGTTGTCTGGACATCGAAACTTCCCGCCCCCTGCGCGCCGGTCGATCGCGGATCCATCGCGGTGTCCGCAGGCGCAAAAACGGGCGGCGGACGGTTCGCGTCCGCCGCCCGCGCGTAGGTCCAACCTATTTCTTGATGATCTTGTACTCGATCATGAAGTCTTTCACGTTCGCCTGGTTCGTCTTCATGTCCTCGTTGAGCCACTTGCGGTCGGACTTGATATCGAGAAGGATGTGCGTGCCGTTCGCAAGGTAGTCCTGGTACTCCTTCGACTGCGTCATCTTGTTCAGCGCCTCGATCAGCCGGTCCATGATCGGCTCGGGCGTGCCGCGCTTGACCATGAGCCCCTGCCACTGGTACGGGATGTCGAACTTCAGCCCGACCTCGCGCGCCGTCCGCACGTTTTTCCATTGGGGGTCGCGCGTCAGCCGCGTCTCGGTCAGCATGACCAGCGGACAAACGGTTCCGGCCTCGATATGCGCGCGCCAGGTGCGCGGGGATGCGTGCCCGATGTCGAGATGGTTGCCGACGACGTCCTTCACGACATCGCCGTCGCCGCCGTAAGGCACGAAGCGCACCTCGGGGATGCCGGCCGCCCGCAGGAACGCGAGCTGCTGCCGGTGGTGGGTCGAGCCGATCTTGTTGCTGCCCATCGCGAGCTTCCCTGGATTCTTCTTCGCGACCTTGACGAGATCCTCGTAGGTCTTGATGCCCCACTTGTTCTCACAGCGGACCGCCACGCCGTAGACGTGTTTCTCGACCTGGGCGAGCAGCTGGAAATCGTCGTAGGACTTGGTGTAGTGCGGCAAGTGGAAGTAGCCGTAAAAGCTCGCGCTCACGTGCATGACCGTGTGTCCGTCGGCCGGCTTGTTGGCCATATAGACCACCGGCTCATGCTGCGAGCCGCCGCTCTTGAAGACCACCTGGACCGGCACGCCGAGTTGCTCCGAGAATCCGTTGGCGAGCACCTGGCACCAGAATGCGACGCTCGACCCCGGTTTTGTCGTGCAGATCAACTCCATCGGCTTTGACGGAAACTTCTGGGCCATGGCCGGGACACTGCAGGCCAGGGCCAAGGCAACGACACCCAACGCTTTAATCATTCGTGACATGAGCCTCCTCCTTCATTCGCAATGTGGAACAGATCGACGACTTCTCTTTTGTTGAAGATTACCAGCGGCGAGGCGGCAAGCGCCAGCGCCTGAAGTGCTTCTACCTCCTTTGACGGCCCATCTCGGCGCGACGCAACATGCAACCAGCTGTGGCAGCTTCTTGGCAGAATTTCAACATGCTGGGTATCGAATCGCGCACTCCTTGTGCCGCCGGGGTCGGCTGGCGTGCTGCACGTGCAACATCGGGCCAGGCCGCTATCGCGAAGGCACCAGCGGCAGCAGCAGGTGCGCCGGGCGATCCGGGCCCACGTGCAGCGTCACATCGGCTCCGAAGACCGCCGCCGGGCGGTCCCGCGGATCGTCGTGACGGAAGGGTCCGACCCCGGTAAACACCGCATTCAGATTGCCCAGGCCCTGCGCCGCGCCGCCTCCCCACTCGTAATCGCGGCCGCGCACGCTGAGGCCGATGCGGAATCCCTTCGGAATCACGATGCAGGTGGGCCACACCTCGATGTCGAGCTCGTAGATCTCCCCGGGCTTCAGCTTCCGGATCTCGTCGTGCGTGTGATAGGGCCGGTAGGGCAGCGTGAGCTTGCTGTCGAGCTTGCGGTGCGAAGCCCGCAGCCAGCCTTGCGCGATCGGCGTGTGCGGGTCGAGCGCGCCCTGGAAGGTGATTTCCCTCAAATCGGGCGCAAAGACGCGCACCACGAGAAAGAGGTCGGCGTCCTCGGTCGCCGAGGCCACCCAGAGCTTCGCCGCGATGGGCCCGGTGATCTCGGTCTCGCGCTCGAGCGGCGCGGTAAGAAACGTCACGCCGTCGGAGAAACCGCCGTAGGTCACGCTGGCCGCCGATTTCGGGGCATCGGAACGCAACGCAAGCCCGTCCGGATGGAGATGGTATTTCGTCCATTGCGTGCGCGCGAGCGGCCACTCGCTCTCGTGGCGCTCGGTGAACCTCTCGCCCGGGTGGCGCACCTGCAGCACCACCTTCGGCTGCTTCGCCCAACCGGTATCCTCGCCCTTCAGAAAATGGCCGAAAAAACGCTTCTGGATCGCGAGCCCGTAGTCCGTGTAGAAATGGGTCCAGTGCTCGATGCCGTGCACTTCGAGCCACTTCTCGCTTGCCGCCGCGCGCACGAACCCCTCGAAATTGCCGCGCGGATGAAGGCCCTGGCCGCCCCAGTTGGCCGATGAGAGCAGAGGCACCTTCACTTTCGACCAGTCAGGCAACCGTGAGCGCCAGTACTCGTCGCTCGCCAGGGCGTTTGCATAGCAGTCGACAGCGAAATCGCGCCGCGTCGCGCCGAGCTCCTCGTCGCGCAGCGTCTCAGGCCCGGACACCCAGTCGCCGTTCATGCGGCTGCGATAGCCGCGGGTGCCCAGCCCGTGCTGGACGGTGATCACCTGCTTCGGAAACCAGGTGTCGGCAAAGGTGCAGTAGATCCCGCCATGGTGGCTCAGATCGCGGTAGTAGTCCGCCGCGCCCTCCCAGATACAGATAGCCGAGAGGTGCGGCGGCTCGAGCGCGGCCACCTGCCACTGGTTCATCGCGTAATAGGAGATGCCGTTGAGGCCCACCTTCCCGTTCGACCAGTGCTGCTTCGCCGCCCACTCGATGCAGTGGTAGAAATCCTGCGCTTCGCGCAGCGACCACAAGTCGAGGAGTCCCGGCGACCGGGCCGCGCCGCGCGAATCGACGCGCACCACCACGTAGCCGTCCGGCACCCACTTTTCCGGATCAACGACTTCCCAGTTCTGGTACTTGTTGGTGGAGCCGGTGGGCACATCGGGGTGCAGCTCGCACATGCGCCGCCATTGCGTGACGTAGAGATCCTCGAAATGCAGCCACTTGCCGTACGGCCCGTAGGTGAGAATGACGGGGTAGCGTCCATCCTCGACCGGCCGGTAGACGTCGGCGCGCAGGACGAGACCGTCGTCCATTTCGACCGGCACGTCCCAGTCGATCCGCATGCCGTCGCGGATGTCGCTCACTTCGCGGTAGTCCAAAGCATTGCTCCGTGCAGGGGGTTCTGAGTCAACAGGGGCGATCGAACGCTCCACGCTACGCGCCTGGAGCCGGGCAACCACGACGGCCGGCACCTCCCCTCTCGTTTTACAAACCGGCGCGCGTTGCCGGGATTGTGCCGCAGTTGAACGGCGCACCGCAAGATTAAAGCGCCAGCGGCTACGGCTCGTGCGGCCACGCTTACGAAGCGTGACCGCACGCCGCGCCTTCACCCCGAAGCGCCTTGCCGCTAGACTAGACAATGCGGGCGCGATCATGGTGAAACCGAGTACGATGGATGCATCCGACGCGGGTTCTGGGACCGGCGCGAGGACCAGAACGTGGCGGCGCCATTTTTGGTAGGCCCGTACACCGGCGAGCTCGCGCCGCAGTTCCGCGCGCCGGATTGCCTCGCCCGACTCGCTGCGCTGCCGGAACTGCTAACGTTGCCTTCAGCACGGCTCGTGGCAAGCGGACGCAATCGCAACATCCGGATTGACCTGCCGGTCGACGGCCGCAGCGAGGCGGTCATAGTCAAGGCCTTCGGCAAGCAGTTCTGGTTCAAGGACGCGCACGACTTGCGGTACGGATCGAAGGCGCGGCGCTCCTGGCTCGCGGCAACGCATCTCGCCCGGCACGGGGTCGGCACCCCGCCGCCGATCGGCTATCTCGAGCGGTGGCAAGGCAAACGCCTGCGGGAGAGCTATTTCCTTTCCGCTTACCGGCACGAGGTCGAGAGTTTCCGCGAGGCGCTGCTGACGCTTTATCACGAGATTCCGGAGTGCGAGCGCTTCATGGCACTACTGGAATGCGTGGCCACCGGCGCGCGACACATGCACGACGCGGGCTTCCTGCACAACGACCTCGGCAACCAGAACGTGCTGCTCGTTCCGGACGGACCCGGTCGCTGGCGCGACTTCCAGGTCATCGACCTCAACCGCGGCCGCGTGAGACGCGAGCTGAGCCTGCGCGAGCGCGGGCGCGACCTCTCGCGCTTGAGCCTGCCGTCGCATCTGCTGCGGCTGCTCATCATGCTTTACTGGAACGGAAATCCCCCCGCGGCGTTACTGCGCTGGGAGCGCGCGCACCGGTGGCTGTACAGCCTGCACAGCGGGACTCGCGGGTGGCGCCATCCGATCCGCGAGGCCCGAAACCGGCGGCAGGCCGCAGCCGAGTCCGAACGGCAGCGCTACCCTGCGCCACGCGACATGTGGATCTGGGATGAGCGCTCCGGCCAGCCCATCAGCGCACTGTTGGGCCGCGACCGGCGGCACGAGTACCCGTTGTCGCGATCTACGCGCATGGTTTGCGACACCTTGAAGGCGGCGCCCAGCATCTGGCGCGAGTACCGCCGTCTGCTGGATGGGACCTTCCGGCAGCCGGTCATCCTGAGCGGGCGAATTGGCATGACGATCGAGCCCTCGCCGGCCTCGCGCGATCGCGAAATCGACATGCTGGCCGCACTGGGTCGAATTCCGGCGCTGGTACGCTTCTATCACCACGACTCGGCCGCGCAGCGGCGGTGGCGCGCGCAGCTCGTGCGTGATGTTTGCCGCGCGGGTCATCCCGTGGCCATCGCGCTCGTACAGGATCGAAAAGCGGTGCGTGACCCGGCGGCCTGGCGCGCCTTCGCCGAGGAAGTGCTGGAAGGCGCAGGTGATGTCATCGAGTGGGTCGAAGTCGGAAGTAACGTGAACCGCTCGAAGTGGGGCATCTGGGATTTTCGCGAGCTGCGGTCGCTCTACGCGCCGGTCGCGGAACTGTGCGCAAGGTTTCCAGCGGTGCGCTTCATGGGCCCGGGGGCCATTGACTTTGAATATCCGTTCGTGGTCTCGGCGCTACGCGAATGGCCGGCGGGGGTGCCGCTGTCGGCCCTGTCGCACCATCTCTACGTCGACCGTCGCGGCGCACCGGAGAACTACCAGGGCCGCTTCAGTTCCGTCGAGAAGTTTGCGCTGGCGCGCGCCATCGCGCGGTGTACCCCGGCGTGCGACGATCGACTGATCATATCCGAGGTCAACTGGCCGCTCGCGGGAACCGGCGTGTATTCGCCCATCAGGGCGCCTTATGTCCCGCCGGGACACCACGGCAGTGACGGAGGCGTCAGCGAAAGCCTCTACGGCGATTACCTCGTTCGTTACCTTTGTCTCGCGCTCGGCTCGGGCATGGTGGAACGGGTGTACTGGTGGCGGCTGGTCGCACGCGGATTCGGCCTGGTGGACGATAGCGATCCTGCTGCGTTGCGGCCGGGTCCCGCATACGCAATGCTTCGCGCGTTTCTCGAATTGCTCGGGGAAAGCACCCTGTTCGACGCCCGACTGCCAGCGCGCCGCCGCGAACGGCACGGCCGGTACCGCTTCGCTTTTCGGCGCCCGGACGGCGAGATCGTGGTGCTGACCTATGCGCACGGACCGGAGCTGCCGTTCCCTTCGGACGAGACATTCGGTCGCGCCGAAGACGCGTTCGGCCGGCCGCTCGCGCGTCCGCCCGAGCGGCTGACCGGGCAGCCGGTATACCTGCGCGCCGGGTAGCTCGAGCCTTTGTTGCGCCTTAGCCCACCTTGACGGGTTGTCCCGTCTGCGCGGACTTGACGACGGCCTCGAACACGGCCACCCCGTGGATGATCTGGTCGTGAGTGACCGGATACGGTGTCTTTCCCTGGACCGCCGCCGCAAACGCTTCCATGACCGCCTTCACCAGGTTGACGCCCTTGTGCTCGATCACCTCCGGCTGTGCGGTCGCGTGCGGCCCGCCTTGGGCCGCCACCGGCATGAAGCGGAACGTGTCGAGGCTCGGGCGGGCCGTGTCCGCGATGCCGTTCTTGCCGAAGACGGCAACGCAGTAGCTCGCCGCGCTCGCCAGCGTGCAGTAGTTGGTCGAGATCACGCCGTTCTTGTGCTTCATCGTGAAGACCGTCGTGTCGTCCACCAGCGGCGCCGCGCGGCGGGCGTTGATGCAGTACACCTCGTCCACCTCCCCGCAGAGGTCGATGAACGCGTCCACGAGGTGCACACCCAGCCCGGTCATGGCGCCGGCCGGCGCCTCTTCCGGGTTGACGCGCCACGACTCCTTGGGCAGGGCGAGGCCGCTCGGCGTCGACACCTCGCCGACGCAGAAGGAGATGGGCCCCAGGCTGCCGTCGCGGATGCGCTTGCGGATCTCGCCGATGGACGGATGAAAACGCCGCTGAAAATCGACGGCCAGCACGACACCCGCTTTCTTGACCGCCTCGATCGCCGCGCGGGCGCTCGCCGCGGTAAGGGTGAACGGCTTTTCCATGCAGACGTGCTTGCCTGCCTGCGCCGCGCGCTTGACGTGCTCCTCGTGCAGGCTGTGAGGCGTGGTGTAGACGACCGCGTCGATCTTCGGATCCTTCAGGATCGCGTCGAGATCGTCGCGCAGCTCGATCTTCTTGTCGCGGCAGAAATCCTCCGCCTTGGCGCGCGTGCGCGTGTTGGCGGCGACGAAGGTGATCTGATCGCTCTTCCCCTGGACGCTCTCAACAATGTTCTTGCCCCACCAGCCAAGACCTACGATTGCAGCCCTCATCATGATCCCTCTCCTTTGGTTTGGAATTTCCGAATGCGTCGATCGGGGAGCGTGCCTGCGCGGACTGGCGTCGGGCGGCAGCCCGTCACACGACAACGCGGAGTTTGGCCTATTATTAACCGATAACCGGATTCCATGACAAGCGGGGGCACCGCGGGAGGCCGATGATGGGCCGCAAGGAGATTCTCTGCGCTTTCGGGGTGGACGTGGACGCCGTCGCGGGCTGGCTCGGCTCGTATGGTGGAGAGGATTCATCGACCGACATCTCGCGCGGGCTCTTTGCGGGCGAGGTCGGAGTGCCCCGCCTCCTCGCACTCTTCGAGCGCCTGGGCATCAAGGCGACGTGGTTCGCGCCCGGGCACTCGATCGAAACCTTTCCCGCCGAGATGCGGATGGTCGCGGAGGCCGGGCACGAGATCGGCCTGCACGGCTACAGCCACGAGAACCCGAGCGCCATGACGCCGCAGCAGGAAGAGGCCGTCCTCGACCGCTGCATCGAGCTCATCGGCAGCCTCACCGGCAGGCCGCCCCGCGGTTACGTGGCTCCGTGGTGGGAGTTCAGCGCCGTCACCGCCGAGGTCCTGGTGAAGAGGGGCGTGTTCTACGATCACAGCCTGATGCACCACGACTTCCTGCCCTACTACGTGCGCACCGGCGACCGCTGGACTCCGATCGACTATGCGCAGCCGGCCGAAGCGTGGATGAAACCGCTCGCGCGCGGGCGCGAGACCGATCTCATCGAGATTCCGGCATCGTGGTATCTCGACGACCTGCCGCCCATGATGTTCATCAAGAAGGCGCCCAACAGCCACGGCTTCGTCAACCCGCGCGACATCGAGCAGCTCTGGCGCGACCAGTTCGACTGGGTGTACCGCGAGTACGACTACGCGGTCTTCACGATGTCGCTCCACCCTGACGTGTCGGGCCGGCCACAGGTGCTGCTCATGCTGGAGCGGCTCTACCAGCACATGGCCGGGCACGACGGCGTGAGGTTTCTTACTTTCGAGCAGATCGCGCGCGACTTCGCCGCGCGCAGTCCCCGGGGCCACTAAAACGCGCTGGTGTCGATGACCGGCACGTGTACGGGCGCGCGCGTCGCCGCGCCCGGCATGACGCGCTGCCAGTCGATGTTCAGGTCCTCGAGGACGGCACGCGCGGCGAGGCGGCCAGGCCATCCCGATACCGGGCCCCCCGGGTGCGCCGACGTGCCGGTCTGGTAGAGACCCGCCACGGGCATGCGGTAGTTGGCCCAGCCTGTGACCGGACGGTTCAGGCCCATCTGGTCGGGCACCATTTCGCCGCCCTGCGCCGCCCCGCGAAAATAGGAAGCGTTGGTGCGCTCGATGTCGAGCGGGCTCGCGACATGGCGCGCCAGCTCGTCGCCGGGGCGGAAGCCCGCTGCAATCGTTCCTGCATACTCCTTCAACAGGAAATCGGCATAGTCCGCCTTCACGGCGTCCCATCGCGCCGGGTCGCCGTCCAGGGCGTAGGGCGCGTACGTGATGACCTTCAGCGTGCCGCGGCCCTCGGGCGCGCGGGTGGGATCGATCCAGGACGAGCACGCCGAGAACAGCCACGGCTCCGACCATGTGAGGCGCCCCTCCGCGACATTGCGCAACTGCTGTCCGATGCCGGCGACCGTGGCCTGCCCGGCGAGCACCGCCGCCATCGACCCCACCCGCGCCCGCACTTTCGGGTTGGCGGCGAGCGCCAGGTGAACGACGAAGAGCGAAGGCCCGGCGCGCCACGCCTCGACGCCCGCCAGGAACGGCTCGGGCAGGCGCGCGGCGACGACCCGCGGCAGGGCGGTGAAGTGCATCGATGAGACGACCGCGCGGCGCGCGCGCACGTAGCGTCCGTCCTCCGTTACGGCACCCGCCGCGCGGCCGTTCTCGACCGGAATGCGGCTCACCCGCGCGCCCGTGACGATGCGCCCGCCGTGCGCGGTGACCGCCGCCGCGAGACTCTCCGCGAGGCGCAGCGAGCCGCCCACGACGTTCAACCAGCCGAACTCCGACCAGGTGACGGGGACGAGCAGCGGAAGCAATCCGGTGCCTGCGCGGTCGATCGGCTGAACGGCCACCATGCCGAACCACAGCAGCGCGCCGCGCACATGATCGCTTTCGAAGCGCTCGTGCACGACGTCCCAGCAGCTCTTCGCAAGGAGCGCCGCGTAGCGCGTCTCCGCTTCAGGCGCGATCGGCGGCAGGGTCTCGCCCGGCGCGCGTGCCGCGCGTGCGAGATGCGCCGGCGCGAGCGTGCCCCAATCCTCGTAGAGCTCGAGCCAGGCGGCAGCGTCCCGCCGGGAGAAGCGCTCGATCCCCGCCGCGGTGCGCCGCCTGTCGCGCCAGATCGTGACACTCTCGCCGTCACGAAATGGCACGACCAGCACCGGGTCATTTCCCACGTAGGAGAGCCCGTTGCGAAACAACCCCAGCTCGTCCGCGGCGAAGAGGGGGTTCGTTACCAGCCACGGATGGCCGCTGGAGAACGTATCGTGCCGGAATCCGGGCGCGGTGAGCTCCTCGGTGACGGTCCCGCCGCCGATCACTTCCCGCGCCTCGAGCACCGTGACCGCCAGCCCGGCCTTCGCAAGATAGGCAGCGGCGACGAGGGCGTTGTGCCCCGCGCCGATCACCACGACATCCGTTTCGTCCGAGTCCATGCCGCAAGTGAGTGGAGCCGGGAACCATCGGGCGGTACAGTCGCCGCCACTCACGTGGAGCGACGTTTACCGATCGCGCCGGAACTTTTCTGCCTCGCGGTCAGCCTAGCTGATCCCTGTCGCCGCGAAGATCTTCTTCGCCTCGTCCGAGGCAAGGCTTCGGGCAAGCGCGCGGGCGGCTTCCGGTGCGTTTGCGGTGGCAGCCACGTCGTAGCTGGTGAAGTTCTGGATTGCATCGGGCAAGGGCGCCGCAAGCTTGACCGCGCAGCCCTTGTCGACCATCACCATCAGTTCCGAAACTTGCGCGAGCCCGACGGCCGCCGTGGGATGGTCGGCGACGTATTGCATCACCGCTGAGCCGGAATCCACCACGACGACCTTGCGTCCGAGCGGCTTGGTCAGGCTGAGCCTTTCGAGGAGCTTCGCCGCGTAGAGCCCGCTCGACGCCCGGTTATGGACCACGGCGGACGCCTCGAGCATCACCTTCTTGAAAGCATCGGTGTTGGACAGGTTGGGCTTCGACGCGCTCGCGTGTATCACGACGCCCATGCGCGAGCGGCCTACGAAGCCGCGGCTTTCCGCGTCGATCTTCCCGGCCTTCGCGAACTCGTCCATGATCGCGGGTGGCGCAACGATCACGTCCGCCGCCTCCCCGGCCTCGATCCGCTTGCGCACCTCCGGTCCCGTCGCAAATTCGACCGTCACCCGGGCGCCCGCCGCGCGCTCGAACGCTTCGGCGATCCTGGCGACGCCGCGCTTGACGGCGCCGGCACTGATCACCTTCAACTGAACGTCGGGGGATTTCTCGTTAGAAGCCATGAGTGCTGTGACACCTGCGCAGCGTAAATGGTGAATCGAGCAAGGCGCCGGATGTGAAGGATTGAAGGGAGGGTGGAAAGCCTAGCAGACGGCCTCTGCCCGCACAACCGACCGGGTTGGGCGTATCAAATCGATATGCTATTCTGCACGGGCAGGCCACTGACGCGCGAAGGGCTCCCGCCACGCGCCCCAATTCCAGGCTTCAAAGGAGGATGCACATGACCCAGGCACCACGCATTCGCGGCGTGCTCTCTCCGGTCGTTACCCCGTTCAACCGGGATTTGAGCCCCGATCCCGAGCGCTTCATCGCGCAATGCAAATGGCTACTCACCCAGAACTGCGGCCTCGCCGTCTTCGGCACCAACAGCGAGGCGAACTCGCTGTCGGCAAACGAGCGTATCGCGCTGCTCGACGCGCTGCTCGCGGCCGATGTCGATCCCGCCCGGATGA
>Ga0256867_10000707_pt1 | contig 13419 bp, 14 predicted proteins | sample RVTome_15_FD_185939 | JGI IMG/M metagenome (GOLD analysis project Ga0256867, IMG submission 185939) | Soil microbial communities from uranium-contaminated site in the Upper Colorado River Basin, Wyoming, United States - RVT150D86 (HiSeq) ... | reverse complement strand
AATGCCACGAATCCACAACATCCTAAGACAATACGTCTCACCCGCAGCCGTACAACGGATAAAGCGCAATCCCTGGGATGGATCACGGCGGTGTACCATCTCCCTTATCTCCCACGCTACGGTTGCTTTGCAATCAAATACCGGGCGATCTGCACTGGCGTATCGACATAATCGATGATGCCCGTTTCCCGAGCCCGTTTTGGCATGCCGTCGATCACACAACTCTCCGCATCTTGGGCGCAGGTCTTGCCGCCTTTGGCGTGAATGGCCTGCATACCCATCGCCCCATCCGCCCCCATACCGGTCAAGATCACACCCTGGGTACGGGCTCCACAGATCTGCGCCGCCGAGTTCATCGTTACATCAATTGATGGCCGATGACCGCCCACTGGGGGTTCCTTCGTCAGTTGCACGGACAGGCCAGGACGTAGCAGCAAGTGCATATCTCCGGGCGCCACCAAGGCGGCACCCATTTCGAGGCGTGTACCATGTTCCGCTTCACGCACACTGATCGCGGTGTAGCGATCCAACTGTGCTGCCAATACCGCTGTAAATCCTTCTGGCATATGTTGCACCACAATAATTCCGGCGGGAAAGCCTTTCGGTAACGCACCCAGCAGCAGACGTAATGCGGTCGGACCACCGGTAGACGCGCCAATGACCACAACGGTTTCAGGTGGGGAAACCGTTTCGATGGCCGCCACAGGTGGCGCGGCGGCTACAGTCTCCGTGCCGATGCCCACCGGTGAACCCGCGCTCGTGGCTTTGCGTAAGCGCAGGGATCGAATGACGCGAATTCGGGAAGCTATCCGGACCTTTTCAGTCAGCTCCCAACGCAACGTCCCCAGCATCGTTTCATCCCCCGGATCGCATTGAATGAAATCCACTGCCCCCATATGCACCGCTTTCAGCGCTATCATCGCCGCGTCGTGTGTTCCCCCACAAATCACGACGATGGGTGTGGGATGGGTGTGCATCATATCATCGAGCACTGTAAGACCACTTCCATCGTTCAGCTCCAGGGCTAGCAGAATGACATGAGGCTGCAACTCCTGCGCTAGGGCCAGGACTCGTGCACCATAGGGAGCCGTTCCCACCACCCGGATATCGGGCTCCTTATCGAGTATAAACGTGAGGCGGCACCGCACATAAGCTGAGCTGTCGACCACCATCACCCGGATGACATCTGTCATACTGCCGACGTTCCTCTTGCCTGTACAACCAGGCGCCGGATGAGCTCAACCAAGGTGGCATCTTGGTAAGGCTTAACTAGGTATTCCGTCGCCCCCACTTCAAACGCTTTTCGCCGATGTTTCTCCCCAGCACGAGATGTCAGCATCACGATTGGCAAGTGCTGATAGGCATCTTGTGCCCGCAGAGTCGACGTGAGTTCGTAGCCATCCATTTGTGGCATTTCGACGTCTAGCAGAATCAAATCAGGCAGCCGTGTCGCACGTTGCACAATGTCGAGAGCTTCCACACCATTTTTCGCCAAGATCGGCTGCCATCCCGCACTCTTGACCAAATTCGCTACGACGCGTCGGACACTAAACGAATCATCTACCACGAGAATCTCAAATGCCTTGTTCGCACGAGAAGCCTGTGGCAATCGGTTGTCCGACTTTTGCAACGTCCGCACCTGCTTTTCGTGTACCAGTTCACTCACGTTTAGGATCAGCACAATACTTCCATCTCCCATGATAGTGGAACCAGTAATGCCGTGCACATGACGTAAATGCGTTCCTAAAGTTTTCACCACTACCTCGCGTCCACCCAGGAGTTCGTCCACGACAAAAACCACATACTTATCGCCAGCTTGTGCTACCACCACCGACACTCGATCTTCAGTTTGATCCGAGGGATTCAGCAAGCCCAATTTTTCGCCCAGTGGCACAATCGGTAACACATTGCCGTCGAGCCGAATCACCTGGGTATCACCCAGATATTCAAATGCCTGCGGATCGAGAGTAACGACCTGGATGACGTCGGCGAGTGGCAGGGCAAAGATTTGCCCGTACGCCTTGACCAACAGCACACGGGCCAAGGCCAATGTCAGAGGCAGGCGAACAGTAAAAGTGGTCCCCTCGCCGAAGGTAGAATCCACCGTAATGCGTCCTTTTAATCGGCTCACGATGGTGTGGACGATATCCATTCCAACTCCGCGTCCAGAGACTTGGCTGATCTCGGGTGCGGTGCTGAACCCCGGTGCAAAAATCAGGGGATAGAGTTGGTCATCGCGCCACTGTTCCGCTTCTTCTTCTGACAAAATACCGTTTTGGATGGCTTTCGCACGCAGCCTTTGCGGGTCGAGCCCGGCTCCGTCATCGCTAATCTGGATGACGATCTGTGTGCCTTCTCGAAGGGCTCGCAGATGGATTGTACCTTGCTGAGGTTTATTGGAATTGCGCCTCACATCCGGTGCTTCGATGCCATGATCTACAGCATTACGTAGGAGATGTAACAAGGCTTCATTCATCTCTTCGAGTATGGATTTGTCAAACGGCACCCCCTCGCCTTCCAGGTAGAGTTCGACCTCCTTGTTCCGCTGCCGCGCGGTCACCCGCACCGCTCGTTGCAGACGCGTCGCCATACTGGCCAGGGGTACCATGCGGAATTCCATCAATTTGTCCTGAATCTCAGTGGTCAGCCGGCTTTGACGGGTGAGATAGCTATCGAACTCACCCAAGATTTCTTTAAATTCATTGCCCAATGCCCCGATGTCTGCACTCGTTTCTGTCAAATCGCGAGACATCAGATGAAACTCGCTATAGCGATCGAACTCCAGTTCATCAAATTCGATAATCCCAGTCCACTCTCTCCCTGCACGGCTCAGACCAGCGTCGAGTAGTCGTGGCGCATCGCTTTGACTCCCCACGAGTGCGCTCACCTCATACTGAGTCTCGATGGTCGTCGAGGTCCGCTGGAGGCGCTCAATACTGAGGTACAATTCTTCCACCTGATGGGTGAGACGTGCCAGTTGCTGTTCGTAAACCGAACGGCTAATCGCCATTTCACCCACCAGGCGGACTAGTTCATCCAGACGGCCTATGGGCACACGCACGACATCCGATGGCATTTGTATGGCAGGCGTAGCGGCTTCTTCCGAACTTGTTGCTGGTTGGCACTCTTGAGCAGGATCAGTTGCTGCAGCCGGCACTTGCTCTAGAGTCGTCATGGCAGATTCGGTGGGTGGGTCAGATAGCGGCTCGGCAACTGAACCCAATGCCACATCGTATTGGGCATACAAACTCTGTGCAACCGGCTCGAAGTCGCCTTGCGCGCCTTGATCCCGGAGGAAAGCTTCGAGTGCATCAAACGTGGCGCATAGCAAGTCTTGCGTCTCTGGCGTTAATTCCCGGTTGCCCTCATACAAATCGTCGAGCAAGTCTTCCATGCGGTGCGAGAGATACGACACGGACATTAAGCCAACCACGCCAGCCGCCCCTTTAAGGGTATGGATACTACGGCGCACCTGTAGAAGCTGATCATTATTTTTGGCCGAACCGCTTAATCCGGGCAGTAAGCGACCAATCGTATCGAGATAATCTTCGGCTTCGAGTAAGAAGCCTTCGAGCAGTTCGGCAGCAAAATCTATCTGGAAGTCGTCCGATTCAGTGGCTGGCGTTCCCATGTCACCATTGTGAACATTCCGGGCTTCAGCAACCGGCGGTAACAACATCTCACCAGACGCCACACTCTGCCCCGACAGTGCCGCCTGTACTGCAACGTCATCCTCAGACTCGGGTAAACCTTTAAAGCGACGGAATGACCGGATCACCTCGTTGACAATATCTTGATCTCGCCCATCACCCGATTGCAAGCTTTGCACGAAGGGCTCGACTTGATCTACCGTGCTACACAGCCAGGCACCTTGCTCGACATCCACCGAGGCTCCAGTAGCGATTTCTTCGATCATTTCGGTAATACACTGGGTAATATGCTGTAAGACCGACAGCCCGAGCATATCGGCCACATCCTTGATGGGATGCACATTTTGGTAGGCTTTCTCCAAGGCGTCGAACTGTGTCGTGTCTTGAAGAAAGCTCTCAATATCCGCGCGAATGGCTGGTATAGAGCTATGCACCATCTGTGATAAGCCGTCGAGCATTTTGGGATTGATGTTACTTGGCATAATCCATGTCCATCCGTGCGTTCTTCCGATAATCGCTAAGAGGGCCTGATTCTACGCCTAATCAAATTGACATATCTCCGGAGAGAGCAGAAAGCTTTCGAGGTCCATCACCGCCAGAATCTGATCTTCATACTCGAAAACTCCAGTGAGATATGGCGCTACCCAATCATCAAGTGACGTGCCAGCAGCGGTCATCTGCTTGGTATCGAGACGCACAAAGCCTCTCACCTGATCCACCACCAGTGAAGTCGTAATTTCTTCACCTGGTGTCTTGACCACAAGCAGGCGGCGGCTATCGGCTTGGTAGGTTTCGTCAATGCCTAGAAAAGCGCGTAAGTCAATGACAGAAATAATCTCACCGCGCAGATTGATGACCCCTGGAATCCACGGTGGAACGTTGGGAATGGGCGTAATGTTGGGAGCTCGACTAATTTCAAGAATGCAGGTCACTGACACCGCGTACAGGGATTCCGCGATGGCAAACGTCACATAACGCTCCACGGCTTTCATATACGCCAGTCGTGGCTGCCGAGAAGTTGACAAGGCCTCATGGTGATAGACCTCACGAACTTCGTAATCAATGGACTTAATGAGTTCATCCAAAGCCCCAGATGCAGCAGATGGCTTCTTGACAGCTCCCGTCAGGTCGTAGCAGGATAGGATGCGTTCCTCAGATGAGATACTGTCTTGAGAAGACAGCTCGTCCCAAGTGTCCGCCGGTTTCAGTGGCGTAAAGGTTTCGATTTCTTGAAATTCGGGCGCATTTGCCGAAACCACCCCTGATCGAATGCTGTAAACTTCGGCGACACTAAATTCAAATTCATCGTCTTCAGCGTCCGGTAATTGCGCATAGGCCTCATCACTATGCATGGCAGCGTCAACAGGGCTATTCTTAGATTTTGTAGTATGTATGGCCTCATCCGCGGTACCAGCGCCACCGTTAGGTTCGCTCTCCAGATCAGCCAGGTCTGCCTCTGTCTGCTCTATCTCGTCTGCACTTGCGTCATTATCTCGCGCGTCCAGCTTCTCCTCATCATCCAATGCTGGGATGTAATCCGCTGTGGAATCACTAGCGTCAGTATTCTGGGATTCGGACGCATCCCTTGACCACTCAAAGATAAAAGCCTCTGTCTGAGCCGGCTGTTCTTCGTCTTGTATGGCTTCCGCCTCAGTCAAGTCTTCTGAGCCGATGAGATCTTCAGTAGGTGTGCACGCAGCGTCCGGAGCCTCATCTGCCACGCCAGTATCTACATCCTCAGTTACGATTCTCCCCTGCAGTGCGGAGTATGATTGCCCGATTTCCTCCATGAGCCTTTGATCGTCAATGCCATCGTCTAACAAGTCATCCAAGTAGGGCTCGATTCGGTCGATGGCATGACTCAACCAGGTCTCCTGAGCGCTATCTAAGGGCTCCTGCCCTATTAGGACATTTTCTAATAGCTCTTGAACGCATGTGATTAATTGACTCAAAGCCGATAATCCCATGAGAGCAGAAGCACCTTTAATAGTGTGGAGATGCCGCAAGGCCTCTTCCAGTGTATTACTTTGACCAGCATTGTGGCGATAGCCCTCAATGTCTTTCCGAATCGATGGCAGGTAGCTTCTCACTTCGTGTGAAAAGCCAATGAGCATTTTTTTATTTAGGTTTATCACTATAGTCCCTGTCCAAATGAACATTGGTCAGATATCGGCATGGCCAGGTAGCCACGGCCTTGATGGGGCGACGGCCAAAACGGGGTATCCACGTAAGGCGGGACACTCTGTAAAATAAAGGTTTCAGGCCCTCTCAGCCAGGATCGCCAGAGACGCAGCCTTCCGAGCATTTTGAGTAATGATGGTGGTATTCCAACTGTCCCGCGTTAAATGGATACCCCCAAAACGTGAATACGCGCATGTGTTCAACTGAGGTTGACATACTCACCCCCTAAGCATGCCGGGACCACTTGCTGACGCAAGCTGGCTTTGTACCGGGTCAGGTTATCCTTGATTGAAGTACCCGAACAGACCGCATAGAAATTTTCTAGAGGATTTTGTACCGAAACTGATGTTCAGGAATCTAGAAGCAAGCGGCAACGCATTCGAGTAACTTACTTTGTGCAAAGGGCTTGATAAGGTAGTCATCCGCCCCTTGTTTAAGTCCCCAGAAACGGTCAGATTTTTGGTCTTTACTTGTCACCAAAATGACTTTGATGTCTTTCGTTGCATCCCCCGTTTTCAACTGGCGACAAACTTGAAAACCATTTTGTCCCGGCATCACGACATCCAACAAAATTAGATCTGGATGCTCACTCGCCGCTTTGCGTAGCGCCTCTTCACCATTTTCGGCCATCATCGTGTGATACCCTTTGCTCTGAAGCGTACCAGCAATCAGCTCCCGCGCTGTTGGGCTATCATCGACGACAAGGATCTTTTTACCCATGGTATCCTCCTCCCTGCTGCTCTTGTTGTGTGTCCTGGGCGCTGCGAACCGCTTTAGACAAGTTCACAAAAAATCCAGTGTAGAGTGTTTTCCATTGCTCACTAATGCGACGGGTGTGGAAGGCTTTGACACTCGCGCTCAGATAAATATTGACCACGCGCAGAATGTCGTTGCTCAATTGGTGAAAGGCGCTAGGATCTTGACCAAAGTCGGCTGCCGACGCTCCTAGGACAAGGCGATTCTCCTGCACATGTTGAGACCGCAACTGAGCGTAATTTTCCACATCCCGAGCGATCAATGCAGCAAGAGATACCTTCTGAGTTGCCGCCACGGGCAATTGGTCCGAGAACTCAGTAAGATGATTGGTCAATTCAACCAAGGCATCAATCACCAGCGGCATCGACTTTTGTACGGTGTTATCACTCAGACGGATAACCAACTGCTCCAGCTTGGAAAGCAATACCATGGAGTTGTATTCCAATTCCGTGTCACGTTGCTCGGCATCCATTGTAGTCGCCTCTGCAGCCCCTCCCGGAGAAGCGGTAGTGGATTGTCCCGTCATACCATCTCGTGGTGCAACAGCTGCAGCGACGGTGGACAAGTTACCCGCATCGACTGTGTTACCCATAGCCGGCTCTGCCACGGTTACACCCATTGCGTCACTTGCTGTCGCAGGAGCCATCGCTATGACTTGTCCAGATATCTCGTCTCCTGGTGGGATAGCCGCAATGGCCTCAGATGACGCCGAACATTCAGTGACTGCCTCATTCACTCTCTGCGGTATAATAGGTGCAGCGGCTTCAACCGCAACGGCAGAGGATGCAGAGGAGCCCTGCAGCATGGAGTCCTGAGGCACCGCCGGTGGCGGTGCATGGGACGCCTTGCTCGCAACCGGGTTATCCGCTACCCGCTCTTTAGATGCCGGCTCTTTCTTCTTGGAATAAAAAAAGCGCTCGAATAGGCTTAATGAACTCCTTGCCATAGCCCCTCCCTCAGGCGATGTTTCTGTCCACAAAATGCCTGGATACATTTGAGAATGCTTTCTGGCGCAAACGGTTTTGTGATGTAGTCCGAGGCTCCCGCCAAGCGCCCCATCACTTTGTCAAACACCTCGTTATTTCCAGACAACATAACCACGGGCACATCCTTCGTGCGCGGGTTTTCCTTGATGATCTTACAGACGTCTAAGCCATCCATACCCGGCAGCGTGATATCCAGAAAGATCAAGTCAGGGGTTAACTCAGTGAGTGTATGCAGTGCTTCCATTGCACTGGCCACTCGGACAGACCGATAGCCGACTCGATGCAAAATCAAAGCCATGATATTGCGAACGGTCTGGCTGTCGTCCACAACCATAATGACCTTAGCACCCGCATTTTGCCGATCGACCCCTTGAGACTGTCCCGGTTGTTGTACGACCTGGGGCCCTACTTGCGGCGGCGCAGGTGCTGGCTCAGCCAGACTCGATTGAGATCGCGGCAACACTGGCCTTGACGCCATCTGACCCGACGGGGTCGGTAATGAATTAGGTGTTGACGGAGCAGTTTGGGGACACGGCAACTTAGGACTGGCCGTTGGCGAATTAGACTGAGTTGGTGGAGATGTCGGAGACGCGACAACCGGATTAGGCTGGGCTGCCGGAGTAGCCAGCGCTTGGGGAGGCAATAGATTGGACTGTGGTTGTGATGATACCGACTTAGCGATAGGCCTACTGGAAGGCGGATTCGATTGCATTGCTCCGGGTACAGACTGTATAGGCACAGCCGGACCAGACGGTGCAGGCGCTGGAGTAGGGTTTGTCCGCTCGGATTGCTGACTCGGAGCAGTGACTGGGCCGGATGGCACCGGTACAGGTTGGTCAGGTAGGGATTGAGTTGCTCCTTGATGGGTAACAATCGGACTAACATAGCTCTGCTGCTGTTGAAATGAACTTGAGCCAGGATGGCCGGACTGTGGGCTCAACGATATGGGACTGGAAGCAGGCGCCTCCAGTTGATCGGTTTGCATCGCTTCCGGCTCAATCTGGTCGGGATGAAGCCTGGCCTGTTCGGCTTGTTGTATATTCTTTACGTGTTCTTCCGGATGTTGCCCTTGGTCTGGCGTGTGCTGCACTTTTGGCACCCCCAGTGAGGTGTCGAGCAAAGCTAAAACCGCAATGACAGTGTGGCTTCTCACATCGCTTTGGGCATATTGCTGTGTACGCGGCCTAATAGGCACATGCAACGGCCCAAGCTAGAGGCTCTCGTAGGAGTGCCCGTGTGCAGGCCAAGATCTCGGACCCTGGTTGATAGAGCTTTGCGCGACGACGTCATATTTAATAAAAACTACGTACTGCTTAGATCTGAAAAAGCAATACATTATAGGCATTTCAGATTATCGGACTGTCAATCGCAAAACTTTAGACGTTTTTTTGGCTTTGTAATGGCTTATCAGCATGACTTTGGATCTCAGTTACAACGTTCACATGGAACTGCAAAATCAAAGGGCGTAGCTCTCACATTAACGCTCATATCTCACCGTTCGCGCAAATTTGATACTGCTGGCGAATTGCTCAACAGAGGGCAAATTGCTTCAGCACCCGTTCAAACGCTGATGTTCGAGCCCTGGCAAGCGGTTGCCCCATGAGCCAAGTCCCCATCCGCACGAAGTTGATGGCCGCCGCTGTCAACGCATGCTGGAGAGAGGTCTTCGCCTCCCCGAAATAGCGTGCTCGTCGCAGCCCATAGGTCCGCCCGCCTTGGGAGATCGTTTCCTCAACACCTGCGCGACGGGCATACTCTGCCTTATACTCGGCGCTGGCTTCTCACTCTCCCGCCCCTTGCAAGGCCTTATAACCCTACAACGACATCTATTCTTGACGCCATCGTTCTAGCTCGATACGCTGCTCCTACCGATGCCCCCTATCCTCAGGAGACAGCAGATGTTACCCGATTGCCGGACCCAAGGCGAACCGTTTTCTATCCCGATCTTTGACGTTGTCCCGAGCGATGTGGAAGGATTCATGGACGAACTCCGGACGTTCCCGTCCGCCTTCCACGACGGTTTTGCGCGCCGTGAGCCCCGAGCGCATTTCTTTGATTATATGGTGGGCCAATTCAGCGTGCTCGAACGCAAGTCGATTGAGCCCATGGCCCTGGCGGTCGAGGGGGGTAATATCCGCGGCATGCAACGCTTTATCAGTGATGACACGTGGGATGACGAGCATCTGCTGTGGACCTACCATCACCTGGTCGCCGACGATCTGGGAGACCCAAGCGGCGTCTTGATGTTCGATGAGTCGGGCTTTGTCAAAAAGGGCCAGGAATCGGCCGGCGTGGCCCGGCAATATGGTGGCTCGGTGGGCAAAGTGGAGAACTCTCAAGTGGGCGTGTTTGCGGCGTATGCCTCTCGCCATGGCGATGCCTTTTTGGACCAACGCTTGTTCATGCCCGACGTGTGGTTGAGCGACGCCTATGCCGAGCGTCGGGTCAACTGTCGCGTCCCCGAGGAGCGGGCCTTTCAGAGCAAACCGCAGCTGGCCGCCGAGAGGTTGCAGGCGATCTGTGAAGGGGGGCTGGTGCCATTCAAGTATGTGGTGGCCGATTGTCTCTACGGCAATAGCCCGGACTTCCTCGACGCCCTGGATGCCTGTGTAGGAGTCACGGCCTTGGTGGCCATCCCCTCGGAGACCCGCTGTTGGCTGCAAGCCCCTGGGACAGAAGACAAGACCTACAAGTACCAGGGCGAAGTGCGCTCGACGCGGGTCGTGGTGCAGCCCGCCCTTGAGCCCCGCACGGTCGCGACCTTGGCTGCGAGCCTGCCGGCCTCGAGTTGGTATCGGCGCAAAGTGTCGGAAGGCACGAAGGGGCCGATCGAGTATGAGTTTGCCCGCCGACGCGTCACGCTGTGTAAGGACGGGCTTCCGGATCGCACGGTGTGGCTGGTGATCAAGCGAACCTTGGGGGCAGAGCCCTCGTCTTTCTATGATATGAGTCATGCCCCAGCCAGTACGCCGTTGCGCCTGTTGATCTGGTTAAGTGGGGTGCGCTGGGCGGTGGAGCAATGTTTTGAAGAAGGCAAAACCGAGTTAGGGATGGCGCAGTATGAGGTGCGGAAATATCCGGGTTGGCATCACCATATGCTGACGACGATGGTGGCGCATTTTTTTCTTTGGCGTCTGAAGGTGCGCTTGGGGAAAAAAAGCCCCCGCGCTCACGGTGTCACAACTGCGGACAGCAATCGTTCAGCCAAGTCCAAGTATACACTTTTTGGGCTGATGATCAGTGAAACGTGAACCGCAACCGTCGGTTGCCCAACCATGGGATGCGGGGATCAACGCCAGCGTTTTCGAGTTTCGTATCGAGGTTGCTCAGAATCGCCGCCGCTGCGGCCTCATGCTCAAAGCCATAGATGCGGACCTCGATAGTACTGCCGCGTCACTGCACCCGTCCTTGGACACCGTTAACGAACTCGCGATGGATGAGTTCCGGCGTCTTGTTCTGATAGGCCGGCCCGAGATCATGGCGGAAGTTGTCCACGACGTGGAAAGCAAGCAGACGAAGCGATAGCATGGTCTGGATGGCGTTGAGATGGAGAGACGGGAGATGGTTCACTCCCAGGAAGGCGTTTTCAGCAAAAAAGTTCTCAATGCGCCAGCGTTTGGTGTAGGTCGGCATGGCAGTGTCAGCGGTCATGTCGCTTGCTGGGGTGATGAGGGCAAAATACTTGCCATCGCGTCGCTTCTTGAGCAACATCCGCAACGGACCGTCGAAGTCCGTCATGGTGGTGTAGACGGCGGCCACGTTACCCCAGACCGTCTGGTCATCCTGCTCCAGGGGAACCGCCTCAAACTCGACCAAGCGTTTGGGCGACGACTTGACCGGGGTCAGGACGGCGACGCCAAATTGGGAGTGGAGTTCCTGAATCAGTTGTCCACAGTACCACTCTTTGTCCGCGACCATGAGAAAATCCTGTCCGAGGATGTCGCGCGTGAGAGCGGCTAGCCGGCAGGAGACCTGGGAGACGGTGGTGCCGGAGTATGCGGCGAGCGCAATCAGGGGTTTCTTTGACTCCTGGTCCTGGGTATAGAAGGTGCGAATGGCCTTGCCATAGCGATCTTCCTGGGTGATGAAGGAGCGTTTCATCGCCTTGCGGGAATAGGTTTTAATGTTGTGGCCATCGATATTGACGGGGTGCCCTGGCATGACCTGGCCGAGCGTGACGAGGCGTGCGCCGAGTGCGGTCTGGAAGGCCAGGGCGTCTTGCACGGAGGTGTTTTGAAGGAAGGGGTACTGGGTGGAGGGCGACGGGAGAAACGGGAGGCCCGCGAGGAGGCCAAAGTCCGCACGGCTGACCGTATCGACCGTACGGATGCCGGCGGTGTAGCCGAAGATCGACTCGAAGACTAGACCGAGAGCGAGGCGCTCCTTTGGCACGCCTTCGTGCTTGGGCGGTCCCAGCGCTGCGGCGAGGTCGTGGGCGCCGAGTTGGAGAAGATAGGGGATAAAGAAGAACCCGCCAGCGCTGGTGGTGGTCAGTCCCCGTTTGAGTTGGGCGGTGACGTCGTGCTCGATGTCGTGGCGGGTGACGACACGTGGGCGCGGTTGGCAGGTGCTGTCGAGGATGTCGATTTCCTCTTTGGCGAGGAGCCGCGCCGGGAGGGGGGCGGGTGTTGACCGTTTTTTTTCGACAGGCCGTAGTCGGCAAGGACTTGGCCGACGAGTCTGGCGCTGACCTTGAAGCCCATCTGCGTGAGCGCCTCGGCGGTCTCATCCCGATTGAGATCGGTCTCGAAACGCATGCGGATGATGCGTGCTTCGACCTCCTTGGTGCGTTTCGACGGGTGATGTGGGCCTGGCCGTTTGGGTAAGAGGTCGGCCGGCGCTCCATTGAGAACGGCGTGGCGGATATCGTAGTAGGATTTGCGTGTCTTGAAGCCGAAGCCGGTGGCGAGCTGGTGTTTGGGGAGGCCGCAGAGTTCCCCGAGTGCGATCATGCTGACCTTTTTCTGGACGGTTTGTTCCTGGGAGAAGGTGACGGTCTTCCCTGCACCGTCGGTGAGCACGAGCGTGCCGTCTTTGGCCTGAACGCTGAGCTTGAAAGTCATCTGCATGGTCGTTCCCTCCTGCGTGGTGGCATCGATAAGTCCAGAGTCCGGCCGATATGTATATACAATTTATGCCAAAGTCAAGAGAGGAGCACCGTGGAAAATAGGGAGACGAGTTCAGCGGGTTTGATGGATATAAATGTAAGTATTATAGATAGTTGAAGTAGATGGAAAGTCTCTGGATAGTCTTGGCAATAATCCCGTATACCTCTGTAAAATCCATGTCCCCTTGGAATGAGGCACCATGGAGCCAAAAGGGGTATCATCGTGATTATCAGGGGAGGGGGTGAATTATTGCTGGTAATACTTAAATGTTGCTCGAAAGCCTTGGTGTGATCCTCAAGGGATTGAAAGGTAATCGGTTATAAAGACGGAAAGGGTCTAAAACCGGAATCGACTGGCGAAGAGAATCCCTCACCTCCCTGTTGCGCCTCCACGCCTCGATCTCGCGTCGTTGATCTAGCGGGATCCCCAACGGTTTTGGATCACAGGGAGGCTACCCCTTGTATAGCACAGTCGACGTCTTTTTCAAGGGCGACTCGACACCGCCTCCACTTGCCTATACTGGCATGGCTTCCAGAGACAGGTGAACGGCGATACAGGGGGAAGCGCCATGAAGGCCCAGACCAGCAATTCCCGGAGCCCCCTGAACCCCAGTCATTATCGCGATTTCTCGTTTGGCCTTTCGTAAACCTTGACTCTGCTGGCGAACTCTAAAGCCGTCAATTTTCAATTATTTATCGTTTCCTATTGAACTCATAGCGAGTAAGGGCTAAGACGTAT
>Ga0256867_10000705_pt1 | contig 13429 bp, 13 predicted proteins | sample RVTome_15_FD_185939 | JGI IMG/M metagenome (GOLD analysis project Ga0256867, IMG submission 185939) | Soil microbial communities from uranium-contaminated site in the Upper Colorado River Basin, Wyoming, United States - RVT150D86 (HiSeq) ... | reverse complement strand
CCGATTCCGGGCTAGTCCGAACGCTCCCTGCACTGCCCCTGCAGGGTGCCCCGCTCCGAGGCTCCGGCTCCCCCACGCCGGAGCCTCGGAGCATCCTCGAGGTCTTTCCGCAGCTGTGGCTCAGGGTCGACGACGACGGCAACACCTCCTAGGGTGTGCCCTGATCGAGATCCGGGAGTCTGACGGTGACCAGGAAGATCGCCCGTGTAGTCCGACAGGAGAATGCGATGGCACCCAGCATCCGGCGACTGCTCTGCGCGACCGGAACCGCGGCACTGCTGACCCTGACCGCGCTGCCGGCTGCCGCCGATCCACCCACGCACACGCAGCAGAGCTTCTCGGGCGCTGTGACCGACACCGGGCAGGCATGCGGCGACCCGATCTCGTGGGAGTTCACCGGTGAGGTCACGCTGACGCGGTTCTTCGAGGACGGGACCCTGGTCCGGATACACGCGCACGTTCAGGAGTCCGGCACCGTCACGAACCTTGCCACCGGTGAGGTCGTGGAGCTGCCTCGGACCTCGTTCCTCGAGCGCGTGCAGTTCCTCGACGACGGTTCGGTCATGATCGAAGACAACGGGCTGTCGGTTCGCATCACCGGCGGGGAGGACTTCCTGCTCGACGTCGGCCGGTTCGTGGTGCGCCTCAACCCTGCCGAGCTGCTGCAGTCCAGCGGTCAGCATCCCATCCGGGAGATCAACCCGTTCTCCGTGTCCGATCCTGCGCTGCTCGCGGCGTTCTGCGGCCTGTTCGAGTAAGGGCCGACACCTGCACGGCAACTCCACTCGAACGACGCCGACGTCGGCCCGCTTCGCGAACGTGCGCTGGGTGAATCCACTCGGCTGACGGGCTGGTAGCCTTCGTGATGCAGATACATAGTGAAGGTGCATCACGACAATGGCTGACCTCGGCACGGACAGGTCCGACAAGGCGCTCGGCCTGGTATTCGAACTCGTCGTCCTGTTGAACGACGACATGACGCGGAGCCTGGCGCGCGACGGCTTGACACCGTCGCGCGCCCACCTGCTGTGGGAACTCCACCAGCGCGGGCCGAGCACCCAGAAGGTCCTCGCCGACGCGATGGACGTGAGCGCCCGCAACGTCACCGGGCTCGTCGACGCGCTGGTGGAGACCGGCTTCGTGACCAGGGAGCCACATCCCACGGACCGCCGAGCGGCACTCGTGTCGTTCACGGAGCACGGCGCGAGGACGGCGCGCGCGATGCAGAGCGGCCAGCAAGAACTCGCTCATCTGCTGTTCTCAGGAATGCCGGCTGAGCGGTTGGACTGCTTCGTCGAGGGCTTGGGCGAGGTCCTGACCCGGCTCTACGCCCATGGAGTCTCGCGGGATCGTGAGGCCGGGCGATGACAGACGTCGATCGGCAGAGCACGCGAACGACCGTATCCGCGCTCGTGCGCAGGGCCGTCTCGTTCGAGCTGGGCGTATGGCGAAGCCTGTACCGCTGGACCACTCGGAGACCTCTCGGTCCCGAGGATGCGGAGACGTTCAGCTACGCCGGTCCTGTGACGCCGGTGATCTGGGCGTTCATCGGCCTGTCCGCGATCGAGATCCCGGTCGCCCACCTGCTCCTGCCATGGCAGACGGCACGTGTGATCGTGCTGGTGGTGGGCATATGGGGCCTGACCTGGATGCTCGGGCTACTGGCGAGCCTCAAGACCTACCCGCACCTCGTCGCCGGCTCCGGCCTGCGCATCCGCTACGGCACCACGGTCGACATCACCGTTCCCTGGGACGCCGTCGCGTCGATCGGAGTCCGGCGCCGCGACCTGGCCAGCTCCCGGACTGTCCAGCTCAGCCGCCTCGAGTCCGGCACAGTCCTGCAGGTCGGCATATCGGGCCAGACCAACGTCGATCTCGGACTGCGCGACCCGGTGACCGTCCCCCTGCCGAAGGGCAGCAAATCCGTTTCCGCGCTTCGTTTCCACGCCGACGACGCCCGCGCCCTCGTTGCCTGTGCCCGGCAGCACCTCACTCCTCGCGTGTGAATCGGACTGCCTGAACCCGCGACCACCGCGGGGGGGCCCACATGTGAAATCCAGTGACCGATGAGTTTGGCCGCGCCCAGCCGTCTGAGTCAGGAGAACCCGGACGAGCAGGAGGATTCCATGGACGAGGAGAGCAGAGCCCGCACCACCCGCACGGGGCTCACGGTGGTTGCGGCGTGACCACGGCGGAGTGGGAACTGACGCAAGGCCGCGGGCCGGTCCCGGGCAAGAGACTGGCAGTGCAGGCTGAGCGCCTCGTGAAGCAGTACCGCGGTCGCGCCGGCACTGTCGACGCCGTTCGTGGTGTGGACCTGAGAGTCGGTGCCGGTGAGGTCTTCGGCTTTCTGGGCCCGAACGGTGCCGGCAAGTCCACGACGGTCCGCATGCTCACGACACTGATGTCGATCACGTCGGGCACGGCACGCGTCGGGGGTATCGACGTGACGGCTGACCCGGACGCCGCGCGTCGGCGCATCGGCGTGGCTCTGCAGGAGGCCGGACTGGACCCGCGCCAGACGGGGCGAGAGCTGCTGGTCCTGCAGGCAAGGCTGTTCGGCATGTCGACGGCGCCGGCCAAGAACCGGGCGCAGGAGCTGCTCGAGCTCGTCGAGCTCGTCGACGCTGGGGACCGGCGCATCAAGGGCTACTCCGGTGGGATGAAGCGCCGCTTGGATCTCGCGTCCGCGCTCGTCCACGAGCCCGAGGTGTTGTTCCTCGACGAGCCGACGACCGGGCTCGACCCGGCGAGTCGGCTCACCGTGTGGGAGGAGCTGCGCCGGATCAACGCACGCGGGACCACGATCTTCCTCACCACCCAGTACCTCGAGGAGGCCGACCAGCTCTGCGACCGGCTCGCCGTCATCGACGGAGGGCTGATCGTGCGGGAGGGGACACCAGAGCAGCTGAAGACCGAGCTGCGGCAACGCCGCGGTCTGGACGCCCAGCCGACGCTCGACCAGGTCTTCCTCGATGCCACCGGCCGCACCCGGGAGCGCATTGCCGGCGAGGTTCAGGAGGTGTCGGCATGACTGCCGTCCAGCAGGCGAACGTCCTCGGCGGACGGGCGCTGCGCGAGGCGCTCCGGACTCCCGAGTCGTTGGCTCCGACGTTGTTCATCCCGGTGTTCTTCCTGATCGTCAACTTCGGGCAGGCGGGCAAGATCTTCCCGTCGAGTTCGACGTCGTTCCTGCACGGACAGACCTACGCCGCCTTCCAACTGCCGATCTCGCTGCTGCTCGCGGCGTCGTTCGGCTCAGCCGCGCTCTACCTCGTCGAGGACATCGAGGGCGGCTACTTCGACAAGCTGCGCGCCGCCCCCGTGTCGCGCAGCGCCCTGGTGATCGGGCGCCTGCACGCGGAGGCCGTGAAGAGCCTGTTCATCACGACGGTCCTGGTGGTCCTGGCACTGCCGTTCGGGGTCTCGGTCGCAAGCGGGCCGGTCGGCTTCCTGCTGCTGCTCATACTGACCTCATTATGGGCGGTCGTCTTCTCCGGCTTCATGCAGCTCATCGCGCTCAAGACGCGCAGCGCGGCTGCCACCAACTCCGGCGGCCTCATATTCTTCCCGCTGTTGTTCCTCACACCGAACTTTGTGCCGCGCGACATGCTGACCCGACCGATGGAGATCGCGGCAACCCTCAACCCGGTCACCTACGTGATGGAGGCTCTGCGCTCGCTCATCCTGCAGGACCTCACGTGGACACCAGTGGCACGCGGATTCGGCGTCGTGGCGGTACTCGGCGTGCTCATGGTCACCCTCAACCTGCGACTCATCCGCGACTACGACTGAGGTACTCCCGTGAAACTGCCGGGCTTCCTTCGGACTCCAACTCAGGGCAGGATGTTCTCGCGGTTGACGGCCCCGAAGCCATGTGGCGCGTCGCCAGCGCACCGTCGATAGCCGACGACGGTCTCCGCGAACGGGGTCGCGGACGCCGAGTGCACCAAGCTGAGAAGATCGCGCAGCCTGGGTGCGCGTCGAGCAGCCCGGGAGCCGGTCATGGAAGCCGCGCGGCTGGCTGCTGAGAGTGCGCGCTGCTCGACTAGTGCTCTGCGCTGAACGTCTTGCCCGTGGTTGCGCCGGGGCAGGCGGCACCAACGCCGGGCGAAGCAACTACTGCTGGGGAGGGTGTTGAGGCTGCTCCGCGGGTGGGGCCGGCTGGTCGACAGCCGCGGCCGCTGTGGACGGCTCGTCGACCGGCGCCGCGGGTGGGGCCGGCTGGTCGACCGACTCCGCCGCTGGGGACGGCTCGTCGACCGGCGCCGGGGCTGGGGACGGTTGCTCAAACGGTGCTGCGGATGCGGCGAGCTGCTCGATCGGCGGCGCGGGCGAGCCCGGCGGCAGCGCCGAGCCGCCGGTGGCCTGGGCCTGAAGAACCTTGTTGAGGTTGCTCTGAAGAATGTACATCCCGATCGGGCTGATAAGGATCGTGAGCAGGAACCCGAGACCTGCCTCCATTCCGACCTGACCGGTGGCGTCCTCGGCCTTGCACTTGCGGTCCCAGGTTCTGTACACCGAGACAAACGGCGGGACCAGGATGAACGCTCCCAAGGTCACGGCAAGCACCGACGTACCCGGGCTGGTGCCGAGCTCGTCGGTGTTGCGAGCCTTGCCCATCTCCGCGAGCTCTTTGTTGAGGTAGTAGTACCAAAAGAACCAGTAGATCCCAAGAGTGACGAACGTGAGGCCGACGACCCCGAGGGGATTGCGTATCTTGCCCGTGTAATCGCTACCGGCGATCTGGACTGGTTCGGCCATGGGCTGGTCCTCGGTATGGCTTGAGAGGCCTTCGCTTCGGTACGAAGGTCATCGTCCCAACACTCTACGCGCCGTTCATGCCATGAATATGCCACGCCGCGCTTATAAGCTCCTGCAACGTGGGTTGCAATGGGCATATCCCAGGTCAAAGGCGTGCCCCCGGTGCGACCCGGACGCACACTGCGCAGATATTGAGAGCGCAGCACAGCGACGACCGTGGCCTCTACCTGCGACTACGCCCACAGCCAGTCCCCACCAGCCCCACCAGAGGGCCATCGTTGACCTCATCTCATGCCATGAACCTGCCACGTCGCGCCTCATGGGAGCGGTTCATCAACAGACCTCCGCGTGCATAGCGATCCGGCTACGAAGGTCGGCCTCGTCCGAGCCGACTCCGCCTTCGCAGCGCTCGCGGCGAAGTTCGACTACCCCGACATCCTGCGTCGGACCCGCCTGCGGGTGCCGCCGAGGCGTCAGTCGATCTGCTCGCCGGCGAGCGCCTTCGCGGCCAGTCGCTCCTCCTCGCTGACCTGCCACACCTCATAGCCGGCGTGCAGTGCCAGCAGGATGATGAAGCAGCCGAGGATCAGGTCCGGCCAGCCGGAGTCGGTCCACAGCGTCACCACGGCCATGCCGATGATCGCCACGTTGACCAGCACGTCGTTGCGTGCCGACAGGAACGCCGCGCTGGAAAGGGAGCCGCCGTGGTGGCGCACCCGGGCCAGCAGCCAGGCGCTCGTTGCGTTGACCGCGATCGCGCCGAGCGAGGCCAGCACCAATGGAACGACGTCCGGTGCGAGTGGGTCGGAGAATCGTTGGATCGCCTGCCAGCCCGCCAACGCCGCCGGGCCGAAGATGACCAGGGTCATGGTCTTGCCGATCAGGGCACGCCGGGCGAGTGGCCAGCCCAAGGCGACAAAGATCAGCAGGTTGATCGCGGTGTCCTCGAGGAAGTCGACGCTGTCCGCAAGGAGGGAAACCGAGCCTGCCACGAGCGCGACCGCGAACTCGACGAAGAAGTACGCGAAGTTCAGGCCCGCCACCACCAGCACGATGCGCCGCAGCCGACCCGCGTCGAGTTGCTCCGCGTGCTGTTGCTCCGGCCCGAGCCGGCCCCGCTGGTCCATCGTGACGGAATCTATCCCAGCGCATCCGGCCGACTCCTTTTGATCGTCCGGATCATGCCGCGGTGAGGGCGGCTACGCTCGCCCCATCATGCCGCCCTGCGGTTGCATGGAGTCGGGCGTGGAAGACACGAGGTCCCTCGCTCTACGAGTGTCGGCCGCTGTTACCGCCGGTGGTATTGACACTGACGGACTTCATGTTAGTGTCCACTGACATGAAATCTACCGCCGTTGGCGCGGTGACCAAGCGCACGTACCGGATGCGGGCGCGCGCCGCATCCGCCGCCGAGACCGGTGAGCGGATCCTGCGGGCTGTGCTCGACCTGCACGTCGAGCGCTTCCATGATCAGATCACTCTGGAGGACGTCGCCGAGCGTGCCGGTGTCACGGTCCAGACGGTGCTGCGACGGTTCGGGTCCAAGGACGCTTTGATCGCCGCCGCGGCCGAGCATGCGTCCACAGAAGTCCGCAGCCAACGGATGGCTGCGCCGGTAGGTGACATTCCGGCCGCCGTCGACAACCTCCTCGACCACTACCACGCGACCGGCGCCGCCGCGCTGCGGCTGCTGGCGCAGGAAGAGCGGGTACCTAAGCTGCGAGAGATCGCCGACCGCGGTCGTGAGTTTCATTACGAATGGGTTGAGCGGACGTTTGCCCCGTTCCTCGACAACAGGGGTGGCCGCGAGCGGCTTAGGGCTCAGCTCATCGCGCTCACCGATGTCTACACGTGGAAGCTGTTGCATCTTGATCTCGGTCTAGACCGGGCGGAGACCAAGAATTCGCTCATCGAAATGATTCAGTCCGTGGTCAATCAGGGGGGCTCACCATGACCACCACATTCCTGTTCGTGCTCTGGGCCGGCGGCGGAAATGTCCCACCTCAGATCACCCTCGCCGCGCGCCTGGCCGAGACCGGGCATCGCGTGAGAATGCTCGCGCCAGCCGCTCTGCGGGAGCGAGTCGAAGTCGCCGGGCTTGAGTTCGAGCCATACCGCGCGACACCCGAGCATGACGAAGCAGACCCGGCGCGCAGCCTGATCCGTGATTTCGAGATCCGGTCGCCGGTCGCTGCCGCCAAGGCGCAGCGCGATCGCCTGTTAGCCGACCTGGCCGAACCCGTCGCGGCAGACGTACTCGCCATCCTCGACCGAGACACCGCCGACGTGGTGGCGTTCGACTTCATGCTGCTCGGCGCTCTGTTCGCAGCCGAGAAGGCACAGATTCCGGCCGCCATGCTCGTGCACACCATCTATCCGTTCCCGGCCCCTGGGCTGCCGCCGTTCGGTAATGGCTGGTCACCACGCTCCGGGTTGTTGGGTTCGGCCCGGGACAGGTTGGGAGCAGTGGCGTTCGAGCGCGTGTGGTTGAACCCCTTGGTCACCAGACTCACTGAGGTACGCAACCGCCTCGGACTGCGGCCGACCAGCTTCGAGGACCTGCTCGACGGCGTGGGCCGGATCCTCGTCCTCACCAGCGCGTCGTTCGACTATCCGGCCAAGCTGCCCGCGAACGTACGCTACGTCGGCTCTCAGTTGGAGCGCCCGGGCGGGACGTCGTCCTGGGACTCGCCGTGGCCGGACGGCGACTCCCGCCCGCTCGTGGTCGTCAGCCTGAGCACGACCTACCAGGCGCAGGAAAGCCTGGTGCGGAACGTGATCGAGGCGGTTGGTCGGCTACCGGTACGCGCGTTGATAACTGCCGGACCGGTCCATGTCCCGGGCCACCAGGTGCCGCCCAACGTTCATATCGCCCGGTTCGTTTCGCACGCCTCGGTCCTGCCGCAGGCGGCCGCTGTTGTGACGCACGCTGGGCACGGAACCGTGATGGCGGCATTGCGTCACGGACTTCCGCTGGTCTGCCTGCCGATGGGGCGCGACCAGGGCGACGTCGCCGCACGGGTCGCGTGGCGAGGGGCTGGCGTGCGGCTATCAGCGCGGAGCAATGCGGACAAGATCGCTTCCGCCATCGCGCACGTTCTCGGCGATCCGGCGTTCACCACCGCCGCACAGCGGCTCGCCTCGGCGATCGCAGAAGAGGACACCACTGGCTCCGGCGTAGACGAGCTGCTCAAACTGACCCTGAGCCGTCCGAGTGGACAAAGCCAGCCTGGCCAACAACTCGGGTGAGCCGGAAGGTCGAACGCGCTCATCTACCGCGATCCGTGCGGCCAGGCCGAGATTCGGACGGTGCTGCGCTAACGTCCCCCGGTGATCATCTGGGTCAACGGCACCTTCGGGGCAGGCAAGACCACCACCGGAAGAGCGCTCGTGCAGCGGGATCCCCGGCTACGACTGTTCGACCCGGAATGGGTCGGCTTCATGCTGATGAACAACCTTGCCGACCAGGACTTCACCGACTTCCAGCAGTTGGAGTCGTGGAGGAAGCTCACGCCACTGGTCGTCGACGAGCTGGTGAGAGTCACGGGCCAGGACCTTGTGGCTGCCCAGACCGTCCTGGACGAGCACTACTGGCATGAGCTGCAGTCGGGCCTTGCGGCGCTCGGGCACGAGGTGGTGCACGTCGTGGTCGAGGCCGATGGTGTCGTGATGAGGCAGCGAATCGCCGCCGACCAGAACGAGCCCGACGCCAAGCAATGGCGCCTCGACCACCTGCCGAACTACGCAGCTGCCCGTGCCTGGCTGATGGCGAGCGCCGATCTCGTCCTCGACACGACCGCGCTCACTCCTGAGGATGCTGCGGATCAGATCTGGAAGGTCGCCGCCACGCGGGTCTCTAGCGGACCTCGTCCCGTGGCGTCCGGATCTGCGGCGGGTCGCGTGCTTCCAAACGGGCTTGATGACGCGCGGGTCCAACCGCGACGAGTGCGTCACGGAGTGGGGCACGCAGGAGCGCAGGGCCCAGTAGTCGCCGTGCAACCTGGAACGGTCACAATCCCAGGTCGTGGCTGGAGGTCGTGGCAAGTGCCTCGAGTGGGCGGATGTAGCGGTTGACGAGGACGGAGAGGTCCTTGTGCCGGGTCTGGGCGGCAATGCGGTCGAGCGGGACTCCTGGGCGGCGGTGGTGGCGTGTCCGGCGCGCAGCGAATGGGCGGTGATCCGTGTCCCGTCGAGACCGGCGGCTTCGGCGCGGGCGCGGAGCAGCCGGGCGACGACGTGGCCGGAGACGGATTCGAGACTGACGCGGCTGGCCCAGATGCGGGTGAACAGCGCCCCGGGATCGTCGCCACGTAGGCACCGCCAGGCGGCGAGTGCTGCGACTGGATCGGTGATCGCGTGGCTGCCGTGGGCGACGGCGACCAGCTCGCCGTGACCTTCCTGGTCCATCTTCGATCGCCGCACGTTGAGCAGGAGTCCGGCTGGTTTGTGCTCGATGTCGGCGAGGGTGAGGGCGACGAGCTCGGCGCGGCGCAGGGCGGAGGAGTAGCCGAGCAGGATCATCGCGGCGTCACGGATCCCGATGGGTGTGGTGCGGTCGATTGCGGCGACGATCTGGCGGATCTCGTCGATGGTGAGTGGTCGGGCCAAGCGTCGCGGTGCTGCTCCGTACGTCCGCCGAAGACCTCGGCGTACTTGGCGGACGGACTCGGCGGCGACGGGGTCCTCGACACCGCACATGTGGTGGACGTGTCTGATCGCGGTGCAGGACAGGTCGAGGGCGCCCATCGCGCGGCCGCTCTCGGCGCGTTCGGTCAGGTAGGCGCACAGGGCGAGCGGATCACCGGGCAGGGCGGGGATGCCGCGCGCCTTGCACCAGCGCCCCCACTGGCTCCATGCGTGGGCGTAGACGGTGCGGGTGGACTCGGTCCGGGCGGCGCTGATCGCGGCGGTGATGCGCGGTGTCGGCATCAGTCAGCCCGGACGGAAGGCCGATCGTTGGCTCGGCGGGAGGGTGGACGTGGGCGGTGGCGCTGGCCGGAAGGGCCGCGGTCATCAAGGTGGTCATGGCCGGGTTGTAGCGGCGTGCATCGTCACGCCTGCGCCGGCGGCCGGCCTTCCATCGACCGGACCTGTGCGGCGACACAGCCGGCGACGTCTCAAAAGGCTGACCTTGTGATGACCGAATCAAGTCTGGAACGCTTTCAGGCTCGGATCCCAAGGGGACCCGAGCCTGAAGTTGGTAGCGGGGGCAGGATTTGAACCTGCGACCTCTGGACGCCATCGGGGGCATCGCGACTACTACGGTCTCATGCCGGAAGCTACCGCCTCGCTTCCACGTCACAGGATACCGGTCCAGTACCGAGTGGGACGGGCCCAATCTGGACCGTAGATGGACACCGCTCAAATCTGACGGGCTGACTCTGCGGCTTGGCAGTCGCGGCGGAACGCCTTGGGTCCTCAGTCATGCGCGTAACCCCTTCCCGCAAGGGGATCCCGCACCGGTGCTACGGCAAGGCGCTCTGCACGGCCTTGCGCCGCGGTGTCCGGTGCCTGACTGACGCTGATTCTCCCGGATTGGTTCTGCCCAGCTGAGCCAGGACCGGCAGCTCACGGTCCTGAACCGATCGCCGCGACTCGGTAACGTGCCACGCATGCCAATCAAACTCGAGAACGTCGGCATCGCCGTCCGCGACCTCGAAGCCACGATCGCCTTCTTCACCGACCTCGGACTGACCGTCCTCGGCCGTGACACTGTCAGTGGCGAGTGGACCGACACCGCCGTCGGCCTCGACGGCAACCACGCCAACATCGCCATGCTCCAGACGCCAGACGGCAACGGTCGCCTCGAGCTCTTCGAGTACATCCACCCCAACGCGATCGAGACGAAGCCCACCCGACCCAACGAGATCGGCATGCACCGCGTCGCCTTCTCGGTCGACGACATCGACGAGGCCCTCGAGATCGCCGCGAGGCACGGCTGCCACCCGTTGCGCGGCGTGGCGACCTACGAGGACGTCTACAAGCTCACCTATGTCCGCGGCCCCAGCGGCATCCTCGTGATGCTCGCCGAGGAGCTGAACAAGAGCTGACCGCCAATCGATTGTCGCGGGGAGGCGCGCCGCTGAGGGATCCCTCAGCGGTCGGAGCGTAGATCAGTCGAGCCGGTAGATGTGTTCAACGACGTCCTTTCCGGCGCCGTCGGCCCAAGACGTTTCTTCACCGATCTTCACAAAGCCGTTCCGTTCGAGCACCCTGTGCGAGCCGACGTTGTGCTCCGCAGCTCGCGCGTAGAGCGGTCTTTGAGGCTCGTCCGGGACGAAGAGTCGCACGGCTCCAGAGGCGATGCCGCGCCCCCACCGCGATGGATCGACCCAGTAGGTCAACTCACGGTCACCCTCCAGCGTGAAGCTTGCGATCATGCCGACAAGCGCGCCGTCCTCGTCGATCGCACGCGTAGTGTTCTCCGGGTCGGATCGCACGCGCTGGTAGTGAGCCTCAAACGCCGCCCGGTCCGTGGGGTCGGGACGGGTGAAAGCCGCCATGCTGGCCGCCACACGATCACTCTCCCATCGGAAGAGATCGTTGAGATCGTCATCATTGAGCGCGCGGAGAGTGATCGTCACAACTGTCAACCTATAAAGCGGGACCGAAGATGCGCACCGCCATCGTTACCGGCACGCCGCCATCGACCGTGGGGACCAGGCAGCTGCTGGACCGGGCAGCCGAGCTGCTCATCCTGCTGCGACAACGCCTCGACGACGTCGCCGGTTACCCGATCTCGACGGGCTGATAGACGTCTATCAGTCGCGGTCATCGAGCGGGCGCCGCTGTCGAGCGCGGAAGTGCTTCGAGCTCGCGGCTCCGTGCAGCTCGGGATCGCCGGAGAGCGGAACGTCCTTGACGTGCTCCTCGCCTGACTCGGGATGCGTCCAGCTCTCTCGAAGCCGCCCGCGCTGCCGATCGACCACGAGTGTCTTCGTCTCGGGTCGGCCCCTATCGCGGTAGATCACGCCTGTGTCTTGATCCACGGTCGTGTGTCGTTGCCCCGGGCGCGACACTCTGGCCCGCACCGTCGACGTGGTTCTTGTCGACGGGTCGCCGATCGTTGCCGGTCGCACGGTGGCGTCCTGGCGGAACCGTGGCCCGTCGTCGCGGCAGTGGCGACACATGAGGATGCCGTCGGGCTCCTTGAAGCGCCCGCACACTTCGCATCGTGCGCTCACGGCACTGAGGGTAGGAGCTGCCGTCGGACGCTGAGTCGCCGCGGGCTCGAGCCGTGTCGGTGAATGTAAGGGTGTCCGGCTCGCACCAGATCGGGCATTACGCGCTCGTCAACTGCGCCGCCTGTCGGTGGGGTGGCGGTGCGCCGGATCCGTCGCTATATACGGCGCGTCGTCCCTGGCGTTCAAGCGTGGCGTGCGTGTTCGATGCTGATTGCGGCGGAGATCCAGCGCTCGTCGACGAGAAACCGCCAAGCGTGGAGCTCAGCCGAATGCGAGCTCATGCCCCACTGACGATCACCATTTCGTTGCCTTCGGGGTCGGCGACCCGCCAGCGATCCTCCGACTCGTCAAGGAGCCGGCCACCGGCTGCGACGGTCGTGGCGAGGCGCGTCTGCGCGAGGTCCGACGGCACCGCGAGCTCGAAGTGGATGCGGTTGCGCTGCCGGCGCCGCTCCGTCTCCAAAGCATCGAGCTCTTGGAACACCAGCACCGGGTTCAGCCGCCGCGGATCGTGGATGTCGATGACCCCGGCTCGCCGGTCGTGGGTGTATCCGAGTGCGGCGACCCAGAACGCGCGGACTGCGGCGACGTCGGCGGCGTCGAGGAAGAGCTGAGCGAAGCGCGGCAGCCCCGGATCCGCAGTGGCCCCGAGTTCGCGGGCAGCGGTCTGGAGGTTTCCGGCGAGGTCGGTGAAGTCGAGCTCGAGGCCGTGGGCGTCGTCTTCCCACTGGTCCTTACCGCTGTCGATGATCACGAGCCCGGGGCGCAGGTCGACCAGCAGCGGGAAGCCCGTGTCGTCGGCCAGCGTTGCTGCTGCGGCGGCCAGGTCACGCTGCTGCGTCGGCGAGGTGGTGCGGTAGCACGCCATCGCGCTGAACACCGCCTGCCAGTCGGCTGTCCCGATCCTCTCGCCGAGCGCCTTGCCCGGCACCAGGTCGACCTCGTTGCCGTCGGGGTCGGTGTGGCAGACCCCGAACGGTCCGGATGCCTCACCAAGACTCGCCTGCTCGACCGCCGCGGCCGGCCGCACCACGTCGAGGTGGATGCGGTTTCGAAGCGGCCGCGGCTCCGTCGACTGCCGGATCCGTATCGCGGGGTCGCGCCGCAACGGATCCGCCAAACCGCCGTCCTCCCCAGGCGCGTAGTCGAGCACGCGCTGCCAGAACCGCCTCACCACAGTCGGGTTCGCGGACTCGAACACGACGCTCAGGTGCTGCAGCACGGCAGGGTTCGCGGCCAGCCCGAGATCCCGCGCGGCCGCCGACACCGCCTCGGCGTGCTCGTCTGAGTCGAGGCGCACCCGCATGCCTGTCGCGCGCAGGTCGACCACGATCTCGGCCGACAGCTCCACGATGCGCCCGGCCAGCGCAGCCCCCTCGATCAGCGACGGCGCGTCGAACCATGCCGTCGCAACGCCATCGACCACCCGCCAATCCGTTCCGATCTCTGTCATGCCCGGCACCGTACAGCCCATTCCGGAC